>Ga0247778_1000067_pt1 | contig 171822 bp, 118 predicted proteins | sample UWRJL049202B5_FD_179939 | JGI IMG/M metagenome (GOLD analysis project Ga0247778, IMG submission 179939) | Plant litter microbial communities from Arlington Agricultural Research Station in Wisconsin, United States - UWRJ-L049-202B-5 | ecosystem: Environmental > Terrestrial > Plant litter >... | reverse complement strand
CGGGGCATCGCGATATCCTCTTAGTACTGGCTTATTGCTTGGGACGCTTCACGCCGTACTTCGAACGGCTGCGATTGCGGGTAGCTTTGTTGGTGCTGCTGGGGCCGGCGGCGCCCGACGCGTCGAGCGTGCCACGAACGACGTGGTAGCGAACGCCCGGCAAGTCCTTCACGCGGCCACCACGGATGAGCACCACGCTGTGCTCCTGAAGGTTGTGACCTTCACCCGGGATGTAGCTGATCACTTCCATGCTGTTCGTCAGGCGCACGCGACACACCTTGCGAAGCGCGGAGTTCGGCTTCTTCGGAGTGGTCGTGTACACGCGCAGGCACACGCCGCGCTTTTGCGGACAGGAACGGAGCGCAGGGGACGCAGTGCGCGTCTTGATGACTTCCCTGCCGAGACGGATCAGCTGTTGTACTGTAGGCATCGAAAAAAAAGCCCTTTTACGGCCGGGTGAATGGGGGGCCGGTTTTGGGGGAACGGGAGGGTAGCCGCGCCGCTTGCCATGTCAAGCGGCGTGTCGAATGCACTCCTAGCCCACCGCTAGCGCGGCGTCAGGAGGGCGCGCCTCATACACCCATTTGAGCGCCTGTACCACTCCATGATCATGGAGCCGGTCGCCCGGTCACTTCGACGATCGGCCCGGGCTTCACAGGCCCACCGGCCGACAAGGCGTTTCCGGCTAAATTCTCAAGATTTGCGGCTTTGACGGGAGCGGAGAGCCAGGCCCAATTTTGCTTCAATAGGCGGCGGCTGGCGGGCTCGAGCGTCACTGGTCCGGACCCGAGGAAGACGGCCCGCGAGTCGGCTCCGCCGCGGCTGGTGAGCACCGCCCGCAGCCGGAGCTCGTCCTGGTGAGCGGGGCCGAACGCAAACAGCACCCGCTGACCGCCCGCGCGCCCGAAGAGCGCCGCTTGAGAGGTGGACCAGCTGCTCGGCGCGGGTTCGATCAATAGCAAACGCGAGAAGAACGTGGGCTCTTCAGCGGCGATCGAGGCCGCGTGATCGGCGCCCAGCTCGAAGCCCGTGAACACGACCGGCCCCGCGGCAACGTACACGCCGAAGCGCCGTTTGAGTTCGGCGAGCGCGGCGCGCAGCTCGCGCGCGGTGTCGTCGGCGGTGCCGAACGTGTAGCGCGGATCAGTAGCCGCGAAATCAGCGCGTGCCACGCCGCGCGGACAGAGCACGAATGGAGCAGGCCCCACGATGCTACGCAGCGCCGCGCACGCCCACTCCGCGCGATCTGCCGAACCGTGCAGCGCGATCACGATTGGGCGCGGTGTTTTCGCACCCAGCGGCACGGCCAGCGCAGACTTGCCGAAACCGGGCACGTCCAACTCGACCAGCCAAGCGTTGGCTTTGAGTGGCGAAAGCTTCGGGCGATGCGCGTACGCGTCAGCACTCGACGACTTCTCGTGCTGGCACGCGCCGCACGTGAACAGCGCGCTCAGCAGCAACGCGAAGCGCAGAACCGCCGCTGAAAATCCCGGCGATTCACAAGCGCGCCTGACCACGAACGAGATCGTCCCACAACTTGCGCGTCAACACCACATAGCTCTCGTTCTGACGCACCCACAGCAGCTCACCTGCAGCCGCGCTCGCTAGGTCGAGTTGGCGCTTTTTGATCTTGAAAGAGCTGGTGAGCTCGAGCGAAGGCACCGGGCGCACGAAGCATGGGCGCGCGTGAACCGGTAGCGCGAGTGCGGCGCGAGCCAGCCGTTCTGCGTCGAAGGCTCGCTCCACGACGATTTCGGCAAAGCCGGCGCGCCCCGGGTAGCCGGGAACCGCCACGCCGAAGACCGCGACCCCAGGAAAACCCAAGGCCGAGTCCAACACGCGCTCGACTTCGAGCGCGGACACGTTTTCACCCTTCCAGCGAAATGCGTCACCCAAGCGATCGACGAAATAGAAGTAGCCCAGGCGATCACGGCGCAGCACGTCGCCGGAGCGGAAGTAAGCGTCGCCCGGCTCGAAGACGTCGTACGCGATGCGCGCGGCAGAGGCTTCGCGATCGGTGTAGCCGCGAAACCCGCCGTGCGGCTCGGCGGCGCTCGGGAACACGCGAAAGAGCAGCTCACCGGGCTCGTCAGGCGCGCAATCGCTGGCTCGACCGTCGACCCCGCGCGCGAGCGAGTGCTGCTCGTCGTCGAGGCGCGCCAAGCGGAACCCGCGCCGACGCTCGAACGGCACGTGGCCGAGTGAGCCGACCGTGCCCGTGAGATTGAGGATCGCCGCCGGCGCTTCGGTGGACGCGTAAAACTCGCGAATCAATGGTCGTCCGAAGCGGCGCTGGAACTCGGTCCAAACTCCCGCCTGTAGCCCATTGCCGACGGCCACGCGCAAGCAGAGCCCCTGCTCGGCTTCCGTCGCTGGAGAGTGCACCAGCGCGCGACAGACATCGCCGATGTAGAGCGTGGCCGTAGCGCCGTAGCGCCGCAAATCGCTGGCGAACTCGGACACGCTGAATTTTCGGCGCAAAGCGATCGGCACGCCCGCGACCAGCGCGGCACCCACACCAAGCAAAAGCGCGCTCGAATGGTGCAGCGGCAGCGCGCAGTACAGCTTGTCCCCCGCCCGGAACTCGAACGCGAGACTGCCGAAGATCGTGGCCGCCGCGCGCGCTCGCTCGTGACTGACGCGGCATGATTTCGGTAGCCCGGTCGTGCCCGAAGTGAAGATGAACACGAAATCACCCGCTGGCTCGGCGCGCGGCTCCGCGAGCTCGACGGCCTGCTCGGCGAGTCGATCGAGCTCACCGTGAGCGAAGCCGAGTACGGGGCTGGTGAGCGCGGACGTCTCGGACTCCGACCATCCTTGCCACACGCTGCTCTCGACCAACGACAAGCGTAGCGGCACGGCCCCGAGCGCGTGCGCGAGCGGCTGACCGCGTAGTTCAGGATTGATCAGCGCAGCGGCCGCGCCCGCGTAGCTGATCGCCAAAATCAGCACCAGATAAGCGGGCGAATTGCCGCCGATCAATGCCACCACGTCACCCGAGCGGACGCCGGCATCGACCAACACGCTAGCGCAACGTCGGGCGCGGCGCTGGGCCTCGCCAAAGCTCAGTCGTTCGTCGTCCAGTTCGCAGAACAGTGCGTCCGGGGTGCGCGCGGCGTGGGCCTCGAGCCAAGCGATGAACGGCGCGCCGCCCGCTGTTTTGGCGCGCCGGACCGCGGGCAGCACGCGCGTTGCCAGCACCGGGATCCGCGAAAGTTCCGAGTAACGCTGCGCAAACCAAGCGGACCAGAGCCGTAAAGTCACCGCGCGTAGCCTGGGATCGGCCGGGGTGCTCGTCAACCAGCGACAATCCGAGGATACTGGGGGCGAGGCATGCGCGAGTACAACTTCGACGGCCTGGTCGGTCCGACGCACCACTACGCAGGGCTCAGCTACGGCAACCTGGCCAGCACGCAGCACCGCGGACAAGCGGGTGATCCGCGGAGCGCGGCGCTGCAGGGCTTGGAGAAGGCGCGCTTCTTGGCCAGCTTGGGCGTCGCACAGGCGCTCTTGCCGCCGCCCCTCAGACCGAACTTGCGCGCGCTCCGGCGCTTGGGGTTTTCGGGCGTGAGTCGCGACGTGCTGCCGCGCGCGCTGCGCGTCGCGCCCGAGCTCCTCGCCCTCACCGGCAGCTCTTCTTCGATGTGGGCGGCCAACGCTGCGACCGTCGCGCCGTCGCGCGATACCGCCGACGGCCGGGTGCACTTCACGCCCGCGAACCTGAGCTCGATGTTCCATCGCAGCCTCGAGGCCGAGAGCACCACGGCGACGCTGCGCGCGATCTTCGCCGACAACGAGCGCTTCGTGGTTCACGATCCGCTACCCGCCGGCGCACTGTTCGCGGACGAGGGCGCCGCCAATCACACGCGCCTCGTGACGAGCCAGGCCGTGCTGCACGTCTTCGGGTGGGGGCGCGCCGCTGATCAGGGCGCCTCGCCGCGCGCCTTCCCTGCCCGTCAAACACGCGAGGCGAGCGTGGCTTGCGCTCGCTTGCACGGCCTGCGCGAAGATCAGCTGCTCTTTTTGCAGCAGGCGCCAGAGGGCATCGATCTCGGAGCGTTCCACAGTGACGTGCTGTGCGTGGGCAACGAGCAGCTGCTCTTGGTCCACGAGTTGGCCTTCGCGGGCGCGGCCCCGCTGGCCGAATTGCGCGCCCGCCTGGGCGATGAATTCGAGCTGGTGGTGGCCACCAACGCCGAATTGCCGGTGGCCGACGCGGTACGCGCTTATCCCTTCAACTCCCAGCTCGTCAGCTTGCCCGAAGGCGGCATGGCCATCATTGCGCCAGAAGAGAGCCGAGCCTCGCCGAGCGCGCGCACATTTTTGGAGCGGGTGCTCAGCGAGCGTAACGCGCTGCGTGCCGTGCACTACGTAGACGTGAACGGCTCGATGAAGAACGGCGGCGGGCCGGCGTGCTTGCGGCTGCGTGTGCCGCTGACCGAAGACGAGGTGCGGGCGATCCCAGCGCGAGTCGTGCTCGACGACACGCTGTACGAGGCCGTGCGCGCATGGATCCTGCGCCACTACCGCGATCGCGTGGCACCCGCCGATCTCGGCGATCCCGATTTTTTCGACGAGAATCGACGCGCCCTGAGCGAGCTGTCCACGCTGCTCAACGTGCCGATCGATCTGTACGAGTAGGGCCGCGGTTTAGTTTTTGAACCACAGCGAGTACAGCTGACCGCGCGTCGAGGGCGGGCGCGAGCGGGTGACGACTTTGTTGAAGCCGAGCCGACCGAGCTGGCCATCGTTGTGGAAGCACTTGTCCTCGGTCACCGCGATCTCGGCCACGCTGGCCAAGGACTCGGCCCAATCTTCCGGCATCGGCCGCGCCGGCTCCCCCGGGAAATCGCGCTGACGAGGCCCGTACACCGGCACCCGTAAGCTGGACACCGGGTATAACCCCGTAGGGTAAGAGCCGGAGCAGGAGAACACGGCCACCGTGTCGTTGAAGGGTCCGTCTGGTGGCGCGTCCGGCATCTGCGCGAGGCGCATGCCGCCCGGAGCGCCCAGGTTCTGTGCGCGCCGAAGCGCGAAATCGTAGAACATGATGTCGCCCGCGAGGGAATCGGTGCCCTTGCTACGTGGCGCCCACAAGATGTGGGTGGCCCCGAGCGAGCGATACAAATCGAAGACGTCGCGCGGTGTTTTTTGCAGGCCGTAGCTGATGCCGTACTCGAACGGGAAGCGATCCATGATCGACTGCGCTTCCAAACCCAGGTGATTGTTCTCGTCGTGCACGAGCACACGGGCGTGCTTGGGCAGCACGCTGGCCACGGTTTGCCATTGGCCCTGCACGCCAAAGCGCTTGTCGTAGTTGCCCTCGAAGCCGGCGGACAGCAAATCGATGCTCTTCTTGAGCGGCGACTTGGCCATCGAGTGCGTCTGGAAGAAGTATACGTCACCACCCCAGACCACCTGCAATGCCACCAGCAGGCTGAGCGCGATACTCGCGATCACGCCGCTACGCCAAGCGAGCGTGAGCAGCGCGGCGGTGGCAGCGGCCATCAGCGGCATGATGCCCTGCAAGTAGCGATCTTGGTGATGGACCCAGTACCAGCACAGGATCGAAAAGTGGACCCAGCCAACTAGGCCCCATAGACGCAGGCGGCCACGACACAGGATCAGACACGGCAGGAGCAGCGTGAAGAGCGAGCCGAAGACGGGCGTACGGCCATGCAGCTTGCCCCAATCGTTGGGCACGAACGAAAACGTGAACAGTGCCTTCAACGAGGTGAGAAGCCCGGCGAAGGTGTGTGGCGGCTGCCACATGTTCGCCTCTTCATAGGCCCACTTCAGGCGATAGGCGGACTCGCTGGTCCAAGGCCGCACGTTCAAGAAGCGATTGAGTACCGGGTAGACAGGATCGCCGTGCGAGATCCAATTGGTCAGCCAAAGCGGCGAGCTACACATAAGCCCGACCGCGCTTGCGAGCAGCGGCCCGCGCCAGACCCCGAGCCGCGACGCGCCACCGGACGCCGGACGCTTCGCGCTCAACCAAAGCACGCGCACGGCCAGCGCCAAGATCGGGATCGGCGCGAGCAGCATGGCCGTCGTCTCTTTGACCATGGCCGCCGCCCCGAGCAAGAGCCCGAGCAGCGCGCACCAGCGCGGCGACAGCGCCCGCCAGGCGAACAGCGTGACCAGACAGACGGGTACGCCGTACATGGCGCCGAAGTGATCCGCACCCACCGCCAAGCTACTGTCGTACAGCAGCACACCGGGAAACAGAAAGCGCACCGCCCACACCACGCGCGGGTCGGCGCGCGGCACCAAACGCCGAACCAACGCCGGAATACCGATCAGCGTCGTGACCAAGAAGGTCACGAATTCGAGGTGCGCGGAGAGCACCATGCGATCGAACAGCCGGCTCTTGGGCAGCAGAAATGCCCAAGAAAACAGGTAGCTGGTGAAATGAGGCCGCGAGTCGAAGACCCAGCCCTCGTCCAAGCGGCGCACGCCACCGTAAGCCACGTAGTCTTCGGCCAGCGCCAAGTGCTTCCAGCGCGAATCGAACTGCACGTTCTCGGGTGAAAGGATCAGAAAATAGACCGCGAGCAGAGCGACGAAGCCGAATGCGATCCCGAGCAACCCGACCGCTCCCAACGGACGCGCCTTTCGACCGAGCAAACGGCGACGCTGCACGAGCCGGCGCCAGAGCGCGTGCAGCTCGTTCACGTTCACCGTGATCAGTAAGAGCGGCAGCGCGAAGAACAGCCCGGTCCGATACAGGTGCAGCAGGCCCGAAAAGAACATGCACAGTTCGAACTCGAACAGGCCGATCGCAAACGCGATGCTGAGCAGCTCGAGCGTCGATAGGCCACGAACGCCCAGCATGCGCAGGGTGCGCGCGCCCATGCCGAAGCAGGCGCCAGCGACCACCAGCGAGCACAGCCAATAGCAGGCGTAGTGCCAAAACAACCACTCACCGACCGGATAAATCCGGTCGACGAAGCTTGCGAACAGCGCGATGCCGCCCACCAGCAGCAACGCCACGGCCAATTCGCGATACCTGCCGGCTAGCCACTTCACGGGCGAGCCCAATAGCGCGCCTGGGCTCGGCTGGCGAGCGCGAACTCGGCTACGCGGCGGCGAGCTCGCGGCATTCCGCGCGAGCTCGCGATCCGGCCGCCCTTCAGTCCGCCGCGACGCGCTCGCCCGTGGCGACGACTCGATACGACCGCACGGACTGGTCCATGGCCGCGAACACCGCGCCGATCAAGCCGGCGTCATCACCCAGCGCGCTGACGACCACGGGGATGCGCGCGCCCTTGAGCGAGTGACGAGCCATCGAGCTGCGCGTGCTCTCGAGTAACAGATCGCCCGCTTCCATCACGCCGCCACCGAGCACGATCATTTGTGGATCGAGGATGTTCACCAGGTATGACACACCGACGCCGAGGTGTTCACCCACGGAGGCGAAAATGCGGAGCGCCACCGCGTCCCCCGCCCGCGCCGCGCTGGCGACCGCACCCTGATCGAGCGGAGTGACGGAGCGCAGAGACGTCTGTTCACCCGCGGCGAGCGCGGCCTCGGCGGCGCGCACGATCGCGGGGCCAGAGACCAAAGTCTCCAAACAACCGCGCATGCCGCAGGAACACAGCGGGCCGCCGGCGACCACCGCACAGTGGCCAATCTCACCGCTGAAGCCCTGCGTCCCGGAGAACACGTGACCGTCGATCACGATGCCGGCGCCGACGCCGCTGTCGACATAGGCCCAGACGAAAGAGCGCACACCTTTGGCCACGCCGGCACGGCTCTCGGCGATGGCGCTGGCGCTGGTCACGTTGTTGACCACTACGGGCACGCCCAGCGAGGCGACCAACATGTCTCGAATTGGTACTTCGGTCCAATGTAGGTTCGGCGCCGTTGCCACGAGGCCGGTCTCGACTTTGACCAGACCGGGCACCGTGACCCCCACGCCTTGCAGGCGGTCACGCGGAAAACCGGCGGCTTCGCACACTTCTTGGGCCAGCGCGGCGGCAGCGGCCACGGTGGCTTCCGGGTCACCGAGCTGCGTGGGAACTTCACGGCGAACGCGGATTTCACCCCGGGCGTCGGCCAGACCGACGGTGGTGGTGTCGACCCCGAAGCAGATCCCCAAATATGCCGCGGAAGCGTCGTTGAACTCCAAGAGCCGCGCTCGGCGACCGCCACTGGCGACCGTTTTGCCGTAGCCGACTTCTTGTACGATACCGCGAGCCAGCAAATCTTCGACGATTGCAGAGACGGTCGGTTTGGTCAGAGTAGATCGGCGAGCGAGATCGGTGCGCGAGACTCGGCCGCCACGACGAATGATGTCGAGGACGATCGAGCGGTTGACCTCGCGCATCGCGCGGCTATCGACCTTCCCTTGGACGTCATGCTGCATGGGTGTTCACCGGGGGGAGCTTGTGGAACTAGTTCCAGACCCAGTGTGACCCAAGACAAGCCCGGGGTCTACGAAGTTCGCCAAGTTCGTTAACTGTGCAAAACTCTCCGCCGACCGGAACCGGTTTCAGGTGGCATTAGTAGCCGAATCCGGCGCAGAGCAGGCAGAAAGCGGTGCAAATCAGTCGCCGACTCGGGCCCGAAACGCACCGGGCAAGTATTTTCCCTACTCCGGCTCGGATGTGGGACCGGTTCCCAGCACGCCCTCCCAGCGCGCCACGACCACCGACGCCAGGCCATTACCGATCACATTGGTCATGGTGCGCGCCATGTCCATCACCTCGTCGACGGCGAGTAACATGGCCACCCCTGCTTCCCCCGGCAGACCGAAGCTATGGCAAGTGCCAGCGATGATCACCAGCGTGGCGCGCGGAACGCCGGCCACGCCCTTCGACGTCAGCATGAACGTCAGAAACATCAGGATCTGTTTGGGCAGCGGCATGTCGATGTGCGCGGCTTGGGCGATGGTCAAGCTGGCGAGCACCAAATACAACGTCGAGCCGTCGAGATTGAACGAGTAGCCCGCTGGGATCACGAAGCTTGCCACCCGCCGGGGGACGCCAAAGCCGACCATGGCTTCCAGCAGCCGCGGCAGCGCGGCTTCGCTGGACGCGGTCGAAAATGCGGTCAGCGCGGGCTCGCGAATCGCCTGGGCGAAGGCCCGCACGCGCCGCCCACAGATCCAGAGCACGGGCACGAACACCAGCAGCACGAGACACAGCAGTGCCAAGTACAAGCTGCCGACCAAGCGCGCATATTGCCCGAGCAAGAAAGCCACCGCTGGCCAGCCCTTCGGCCCACCTTGGTGCCCGGCAGCCATGTGGCTGACGTTGTAGGCCATGGCGCCGAAGACGCCGATCGGCGTCAGCCGCATCACCATGTCCGTGTACTTGAACATCACCTTGGCGGTGGCGTCGAAGAATGCGAGCACCGGCTTGCCGGCGTCACCGATGCGCGTCAGCGACACGCCAAATAGCGTGGCGAACACCACCACGGGCAGCACGTCTCCCTCGGCCGCGTGTTGAATCAAATTCGAGGGGAACAGGTGGAGCGCGATTTCCCAGGCGTCGCGTTTGACGGTCGCGAGCGCCGAGTGAGCCGACAAATCGAGCGGCAGAGCCGCACCCGGCTTCAGCACGTTGCCAATCACCATGCCAATGACCAGCGCCAGCGTGGTCACGAGCTCGAAGTAGAGCAGGGCTTTGCCGCCCATTCGACCCACGGACTTCAGATCGCCGGTCTGGGCGATGCCGACGATGATGGTCGACACCAAGAGCGGCACGATCAGGCCCTTGATCAGCTGAATGAACGCCTTCGAAAGGAAGTGAAAGGCATCATAGGCGTGCGGGTGCTGGTCTTGAGGCAAGAGGCCACCGAGCAGCACGCCCAATGCGAGCCCGAGCAGAATCCAAACCGTACTGGAGCGATACCAGGGCCCGCGCTTCTGCGCAGTAAGGCCCGAAGCACTCGCGGCCCCCGCGCTCAACTGCGCGCCCCGGGCGGAACGTCGCGCAGACTGGCTCGCAAGGCGACGATGCCGAGCAAGAGGAACCCGAGGTTCAACATCAGTGCGTAGCGCCACAAGGCGTCGATGTGCCGCTCACTCGCGCCCAGCGCTTTCGCTCGCGGTGTTGCCACGGAGACGACGAAGCCGGTCGCGCCCACCGGCGCAAAACCAGCCAACCAACGGCCGCCGACGACGGGATCGACGTAATTCGGCTCCTCCCACGGCCGCACCCGCACCGGCCGCAGTTGAAACCCGGGAGCGCCATCTTCCCCGAAGTGCTGCACCAGCTTGCCCGAGAGCCCGGCATCGAGCGCTCGCTCCTCGGTGCTGAACAAGCCCGGATGCGCGACCGCGGTGAGCTTCTTCGGCTGCGAACGGTCGCGCGGGAGCGAATTGCGATCGATGCCGCGTTGCCCGAACAGGGCCGTGGTTTGGCCGCTCTGATAAACATCGTCGATTTCCACCTCCTCGAGCGTGTTCTGGGCGTGCTTGTTGATCAACACGTAACCGACGAAACTACCCTCCCCCGCGTAGAGCGGCGCAACGAACGAAAACTCGATGTTGCGGCTGAGCTCTCCGCGATACGCGGGCGAGACACACACCTCCGGTTCCGCGGGGTGTGAGCCGAGGCGCTTGGCGCGCGCCACCATCCCCTGCACGCAGGCGTGGTACTCGCGAAATTGGTAGCTGCGCCCCAAATAGTCGGACGCGGGCTCTGGATAGCGCGCGAGGATGCGACCATCTGCGGAAAACACACCGATGGAATCGAAGCTGCGCGTCCGCTCGTAAGCCCTTTGCAATACCGGCGCGTCGCTGCTGGGTTCGGCACGTTGTGCGAATTCGCGGATTTCCGGATCGACCGCGGCGCGCGCCACTTGACTGGCGAACTTCTGGAACAAGTTCAAGACCGCGTGAGCTTGCGCGCTGGCGAGGGCCGCGTTTCCGTGCAGGGTGGCGACCTCGAGCTCTGCTTGCTGGGTGCGCACGCTCGCAAGCGTGCGAAAATCCGCGATCAACAACAAGACGGCGCCCAATAGCGCGCCCACCGCGAGCATCGGGTTTCGTCGCACCCACAACCAAAGCCTGCGCCGCCTCGACAGCTTGGGCCAGAGCGGAGGAAAATTGGCGAGCACACGCTCCAAGCTGTCCGCGAAGGCAGCCGCAGAGGCGATCCGCTGCCGGGGATCGCGGCGCAGGGCAGCACTACACACGGCGTCGAGATCCCGGGGAACTTGGGGAGCCAACGAGCGAGCCGAGGCGCGCTCCGAGAGCTCGTGCTTTCGTTGCAGATCTTCCAGATCGCGGGCGACAATCGGCGCGCTTCCGGTCCACAGCTCGTACAAAATGGCGCCGAGACCGTACACGTCGGCCTCCACCGTGCCGCCGTTCGCCTCCGCCACTTCGGGCGCGATGTACGGCAGCTTGCCGACGCAGCTACTCGGGCCAGACTGCCCGATCCGCTTGGCCATGAAGTCGTTCACGAACGGCTCGCCGTTGATGTCCAAGAGTACGTTCGAGGGTGAGAGATCGCGATGCAAGATGCCGTGCTGGTGCGCGTGGTGCACCGCGCGCGCGACCTTGATCATGAGCTCTGCGGCGCGCCTCGGGTCGCGAAAACGCTCCTGCTGCTGTCGCTCGGCGAGCGTCCCTCCGACGACCAGCTGCATCGCGCAATACGGTTGCTGATCCGCGGCGCCCCCGCGGTCGTGAATGCGGACGATGTTCGGATGATCGAGCGTGGCCACCAGCGCCACGGAGCGCTGGAACCGCTCGACGACTTCTGGTTCACGCAGGTATTGGCTGCGCAAGATCTTCACGGCGACCTGGCGTTGTGCACGCGCGTCGTACGCGCGGTACACCATGCCTTCACCACCGACTCCAATCATGTCGAACAGACGGTAGCCCGGGATCGAGGGCCGTGCTTCGGTATCCGCTGATTCGGCGCCTGGCGCGGAGCCGGCCTCGCTCGGCTCGGTGGGCTCGGGATCGGTGCTCAGGAAATCTTTGAGAGCCTCCAATAGCCAGATCCGAAACGGCGGGCTTCCCGGCTCGCTCGAACGCGCAAGCTCGGCTGTACCGAGTTGGGTAAAGAAACGCGCGAGCAACTGCTCGGCCTCGGCGTCGCCGTAGCCGTCCTGTACGAGATAAGCGTGAACGGGTGCACGGTAGCGCTCGGCCAAACCCAGCAGCAAGGCCCGTGAGCGCTCGCGGTCACCCCCGACGGCTCGACGCACGAACGTCCAACTCGTCGTCGGGAAGAGCGCATCGGCATTCGCAGCGGCGACGGCATCTTCCGAATCGGGCATTTCTCGCGACATTCTCATGTTCCGTTCTCCAACTTCACGACCGAAGTCAGCGCCTGAGCCGGTTGCGGCTGCGGCGGTGGCTTCTCGCCCTCGGGTTCGCGTCCGTTGATCTCGCTGGCCTCGACGGGCTCGGGGGGGAAGGCCGCGTCGAACAGCGCTTGGATCTCGGCCTCGATCCGGCGCTCGACGGCGTCCGGGTCGAGCCCAGGCTCGAGGAACAGGGTATCGCGCACTCGACCGCGCACCGCTTGCAGCACTTCTTTGGAAAGCTTGTGCTTGAGCTGCTTGGCCAGCACATTGCTCACCCCGAGCTGCCTTTGCGCTTCGTCGTAGCTGGCGTTTTCCTCGCTGAGAAACGAGACGAAGACCTCGAATCGCCGTGCTCGCTTTTCGCCCGTTGCCTTCCATTTGGCTTCCACGTCGGCGACGGCAAGGGCGATCAGCTCGTCTAGGCATTTGCGCGCGAAGGCCTGGTCGGGCGTCAGTTCGTGGCTGGACTCGAGCGCCGCGTCCTCCGGCACTTCCCGTGGGCGGCAGGCGATCGCCTTCCATTTGTTGTGGCAATAGTTTTGCACGACGCGCCACAACCACGCGCCGAAGGCGTCAGCGCGCAGGTGCTCGGCTTGGGGTTGGAAGCTGTCCAGCCCGCCCGGGTTGAGCAGCTTCAAGTAGCAGTCTTGAACGAAGTCTTCGACCTGGTGCGCGTAGCGGGCCCCGTAGCGATGGCGACCGAAGCGACGCCGGATGCCGCTCAGCACCTGTTGGCGATGCTTCGCGCACAACACGTGCCCCGCCGCCTGCGCCTCGACCTGTTGCCCACATGGACAACAGGAAGCGATGGGCTCTTTGGTTCGTCGCAAGATCGGTCTCTTTGCACGCCGTGAAGGGGGCTCTGGCGAGTGGAGTGGCGGTTCGACGACCAAGTTCATGGGCTTCCCCCGATCAACAACCCGCGCCAGCGCACGTTACGGAGGTTCCCGCCCTGAGCTCAATAAGCTGCTGAATCCCGGGAGAGTTGCTTCAGGATTCCATCCGCCACAGAACGCGCGGCCAGGGAAACCCGAAAAAGAACACGGCAATAGAACCCGACGCCCGACGGACGACAGAGCAGGAGTTCAGGCCTCTCGTTGCCGAAAGAACCCGGGCCCAGGCCCTTGCGCGAAATGAGAGCGTCGCCTACAATCTCGAAAGTCCCGATGCGCTCTGCCCGTTTTCAGTTTTGGTTTGGCTATTGGCCCGCGGTCAACGCGGCGTCAGGGCCTCGCCTTCTCTACTGAACCCAGCCAAGAGAAAGCACGAAACCCCTGGTCGCCACCGCGCCCGGGGGTTTTTGGCTTTGTGCCCCGAAAAAGCCCGAAACCTCAGCCAATAGCTCCTTCTTAGGTCCCCATGCTCGAAACCAAAGACCTCCGAATCGTGGATACGACATTGCTCAAGAGTCCCAACGAAGTCAGCGCCGAGTTGCCGCTCTCCGAACGCGCCGCCAGCGTCGTCTTCAGCGCCCGGCAAGAGATCCAAGCGGTACTGCACGGCGAAGACGCGCGGCCCTTGGTGATTGTCGGACCGTGTTCGATTCACGATCCGGACGCCGCCATCGATTACGCGGGGCGGCTACTTTCGCTCAAGCGCCGCTACGCAGCAGAGTTGTTGATCGTGATGCGGGTCTACTTCGAGAAACCGCGCACGACCGTGGGTTGGAAGGGGCTGATCAACGACCCGCGCTTGGACGGCAGCAACGACATTCCAGCCGGCATCCGCAGCGCGCGACGCTTGCTCTTGAATTTGGCCGAGCTCGGCATGCCCGCGGCAACCGAGATGCTGGATCCAATCATCCCGCAATACATCGCCGATCTCGTGTCGTGGACGGCGATCGGCGCGCGCACCACCGAGAGCCAGACTCACCGCGAGATGGCTTCGGGGTTGTCCATGCCGGTTGGCTTCAAGAATGGCACGGACGGCGGCCTGGGCGTGGCCATCAACGCCATCATCGCGGCCTCCCGCGCGCACAGCTTTTTGGGGGTCGATCCGAACGGGCACGTGGGCGTGGTGCGCACGCGCGGCAACCCGCACACGCACTTGGTGCTGCGCGGCGGCAACTCGGGGCCGAACTACAGCAGCGCGCAGGTCAGCGCGGCGGCGCGCGCGCTCGTCGAAGCCAAGACCAACACGCGCATGTTGGTCGACTGCAGCCACGACAACAGCGGCAAAAATCACCTCAATCAGCCAGCGGTGCTGGCTGAAATTGGCGCCCAGCTGCGCGCCGGTTCGGAGCACCTGCTGGGGGTGATGATCGAGAGCAATATCACCGCGGGCAAGCAAGAGTTACGCGGAGACAAATCTGCCCTCGTATACGGCCAAAGCATCACCGATGCCTGCGTCGACTTTGCCACGACCGAGCAGATGCTCGAACAATTCGCGGACGCCGCCGCGCGTCGCAACCCCGCGCGCGCCAGCGCCTGAGCGGCGGCTACTGCTCGGTGTAGCTCAAGCTGCCCACGGGGAAGCCCTTTTGGCGAGCGCGCTCGAGTACCCCTGCCAGCGTGGCCGCGGGCAGGGTTCGTGCTCGACTCAGAATCCACAAGTAATCGCGACTCGGGTGGCCGACGACCAAGTAGCCGTCGGCTTCGCTCGCGTCGATCACCCAGTAATCCCCGTACGCGAAACCGAAATCGAGCGATAGCTTGCCGGGCTCGCTCGGATCGTTGGCCACCGCGCGCGCAGAGACGCGCTCGAGCGGCCCCACGAGGCTGCCCTGACGGCATTCGTTGACTACGAGCAGCTCGTTCGCCGACTTCACCTGGTAATCGGCCATGGTGCCGGTGCAGCCGGCCTGCGTGGCTCGCGGCAGCTTGGCCACTTCGTACCACTTGCCACTCATTTGCTGGAGCTCGACGTGAGCGACGTCGAGCGGCTCGTGCTGGCAGCCGAGCTCGACGGCAGCCAGCCCCAGTGAGCCGACGAGCAACGACCAAGACGCGACACGCATGACCGGAGGCAGTATCGATTCGGCGTAAAAGCGTCAACGCCCGGCGCGCACCGTTTGCGTGACGTTCCCGCGACTCACGCGCGAAGGGCCGCGGCGCGACGCCGAAGGCTGGGCCGAAGCGCGACGCGACGAGTGACCATCAAAAATAAAAAAACGGCTTCACTCGTTGCAGGGTGCAGCACCGAACACCGCCGCGCAGGCGTCGGCGCGCTTGTCCTCCGGTAAGGCGAGCGCTTGGCTCACGGCCAGGCCGCGGCACTGCACGGTGTTGCCTTTTCTGGCGTCTTTGACGCTGTATTCACCCTTGTCGAAGCCGTCGAGCAGCTTGCATTGCTCGATGCAGTCGTCGGCGTCCGTGAATTTGCCGTCGAAGTCGTCCGAGCAGGCGGCCTTGGCCAAGTGACAATAGGCTTCGCAATTGCCGCCGTCACCGCACACGCCAGCGCCCAACGGGCCGATGTGCGGGCAGTGATCCTTCGCGCTGATCAGGAGCGCGTTGAACGCGTGCGCGCTGCGGCAGCCGACGGTATTGACAGTGGCGATGGCTTGCTTGGCGCCGGGCTCCGTGGCGCCGCACACGGCTTCACACTGGGCGTCGTTCTCGTAGACGGCGAGGTCGCCTACGCAGGCGTTGGTCAGTGCCCTGCAGAAGCTGGGGCAGCTGGGCTCGACCCCCTTGCCGAGGCACTCACCGGAGGGGCGCAGCCCGGCGCGATCGCAATAAGTGCTCGGATTCGTCACCGCTCGGGTGGCGAAGTACAGCCGGCAACCGAGGGTATCACCGGAAGTCTTGCCGCTTTGCGCGCTGTAGTCACCGCTCATCGGCACGACCGCGTTGCACTTCTCGATGCAATCGCTCTGATCGCCCGCGTTGTCTTCGTCGAGGCCGAGGCCGAGGCCGGCGAACGGATTCGACGATTCGCCGCCGCAAGCCACGACGTACAGCGCGCAGTAGCCTTCGCAATCCGGAAGCTTGGGTCTCACGGTGCAGGTCGAGCCGCCGCCAGGGCCGGCTTGGGCGCAGAGCATCGCGCGATCCGTGACCGCGGGACCGGATCGAGCGGCGGCTCGCACGGTGCTCAAGCGACAGGCGATGGTGTTGCCTTCGGTCGCCGTCGAGTGGTTGGCGTTCTTGTCGAGCAGCAGACACGACTCCAAACAGGTCTGAGGATCTTCGTACTGTTTGTTGGGGCCGGTGCACTCGTTGAAAATCGAATCGCAATACTCGTTACAGACGGCCGAGTAGCTCACGTCGGGGATGTCGGCGATCGATTGGCAACCGAGCACGCCAGAGAAGACCCCTGCCGTAGCGAACAGGAGAGCCGAAAGCGAGCGACGCAGGCGCAGGGTTCGTCCGCTCATAGCTCGAGCTTCCCGCGCACAGCCAAGCCTAGAGTCGATGGGTCGGCCATGGGTAGCAGGCCGACTTGGGTGCCTGGTTTCGTCGGTAGCGTGAAGTACAAGACCGCGCCCGTGGCGACCGCGGCTGCGCCGATCACGAACGAAACGTTGCAGATCGTGGCCTGGGTGTGCGCGTCATTGGCGGCGGTCTCGCCGGCGGCGTCGGTGCAATGACCATTCGGGCACAGCTTCCGCGCGTCGTCGGCGTTCGAGATGGCCTTGAGCCCGAAGACGGTACCCACGCCGAGCGCGAGCACACCGGCACCGCCCACGATCCAAGGAATGGGAGAGGCGTGTGCGGCCGCTGCCGGCGCTGGTGCCGACGCGGGCGGAGCTGCCGCGGGGGTTGGCGCTGAAGCCCCCGCCGCGGGCGGCGCACTTTCGGGCGCGGGCGGCGGAGGCACGGGCGGCGGCGCATCAGGCGCTGCTTGCAGCGCTGGAACGGGCACCACCACGCGCCCTTTCGCCGCGACTTTGACCTTGGCCGAGTATGGCAAATGCCCCGGCGCAGAGGCTTCGACCAGCACGTCTCCCGGGTCGACCGGGGAAGCCGTGCCGGAGAGCTCCGGCGACATGAGTACGCCGTTGCGCCTGATCTGTAGGCCCGGCACGAGCGCCTCTTTGGCCACGTCGATCGTGAGCCAGGCCAAACGCGGCTCGAGCCGTGCGGCGCGCGCTTGAGCGGTCTTCATGCGCTCGGTTTGGCCGGATGTTTCGGCCAACGACGCGGCCTCGCGAAACATGGCCCAGCTGCTCGCGGTGCGATTGGTCCTCTCGTAGCACTCGGCCAGGTAGAGCATGGTGCCGACGGCGGGCTCGACGCGCTGGCTCATCTCGAACTTGGGGCAAGCGTCCGCGAAGTTGCCTTGTTTGATCAGGCGCATGCCTTCCTCGAAGACCGCTTCGGCGGTGGCCTTTTCTTCCGGACTGACTTGCGCCCGAGCGACGCTTGGCGCAACGAGCGCGCTCAACAAGCAGGCGCACGCACACGCCAGCTGACCCGTTCTTCGCAACATGCAAGGATGATACTACGGGCAATGTTTCCAGTTGGATAGTCAACAGTCCATCTGGCAAACTACCCAGCGCTCCGTCTCGCTAGTACGAATGTTCGCTAGCGACGCCCACCGAAGTAAGTGTAGTGCGGTCCGCCCGGGGCTTGTTCGTTGGCGCGGCGCGGAACGCGCTCGACAGGCTTAGCTCCTGCGGGCAACGCAGACGGAACGCTGCTGGCCGATGGGGCCGCGTTGGCCGCGACTTCGGCCGTCACCAGGGGCGCGGCGGGAGTTGCCGCGTGCACGTCGGACACGACGGCAGCTAGCGGAGCGCTCGACACGGCCGAAGGCAACGCCGCGATCGCAGGCGCTTCGGGCTTGTCGCGCATCAGATAGATCAGCAAGCCGAGCACACCGCACAGGCCCAAGAGGCCAGCGACGATCAGCGGCGCGCGCCGCTGGGACCCGCGTTTTCGACCTGTTTTGGACCAGGGGGCTTCGGTTGCGCTCGGCGGCGTTGGCTGGTCGTTCATCGGAGGTGCCGAAATCCTCTGTGTGGAAGCGCCCGAAACGACAGCCGGAGTCGACTGGCGAACCAGCGCGGGTGGATAAGATCCGGTGTGCGGCGTGCCCCCGAGCAGGCGAGTCGCCCGCTCGACGACCAATTGCCACTCGGGAGCGAATGGCAGCAACTGTTCCGCGAGCTCGGCCACGGAGGCGTAGCGTTGAGCGGGTTCTTTGGCCAGGCACTTCATCAAGATCGGTTCGAGGCCTGGGGGGGCGTTGGCAATGAAGTCATTCAATGGGCGCGGCGTGTTGTTCATCACCGCCAAGCACACCTCCGGCAGTGAGGTGCCCGGATGCGGCAATTGACCGGTGACCATGACATACGAGATCGCACCGAGCGCCCAAACGTCAGCGCGCGCGTCCACGTCGCGAGCGGAGCGCATTTGCTCTGGCGACATGTACAAGGGAGAGCCGACGAAAGCGGCGGTGCGCGTGAGGGCGACCTCTCGCTCACGGCCCGAGCCGAGCGACTTCGAGATGCCGAAATCCAAGACCTTGACGATGCGCGAGCCGTCCGCCCGTTGCGCCAGAAACAGATTCGTGGGCTTCAGATCGCGGTGCACGATGCCGACCGAGTGTGCCTCGGCGACCGCGTCGATCGCCTGCAGCACGTAGCCAATGGCCTCCGCCGCCGGCAGCGGACCGCGCCGCTCGATCTCGTGCTCGAGATCGTTGCCGTTCAAGAGCTCCATCACCATGTACGGTACGCGCTCGTCGAGCAGACCGATGTCGAACACGCGCGCCACGTGCTCGCTGTGGATCTTGGCCGCCGCGCGTGCTTCACGACGAAAGCGCTCCGCACCTTCGCTTTCGAGGCCAGATTCGGAAAGCAGAAATTTGATCGCGACCGGTTGATCGAGCTCGAGGTGAAAGCCGGCCACGACCACGCCCATGCCACCCTGGCCAATGAAGCGGTCGACGCGGTATTTCTGCGCCACCACCTGCCCGACCACGATAGGGAGCTCCATCTCGCCCCGAGTTTTACAACGACCTTCTGCGATGGACCCCCCGCAAAATCAAAATTACTAGCTCGTCATCTTTGGTAAGGCGACGGAGGATTGCCGAAACATTCCGGGGCACCTCCGGAATGTGCTTTAAAATTAGTGATTTGCTGAGGCCAAGCGAGCGGAGGCGCTGGGCCTCGCTCATTGCCAGAGCGGCGCGCCCAGTTCGGGCCAATCGTTCTTCCAGCCGATCGGGCGCAGCATGAGCTGGGAAGCTCCGTTCATTTGGCCGTCGTAATAGTGGTAGACGTAGAAGTACTGGTCACCGTCACGAAACGCGGTGCCGCCTCCTGGACCGATGTAGCGGCCGTCTTTGGCGAGCAGCTGCAGCGCGTTGCCCTGAAGCATGGCTTTGCCGTTTGCGTCCGTGTACGGGCCAGTGATCGCCGAGGCTCGACCGACCATGGTTCGGTAGGTGCTGTCCACGCCCTTGCAGCACGCGTCGAACGACACGAACAAGTAGTAATAGCCATTGTGGAAAATGATCGACGGCGCCTCGATGCCGCCGGAGTGGGCCGCTAAGCCATACAGCGTGCTATCGGTCGCGCTGAGCTTACCGGTCGCCGTGTCCAAGCGGCGCAGCTTGATGCCGCTCCAGAACGAGCCGAACACCAGCCACCAATTGCCGGCGGCGTCCATCGTGGCATTCGGATCGATCGCGTTCCAGTCGTCTTTGGCGCCAGGGGCGTTCGATTCGATGACGAGACCCTGATCGACCCAGGCGTAACCCGCGCTTTGCCGGTCGAGCGTGGTGTTCGTAGCCAGGCCGATCACCGAGTGATTGGAGCCGAAGGTGGAGCCCGCGTAGTACACCCGATAGCTGCCGTTGACGTAGCTCACGTCGGGTGCCCACAGGTCGGCGATGGTTTCGCCGAGGGCCGTCTTGATCCAGGGTGGCAGGGCGCTGAAGATGGTCCCCGCGTTGCTCCACTGCGCGAGGTTCGTCGAGCTGCGCACATTGAGCAGACCACCGGTGCCAAACAGGTAGAAGGCGTTGCCAACGTGAATCAGGCTCGGGTCGTGTGTGCCGATTGCGCGGTGCTCGCTGGAAGCGGGTGGATAGCTCACAGTGCCCCCACCGCTGCCTGCGCTGGCCCCTGCACCGCTGGCCCCTGCGCCGCTCGCCCCCGCCGCATGCGCGCCGCCCTGGCCCGCCGCCGCAGCGACCGCTCCGCTCATGCCCGCGGCCGCCTGTGGCAGGCTCCCGCCTGAGCCCGAAGCGCTGCTGCCGGCTGAACCACCGCTGCTGTTGCCCGCGCTTGCACCCGCCGCCGCGTTGGGGGCGCCACCGGGCGCGGCCGATGTACCGGCCGCGCCGGCCGCGTCCGTGCTGGGCGCGCCCGCCTGAGCCGACGGAGCGGTCGAGCCATTGGAGGCGCAAGCGGCGGCCGCCGCAAACGCGACCAACCCGAGCGGGACGTTCCGCACGAGCTCAAGAACATGGGGCATTCCTAGAGCAAGGGGCCGCCGCTGGCAGACCTTGCCGGGTTTGTGGGTGGCGGGCGCTGTCTTCGCCCCGGCTCAGCGCATGCGGTGGGTGCCGGAGACGCTCCGCTTCGGCGGTTCCGCCCGGGGCTTGTCCGCGAGGGCGGGCACGGCTTTGATGCGCGTGGCTGAGCTGCAATCAGCGCGGGGACCGCCCAGCAGGGGATCGCAAGCCAAGGCCTCGGCGGCGGACCTGACCCTCACCGGCGCCGCAAACAGACCCGGCCAGAGCGTGTCTTGTTCGAAAACCGGAGCAGCGCTCGACCCAGGCGGCGCTGGTACGCGTCGCGCGAAGTCGTCACGGAAAGCCTGGATCATCAAGGCGGCCGTGACTAGCGTTGGCAGGACGACGCTCGATGAGCCGAACGCCCGCGTCAGCCAACCACCGAGCGCAGCACTGCACATGAAGACGAGCAAGACGCGCGCCACGGGCGCGCGACGCGCGCGTATTGCGGGCTCACTCAAGAGCGGGCGAGTCACCTTGCCTACGACTTGATCGACGATCTCGATCACGGCTTGCGTGAGGTTGCCCGTCATCACCGTGGTGGGACAGGAGCCGGTGAGTGACTCACGCATCAACGCACTTTGAAAACCCATGGCGGCGATCGCGAAGCCCCCGCGGACGATCACCGGCAGTGGCCTTTCATGGAGCAGCGAGCCGAACAGTGAGGAGAGCACGTCACTCACGCTGAACAGCGCCAACGCCAGCGTGACCAACGCCAACAAGCCGGCGCGCGCCTGCAAACCGTAATGTCGAAAGATGCGCGCCACCAACGTCGCCAACACGACCGCTCCCACGAACACCGGGAACGCCCATAGATGCGTGTGCGCGGCGAGGTGACCTGAAGAGACCGCGATCGCGTCCGCCACGAGCTCCCCGGTGAGGTGGGCCGGAAACAAACCGAACAATGACGCGAAGCCCGCCGCATCCACATAGCCAGCAACCGCGCTGAGCAGCGTGGAATGCAGATGCAGATTCACACTAGGCATGCTGCTGCCGGTAACGCGCGCGTCCGGCGTAGGTCGTGAAGCGGGGCTCAGCTCAGCGACGGTCGCAACGCTACGCACCCCCTCATGCGCGCGTGCGGGGTGGCGGATCCCGCCAACTGCTCTGCGATTCGCAACCGCCACTGTGCCTCCCTTCTCCCAGCTTTAGGGTTGCGCGCGCATTGCTGCAACGTGTTCTTTCCAAACAGCCGCTGATTTTTGTCACGTTGCAGCGTGACGCGTGGCGAATTCCGCCAGCGCTAACCGACGGCGACGCCGAGCGCAGCGCGGATCTGGCCGAACTCTGCGCTGACCATGAAGCGCAGCAAGTCCGCGCGGCGCTCATCGGCGCGAGTCAAGAAGCGTCGCGGGAAGCGCTGATCGAGCGCCAGCGCCAGCGCCAGGTTGCCGCTCGCCACGAGTGCAGCGCGGCCCGAGACGAACTCGGCCGAGCGTATGAAACCCTGTGCGCGCGCGGCCACTTCGCGCACGGGATAGGCGCGCGCGGCCGCCTCCAGCGCGGCCAGCCCCGGACCCCGCACTTCACGCTTGAGGCCGCTGGCCAATCGCTTGGCGTCGTCATCGATTGCGCGTAAACCGATCGCGCCGCCCACGGCCAGCGCCGCCCACAGCAACTGCGTTAGTTCAGAGCCGTTCGGAAAGTAACAAAGCGCGGACTGCTCGGGGCGCGCGAACGACAGCTCTCGCGCCCACACGCAGACCAGCTCCTGCAGGCTGAAGCCGCTGCCGAGCGCGCGGCCGCAAGTGAGCAGCGGCCGTTCGGGGCCCGGCACGAGCCCGAGCGAGTCCATGCCTTCGGGCACTAGGTAGAGCTCCGCTGCTGGCACGACGAGCAAGCGGGACGTCCAGTGCAAGGTCTTGGCCAGGGTGGTCGTGCTGCGTTCGGGATCTTGGCGAGACTCTTCAGAGAGCACGGGCTCACGCCGCAGACGCCGAGCATGTTGATACCCGACGCGGCTGAGCGCCGGAGACAGCGCGCGCAAGATGGCGTCGGTCTGTGGATCGACGCAGCCCACGCACAGCCGCTCTTGCCAATCCGAATACGAGAGCGCACCGCGCACGGCTTGGAGCCCCTCCGGGCGGTGATTCGCGGCCAGCAGCGCTTCGTGCAGGTCCGCCTCACCCAACGCTTCGAGACACTCCGCCGCGCGATAAGCTCCGTCGCGATCGCCGACCCGCTCGAACTCTGCCAACAAGCGACGACAGTGCTCCGCAGCGCTCGAAGCGGGGGCCGCGGCGGGCTCGGGCGCGGCGACCAAGGTCACGTTCGGCGGCACCGTCTTGCGGATCGGAGGCGGAGGAGGAGGCACGCTGCGCGTGCGCGCAGCGGCACGCGGCGCGGTCAGTTCATCCTGCTCTTCGTCGTGCAGGGCGGTGGGCGGCACACTCGGTGCGCGGATGATCGGCGCGGGGAAACCGGGCGGAGGAATCGTCGGTGAGCGTGCACCAGGCGGGGGTGGGAAGCTGGGCGGCAAGGCGCCCGGCGGACGCGGTTCAGGCGGTGAGACCGTGGGCGGGCGCGGCTCCGGCGGCGGAACGGTGGGCGCGCGCATCAGCGGCGGTGGTGGCACGGTAGGCGCGCGCATCACCGGCGGTGGTGGAATGTTGAGCGCGCGCGGGCTGGGAGGAAAACTGGGCGGCGGAAAAGTGGGGGGCCGATGGCTCGGCGGCCGCACTTGAGGCGGTGGTGGGAAGCTCGGCGGCGGCGCGTAGCTCGGCGGTCGCGCGCTCAACGGACGAGCGGGGGGGACCACTTCGAAGTCGCGCTGGCCGAGGAAACAACCGGCGGCGGGGATGTCGGCGAACATCACCTCTTCCGACTGCATCGCGCGAAACAACGTCTCGGGCGTGAGCGCCCTTTCGCTGCCCGTCTGCGCGTCCAAGATCATTTGCAAGAGCCCGGTGAACGGTGGTGGCCCTTCCGCCACGCGCTGCTCGGGCAAGCGCACCGAGATCAAGCTGGAGACGGTGGATTCCCGGTGGCTCAGCGCTCGGCCCATGGTGCGCACGGCATCGAGCGGCTCCCCGTTCGACCCTTCGGCCAGCGTCGTGTCGAGGATCACCAGCGAAACGTCCGCGGCATCGGACGCCAAGCGCCGCAAGCGCGCCAGCGTAAACGACGAAAGCTTGGGACCATCGAGCAGCAGCGTAGGGCCATGCTCCTTCGACTGCAGCGCGTAACCCCAGAAGTAGAAGATCAGCGCTTCGGGTCGCTCACCCAAACCCGCGATCAAGGACTCCATTGCGTCTGCCAAGCCGCGCTGGGCCGGAAACGCGTGGACAGCAAAACCGGCGTCCGCTTCGGCCAACCGGCTACCGAACAGCTCGACGTCCAGCTCCGCGTTTGGGATCGGGGAGACTTGACCGTTCTCCTCGTACGAGGAGGCTGCGACGATGGCGAGGCGCATGATCGGGCGAGCTACTCAGTACACCCCAAGTGTTCGCACCAAGCCATCGCGCAATCTGGAGTCTGCGCAAAAACCTAGGAAGACGCGCGGATTTTTCCACCGGGACTCAAGCGCAACCCGACTTAAAGGTCGGGAGCACGCCCCCGGAAGGCCGCACCCGGTGGAGGCGAGCTCGGAGCTTGGCCGAGCAGGCTCAGCCGCCGCGAGCCGCCCGGCTCACGCTCGGTGGTCGTTTGATCACCCGGAGCTTGCCGCTTTTACCGCCCCCGCAGAAGAAGCGCCCGTGCCCGTCCGCCTCCAAACCCGAGACCACGATCCCCTCAGGAAGGTCTAGCTGTTCTAGGATTTCACTGGTTCTGCGGTCCACGCGCCGAAGCTCGCTCCGTTGCTCGTCTTGAGTAGCGTGCCATAGCTCACCGTCGCAAAAACTGACGCCCGTCACGAAGCGATCGGACACCACCTCGCTCAACACTTTGCCGCTCTCTGGGTCGAGCTCGAGGATCTTCCGGTCCGCGAACACGCCGACCCAAAGCGAACCTTCGGCCCAGGCCAGCCCCGAAGCGCCGACCAGGTTCGGCGTCGGGATCGTGGCCACCACTCGACCAGTCTTTGGCTCGATCTTTCGAATTCGATCCCGATCCAATTGATAGAAGTGTTGACCGTCGAAGGCGGTGCCTGCGTCGCACCGGACCTCCAACGTACGCGTGAGCTCGCCGCTCTGGGGGTCGAGGGCGTGCAGTTTGTCGTCGCTGGCAAACCAGACGTGCTGGCCGTCGAAGGTGACTCCGTGCACGGGCGCGCCCTCCGCGAACGGTCCGAATTGTCGCTCGACTTCTACGGCGGTGCGCCTCATCTTCAGCAAAGCCTAGACCAAGTGCAGTGGAGCGGGGAGCAGCAACGGTGTCGCGAATTCGTTGGGCGGGGACAAAAACCAGCGTTTTGTGCGGGCGCGCCCGCTGCTTCGCGTTCGCCCCGCCGCCTCCAGAGCGCGCAGGCTGCGCTGAACCGTGCGTTGATTCACCCCGAGCGCCGTGGCCAAAGCCGAGCTCGACCAAGCTTCGCCGTCGCTGAGCAGGCTCAACATCTGGGAGTGCTCACTCTCCGACACTGGCGTCAACACTTGCACTTCGCGCTCGCCCAACGGATCGAGGCGAAAGCCGTCGGGAGTCGCCGCAATCGTCAGCAGCTGCCGAAGCGCGCGACGCACGCGTGCCAGCTCGACTCGCAACCGGGCGCGATGCGAATCATTGGCGCGGGTCACGCCGAACACCTGCGCCAGCAGCTGGCGCCGCGCGACCTCCAGGGGCCAAGCTTCCGCGAGCAGCCGCGCGAGCCCAAACAGCACCGCACGCCCCTTCAGCGAGACGCGAAGCTTGCCGGCCGAGACGGATGATTCTCGAGCATCGAATAAAAGCCCGCGCGACGCGCCCAGTAGCCGTTCGACTTGCTCGAGCCCGAGCAGCTGGACCTTGCCGGCTCGGATCAGGCGCCCCGCGGGCGCCGCGAGCAACGCACGGGCGGTCTTTACCTCTTGCGAGATGGCGGGGATGCCTGCCGTGCGCGCAGCTCGAGCGGCCAGGGTCAGTGCCGCGCGCGCCGCCTTCGCGTTCGGCGTTCGCAGGTGCAGTTCCACCCAGGCAAGCTGAATTTCGGCCTGCAGCGGGGCTGAAGCGTGGCGCGTGTCCAGCACGCGCAGCGCCCGCGCGGCCTCGCTCAGCTGCCCGCGCAACAACGAACTACGCGCCGCGAGACACTCGGCGTGCAGGGCGTTACTCGGATCGCCCAGGCCGCGCAGCTCGCGGCCGACGCGGGCCAGCGCGGTATCGATGCCGCGCAGATCGCGCGAAGCCAGAGCAATCTCGGCGTCAGCCAGCAGGCAACGGGCGCGACCGAGGGGCGCGGCGGAGCCGAACTCCTTCGCCGCACTGCGCAGGAGCTCGCGCGCGCGCTCGCGCTTGCCCAAGCGCGCGAGGGCCACGCCACGGATAGCGAGCCCCACGGCGTCGGTGCGCAGCGCGACGCGCTTCAGCGCGCCGAGCACATCGCCCGCATCGAGCGCCTGTGCAGCGGCAGTGAGCACCGGGTCCACGGCCGGGACTTTGCCGTCGGTTTGGCAAGATTGCCAGTGAATGCGAATTCACTGACACCCGAGCGTCGCCAAGCCCCGGTTCGCGCCAGCTACTGCGCGCAGTCCGTCGTGCACGCACTGCGCGGGCTGCGCGGCAAACGTGTAGCCGAGTGCCACGGGGAAGGCCGCGGTGGTCGTCCACGCGGTGGCGTTCACGGTGCCGGAGTTGCCATCGTCCCAAGTGATGCCGAAGGCGTTGCCGGGCGTTACGTCTGCCGCGCTGCGCAGGTTGTTGTTGCGCAAATCCCAGAAGCCGACCGCGCTGCTGTCTCGCGCGGTGACGGGGTTTTTGACGTTCTCGAAGTAGTTGGCTTCGACCAGCGCGTAGCCGCCCATGCGCACGTTGATGCCGGAAGCCAGCACCTTGGAGAAAAGATTGTTGACGACGTGCGCGTAGCCGTGGCGCTGCAACGGCACCCGCGAGCCGACGTTCTCGAACAGGTTGTGGTGGAACGTGATGTGACGAACGGCGTCGTCGCCATCGGTGTAGCCGTTCAAGCTCAGTTTGTGATGATCGTGCAGGTAGTTGTACGAAACGGTGATCAAATCGGCGCCCTTCTTGACGTCGATCATGCCGTCGAATGCCGTATCCCCAGCGCCTGGACAATCCACGAGTGAGGAGAACAATTCGTTGTGGTCGAGCCAAATATTCTTGGGTACTCCTCCGCTCATGCCTTCGACCGAAATGATGTCGGAGTCACTGCCGCCTGGCAAAAGGCCGATCGTCATGTTGCGGATGATCACGTTGCTCGCGGCCGCCGCGATGTGAAAACCGAAGTTTGCGCTCGAGCCTGGCGCGCCCACGATCGTGATCTCGCTCTTGTTCTTGATCTCCACCGTCTGTGCGGGCAGCGTGTGCTGCACGCAGGGATCTTTGATCGACGCAAAGTCGAATTTTCCCGAGTACTCCAAGACCAAGCCGCCCGTGCCGGCATAGTCGTCGATCGCCGCTTGCAACGCCGCGAACGAGCTGACCGTCAGCGACTTGGCCTTGCCACCGCCGGTCGTGCCTTGACCATAACCCCGCGGAGTCATTTCTGGCGCGCCGGGAGCAACCGCTGGCCCGCCTCCAGCGGCGCTGCCCGCAGCCGCGCTGGGCGAACCGGCGAAGCTCGCCGAACCGGCCACGCTCGTGCTCCCACCCTGCCCTGCCGCAGCGGCCGGCGCGCCCGCGCTGCCACCTGCGCTGCCACCCGCGCTGGGCGCGCTGCCACCCGCGCCGGCGCCCGCGCGCGACGTGCCGCCGCCCGCGCTGCTCGGCGCGCCCCCGGTGGCCACACTTCCCGCCGAACCGGCAACGCTCGCAACGCTGCCCGCAGCGCCACGGGGAGCGAAATCAGTCGCGCCGCTGCAAGCGGCGATCTGAAGCAAAATCGTGCTGAACAATAGGCTCGCGCGAGCATTGGCCGTCGGCATCTTCGACCGTGTAATGCCCGCGGCGAGGCAATCGATCACGCGCCGCTGAGATTTCTCACTGAGTGTTTAGCTCGGAATTGACGGCCGCACAGATGCCCTCGAGCACGGCCGTTTTCAGCTGCGGGGTCAGGCGACCGTACCGGCGGCGATGCTCGACATCGGCAAAGTCGAGATCGTTCCAGGAGCCCATGCCGCCGAAAGCCCAAGCCAATTCACAGCCGCGCAGCAGGCGTTGCGCGGCCGCCGAGTAACCAAGCGCTGGCAACAAGTGCGAGGCTTGGACGAGGCTATCTGTAGGCGGATTCAATTCATGCCGCGCATTGTCGAAAAATTTTGCCCAGCCGGCCTCAGCCGCATCGTGCGCGAGCGCCTGGCATTCCACGAGCACTTCCAGCAAGCGCGCCGCACTGGCTTCGAGGCTGACTTGCGGCCAGGCGGCTTTTGCATCGAACTCGCGGTAGCGCACGGCCCAAATCCGCCCGTCCGCGGGTCGCGGCTTCACTACGTCCATCGACTGCCGCCAGACTCGCTCACCAGCGGGCCCAGAAACGCACAGCACTCCCCCGACCAAGCCGCACGCTCGAGCAGCTGATGCTTGCAGGTACTCGAACCAACCCGCGAGGCTCGAGGCAACCTGCGTGGCCGCCCCGGACCAACCCTGGCCGTCGTCGATCTCGAACGTCAACGACGCCGTGCCGGCGAAAGACGGGTGCTCGCGGCTCAGCGTGAACGGCTGGATGTTCGCGAACGCGACCCGCACGTGCGACGTCAGCAGCACTGCTTCGGCCAGTTTTCCGTCCACTCTCCGAAGCTTAGCGGTTCGTCGAACACTGCTGGCATTTTTCAGGTCACGGTTCGCGCCGCGCGTGTCCCTAACTCGACGAGCGCCGAACAGGGCCGCTCTTCACCCTATGGGACAGCGCATGAACTCAGAAAACGCGAAGCAATTCACAGAGATAAACGGCATGCGCTTGGCCTACGTCGAACGCGGCGCGGGCCAACCGATGATCTTTTTGCACGGCAACCCGAGCTCCTCTTACCTGTGGCGCCATATCCTCGGACCGCTGTCGGCGCAGTACCGCTGCATCGCGCCCGATCTGGTCGGCATGGGCGATTCCGACAAACTCGCTGGGAACGACCCAGACCGATACTCATTCTTCGAACAGCAACGCTATTTGGACGGCTTGCTCGAATCGCTCCAGTTGCTAGAGCCGGCGATCCTGGTGGTTCACGATTGGGGCTCGGCGCTCGGCTTCGACTACGCGCGGCGTTACCCCTCGCGGGTCCGCGGCATTGCTTACATGGAAGCCATCACCGGCATCCGAACTTGGGAAGCCATGCCCCCACAAGCGCGCGAGCTATTTCAGGCGCTGCGTTCGCCGGCGGGCGAACAAATGGATCTTGGAGCAGAACGTGTTCGTCGAAAGGCTGCTGCCGCTCGGTATCCTACGCCCGCTCACCCCGGCCGAGCACGACGAATATCGCCGGCCCTTTCGCGAGCCCGGTGAGGCGCGCCGGCCCACGTTGTCGTGGCCGCGACAATTGCCGATTGCCGGTGAACCGCGAACGATCTGTGAGCTCGTCGAGAGGTATGCTTCGTTCTTGTCCGCCTCGCCGCTGCCCAAGCTGTTCATCAATGCCGAACCAGGGCGTTTGCTCACCGGCGAGCTGCGGGAGGCGTGTCGTCGCTGGCCGAACCAAACCGAAGTCACCGTGTCGGGTTTGCACTACATTCAAGAAGATTCACCGGCGGAGACTAGCCTAGAAGCGCTGCGTGCCGTGGGCGAAATCGCAACCGTGAAGCGTTCGCTCGAGCTGTACCGCGCACAGCCGATGTTCGAGGCGCCGCAAGATTTCTCCGCGCGTCTGCGCGAGATGATGTTGGAAAGCGCCCGCACGCTCTCCGTTTCTTAGCGCGGGCTCGCCGCCGGCATCGGGTAGACGCGCTCCCGCGGCACCAGCAGCTCCGATAGCGGGCGATTGCGCTGTGCGGCAACCAAAGGCGAAATGTCCTCGATCGAGTGGATCCACTGGTTCGCAAATTGATGCAGGGCTTTGCCTCGGATCCCGAGTTGAATCGCGCGCCGCTCCAAGGGTGCACCGGCCGGATCGTGATCCGGATCCCATTGCAGACGCACCGAGGCGGCCGCGCCCGCACTGCGCCACTCGGCCTCGGACGCGAAGCGCTTGGGATCGAAGCTGGTTGGTACCCCGGCGAGGATCACCGCATCGAACGCCGCGCGCTGCATGCGAATCGCGAGCGTCACCTCTTGACCCTCTTTCGTGCCCCAGCCCGAGCGAAACATCATCCACAAAAAGTTCGGCTTGATCCAACTCATGCGCGTGAAGGAAAAGCCGGGGCCGAAGCGCCCGTGTTTGGCCGCATACCGCCCAATGTCGAGTGCATAGGCTTGGTAGACGACCACCGACTCGTCATCGAATTGAGCGAGGATATGCCGACCGGCCGCGGGCCAGTGCGCTTGCTGGGCCGTGTAAGACTCCAACTCGAGGGTCATGGGAAACCGCCGATGGAAGCGGCGCACATGCCGCTACCGTTGCCTAAGGCGTCGTGCCCGTCAAACGCTGATTGGGCAGTTCAGGATGCAGCTTTTTCCGGCTCCTAGCGCATTTTTGGAAGCCTTGCCGAAACGATCGGCGCAGGCGGTGACTAGAGCCGGCCGGCGTAGGCGGTCTTCATTGCGTCATACAGCGCCAGATCAGCCGTGGCCGTGAAGGTGTTACCCGAGCCATTGAACAGCGTGTGGCCCGTGTTCCAATCCCCAGGCTGCGTCGGCTCCCAGTTGAACGTGCCAGCACCTTGCCGCCCCGGAAGCGCGAACAGCACATCGTTGATCTCCCGCTGCATCGGACCGTATTCCGCGGCTACGAAGCGCAGCTTGGGGAACTTGTTGGCCAGCGCGGCGAACGTCTTGGTCCAGCCATCCTTGGTGTTCGCGGTGCTGCTCGGATCGCCCTGGTACGCCTGATAGCAGGACTCACCGAACACATCGAACACCACGCCCTGTTTCTGCGCGTTGTCGATGAAGCTCGAGCTCGTGCTCGCGGCCGCGCCCGTGTATCCGCCCTTGTCGCCGCCGCGATCGATGTGAAGCATGATCTGTATCCCGGTGTCGACGTCTTTGACGCCCTTCACTCCCGCCTTGAGCAATGCTCCCAAGTTCGCCCAATTGGAAATCGGGCCCGTGACCGCGTTGCTACCGGTAGGCTGCCCGTCGGCATCGCAGACGTGCAGCAACATGCCGGGCGTGATCTCGTTGCCGATCTGCACCATGTCCGGCCGCGCTCCGCCCGCGATCAGCTGCGTAACCGCGTCGGTGGTGTAGGCTTCGAGTGCGCCCGCGAGATCGGTGATGGTTTTGAACTTTTGCCAGGCCACGGGCACACACTGTTTGCCTGGATCGGCCCAGTTGTCGCTGTAGTGAAAGTCCACCAACAAGCCGAGGCCAGCCGCTTTGACACGCTTACCGAACGAGATCGTGTGCGCGAGATCTGCATAGCCATTCTGTCGGTCGTAACCGTCCGCGGCTTTCGGATCCACGAACGTGCGCAGCCGAATGTAGTTGAAGCCATGCGCCTTCAGCAGCTCGAAGATGTCGCGCTTCGTGCCGTCGCTGTAGGTCGCGCCGCGAGCTTCTGCGGCTTGCACCCAAGTGATGTCGGCACCGATCATGAAGCGGTCGAGCGGCACGCCCGCGCCGCCAGCGCTACCGGACGCAGCGCCTGCCCCGCCCACGCCGTGGCCCGAAGAACCGCCCGCGCCCGCGCTCGTGGTCGCGCTGCCGGCCGCACCGGCGCTGGCCGGCCCCGCTCCGGCAACTGTGCTACTGCCGCCAAACCCCGCCGCTGCAGCGCCGGCGGCCGACTGAGCTCCGGCACCCGCGCTGCTGACCGCTCCGGCAGCGGCTCCAGCGACTGCGCCAGCAGCAAGCCCCGCACCTCCGGCGCTGGCCGCGCTCGGAGACTGCGAATCAGTGCTCGAACATCCGGAGAACGCGGCCCATGCCAGCGTGGCCAGGCACAAGAGAGAGGCAAACCGGGTTCCGTTCTTGGCCGACACTTCCACAAAAGGGGCAACGAGCACCTCACCTTGTCGACAAACGAGCTGCGCTTTGGATTTTATTGGGGCGCGTGACACGCATTCGACTGGCACGCATGCCATGTTTTCTCGATACTTTAGCGCCGGAGAAGCATGAAGCTGTCGCCCCTCTACGTCCTGGTTTGGATCGGCGCGTTGAGCTGCGGAAGTTCCGCGAGCACGACACACGACCCTGGCGGAAGCTCGGCGTTGCCGAACGGAGGAACGCTGGGCAGCGCCGGTCAAGGTGGCGCTCCGCCCTTCGCCAACGCGGGGGGCGGAGCGACCGGAACGAGCACAGCCGGAACCAGCAGCGGTGGCACGAGCGCAAGCAGCGGCGGGGGCAGCGCGGTCGGAGCAAGCAGCGGCGGCACGAACACCGCGGGAGCAAGCGTCGGCGGGCGCAGTAGCGCGGGCGCGAGCAACGGCGGAGCACCACCCGGCGGTGCAGGCAGCGGCGCAAACGCCGGCTCAGGCGGGAGCCCGGCGATTGTTATCCCCGCGGGCTATCAGCTGGTTTGGCACGACGAGTTCGAGGTAGATGGTGCGCCAAATCCAGCTGTCTATAACTTCGAAAAGGGCTTCGCACGCAACGAAGAGGCGCAGTGGTACCAGAGCGCCAACGCGACGGTGAAGGACGGCTTGCTGGTGATCGAAGCGCGCAAGGAGACCGTTCAAAATCCGAACTACACCGGTAGTGGCGACTGGAAGACCACACGCAAGACGGCCGAGTACACCTCGTCGAGCCTGACCACGAGCGGTCACCAGAGCTTTCAGTATGGCCACTTCGAGATGCGCGCGCGCATTCCGACGGATGCGGGTATGTGGCCCGCGTGGTGGACGCTCGGCGTGAGCGGAGAATGGCCATCGAACGGCGAGATCGACATCATGGAGTTTTACCAATCCAAGCTCCTGGCCAATGTCGCCTGCGGCACCGCGACGCAGTGGCAGGCGAAGTGGGATTCGTCCACCAAATCGCTGTCGTCGCTCGGTGCCAATTGGAGCTCACAGTTTCATGTTTGGACGATGGATTGGGACGACCAAAACATCGTGCTCTCAGTCGACGGGTCGCAGCTGAACACGAGTAGCCTTTCGAGCATGCTCAATGCGGACGGCAGGAGCCCATTCAAGCAGAAAGCGTACATGCTCGTGAATCTGGCGATCGGCGGGCAAAACGGCGGCGATCCGTCCCAGACGACGTTCCCGAAACGTTACGAGATCGATTACCTGCGCGTGTTTCAAAAGCAGTAGCTGAGCGCGTCGGCGGGCCATTTCAATTATGAGATAATTGTGAGATCGCCTCACGTGCGCGCGATCGAAAGGTGCTCGCCACACGACGGGCATTCGGTCCGCGGGCAGAGTGTGACGCGGTTGATGTGACAACACGCCACGCGCTAGGCACGGCTGTCATAGCCCAGCCCTCGAATCGGATTACAGCGTAGAACGACTCGACGAAACGCGCCTGTTCTTCGCGGGAACGGAGACGATCCGAATCGAAATATAACTCCTGTGAGTGACATCGGATTTTGGCCGAGTGATTGCATGTGTGACAACCGACCCGCTTGTCACACACTGGAAACACCTGGGGCATTTGCCCCGATTGCTTGGCATCCCGAGAGATCACCATGTTGAATTCGTCTCAGAGCGCGCGGTCGAGTCCGGCCGGCAGGCTGCCGGCTCGGATTTGCTTCCGTTGGCAGGGGTCAATGGTCTCCCGCGCTTCCAGCTCGCGGCAGCGCGAGGACGTCCCTGTTTCGCTCGCTCAGCGCGCGTGAACCGAGACGAATGCGACTCGTGTTCACGCCAACACATCGAGTTCGAGCGACGGCTTAGCGGATCTCGCAGGACCGCACTGCGGCGCGAGAGGCAAGATTCATGGACCCCAATACGCCTAAAATATTCGACGATTTCAAACCCGCAGTGTTGAATCTAGTCGCGGAGCGCGGGTCTTCGATCGAGCGCCGAGGGACTGCAAATACGCTCTGGGCTGGGCCGCACTGGCTTTCGCGCGGCGGCTCCTTCATCGTCGTCGGCGCGACGCTAGTGGCCGTGTGCGGCGTTGCTCGCCTCGTCGAAGACTCGCAAACAACGCTGTTCGTTGGTTTCGTCGCCTGCATATTGCTCGTGCTTTGGGGAGTGAGGGTGGGCAACGAAGCAGCCATCTTCAGCGCGACCCTGCTCGGGATCCCGCTCAACTCACCACGGTTCGGAGGTAAGCGTGGGCCCACTCTGCGCGCACGAGCGCGTTGGCTCGCGCGCTTCGCGCAAGAATCGCCGCGGGGTTTCAATACCGTTGGCGCGCACGTGGCATGTGGCGCAATCGCCGTAAAACGGGAGCTCAAGGGCGTTTGCGCGCGCGAAGAACGCCGACACCGCTTGCTCTCCTCGCTGAAGCACGAGCGCAAGGCGTTGGTCGAAGCCCGCCGCGAGTTTACACAACGGACGGCGCGCCTGCTTGCTTCAGGCCAACGCGGGGCGAAGATGTGCAGCCGGCGCGCCCACCGCTGCAGCGCAAATATCGACGCGATCGACGCGCGTGTGCTTCAGTTGCGACTCGAAATTCAGCGCGAGGTCGTGGCAGAATTCGCTAATTATTGGCGCGAGCTGTACACCTCTGGCGTGGTGAGCCGCTCGATTTACGAGAGCATCGCCGAGCAGCTGCGGCAACCAGAAGGTGAGCCGGAGGCGCTACTGCCCAACGGCTTGATCCGCGGCCGGGCGGCCTACGTGTTCGAATATGGCATGTTCTTCGGGCGCGTCGCGCTCGCGGCGGCGTTCATCGCTACCTTCGAAACGTCGTCGCTGGCTTGGAGCATCGTGCTCTTGCTGTTGACGTTGTACGTGATCGAACCGGTGGTGCAGAAGCTGTGCTTGAGTGCATTCAACTTGTTGCTCGAGAGCCCAGGGCACAAACTGGTCGATCTACGCAGCTATTTGGAGAGCAACGTGAATACGGGCGCCGTGTTTCGCGTTCCGATCACGGTACCCAAGTTTTCTTCGAATCCCGCGCGCACCAACTTGCAGGTGATCATCGACGCTGCTTTGGCCCGCGTTGGCGTGCATCCGCAGCGAATCGTGCCCTTTGCGCTACGCGAGAGTGTGACCGAAACCGTGCTGGAGTTCTCGGACACAGAGAGCATGAAGAGCTTGGAGGCGACGAAGGCGGCCCTTGAAGCCGAGCTTCAGCGGAACGTGGCGCGGCTACCGCTCTGCACGAGCGTCTCGGTCGACGGGTCACGCATCGTCATCCGGTTTTTGGACGAACTAGAAAAGATTTGGCACCTGGTAGGCGAAGACGCCAGCCAAGCCTTCACTTACCTGAAGCGCAATTTAGAGGGTCTGAAGGACAGCCTGAGCTACCTCGGGCCGAAGTTTCAGCCGGTGTTCATGTTCGTCAGCAACACCAAGGATCCGGACGTCGTCCAGTACGAGCTGGATCACGTGCTCGAGTTGCAGCGCCGTTCGGATCGCGAGTTCTCGGGTCAGGTTGGCTTCTTGTATCTGCTGCGTGGGGGCCAGTGGTACAACTTCAACGCGCGCCTCGAGTGCTTCGACGCGGCCGACAAAGACTTCTTGCGCGCGGTTCCGGAGTTCGCTCGTCGTCTCGCCGAAGACGATTTTCCGGCGCGGGCCTACCTATTGGAGCAACTCGGCGACAGTCGCTCCCCGCGAGGTCTCGCGCGCGCCTTCAATCATGCGCTCCACGACCCGCGCTTTCACGAGCTATTTGCGGGCTTCGATTTTCAATCCTTGCCGCTCGAGCTGCGCCCGACCGAAAGCACACAGCAGCTCTTGGCCCGAGCCCGCGCTGATCTGCCGCTCGACGCAGCCCAGCGCAGGGACTTGAATCGCGAGCTTTTGCTCAGCGTCTTGCCCGCCAAAATCAACGGGGATTTCTTCAAGAAGGTGGGCAACGACATCGCCGTGCACGAGCTAATCGTGGCGGGCAAGACGCGGCCCACGGTGTACTTGGATCGCAGCCGTGGCGAGCACGTACAAGCGGCCAGCGCACCGAATTTCGTGCGCGTGGAGGGTGATTTTGCCCGATACACCGGCCTGTGCGGGAGCAACGATCAGATCCGCAGCGCAATTCTGAGCGGTTTGGACATCCCTGTCGGAGACGTGCCCGAGCTCGGCGCCATCCTCGACGACAAGAACGAGTTTGGACCCGGCGAGCTCGAGAAGGGGGTCGCCATCATGTTGCACCCGGAGAATCGGCACATCGTGATCGGCGTGCCGCGCATCAACGTGACGCTCCCGGAGCACGACGGCAAGGCGATGGCGTCCGACTTCATCCTCGGGGCGGGCGCCGCGCGCGACTGCCACAACGCTGCCGACAGCCGCAGCAAGGCATTGGTGTACGACTTTTCGTCGGCCGCGTTCGGCAAGTGGTTGCATCGGCCCCGCCCTTACTTGGCGCATTACGCGCGCGAAGTGCTCAACCCGGCACACGCGCTCAGCCACGACTTCCAGCAGTCGTACTTCGTGGCCGGCGCTTCCGGACGGTTGGGCGGCTTTTGCGAGGCGCTTTACGGCCCATCCCGGCTGCAAGCGGAGCAACAGTCACGCCAAGAGCTGGCGTGGCTAGCCAACACCAAGCTGCGCTTCTTGGGCTGGCGCGCCCTCCGCAACCAAGCTTTGGCGCACGCGCGTAGTCAACAGGCTTTCCTTGCGACGGGCGCGGGTCGTGGATCCACTTGAAGCAGAGCGGCGTGGAGCAGACTCGAACGGTCGCGAGATCCTGTACGTCACCCGAGGCGAAGTCGTAGAAGTCTTTCGGATTCGGCTACTGGAGGGTGAAAGTGCGGCCCTCGAGCGCTACGACAACGGCGAATTCTCGACGGCAAGAGTATTCGATATCGGGGGCGGGCCCGTCAGTCAGGGCGCGACCCCAGGGAACGCGCCCCAGGCCGAGCGCCTGCAGCGAGCGATTCGGCGAGCACTCACCTATTTGGACGGCAGCGTGAGCGTGGGTGAGCGAGATCTACTCTCGCCGACCAGCGCCATGACGCGCAATCTCCGTTGGTTCCCGGGCGATATTCAAATGCTCGGCACGTCCTTTCACTACGTGCGCGAGCTGTTCCCATCCGCGCAGTTCCACGTCACGCAGCTGTTTCGGCGTGTTTTTGGCGATGTCGCCTTCCTCGGTTTGATCCTGTTCAGCAGTGCAGGCTGGCTGCGAACCCGCGGGCACGCCGGCCTGGCCACGCTGGCGCTCGCGCTGCAGCTGGCTTCGATCGTGGCGATCATCGGCTTCGACCGCTTCTGGGAGCCGATTCGCTACCGCTGGCAGCGCGTTCGCCAAGTTCGCACACCGAACGATGGTTTCCGCGGCGCATTGCAGTTCCTGAACATCGTGCTGTCGCAGGTGGCGCACGGCATCGCGGCGGTCACGGTCAACACGTTGGTCGGGCTGACCAATTTGCTGATCCATCCGGTGAAGGTCATCCAGTCATTTCAAAAGGTGCGCCGCGGTAAATCGCTGGAGTGGAAGGCATCATCCGTGAGCGCCGGGCAAGACATGCGCGGCTGGCCAGTTTCGGACTTCCTGGAGGCGTACGGTGGCGCGGCCTGGGTGGGCCTCGCGCTGCTATTTTTTCTCACTTGGTTGGTGCTGCTCGGCGCGCCGCTCGATTTGCTCGGCCTCAACAGCGTGGGCTTGTTCTTGGCCTCGTTTCTCACGGCTTGGTTCTACGCTTGGCATGCGGCCCTGCCCCACTCTGCGGAAAGCGGTGCTCCGCAATACGATCTTTCGCGCGGTGAATTTTGGGGGCTCACGCTCGTCGGCTCGGCCGGTCTGTTGGTCTCGGTGACCCTGTTCGAAGTTGGCGTTTACCCCATGCCAGCGTTCGAGTCGTCGACTGGCTTCGTCGCGTTGTTTTTGACGGCGACGTGTGCGTTCGCAGCGATATTTCCGAGTTACTATCAGCTCAAGCGCCGCCTTTCGAGCAAGCAACATGGGCCGGCGCGCTTTCGGCGGACGCGGAATTGGCTGGCGCTCGCGGGGTGCTTGGTGCTGGTGTTAGGCCTGTTCGGAACGCAATCGCTTCGCGCTCGGAGCAAGCGCTTTTTCATCACCGACAAGACTCGCTTCCGAATGCCGGCCGTCGAACGCGCCGTGTATCTCGCGATCGGCGCGGCGCTCAAACGCGATCGCGTCGCTGATCCGGAGCCGCTGCTGAGCGCGAGCGGCAATCAATTGACGCTGGGTTCTACGGATCGTGGCCCAGTGCTGGATGCCCGCGAATTGCGTGGGCTGCCGGCGGCGCGGGCGAAACGCCTGGTGCCGCGCAACCCCGCTCCGCTCCCGGAATTGTTTGCGCCGCCCGCCGCCGAGCGCCTACCGAGCAACATCCCGCGGCGCGATTTCGTGCTCGCCGCGCTGGACACCCGCAAGCGACCGCGGCCCGCGCAGGCCGACCGTCTGGCGGCGGTGCTGGAAGCGCGGCGCCGCGCGCGAGCGATGGCTCCGCGCCCCCTTTCGGCGGCCGAGCTGGCCGAGCAAACGCGGTTCTTGGCCCAGGCGGACTATCCCTGGATCAGCCGTGAAGAGCTGGAGACGCTCGGCTCGGTCGACGCACGGGGTGCGCGTTTGCCGCTCGTCGAGATGGCCCGAGTTCATCGCTTCGACGAGATCAAGGCACTCTGGGATCAGGTGCCCGCGGTGGCGAAAGGCGATCTGGATGCGAGCGCGCGCTTCGCGCTGTTACTCGACGGGATCGATGGCGCGGTGAGCCTCGGACTCGAACCCGATGCACGACACGTGGCAGACTTCGCGGCCCTCGAACGAGAAATGGCCGAGCGCTGGCCGCGCGAATTCCCGAACGTGCCGCTAGGGGCCGTGCGCGAACGCCTGACCGGAACGCCGAGTACCCCCTTTCTGGCGGCCCGCTATGCGCAGCTCCATCGGCTCTCGTTCGACGATTTCGCGCGGCAGCTGCGCCTGGACTACCTGAACTCGGCCTGGAACCGTCCCGTCATCGCGCCCCACGTTCGACAGGTGTTCCGTGATCGCGTCGAACTCGAAGAGCGCGAGCCGCTCGAACTCGATTGGGGGGACAACCTCGAGGCCAAAGAGCGCTTCGACGGACTAGAAATCGAACAGCTCGTCGCCAGCAAGCTCCTGCGCACGGCGCTGGGGGCCGAATTGCCGAGTCAGGAGCAGCTCGAATACGTGCTCAGATTGACGGACGATGCGCTGAGCAGTACCCACGACGACGCGCCACGCGGTTTGGCCTCCGCCCTAGCACAAACCTTCGAGATCCACGGTGTCGAAGCGAGCGGCGCTCGCGCGGCCGACCCGGCGGCGCAACTGCTCCGGGCGCGTCTCTGGACCCAAACCATGGCGGGCCGCATCGGACGGCTCGCGGCTCGCGCGAGGTCGGCATTGCCGGGCAGCGCGCTCGAGGGCGAGGCGTTGGCAGAGGTGTCCAAGCTGCGCTTCCCCGACGACGCGGGCGATCCGAGCCAGCGGCTTGCACTGGAGTGGCTGGTGTTGATCGATGCCAACGAGACGTACCGTGAGTTGGTCGATGGCTACGAGCATTTCCAGGCCGAGCTCGTCGAACGAGGCTACGCGAGCAAGGGGCTCGGTCATCCGCCGAGCCTGTCCGACGAACAGCAATGGCGAGATCTGTTCATGGTTTGGGCCGATCTGCCGCAACGCTTCAGCAACATTCCCGCTCGCGCCGATCTGGTGGCAGAGTTCATCTGCCAAACCGCATACTTTTCCAGCGCGGATCGCAAGCGAGCCAGGACCGTCGCGGAATTCCTGCATGACTTCGAAGACGTGTTCAGCGAAGTGAACCGCTTGATGCCGGACGCTCCGCCGGCAACGATTCAGGAGCTCGCTGACGCGGCGTCAGTCAAGACGCGGGGTCGCGTCAGTCGCAGTCCAGAAGCAAGGCGCTTCTTTGCCTGGTGGAGCGTGGTCGCCGAGGCGCGTACGGTTCGCTACAACGTCGAGCGCCATCACTTGGAGCGTACGGTAGAGCCGCACGAACTTGCGCAGAGCTGGTCGGAAATCGCAAGCTCGGGCGTCGCTCGCTGGCCGCATCTTCCTTGGCGAGTGCCGGGTTTTGCCGAATATTTCTTGAACGTTCAGCAAGTGGCGGGCCTCACAACGGCTCTGTTGTGGCAGAGATTCGAGCGTCAACTGAGCCACGCCGATGCGCTGAGTGCCGAGCACGTCGTGCCGCCCGGTGAGTTCGAAGCCTTGGTCGAACGCCGCATCTCCGAAAGGACCGGCACCCCCAACTTCGACCCGCAAACGCGACGCGCGAACGCCGTTCTAGCCCTCGCCGAACTGTCGGACGCGGCAGCTGCCAATGGAGCACATTTCGACGACGCGCATGTCGCCCGGCTCGGCGCGTTGCTCACACGTTTGTACGAGAACGTGGCTCGTGACTACCAGCATTTGTATTGGGACGGAGAAGGCACACTCGAATCTTACACACTGCTCGGCCTCGTCAATGGCTGGGACCCACCGCACACGCGGAGCGAGTTCGAGCCGGAGTGGTCGCTCGCCAATGCTCTCGCCGCCGGTGGCCTACTGGAACGGCTGCGCGAGACTGCTGAAAAAGAACCGGGGCAGCTCAGCCTAGAAGAGCGCTCCGTGCGCGTCTTCATCGACACTCAGGCGCTGCGCTTGCAAAAGAAGACGGGCCTGAGAGCGCCGAGTGCTCGGGCGGCCGCGATGAACGCGCTGATCGCGCTCTCGAATTTGCTGCTGAGTGCCGGCGAAGAAGGGTTGTTGCCCGCGCAAGCCGGCCAAGTCTGGAGCAAGGCACACGTTCGACAATGGGCGAGCCGAGCGCGCGGCACACGACTCGATCGGGCAACCGAGACTTGGAGCGTGAACTTGGCCGCCGATTTCGGCCAGCTGATCAGCGCCATGCGCGCGGAGGGCCCGCAATTTCCCTGGGAAGATGGCGCGTTCGTCGAAACGGAGCTGCTGGTCGCCCGCAGCTCCGGGGCCAGCATCGAAACGCTTCGAGCCGCTCGGCGCGAAGCCTGGCGCACGGCGAGCGATCTCTCGGCTCGCCGCAGCGTCGTGCCACAGGCGTTCGTGCAAATGATCGAGCGTGACTCGCGGGCGGAGTTGATTCAAAAGCTCGCCGCCGCCCGCGACGTACGGCCGGAGCAAGTGTCGCTCGCCGAAGTTCGTGCTCTGGAGGACCCCGAGACTCGGGCGCAAAGTGCACTCCTGGCGTTGGCGGACGTGCTGGCGCAGATCCGCGTCGCATACGGAGCCGAGCCGGACGCCGCAGAAACAGCCCGCGCTCTCGCCGACCTGCGGACCGAGGGTCCTCGCCGCTACCCGAACGTGCCTTGGGCGGACAAGGGCTTCGCCAGCTCTCTGCTCGTCGCTGCGCAGCGACCGGATTTCCACGGTGACGTCTGGCGTTACGTTCAGTTCGTGGACTTGCCCGCGGTCGACCAGTTGCTGGGTGAGGCCGAGCGCGGCACGGGCACGTCTTCGAAGGGCAAGCCTGCGAGCCCCGCGAGCGCACCGCTGCCGGCGAGCGTGCTCGACGACATGCGCGCGATCATGACCCAGCAAACAGGGCGCACCCCCTCGTCCGACCGCGTCGTGGGGTTTCAAGCCGTCCACGATGGCCTTTTCCTGCTCAAGGAATTCGTGCCCGAAATCCAGCCGTCGCTCGCCGCGGCGACGGCTATGGTTCAGCTCCGCACGAAAGTGCGAGCGCTCGCCGATCGCTTTCCAATGTTACACATCGTGGCGACCGACGATCACTCTGCACGCGTCGGCTTCGCCGATCGCATGGCGGCGATTGCTGCTCGCCAAGCGCTGCTCTCGGGCGGGCGCATCGACGACCCATCGTTCGCAGATTCGGCGGCTCAGCAGCTCGAGCGCGAATTCCTGCGTGATCTCAGCCAAATCTATGCCCTCGTCCGGCAAAGTTTCCCGGAGGAAGAACTCGAGTACTACAAGCAAGCCATCGTTCGCGACGCACGGCTGGATAACGTGCATCGAGCCGCGCAAAACGGCTTGTCCGTGGCCGCGTTGAGCGTTCCGCTGGTCAAAGACGACGACGTGGTGGCCGATTTTGCGTTGTACGAGCTGCTGTACGCGCGAGAGATTGGTCAGACGCCGGCTTACGTCGCGAACGTGTTCGAGGTTTACGACAAGCTCCGCACGCGCGCCGACGTTCGCGCGAACTACCAGCGCGGCTTGGCGGATCTGGAACGCGAAGCGCGTGCATTGCGCGGGGACTCAGACGAGGCCACTTGGCGAAGCTCGAAAGAGTACGACGCTTGGTGGGAAAAGCGCGGCGACTTCGTGAAACGCTCCCGCGGCAACCTGCTTGCGATGTCTCGCACCTTTGCCTTGCTGAAAGATGCCGCATTCTCCGCCCACGCCCCCGCGGAGGCGCGAGCAGCGTTCGGACGTTTCGGCAACTTCGATCAGTACCTGACCCGTTTTTTCGACGATCTGATGATCGTTCGTGGTCTACCAGGCCTGAAGGGCCCACTCGCGGAGCTGGCGACTCGTGACCCATTTCTGAGCGATGGCGTACAATTCGCGATCGCCCAATTCAAGCTTCACGTGCTCGATCACGAGTACCCCGAGCCCAATCAGAGCACGGAAGTGACTCGGCGAGTGGCCGATTTCGTACCGCGCGTGAACGAAGACTATCGCGCAGCGCTCGGCTTCAGCCCAGGCTTGGAGTCGGGAGTGCCATTTTACGACGCGCTGAGCTCGTTCGCGCGTGCCGACGTGCAGGCGCCCGCCGGGACCAACTTGCTGCGACGACTGAGCGTCGTACAGCGCGGTTTGCAGAGTTGGACTCAGACCTACTTCCTGAAACAGGCGTACAAGATCCTGTTCGATCGGGAGCTGGACGAAGAAGACCCAACTCCGCTGCCCGCACGCTCGCGCATCGAGCGACTCAGGAACCGCACCGTGGGCGATCAGGTGCACGAGTTTCTCGGCTCGAAATTACCCCAACGCCTGGCGCGCGAAACGGGTGGTCACGACCTCGTGGTTTGGATCAAGTGGTTGATGGACAATGGCGAACTCGATTTGGAGGCGCGCTCATTGGGGAAAAACCCGTATGCCGAGACGGTCAAGAGCTACGAGCGCCGACTCGCTGACTACCAAGCGCGAATCCGGCTCGGAGAAGCAACCGGCAAGAACATGCGCGCCGAGCGTCAGCGCGTGCTCGACCTCGAACGGGAATATGGCTCGCTCCGGCGCCAGGTTGCGGCGCTTCGAGCCGGCGCCGCGCAACAAGCTCAGTTCTATTTCAGAGCTGCCCGTGACTACCACGAGGCGATTTGGCAAAGCGCGCTGTGTTTACTCGGCATGCTAGTTTGCGGCGCACTAGTTCGACACGCATTCCGTCGCGTCCCGCCAGCGCGGAAGGCCGCCCGAGTGTGGTTCGGCGTCGCCCTGGCCGCGCCCGCACTCGCGCTCGCCACGCTGCCAATTTGGGTCGTCGCAAATCCGGTCCGCGCCGAGCACTGGGCTGGAGAACCGCTCCGGACGTTGCGTCTACTCGAACTGACCGAAGACGGATCTTCGCGGACGCGAGGTGTCGCCGCACAACTCGACCGGACGCGTCCCTGGACGGTGTTGGCCGCCACGACGCGCCGCGAAGGGAATCGCTGATGACCGCGTGCCGATCGTCGACGAGATTCGCGTTCGCTACCTTGGCACTCATGGGCTGCGCGCGGCCGGCGACGCAAAGCATGCCTCGGCCCGCGATCGAGCAACCGACGCAGCGGGCCGCGCTAGGCGTTGCTTGGGGGATCCCCGGCTTCTTCGAGGTGGGTCGCCAGGTGCAGTTGGATGAAAAGCGCCCGGCTGTGGACACCACGGGCTTTCCCAGCGCCTTTCTCCGTCTCGAAAACGGCGCGCCGGGCGCCTACTCGTCCGCCGACCTCGACGATCGAAGCAACGTGTTCCTCTACTCGGAGCCGGATCCGAGCCAACGAGTCCGCCGCTACGCGATGATCGTACCGGAACCGAAGACGTTCAGTACGAACGGCGTGGTGACGGCGTTTTGGGGGAAGAGCCCGCTATTCATGAATTTCGCGCTGGGCGCCGCGCGCAGCTTCGCGAGCTTCACGCAGGCGACGGAGAGCGGCAGAAGGCTCGTGACCCCGTTGCGTGCCCGGCTCGATCCGAGCGGCGTGAACCCCCAAGACACCGAGAACGTGTACGAGTTGGAAGGGAGCCGGTTGAATGTCTTCGAACACAAAGGGCTCATCCCTGGCGAGCCACTCTCGTTCTTGGATTTTACCATTTACGACCGTGATTCGACTCCCGATGACGTCGAACCGAAGCCACTCGCTGCGACGGCCGCGAGCAATACCTTGAGCGTCGCGCTGTTGCCACTCAAAGACCCGAGCTGGCGCGAGCGCGAGACCTTCGAGAGCCACGGCTACCGTGTGGTTCTGGTCAGCGATAGCGCCGGCGATCGCTATTTCACCGCCGCGCCCCTCGAGCTTCAGCCGGGCTGGGGGTTCGCCGAGGCCAGCACGGATCTGACGCTCGGTCCGCTCGAATCGAAGGCGGTCGACGCCGATCCGAAATCCGCCGCCGTGCTCACCCTCGAGCACGCGACCCACGGCTGGCTTCTTTCCGGAATGGTCCGCGACGCCCACGAAATTCCGGGACTACTCGCGCGTGGTACGCAGTTCCGAGCACGTTTGGCGGACGCGCGTCGAGGGTTGGCCGTCGGCGCGCCGCACGAGTTCAGCACGCAAGCGGCGCGCGCCTTCGTCGCCGCGCACCGCAGCCATCTCGACCCACGCACGCTCACTCGCCTCGCCCATGGCGACGCGCGGCAACCGTCGAACAGCAGCGCTGGCTCAGCAGGGGTGCGTTACGGCCGGGATCTGGCCGCCGCGCTCCGCGGCTTGATCGCGGTTCAGGGGGCGAACCCGGATCCGGATTTGTTGCAGGACATTGCGAACTTTGCCGAGTCCAGCCTGGAGGCGGCAATGCCGTCTGGCGCCACGCGCGCGCAGCGCTTCGATCGGCTGACACTGACCGCCGAACGCGACGCTCGTAGCGGCCGGTCGGACGTGTTCGTCGACAATGGCTCGATCGCGGTCAGCACCAACCATCGGAGATTGTTGCTCGCGAGCACGGAAACGCATGCTCCTCAGCTCACTTGGGGAGCGTTTGGCGCAACCATCGATGGCGAGAGCTCGAGCGTGGACGACGCGCGCTACGAATTCAGCATCGACGGAGCGTCGTTGCCACGGGTCGTGTCGCCCGACCAGACCGCGATCGGCGTATCCCGGCTGTTCACGCCGATATCGGGCCCGGTACGAGTGCGCGAAACGGCGCAGCTGTTGCGCGGCCTGCCCGCCGTCAGCGTCGATTACCAGCTCGAGAATCGAAGCGATCAGCAGGTGACCGTGAATGACGTGCGCATCTCGCTCGCCGATTTTCTGGAGTACGGCTCAGGCCCCAATGAAAGCTCCCAAGGACGATACGGCCTTGGCCACGTCGCAGACGGCGTGCGCTTGCCGGTTGGCTTCTGGATGGAGGGCATGAAGACCCCGCTCTGGGGCGATTCGCTGGCCGCCGGAGAGCACGATCTCACGGAGCAGTACAGGAGCCTCGGCTCGCGCTTCATGCTGGTGTACGGCTACGACCGCGCACAGATCTACCTCTTCGAACGTCCGCCAGATCGCCTGATCCTGCACAACGGACCGAACGGTCAAGGCTTGACTCGGCTCGAGGCTCGCTACGAACCGCGGGTCACCCTTCCCGCCCATCGAAGCTACGATCTGCCGCGGGTCCTGTCGCACACGCTGCGCGCGCCGTTGCAATCCGTAGACGGCGACGCCGTCCCCGATCAGCTTCAGGAGTTGGCCCCACTTTGGGCGCAGGCCGTGTCCGGCTCATCGACGGCGCCAAAGGTGAGTCCCTCGTTCGAAACCGATTCGGGTCACGCGGAGCTAGTCTATTCCTGGATTCTAGCCGCAAGCTTGCTCGGCTCGAACAGCCCTGACGCGGCCCGCGCGGGGCTCGTCGCGCAGCTCGAACGAAACGCAGTGCGCGGCTCCGCCTTCGCCTTGAACGTGCTCACTGAGCTTCGCAAGCAAGACGATTGGCTGCCTACCTACGCCAACGGTCACGATTACGGGTTTCATCTCGCCGTCTTCGACTGGGCCTACCGCCAAACCTGCGACGTGCGATATCGCGAAGCGTTTTTGGTCATGGCGGACGACTTGGCGCGCCCCGATCCTCAGGGCGGTCTCCAGATCGGCGATCCGAAAAGTCCGAGCTACGGCGGCTTCCTCGCGACTCAGCAGTCTCGCTCGAGCGGCGCGACGCAGGTGGGCGATCAGGGGATTCGTCTTTGGGCGCTGCGCATTGCCTACGAGCGAACGGGAGCTGCAAAGTATCGAAGCGCGGCCGAATCGTTCGTCGACCACTGGCTCAGGCTCGATCCGGAAGCGCACTGGTTTACGGGGACCGTATTCGTGGACCAACGTTTTCGCGACGCGGGCCCGGAACAAGAGGCCTCACCGGTCGGGCATTACGCGGTTTTGGCCGGTCTCAAGGCCTGGTCCGACGTCTTGCCGCGGGCACGCGCGTTGTATTCGGCGGGGCTCGCGGCCGCGACCGGGCGCCACGTCGTGCACGGGGTTGGGCTAAGCGGACCCCGGCGCCTGATTGCGGTGCGCGAAGGAGTAGCCGACTTCAGCGCCGAGGCCGAACTCGGCGGTTCGTTCCTATGGGCAACGATGCTCGAACCGAGTGCACTCCGCGGTCGCTTCGCATCCGACTGTCGTCGCGGAGCCCGCGTATTCGGGCCCAACTGAAGATGAGGAACCATCGCTTGCGACGTGCATCGACGCTGGCCGTGCTGCTCGTCAGCGGCCTTCAACTCCGTGTCAGCTCCGCTCACGCGGTGTCGCTCGAGCAACCCCATTCGGCCGAGGTGCGAGCGACGCGCGCCGCCTGCCAGCGCTTGCTTCGTCTCGCAGAGCTGGCGTCCGCGCGGCGCGGCGGTGAGCTCGCGCGCGCGCGACGCCAAGCCGAAACCAGCGGTGCCAAAACCAGCGCCGCATGGCTCGATTGGCTGCCGGATTTTTCGCTCACGATACGTCGACAGCTGGAACAGAAGACGGACACGGATACCAACGCGCCGCGCTGGAGACTGGATTTCGAAGGCCAACTCAACCTTTCGCTGCAGAAGTTACGCGCGACGAGCACCGCCGAGGCAGCCGAAGCCAAGGCCCAAGCCGAACTCGAACGAGCGGCGTATTCCGGGCGAGCGCGCGCGCTCGGCTCCGCTTTCGAGCTGTACTTCAGCGAACGCAAGGCTCAGCTATTCAAAGATCAGATCGTCACGTTCGAGTCGCTGAGCTCCGAAATGGCGCACCCCGCAGCGCACGAGCTGGCCAGCGACGACGCGCTCCTCGCTGGCTATCTGGGGGAGCTCCGCGGCATGCTGGCAGAACTCGAGCTGCAGCGGGAGGATTCCGCGCAACACCTGGCCGCAATGCTCGACGTCCCGGTCGAAGCAAGCGGGTTCGATCCGCAGCTCGACCTGCCGGTGCTGCTGGAGTCGATTCGGGCCGAGCTCGAGCCGTCTTCGCCCGGGGAGGCTCAGGTCCGACGCACTGACATTCGGCTGGAGGAACAGCGGCTACGCTGGGCCGAGAGCCAAACTTGGTACGTACCAGAATTTCGCTCGACCAGCTTGGCGTTGCTGCCGCAAGGTAACGCCGCGGGGACCGGTTCCTCTTTTCATCTGACCAGCGTGACCAGCGAGCTTTCGCTCGGGTTCCGGCTGCGTCCGGGCGTGCCCGCCTTGCAGGCCGCTCAACGCCTGGCCGTCGAAAAGAGCCGGTTCGACGACGAACAATCACGACGGGAACGCGAGCTGACCGAAGATCAGGCGCGCGCACGCTTGGACGAGCTTTCGAGCTCGTGGTCGAACGAAAATGCCGTGCGCATTGCCAACGCAGAGCTCGAAGACACGCTGCGACGTTACGCGCGCGGAGAGCGGAGCATCGCCGAGCTAGCCAGCGCGAGTCGTAGCTCGCTTGCCGCGCGACTGAGCCGTGAGCTCATCTTGAGGGACGCCGTTCTGGCTCAGCTCGAGCTCTCGAGCAATGACCGTAGCGAGCTCGCACCCAGAGGCGAGCCTCGGCGCGAAGAGCTCGCCGCGACCGAAGTCGATCGTCGTCTGGCGCGGTCGCTCGGTGATTCGGCATTACTGAAGAGCGCACGCGCGGAGGCCGGCCGGGCCGCGCTGCGCGCGCGGAGCGAGCGCTCTCGCGTGGCCTCGACGCTCGAGACCGGCGTACTCCTTCCGGTGTACGAGACCGACGATCCCAGCCTCTTGGTGCGCCCAGAGTTGACGATCTCGAGCTCCGGCAGCTTGGCAACCGTGGTGCGCGAGGCAAGCTTGCTCGGGCGCTGGTCGCTCGACTTGCGCGCGACGGGCCTCACGCAACGCGCACTCGAAAGCCAGGCACGGCTGCGTCGGCTGCAAGTAGAGCTGGCGCAGAAGCAGCAGCAATGGGTGGTGTTCAACGCCCGCCTGGAGCTGGCACAGGCGCGTGAGCTCCTGGAACTTTCGCAACGAATCAGCCAATTTGCGAGCGAGTCGCGCGCGCGCGAGCAACGCTGGCTGCAGCAAGGCGCTGCCAGCGAGCGCGATCTGCGTGCGGCGGAGCTCGCTCACCACACGGCCGTCGTCGAGCAAGGAAAGCTCGAGGCAAGAGTGCGGAGCGCGGAGATTGGATTGGCGAGCTATCTAGGTGCAGCGCGCGGCACGCAAGTCAGCGTGAATGAAACGCCCGAAACTCTCGAACGATGGGCCGGCGAGCATTTTTTTCCCGACAACCATCTGTTTGGTTTCGAGAGCGCAGGCAGAAGGCGCGAGGCAGAGCTCGCAGTAGAGTCTGCCCACGCGCTGACCGAATCGTTGGCTAAGCCGCCGCACAGCGCAACGTTCACCACGCAAGCCACACAGGGTCTACGTGGCGGAGCCTTTTCGCTGACCTTGGCCCTGAGCGTGGCCCTCGATTCGCCGCGTGACGCGCCGCAAGTGACACGCGCGGCCGAGCGCGAAGGCGAGGCCCGCGGTCGGCTCGCCTCGCTCGAGCGCGAACTCGCCGAGCAACGCGCTCGAGAGCGACAACGCTTCGACGAAGCGAACGCCTTACTTCAGGCCGAGCTGGCCATTCAACAGCGCCTGAAGGTCATCGCTGACGCCGTGCGCAGCAAACAGGCGGCTACACCGGACATGCACGCGGCCCTGAAGCAGCGCCAGCAAGCGGCGCTGCAGGCGGCGTGGTTGCAATCGGAACGGCGCCGTCTCGAAGCAGAGGAACAGCGCCGTGCGGCCGCTTTCCGAGGATTCGCGCTCGGCAACCCCACATCCACCGCGCGTGAAGCGTCCAAGCGCGCTGGCAAATTGGAGGAAGCGGTGCACGCGCTCACCGAGGAGCGCTCGGATGTAGCCATTGCCGACGCCGCAGCGGAAGGAGCCCGCGCGCATCAGCCGGTTCCCGTCGCCTCCGCGTTGCACTTGGTGGGCCCTTTTGCCATCGGCTCGTACGCCGCGAACCGCGTCGTGGGGCCGGCCACGACCAAGGTCTGGCGTGGAGACGTCGGCGTCGGGCTCGCCCTCGGATTGGACGAGTCAGTCGCCTTCATCGCCTCGCACCAGCTCTCGAACGCGGCAGAGCTCCAGCGCAGTGCAGCGCGTGAGGACGCGGCACTGCAAGCCATTCACGAGCTGGGTCGCACTTGGACCGCGCGCGCGCTGGAGCGCGCGTCGGCGCAAGAAGAGACGGAAGCGCGCCACTACCTGCAAGGCTCGGCGGAGCCCCGCTTCGGGCTCGGGCAAATCACGGCCGCAACCCTGGTCGAAGCAGAACAGCAGCACGCGTTCGCCCGTTTGCTGCACGCTTCGGACGAATCTCGACTCCGCACTCAGCATGCGCTGTTGTCTGCGTTGGGGGCAACCGTGAGTGACGCGACGCTCGACGAATACGAGCGCGGAGCGGCCGCCTGGCTCGCGACCAATCCCGCCACGCAAAAGAAGGGCGGCCCAGCGCCGGACTCGGCGGAGCTCGCGGCGCGTGCTCGCAGCGCGGCTGCGTCTTCCGCGATTACCGCCGGCGCGCTACGAGTCGCCTCGCCGATCACGGGGCTGGTGGAATTTCGGCCCGCGCGGGTCGCGACCACGACCGGCACCGACGACACCCGCGAGACGAGTACGAGCCACGAGCTGCTCTGGGTGTTGTCGCTGATCGTGCCCTTCAAACCGAAGGAGTTCGGTGCCGTGTCGCTCGCAGCCGCTCAGGCACGAGAGAGCGATGAAGAGCTAGCGGCGGCCTCGCGAAAGGCGCGCCTGCGTTGGCTGGATCTGCAATCACGAGTCATCGCTCTCGAGAAAGATCGGGCAAGTGCCGCGGCGCGCAGAGAGGGCTCCGAACGCGCACTCGCTGAGCTCGATCGTCGGCTTCGCGCGGCGCAGGATCAGACCACGATCGACGAAGTCGCAACGGCGCGCCGAACGCTGTCCGAAGCTCGACGCGCCGAAATCGTTGCCCAGGGCAAGCTACTGGAAGCAGGGCTGTTGTTTCGAGCCATTCAGGAGAATCGATGAAGCATCAAACTCAGCTCTGGCGCGCAGGCCTGCTTGCGCTCGGCGTCCTGCCGCTCAGCGGTTGTCTCGCCAAAGAGGTCGAAGACCCGTGCAACGCGACGCCCACCTTCGAGCGCTACGCGAAGGAAGCCGAAGCCGCCGCGCAGCAAGCTTACGAGCCAGAGGTGCCAGTGCCGTGTGCGGTGCTCGATCGCCCTCCGGATGGCGACAAACTTGCCGAGGGCGTGGTGTTCGAGGAGTACGCGGCCATGACCTCGGGCAGCGCGGGCAATTTCGTGGATCGCGACTCGTGGTGGGTAAAAGCACTGCCGCGCGGTGAGCTTCACGTACAGAGCCTGGAATTGTTCGACGAATGTGCGCCGGTCGAATATGACCAGTTCACCTTCGACTATGCGGCGGCCACGCCACCGGTGGATCCAGTTCCCGCCTGCGGGCGCAGCCTGTCGGCGCTCGAGATCGGACACAGCTTCTTTCAAGCAAGCCCGCAGCTGTTGCAGGTCGAAGCAACCGCTTACGCGCGTTTGGTCGGGCTACAACTGAATCCGGCGTTCGGCACCTCGCTTCGCTTCACTACCGAAGACGCGGCTCACGCAGGTGAACAATTTCCGGCCCTCACGAAAATCGCCGTCACTTCGCCTGAGCCGAGCGGCTTGAGCTTCGTCGCTCGGCTGCGCGCGAACACCTTCGAGGGCGTGATGCGGGCGCAACTGGTTCCTGCCGCCGCTACCAGCATGCGCATCAAACTGCGACTCTATCCGCGGCTGGGCGCCAACCCGGAGGTGATGCGCGGCGTGCTGGGCATGAGCTCGATGTTCTGGAAGGGCGCCGCCGATACTCCGGACGTCGGCGACGACGAAGCACATGACACCGACCACCTCTATGTGCGCCTTGCCGACGGAACAGAGACGCGCATCGCCTTGCAAAACCCGTCGCTGGCCGACATTCCTCCGGACGATCCCTGGCAGCGCAGCCGCTATTCCGGCGCCCTGGAAACCATCTCTCTCGAACAGCGCGAGCGGGATCCCAACCGGTATCTCCTGTATCGCTCCGCGCGCTACGCCGACCGTCCGTCGATGAGCGCCAGTCAAATCGAATCGAACGTGCCGCTCACGGCCGAGCTATCCATTGGCAACACCACCAGTGAATACATCGACAACCTGGTACTCAATCTGATCGCGGAGACGAACGGCGCGACGACGCCCATCGAGGTCAGCTACGTGCTGACCGCCTCTTCCATCTGAATGGCGGCTCAGCGAGGCGAAGCCGTGACCAGATACGACACCGAGATCGGCGCGCCGGTCGCGCTGGCTAGGGAGCTGTCGACGAGTAGCTCCGCGACGACGTTGCCACCCGGCGGCGCGTCTTTGGTTACGGACAATTCGAGCGCGATCGGCAGGCTCGACTGGAAATTGGACAGCATCAGATTCGGATAGGGCGCGCGCTCGGCGGCGCCACTCGCCTGCGAGAAGGTAACGGATTCCAGCTCCGCACTGCCCTGCGCGAGCGGAATTCGCGTCCACCCGCCTGCGCCCCAATCGAGCGTCGGATCGGCGAGAACGGTCGTGAACGAGCTGCCGTCGGCGAATTTTCCCTGCACCTGATCGAAGTCACGCTCATCGGCGTTCGCAAATTTGCCGCTCAACCCGGCCACGGCAATCACCGGGTTTTCGCCGGCAAGGGCGCGAGGTTCGAACTCCATCTGCACGCTCAGGCGTGAGCTGTCGCCCACCTTCAGCACCAGACGCAGCACCGCCGCGAAGTTCGGCCCATTGGCAAGAGCAAGCAACTCCACCGTATCGCCGTCGTGGCGCAAGACATCGATGCGTTCGAGCGTCGAATCCGGACCGGCCGCGTCGAGCGCCGCACGAGGCGCGCGCAAGAGCGCAGCGAACGCAGTCGTCACGGCGAGGGGCGCGAGGCGAATCAATCCCGAGCCATCGACGTCGAGGATTTCCGGCCAAGAATCCCCAATTTGGTGGCCCACTTCGAGGCCCGTCAAGTATCGCCCGCAGGCGGGCGCAGCCACCAAGGGCGGCGTGGCGAACGCATAGTCGTAACCGAACTTGGCGAAGGTCACCGGCTGGCAGCGCTCGGCGCTGATTTGCACGGGATCGACTCGTTCGGCTCCGCGCGGCATGGCCTTGAGCCACCACCTGCCGTCGTCGAAGAAGTTGCCGTTCGAACCACGCAGCAAAGAGCCGTACTCGCCAGCGGTTAGTCCTTCCGAGCTGGCTTGGCCGTCGAGCGGCAGATCGAGCTCGGGGCAAGGCGTGATGACCGGCGCCGAGTACTGCGTTTTCGCTGCCGCTTGCGCGTCGTTTTTTCGCGCGTCGAGCTCGTCCCCCGTGGAGCAGACGGCCGCATCCTTGGTTCCGCAGCCGGAAGCCAAGATCAGCCCGAGGACTAGCGGGCACACCTGTAACGAGCGGCTCATCCGCCTACCTGGCGCACGCGAAGTTCAGCGGCACGTGCGGCGGAAGTTGCCGGGGGGCGATGAGTACGATCCATGTCTCGCAGGCGCGCTTCGGCGGCCGGATACCAGGGGGCAGCATGCGCGAGACTCCGCAGCGCGTCCGAGTAGAGCGCCAAAAACAGCAGGGATTGGTCGAGCATTCGCGCGCTCGTGCAAACACCTCGAGCCGTCAGTGGGTCGAGTGCATCCGCCACTGGTCCGGCGCTCCAATCGAGCGCGTCGAGCACACGCGTGAGATTTTGCTTCGCGAGAGGCTGGCCCGTCGTGGCTAGCTGGGCGGCCGCGTAGGGGGTGACGACTTCAGGTCGGTCCAAGCCAAACTCCGCGTACCCGTCAGGGGGCTCACAACTCGGCGCGTAGCCCCAAACGATGTGTCGTTTGGGGCGCGCTACGCGGGCGCTGGCCTCCACGTAATTGCGATGACTCAATCCCAAGGATCGCGGGGCGAGCGCCATCTCGTCGAAGAACAGTTGCCCGGTGAGTTCCACGAAAGCGCTCATCCGATAACCATCGGCCAGAGCCAAACCCGCCCGCTCGGTCCAACGATAGGACATCGTATCCCAAACCGCAGGCGGCAGCAGCCCAAGGCCAATCAGCGCGAGCACGAGCGGGCGCGCTTCACTGTTTCGATCCCCATAGCTGAAGCGCCCAGATTCTACGACTCGACCGCTTTGAGCGTCGATCGACGTGCCGCTCGAGAGCAAGTTGGCGACGACGAACGAGGCGTAGTCTTGTCGCTCGATCAACGCTTGCGCGCGCCGCGCGAGCTCCGGGCGGTCCTCACGATATCTGGCCTGGGCGACGCTGAGCGCGACCGTCACCCAGGCAGAATCAATCGTCGAATAGCGAATCGTGCCGTCTTTGATCTCGGCGTGCGCAACGCCGTCGAGCTTGATGAACTCGGGGAAGAGGCCGCGGAAGGTGCGTAGGCTTTCGAGCGTACTCAAGACGTCGGCGACACGCTCGGCAGAGGTGGTCGCACTGGCGAGCGCGACTCGCTCCGCGACCAGTTGCGTCAAGAGATCGAGGCCGACGTTGGTGGACTTGCTCCAGCCGAGCCCGAAGTTCCCGGTGTTGTCTGCGGCTACTTGCGCCGAACCATGAGACGGAACTCGAAACGCCTGCAACCCGCCGTAAACTAGCGCGCCATACTTGCTCGCGCCCGGCTGTGCCGAGCTTGCTTGCTGGTGATTGGCCACGCCCGCAGCATCGGGGGAACGGCACGCCGCCAACGCGCAAACGCTGGCCAGAAGCACCATCCAGAATTTTGGGCAATGGCTCGGCATCGCTCAATCGATCGCCAACAGCTCTACGTCGAACACGACGGGCCCCTTGGGAGCGCTGCGATGGGCACCGGCATAGGCCAAGCTCTCGGGCAGCCAAAAACGCAGCTTGTCACCGATGTGCATCAATTGGATGCCTTCACTCAGGCCAGCGGGAAGTTCGTAGCTGAGGTAAGTAGCGGGGTGGCCCGCGAGCACCGAACTCTCGAACAGCACCCCCTGCTCGGTCCAACCCGAGTGGTAGATGGTGACGCGGCTATTGCCGACGGGATGCAGGGCCCCCGCGCCACGACGCAAAACCTGAAAGCGAAGGCCGGTCGGCGTGCGCCGAGCAGCGCGCGGCGGCGCGCCGTAGTCAGTGGGTCGCTCGGGAGCTCGCGTCAGCTCCCGAAGCGTGATGTCGACCGTGAGATCGAGCGGTGCAACGCGGTTTGGCTCCTCTTGATCGCTGGCAGTCGTGCTCGCCGGCAGCCAAACGCGCCGCGATTCACCCACGAGCATACGCTTGACGACGCATGGCAGGCCGTCCGCCAAATTCCGCACGCTTTCAGCGACCGGATCGCCATGCACGAGCGAGCTGTCCAGGGGCCGCCCAGAGCGAGAGAAGGTCGCGTACTCGAGTAGCACGCGGTCATCATCCCGCGGTCGCTGCGCACCCGCCCCTGGCGCTAGCAAGCGGCTCACGGAGCCACAGGTCTCCCGGCGTGCATCGCGTGGCGGCACCGAGACGTCTGCCGAAGGCGGCGGGGCGACAGCTGGAGCCGCAGGCACTGCGTACGCGAGCTCGGTGGTTGGAGTGTCGCCTCCGCCAAAGGCGGCGACCGTCGTCATCGGCCCCTCCGCGGAGTGGTTTGCCTTGGCGGATCGCTCGCCGCGGTCCTTTGCGGCAACCTGACAGGCGATGCTCGACCAAGCGAGTGCCCCGATCAAGAGCCCATGCCTCACCGGACCAAGCGCGTTCATGGTGCAATCACGCTGAAGCGCTGGGCGACCGTGTCATTGCAGGTCCATTGGTGAAGCCGCGCGCCGTCGTCTCCGGAACCGCCCTCGACATCCAAGCAGCGCTCGCTGCCGGTCTGCGGCATGAGCTGGTATTTGCCGCCACCGAGCGACTGCGCCCGCCAGCGTTGCGCGGTGCTCGAGTTGCACAAATATTGCTGAATCGTCGCGTCATCAGCGTCGGACCCGCCGGCAACGTCCAAGCAGCGCTCGGTGATTGCGGTGCGGATCTCATACGTCCCCGAGCCGCGATTCTGGAAACGGAAGCGCTGACCCGGCGTGTCGTTGCACGCCAGCTGCCGCAAATCCCCCCAGTCACCCAGCGAGCGCTTGGCGTCCAAGCAGGCACCGGGTCGAGTGTCGGTTTGGATGCGATAAGTGCCATCCGGAATCGCTGCGTCGCCGCCGTTGTCGAGCGCGAAGGTCAGCGTTTGGGCGGCGCTGCCGTTACATGCATACAGCTGAAGCTTGGTGGCGTTTTGCGCGGAACCGCCACGGACATCGAGACAATTTCCGGTGCCTGTCTGGGAGATCAAACGATACGCGCCTCCGCCCAGGTCATCCACGACCCAACGCTGCGCGGGGGTGCCGTTGCAGGTGTACTGCTGGATGACCGCGCCGCTTTGCGCGGATCCGCCACGCACGTCCAAGCACTTGCCGCTGGCTTCGGCGCGCAACTCATACACGTTGTTCGCAACGTTCGCGACATTCCAGCGCTGAGCAGGATCGCCGTTGCACGTGTATTGTTGAACGAGCGCCCCGTCATCCGGCACGCCGCCCTCGACGTCCACGCACAACCCGTCCGCCGTGCCCAAGCGGAGCTGATAAGTCGCGCTCGAGATGGGCGGCGTGGGCCCGCTGCGCTGACCATACACGGAAATCAGGTTCGAAAACGAGGCCACGTAAACCTTGCCGTTGGCGACGAGCGGCGCATTGTACTTGGCGAGAGAGAGCATATCGTCGCCCACTGAACCGCTTTCCCAAAGCAGGTTCAGGGTCGATGCGTCGAACGCGCGCAGAGTGCCCGGGACGGTGGCATTGTTCGCGTCGCCCGCCGCCTGAGTGGTCGCCCACAGGATGCCCGTTCCGGGCTGCGAGCCATTTGCCGACAGCGTCATCATCCCGCCCGGCATGCCTTGTGGCGGCAGCACCGAACCAACCGCAAACGCCGGCGTATCGAACTTGCCGCGGCTGGGATTGAAGCGGTAAGCACGCAAATAGTCGTTCTCGCCCCAGACGTACATGTTCGTCCCCGACGGGCTCTTCCAGAGTACGACGCCGTTGTGGATGTGATGCGTTCCGGAAGGATGCGGCGCGGTGCTGACGGCCGCAAAACGCTGCGGGATCTGCGTGTCTCCGTCCACGCGTTGGCCCAGGGCGCCGCGATTGAGCAGGTAAATGCTGCCGCCCTTACCACCGATGACGAGCAAGTTCTGATCCGGGACGAAGCTTGGGCCGGCCGATCCCAAGTCCAGATCGCTGTCGTTCAATGCGGCGTAGTTGCTGGGGGTGAAGTAACCGTAGCGGGCGAGCGAACGCGGCGCGAGCTTGAGCAGGCTCATGCCGAACTGTTTGTTCCCGTCGAAGCTGCCGTTGCCCGTGGCAATGTAGAGGTTGCCCGCCGCATCGAAGGCCGGCCCAGCGCCTCCTTGCCAAATGCCACCGCGAGTGCCACCCGGCACGACGTCCAGCACCGCTGTGCGCGCCAGAGTCGCCGCGTCAAATCCCACGAGCCAGCCGTGGTACGGGCCTTTGTCGCAGTGTGATGCAAACGCCACGTACACGACGCCGTTGGAAAGCCCAAGCGCTGGGCGCTGGTTCGCGTACGTAGAATTGAAACCGTTTGGATTGATCACCACGGGGCCGCCGAGCTTCTCCGCGCCAGTCGTGAGGTCAACGGCGTGGAGCGAGTGCTGCTGCGCGCCATCGGTCTGCGTATGGGTGACGAAATACAAGGTCTGTGTGGCGCCGTCGATCACGGGGGTGCCCGTGATCCCGGTATGTTCGGTGACGTTGTAACAGGTGGAGAAGTCAGCGGTATCTTGGATGCGCGTGGGACGCCCCGCGCCATTGTAGCTGCGCGACCAAAGCGTGGTGCCGTCATCGGCGTCGATGGCGTACACCGTGTTGCTCATGGTTGCCGCGTAAAGCACGTTGTGTGAGCCGCCGCCGATGCTCACAGCCGAGGCGTACAACAAAGAAGCGTACAATTCGTCGTCGACTTTGACCTGAAACAGCTTGCCGAACTGATTGGCATTCACGTTTTCGGTCGTCAGCAAGCTCTCCGACAGGTTCGCGCCACTGCGCTGGTTGTCGTAGGCGCGGGTGAGCACGTTGAACGAACCGAGCGGCACCATTTGGCTGGTGGCCGCGCGCCCCTGATCTTCCCCAGACGTTCCGCAGCCGACGATGGCCAGCCCGAACCCGACGAACGACAGCGCGCGCGCAGTACGATGAACCATACTCAACTCCTTATAACGACGATCGTGTTCGCGCTCGCACGACGTGAGCGCGCATCGACACCCAAGCCAACGCTCGAGACTCGCTGCGCGCCGAACATATCGTGAAGCGGCGCTTGGCTTCAATCCGCAAGCGGCGTGATTGAAAACAAACCGCTGAGTACAGTTTTGTCTCGCTCCATTCATGGCGTCGCTAACGCACGCATGACGAGATTTTGATCGTGGCACTTCTGTCTCGAACGCGTCTTTCGATTTCCGTTCGCAGATGCCCGATGCACGCGCTCGATCGTGTGACGATTGGCCACGCGCGTGGCGTCCTGTCACCCCGAGTCGGCGCTCCGAATCAAAGGCAAGCTGACTCGAAGTCAACTCGTTCCTTCCTCATCGAGTGTTCACGATTCGAACGCCACTCGAGCGGTGTCACTGCCCTCCCCCGCTCCAAGTCGAGCTGGGTTGCGCGGCGTTCTTCGACTAAACAGAACACGAAACCGGCCGGACACGACCGGCACGCCACCATGCGCGGGTTGAGGCTCGAACTCCAAGACATCAGAAAGGCGTATCCCGGCGTTCGGGCGAACGACGGTGTTTGCCTGAAGGTGACGGAGGGAGAAATCCACGCGGTACTGGGCGAGAACGGCGCGGGTAAGTCCACGCTGATGAAGATCATCTACGGCGCGGTGCAACCGGACTCGGGGCGGATCCTTTGGCAAGGCGAGCCGGTGCGCGTGGCCAGCCCCGAACAAGCGCGCCGGCTGGGCATCTCGATGGTCTTCCAGCACTTCTCGCTGTTCGAATCGCTGACGGTGGCGGAAAATGTTTGGCTCGGTTTACACGAGAAGTCGCGCGCGCACGTCGCTGCGCGCATTCGCGAGCTGGGCAAAAGCTACGGCCTCGAAGTCGAGCCCGAGCGGCCGGTGCATACGCTGTCGGTCGGCGAGCGGCAACGCGTGGAGATCGTGCGCGCGTTGCTGACCGAACCCAAGCTCTTGATCTTGGACGAGCCGACCAGCGTACTCACCCCGCAAGCGGTGACCGATCTGTTCGTCACCTTGCGCCGGCTGGCCAAGGACGGCTGCTCGATCTTGTACATCAGTCACAAGCTGGATGAGATCCGCGCCCTGTGCGACACGTGCACCGTGCTGCGCGCCGGCAAGGTCACGGGTGAAGTGTCAAATCCCGCAAAAGAGAGCAACGCCAGCCTTTCCCGGCTGATGATCGGTGCGGAACCACCCGAGCTCGAACACCGGCCCTTCGAACCGGGCCCGGTCTTGCTCGAGGTGAAAGAGCTGACCCGAGAAAAGCCGAGCGAGTACGGCATGGCACTCGAACAGATCTCGTTCAGCGTGCGGAGTGGTGAAATTTTGGGCCTCGCGGGTGTTTCGGGCAATGGTCAAGCCGAACTGCTGGCGGCGCTCTCGGGTGAGGACTCGCAGCCGGGCCGGGGGTCACTCCAGCTGCTGGGCACCGACGTCACGCACGCGGGGCCCACGCAGCGACGCAAACTCGGCCTGCACTTCGTGCCGGAAGAGCGGCTCGGCCGCGCTACCGTGCCGAGCCACTCACTTTCGAACAATGCGCTGCTCACGCGCAAAGCAACGCTCCCTCGCAGCTTTTTGCTGCAGGATAAGCCGCTGCGTCGCTTGGCCAAGCACCTGATCGAACGCTTCTCGGTCAAGGCATCGGGACCGAACGCGGCCGCGCGCAGCTTGTCGGGCGGCAATCTGCAGAAATACGTGGTTGGGCGCGAAATCGACGCCGCACCGCGCGTGCTGGTCATCGCCCAACCGACCTGGGGTGTGGACGTGGGCGCGGCCGCGCAAATCCGCGCTGAAATCTTGAAGCTGCGCGACGCTGGCTCGGCCGTGCTCTTGGTCAGTGAAGAGCTCGACGAGCTAGTCGAACTGAGTGACACCCTGCGCGTGATGGCCGCGGGCCGCATCTCCCCACCGATTGCTGCAAGCGAGGCGACCCGTTCGCTGATCGGCGAGTGGATGAGCGGCCTCTGGCCCGGCAATCCCGCCGTCGGCAGAGCGCGAGGTGCTGCTTGATCAAGCTCGAGCCGCGCGCGGAGCCCTCTCGTTGGCTGGCCATCTTCTCACCCGTCCTGGCGTTGGGCGTGACCGTTGCGCTCGGCGTTTTGCTGTTCGTGCTGCTCGGTAAAGACCCCCTGAGTTGCCTGCAGATGTTCTTCGTCGAGCCGATCAAGAATGGTCGCGCGATCGCGGAGCTGTCGATCAAGGTCACACCGCTGTTGTTGATCGGCCTTGGCCTCTCGCTGTGCTTCCGCTCGAACGTGTGGAACATCGGCGCAGAGGGCCAATTCATCCTGGGCAGCATCTTCGCCACCTGGGTTGCTTTGCGGGCCACGCCGGAGAGTGGCCTGGGGTTACTGCTCGCGCTGTTGCTTGCGGGCACCTTTGGCGGCGCATTCTGGGCGGGCCTGACGGCGGCGCTGCGCGACCGCTTCAATGCCAGTGAGATCTTGGTCAGCTTGATGCTCGTGTACGTTGCCGAACAGTTGTTGGCGTATTTGGTCAACGGTCCCTGGAAAGACCCCAACGGCTACAACTTCCCGCAAACCATCACCTTCTTGTCGAGCGCCCGCATTCCGCGTTTGCTGGAGGGCTCACGCGCGAACATCGGCGTGCTGTTGGCGCTGCTCAGCGCGGCCGGCTGTTGGTTGTTCATGCACAAGAGCTTCGCCGGCTACCGACTCGACGTCGCGGGGCTCTCACCACCCGCCGCGCGCTACGCCGGTTTTTCGGCGCGCAACGCGCTCTGGCTGCCGCTCTTGCTCTCGGGTGGTCTGGCCGGTTTGGCCGGCGCGTTGGAAGTGGCAGGCCCCGATGGCCAGCTCACGACCCACGTGCCGCTCGGCTATGGCTTCGCTGCCATCATCGTCGCGTTCGTGGGTCGACTCGATCCGCTGGGCGTCACCTTCTCGTCGGTACTGATGAGCATGTTCTTCATCGGCGGTGAGCTCTCACAATCGCGGCTCGGGCTGCCCAAGTCGATCACGGGCGTCTTTCAAGGCTTGCTCTTGTTCTCACTGCTCACTTGCGACACCTTCGTCAAAAATAGACTGCGCTTCGTGGCCGCGCGCCCCCGCAAGGTCGGCGCCCAGTGAACGAACTGCTGCTGCTCTTGGGCTCGTCGATCGATTCGGGTACGCCGTTGCTCTTGGCCGCGCTCGGCCTGATCATCAACGAGCGTTCTGGAGTGATCAACTTGGGCGCGGAGGGCTTGATGCTGATTGCCGCCATCACCGGTTTTGCGACCGCCCTGGCCACCAAAAATGACGCCCTCGCGCTGCTCGCGGGTGCGGCCGCGGCCGGCTTGTTTGCAGGATTTTTCGGGTTCTTGGTGATTTGGTTGAACGCCAACCAATACGCCACTGGCCTCGCACTCTCCTTGTTCGGCAGCGGCTTTTCCGCCTTCGTCGGCATTGGCTACACGCAAGAAAGCTTGGCCGTAGTCGGCCATCACGGCTTTCTTTCGCACCACTACCTCGTGTACGTGTCGGTGCTGCTCACGGTCGCTCTGTCCTGGTTCTTGTTCCGTTCCAAATCGGGGTTGGTGCTGCGCGCGGTCGGTGAATCGCCCGAGGCAGCGCAGGCCTTGGGCTACCCGGTACGCGTCATTCGCTTGGCGGCGGTCGTGACCGGCGGCGCGCTCGTCGGGCTCGCGGGCGCGTTCGTGTCGGTCGTATCCACTCCGCTTTGGGTCGAAGGCATGATCGCCGGCAAAGGTTGGATTGCGCTGGCGCTCACCACGTTCGCCACCTGGCGCCCAGCGCGCGCACTGCTCGGCGCGTACTTGTTTGGCTTCGTCACCATGCTGCAGCTCCACCTACAAGGGCGCGGTGTGAACTTACCCGTGGAACTACTCACCGCCTTGCCCTACCTGGCCACCATTGTCGTCCTCGTTCTGATCTCGCAAAATCCGCGTTGGATTGCTGCGAACATGCCCACCTCATTGGGGAAACCCTTCTACCCAGGAGCCTAATACATGCCTCGTTTCCTCGATCACCGCTTGCCGGCCAGCATCCGCCCCGCCTCTGCCATCGCGCTTTGCTCACTGGCCTTCGTGGCCCTGCCCGCGTGCAGTAAGAAACCCAGCGGGGACGCCGCGCCCTCCGCTGCACCGCCAGCGCCTTCCGCGGAAACCAAGGCCGCCGAGCCCAAAGCGGCCGGCCCGCTGAAGGTAGCGTTTGCCTACGTCGGCCCCGTCGGTGACGCGGGTTGGACGTTCGCGCACGACAAGGCCAGGAAGGAAGCCGAGGCCGCGTTCGCCGGCAAGGTGAAGACCAGCTTCGTCGAAAATGTCCCGGAAGCCGCAGACGCCGAGCGCGTCATCCGCGACATGGTCGATCAGGGTAACACGCTGATATTCGGCACCACCTTCGGCTACATGGAGCCGATGCTCAAAGTCGCCAACGATAACCCGAGCGTGCACTTCGAGCATGCCACGGGTTACAAGACGGCGGCCAATCTGCGCACCTACGACTCGCGCACCTATGAAGGCGCTTACTTGGCCGGTGTCGTCGCAGGTTCGATGACCAAATCGAAAGTGCTGGGCGTGGTCGGCTCGATTCCGATCCCGGAAGTGATCCGCAACATCGACTCGTTCACGCTCGGCGCTCAGAGCATGAACCCGGACATCAAAACCAAAGTGGTCTGGGTCGGCAAATGGTTCGATCCGCCCAAGGAAGGCGAAGCCGCGCAGGCCTTGCTCGATCAGGGGGCGGACGTGCTGATGCAAAATACCGATTCCTCCGCCGTGCTGCAAACTGCAGAAAAAGCCGGCAAATTCGCATTCGGTTGGGACTCCGACATGACCAAGTTCGGCCCCCACGCACACCTGGCTTCGGCCGTGATCAACTGGGCGCCCTACTACCAAAAGGCAATCAAAGACGCGCTCGACGGCTCGTGGAAGGTCGGACAAGTCTGGTGGGGCGTGAAAGACGGCGCGATCGATCTCGTCGCCCTTTCCGACAAAGTGCCCGCCGCCACCAAAACCAAGATCGAAGAGCTCAAGAAGGGGCTCAAGGATGGCTCGTTCACGATCTGGAAGGGGCCGATCAAAGACCAAGCCGGCAAGGAGGTCGTGAAGGCGGACGAGAAGGCCGAAGATAAATTCCTGCTCGGGATCAATTTCTACGTGAAGGGCGTGGAGGGAAAATTGCCCTCGGGGAAGTAACGCGAGCTCACGCTTTCGCCACTCACTCGGCCTTGCCGCAGGGGAGAGGGGCGCTCGCAACCCAGCAGCGCACCTCGCGTCTTCGCAGGGTAGCCGGAGTTGGACGCCGAAGGCTGAGACGGCTGCGCCCGGGATGGTGACCATCAAAAAAAACAGCAGTGCAAGGGCGCACCGGATCAGCGAGCGCCCCACCGAGTCACGGTTCTGCCCAATCAGAGCGCGGTGCGAGCGGCTCCAGCCGGGGCCGCTTCGAGCGGCGGTGCGAGCGGGACAAGGTTTGCTTGACGAATACGGCGAGCGTGTTAGGTATTGAGCACTATGAGCTCGTTCCACTTCGTCTGAGACGCCTGATTCGAGCCGCTTTGGGCCGCCAAGTCGCTTTGCGATGCGCTTGGTGTTCCGCTGTGCGCTCGGTTGAGTCTCGGCGAACGTTCATGCCACGGAGCAGCCAGCTCGCGATGGTGTTGGGGTGCGTTGATGCGTCGGCAAGTGGCTGACGCGGCGCGCTTCGAACGCTGAGCGCGCGGCAGCGCCGTCGTGAGGCACGCCCGCGGTCCGCACCGGCGGAGACCGCTCGGCGCACCTGCGTCTGCGCCCAGAGGACCGCAACCAGACAGGCTTTTTTGAAGAACGGAAGACAGCATGCTCAAATTCAATTCTCGGGCAGTTTCAGAGCATTCAGAGGTACCCCTCGCCGATCAGGGAGCGTTCGAGCGCTTGGTCGAAGATTGGAGTGCTCGCCAGACTGCCGGCCCGGGCAATGGCACGGAAGCGAGTGCTTGCTACGTCGTATCGGTCGGCGCTGAGCGCGATCCGCAAGTCCGAGCAGCTCAGCTGACGGAGATCGTATCGCTGGTCCAGCACCAGGGGGGGCAGGTGGTGGGGCAAGAGAGTCATCACCTGTCCGAAGCGAACCCGCGCACGCTGCTCGGCACGGGGAGCGCGCGGGCAATGGCAGATCGCGCGCGGGCCGCGGGCGCCACGATGCTCGTGCTAGACGCCGAGCTCTCCGCCTCGCAAACGCGCAACTTGGAGGATGCCGCGGGCATCGCCATTTGCGATCGCGAGGCGATCATCTTGAACGTGTTCTTGCGCCACGCGCGGACACGACGCGCGAAGATCCAAGTCGAGATCGCTCAGCTCGAATACCTTCGGCCGCGCATTCGCGGCGTGGGACTCGACATGGACCAGCAGACCGGTGGCAGCAAGAACGCGCGCGGCCCCGGTGAAACCGCGTCCGAACTCTTGGCACGCAAGCTCGATGGTCGGCTCGCCGAACTGCGAAAAGGGCTGAGCAGGCTCGAGACCGCGGCAAGAACGCAGCGCCAGCAGCGCGCGGAGTGTAAACGGATCGTGCTCGTCGGCTACACCAATGCAGGCAAGACCTCGCTGATGAACGCCCTCACTTCGGCGGAACTTTCGGCCCGCGACATGCCGTTCGAAACCCTCGACACCACGTCGCGCTGCTTGACGCGCCATGGCGGAGAGATCGTGATCAGCGACACGGTCGGCTTCATCCGACGCTTACCGGCTCGGCTGCTCGCAAGCTTCGAGTCCACACTGTCAGAGATCAGCGAAGCCTCGTTGCTGGTGATCGTGGTCGACGCTTCCGACTACGAGCGCGAACTGCAGCTCGAGACCACACGGCAAGTCTTGGAGGGCATGAACGCCCACGAGATCCCGCGCTTCTACGTGTTCAACAAGCTCGATCGGCTCGACTCGTTCCCCAACTCGGAGGAGCTGACGCGTTGGAGCGGGGGCCAGCCTTGGGCCGTGCTCAGCACACGCGACCGAGAAGCAGTGGCCAAACTCGAAGCGGCCCTGCTTCGCGCCGTGCGGCGCGAGGACGAAGAGCTGACGGCCTTCGTGCCCTACACCGCCGGGCAATTGCTGAGCCTGATTTACGGCAAATGCCGCGTGATGGCGAGTGACGCAACGGACGAGGGCCTGACATTCCGTATTCGCGGCCCGCGCTCGGTCATGTCTCGGCTCAAACACGAATTGGGAAAGGTTTGATCAATGCCTGCTCTTCTCGAACTTGCAAGGGTGTCGGTTCATGCCCCAGGTGGTCGACCCTTGTTCGATCAGCTGGATCTGCGGATGGAGCGCGAGCACGTCGCGCTCATCGGCCGCAATGGCGTTGGAAAATCGACGCTGCTCACGGTCCTTGCGGGCATCACGGAGCCCGATGCGGGGCGGGTGATTGCGCGCGGCCAGCGTCACTTCGTCGCGCAAGCCGAGCAACGCACGCAACCACTCAGCTTCGGCGAGCTGCGGCGCGCGGCCCTAAGCCAAGCTCGCGACTCCGGCGCAGACATCTTGTTGCTCGACGAACCGAGCGAGCACTTGGACGAGCGCGGGGTGGCTTGGCTTCGGGCTTGGCTCGCTGCTTGGAAAGGGTGTGTGATCGTGGCCTCGCACGATCGGCGGTTGCTGGCCGACTTCCGACATTTCTTCGTCGTCAGCGAGTCGGGCTGCCACTACTTCTCCGGCTCGCTCGCCGAGCTCGACGCCGAATTGCTGAGCGAACACCAGCACCGCGAGCAGCGCTACGTTCGAAACTTGAATCGTTTGGCGATCGCCGAAGAGCAGACGCTGCACACGGCCCGGCGAAAAGCCCGCAAAAAACGGGCTGGGCGCACGAGTGAGCTCGACCGAGCCAATCCGCGCATCTTGCTCAATCAAAAACGGGATCAGGCCCAGGTCAGTCACGGGCGCTTGGCACGATTGCGCGAGCAGCGCTTGGCTTCGTTGCGCACCTTTACCCAGTCTAGCCGGCGAGCGCTGAACGTCAGCCTTTCACTCGAGCTCACGGTACCGGAGCTGGCCGGCGATCCGGATCCGGATTTGCTGGCGCTGCGCGGAGTGTCGGGCGAAAGCGGTGGACGGCGCTTGTTCGAAGCGATCGATCTGGATCTCGGTCGAGCCCGCGTCGCCGTCGTTGGTCCAAACGGTTCTGGCAAAACCACCCTGCTCGAGATCATGCTCGGTCGGCGCCGCCCGAACACGGGCACGGTTCACTCTCAGCCGAGCAAGATCGGCTCCATCGAACAAGGGGGAGCCAACTGGCTGCTCGACGACTCGCTGCTCATGCAGTTGAGCCTGCTGGGCCGGTCTTCGGAGGCGAGTGCCAAACTGCTCGTAGCGCACCAATTCCCGCTCGCCCTCGGTCAGCGATCGCTGCGCTCGCTCAGTCCCGGCGAGCGCGCACGGGCCGCGCTGATTTGCCTGTTCTCACGCGCGCCCGCGGTCGAGCTGTTAATCCTGGACGAGCCCACCTTCGGTTTGGACCTGCTCGGACAACGCGCGCTCACCCAAGCTTTGCGCGCGTGGCCCGGCGGGCTAGTGGTGGCCAGCCATGATCGCGAATTTTTAGCGCAAATCGGCGTGGATCGGACGATTCAGATCGGCGCGTGACGAGTAGGCTCAGACCGCGCTGCGCCGCCGACGAATGGCCCACACGGCCAGCGTCACCAAGGCTGACCCGAGCGCGAGCGCGAGCCAAACGCTGGGCGGCGTGGCCTTCATCAAATCAAACAGCTTTTGACCGAAGTAGCTCAGCAGAAACAGCGGGACGGCGTAGCCGACGAGTGATCCCCAGAAGTGTGTCCAGAAGCTGACCTTGGACAGCCCAAGGAAGGTGTGCAGCATCTGCGGCATCCAGAATACGAAGCGCAACACCGCGACGGTGATGAACGCGCGCGACGCCAGCGCGTCGTCGTACTTGTGGAAGCGAGCCGGGAGCCGACGTTCGAGCCAATCACGCGCGACGAAGCGCGCAAAGGAGAAGCCGACCACGCTCGCCGCCATGGTCCCCGTCATGGACAGCGCGAGCGCGACCGGCCAAGGCCAGATCAAGGGTGCGGCCATGCAGAACAAGGTCCCGGGCACGCCGATCGGCTGGAGCAGCGTGTACGACACCAGAAACACCACGTAACCCCAGCCGCCCAAGCCGCGCAGCAGGCCGGCAATGCCCGAGGGGTCCACGAACAGCTGCAAAATTCCGAAGTGATGGGCGAGCGCCCCGAGCAGCACGGCAGCCGCGAGGGCTCCGAGCTTCAGCGCTCGTGAGTCTCGAAGACGGGCGACCGCGGCTTCCATGAGACTCGAGACCTTGCGCTCTTGGCCTGAGTTGGCAACCGGATCCGCCCCTGCGCGAGCTTTTTTAGGCGCGCGTGCAGCCCCGCTTCAAAACGGCCCGCCTGCGACGGGCTTCACGCGCGCCGCGCACTCTTTCGCGCGCACCCGTGCTCGAGCTACGTCGTCCGCATTGGCCAATGCGACGCCCATCCGCCGGCGTGTGAATGCTTCTGGCTTGCCGAATAGCCGCAGATCGCTCTCGGACACGCGCAGCGCTTGGTCGACGCCTTCGAACGCGATTGCCGCTTCGTCGCGCCCACCATAGATGACCGCGCTCGCGCCGGGACGGCGTAGGCTGACGTCCACCGGCAAACCGAGGATGGCGCGCGCGTGCAGATCGAACTCGGACAGCCGCTGCGAGCACAAGGTCACGAGCCCCGTATCGTGCGGGCGTGGGCTGACCTCGGAGAACCAGACGTCGTCCCCGCGCACGAACAACTCGACCCCGAAGATCCCGCGGCCACCCAAATTGTCGGTCACCGCGCGGGCGACCGCGCGCGAGCGTTCGAGGGCCAGCGGCGACATCGCGTGCGGCTGCCAACTCTCGACGTAGTCGCCCTTGACCTGCACGTGCCCGATGGGCTCGCAGAAAAATGTCTCGACTTGGCCGCTCTCGCCGATCGCGCGCACGGTCAGCAGCGTGATCTCGTAATCGAAAGCAATCAGCCCTTCGACGATCACCTTGCCTTGATTTACGCGCCCCCCCTGACTCGCGTATTGCCACGCGGGCGCCACATCCTCGGGCCCCTTGAGCAAAGATTGGCCTTTGCCCGAGGACGACATCACGGGTTTGACGAAACACGGGTAGCCGATGCCCCCCTCGATCGCGGCCTGCAGTTCGTCCAAGCTCTCGGCGAAGCGATAGGGCGAAGTCGCGAGGCCCAACGTTTCAGCGGCCAAGCGCCGGATCCCTTCCCGATTCATGGTCAGCTGCGTGGCCCGCGCCACCGGGATCACTTGCGTCAGCCCTGCGGCCTCGATTTCGCGCAGCGTATCGGTAGCAATCGCCTCGATCTCGGGCACCACGAAGTGCGGCCGCTCGCGTTCGATCAACTCACGCAGCGCAGCGCCGTCCGTCATCGTGATCACGTGCGCGCGATGCGCGACCTGGTGCCCCGGCGCGTTCGGATAGCGGTCGACGGCAATCACCTCCACCCCTAAGCGCTGCAGCGAGAGGATCACTTCCTTGCCCAGCTCCCCGCTGCCGAGCAGCATCACACGGGTCGCCGAGGGAGACAGGGGGGTGCCGATTCGCATGGCCCATGCCAGTACTTCCGTTGCTCGAGCCAGGCAAGAGCCAGCGCCAAACCGAGAGCGTTGAATTGTGTTTCGAAAAAGAGTCTAGTTTGGCGCGGAGCGCAATGTCAGAACAGAGCGAGTACCTCTGTTACACGGACGGCTCGTGTAAGGCCGCCGAGGGCGCTCCAGGCGGCTGGGGCTTCGTGATCAAACGGCCTGGGCAATCGCCGCTCGAGGCCTACGGCAAAGCGCATGGCACGCTCGCCAAAGTGATGGAATACCGCGCGGTCGCCGAAGCGCTCGCGGCCTTACCGGCGAACGCGAAGGCAGTCGTGTTCTGCGACAATCAATCGCTGGTCGAGAGCCTGAGCAAACAATTGGCAAACTGGGCACGCTGCAATTTCGCCAATGTGGACCCGCAGATCGTCGACAGCGCGCGCAGCATCGATGCAAGTATCAGCGCCAATCGGCTGATCGTGCGATTTCAGTGGCTGCGCGCCCATAACGGCAACGCCGGCAACGAGCGCGCCGACGAGCTGGCCGCCCAAGGTGCGCGCGAAGCCAAGGCGGAGCTCGCCATCCGCAGGCGCCCCCAACGGCGCTAACTCGCTGCTCGATTGCTAGCTTCGCCCGCACGTTGCACGATTGTCACGGCCGGTTCCCGCTAGACAATGCCGAGCTCCGGCTCCATCTAGGTGGACCGAACGGCCTCGCAGAGGTCTCTGCGTTCAACTAGGAGCTCAAAGATGTCACTCGATCATTACGTCACGCTCGGTCGGTCCGGATTGAGGGTTTCGCCGCTGTGCCTCGGCGCCATGACCTTCGGCGAGGATCTCGGTTGGGGCAGCAGTGTCGAAGCCTCCAACGCGATCATCGACGATTACCTCGATCGCGGCGGAAACTTCATCGACACCGCGAACATTTACACCCATGGCCACTCCGAAAAAATCATCGGCGACCATTTGACGAAAGACCGCGCCAAGCGCGACCGCGTCGTGCTCGCGACCAAATTCTTCGGCGGCATGTTCCCGGGTGATCCCAACAGCGGCGGTGCCAATCGCAAGGCCATCGTCACCTCTTTGGAAAACTCGCTACGCCGCCTGCAAACCGACTACATCGATCTGTATTGGATGCACACCTGGGACGAAACGACGCCCATCGAAGAAACCATGCGTACGCTCGACGACCTCGTGGCAAGCGGCAAAGTGCGCTACATCGGCTTCTCCGACACGCCCGCGTGGAAATGCGCGGAAGCCCAAACCATCGCGCGCTTCCGCGGTTGGGCACCGCTGATCGCATTGCAAATCGAATACTCGCTCCTGGAGCGCACGGTCGAAGGCGATCTCGTGCCCATGGCTCGCGAGCTCGGCCTCGGCATCACCCCCTGGTCGCCGCTCAAGAGCGGGATCTTGTCCGGCAAGTACACCCGCGCCAACCACGGCGAACAAAAAGCCGATCGCGGCGCATGGGCCGAAGCCAACTTGAACGAGAAAACCTACGCCATCATCGACGCACTAATCGCCACCGCCAAAGAGCTAGATTCCACCCCAGCGCGCGTCGCGCTCGCCTGGCTCGCACAAAAGCCCGGTGTGTCTTCGATCATCCTGGGCGCCCGCAGCCAAAAGCAGCTCGACGACAACCTCGCCGCCGCCGACCTCGTGCTCAACGCGACGCAGGTCCAAAAGCTGGACGAACTCTCCAAGCCAACCCTGAATTTCCCTGCGGACTTCATGGGCATCATCCCCGGCTTTGCCTATGGCGGCACCACCATCAATGGCCGCTCGGGCCCGATCTCCCCCTTCGTGCCGCAGAAAGACGGCGTGCGCTACTGAGCGATGGTGGGGGGCCACGAGGGAACGGGCGCGCTGCTCGTCCTGCGCAACGTTAGGCCAACCTACCGCGCACAAGCCGGCACGGCAGCCGCGCCTGCCCGTGATGATGATGCCCCCGATTCACGATGGATCCATCGCCCGGGATGCGAAATGGACCACATCCGCTGGGAGGCCGTACCTCCGCCGGAGGGGGTGAAGGCCGTACCTCCGCCGGAGGGGGTGAATTCCGTACTTCCGCCGGAGGGGGTGAAGGCCGTACTTCCGCCGGAGGGGGTGAATGCGCGGGCCTCCGCCGGAGGGGGTGAGTGCCGTACCCCCGCCGGCGGGCGTGAATGCCGTACTTCCGCCGGAGGGGGTGAATGCCGTACTTCCGCCGGCGGGGGTGAAGGCCGTACTTCCGCCGGAGGGCGTAATGCACGTACCTCCGCCGGAGGGGGTGAATGCCGTACCTCCGCAGGCGGGGGTGAATGCACGTACCTCCGCCGGAGGGCGTGAATGCCGTACTTCCGCCGGAGGGGGTGAGTGCACGTACCTCCGCCGGCGGGCGTGAATGCCGTACTTCCGCCGGAGGGGGTGAATGCGCGTACCTCCGCCGGAGGGGGTGAATGCGCGTACCTCCGCCGGAGGGGGTGAGTGCCGTACCCGCCGGCGGGCGGGGGTGAATGCACGTACCTCCGCCGGCGGGCGTAATGCACGTACCTCCGCCGGCGGGCGTAATGCACGTTCCTCCGCCGGCGGGCGTAATGCACGTTCCTCCGCCGGCGGGCGTAATGCACGTTCCTCCGCCGGCGGGCGTAATGCACGTTCCTCCGCCGACGGGGGTGAATGCACGTTCCTCCGCCGGCGGGCGTAATGCACGTTCCTCCGCCGGAGGCCGTGAATGCACGTACCTCCGCCGGCGGGCGTGAATGCCGTACTTCCGCCGGAGGGGGTAAATGCACGTACCTCCGCCGGCGGGGGTGAATGCCGTACCTCCGCCGGAGGGCGTAATGCACGTTCCTCCGCCGGAGGGCGTAATGCACGTTCCTCCGCCGGAGGGCGTAATGCACGTTCCTCCGCCGACGGGCGTAATGCACGTTCCTCCGCCGGCGGGCGTAATGCACGTTCCTCCGCCGGCGGGCGTAATGCACGTACCTCCGCCGGCGGGCGTGAATGCCGTACCTCCGCCGGAGGGCGTAATGCACGTTCCTCCCAAAGCTCACGAGCGACCTTCCCTCTCTGCGTCTGTGCGACCTTGCGCGGTGCGCTTGCGCTCGGGCGTAAAACAGGCGAATCGTCGGCCGCGATCATGCAATCTACGACCTCCTCCGCTTCGCGGCCGCTGAGCAGTAACGACTATCGTACGTTGGCTTTGGCGGCGCTCGGTGGCGCGCTAGAGTTCTACGACTTCGTGGTGTTCGTGTTTTTCACGAAGGCGTTGAGCGCGGTGTTCTTTCCGCCCCAAATGTCGGAGTGGTTGCGGCAGCTGCAAACGTTCGGCATCTTTGCGGCCGGCTATTTGGCGCGTCCGGTGGGCGGCATCGTGATCGCGCACTTTGGCGATCTGTTGGGTCGGAAGAAGATGTTCACACTGAGCATCTTGCTGATGGCAGTGCCCACGCTGGGTATGGGCTTATTGCCGACCTATGCCAGCGCTGGCGCAGCGGCGCCGATCTTGCTTTTGTCGTTGCGGATTTTGCAGGGCGCGGCGATCGGCGGTGAGGTGCCCGGCGCGTGGGTGTTCGTCTCGGAACACGTGCCCGAGCGTCATACGGGCTTCGCGGTGGGCACGCTCACGGCTGGGCTGACGGCGGGCATCCTGCTCGGATCACTGGTGGCGACGAGCATCAACACCGCGTTTGCGCCCGCCGAGGTGATCGCAGTCGGCTGGCGTATTCCGTTCCTGATTGGCGGCGGATTCGGGCTCTTTGCGGTGTATCTGCGGCGCTTTCTGCAAGAGACGCCGGTGTTCAAGGAAATGCACGAGGCGCGGGCGTTGAGTGAGGAGCTACCGCTCAAGACCATCGTGCGCGGGCATTTTCCGGCGGTGCTCTTGGCGATGGCGCTGACTTGGGTGCTGTCCGCGGCAATCGTGGTCGTGATCTTGTTCACGCCCACTTACTTGCAGACCGTATTCAAGGTCGCTCCCAAAGTCTCGCTGCAAGCCAACAGCTTGGCGATCGTGGCTTTGACTTGCGGCTGTGTGCTGTTCGGCTATCTCGCCGATCGCATCGGCAGCAAATGGGCGCTGTCTTTGGGCAGCTTGGCATTGCTCGGCTCGAGCTCGTACTTTTATCATTCGTTGCCGATCGAGGGTGGCGCGCTGTTCGTCGCGTACGCGGTCACTGGCTTTTTCGTGGGCAGCATTGGCGTCGTGCCGTATGTGCTCGTGCGCGCATTTCCGGCGAAGATCCGCTTTTCGGGTTTGTCGTTCTCGTACAACGTGGCGTACGCGATTTTCGGTGGGCTGACCCCGGTGATGCTCACGCTTTGGCTGAAGAGTGACAAGCTCGCTCCAGCCCACTACGTGGCCGCGCTGGCCGTGCTCGGCTGTGTACTCGCGTTCGTGAAGCTGCCGCGCTCAAGCCGTGCGTGAGTGCCCAGATCATCGCCGATGACTACACTTCTTCACAATCCGCAGCGCGCCGCCGAAGGCTGAGACGCGCGCGCCGTGGCGCGTGACCATCAACCCATTTCACCCCTTTTTCAGCCGAAGACGCGGATCAGCCGGCAGCGCGTTGCGCGCGCCGCGCTAGGGCAACCGAGTGACGCAATGCGCTGGTTCTGGCGCGAGGTAGGCGAGAGCGCGAGACAGCGAGACTGCGAGACTCAAGCTGTGCTATCCGGGTCCGAGCTATGCCTGACCAGCTTTCTTCTGACCTGGCTTCGCTGAAGATCGACCGCAACGTGCGGCCGAAAGGCAGAAGTCCCATCGGCACGATCGTGGCCGTGCTGTGCGTGATCGGTGCGGCGGGCGCAGCGTATCAATTTGGGCTGCCTTATCTCGAAGCAGCGGTGTTCAAGACCGAGGTGGACATCACCGAGGTGATCACGGTGTCGCCCGCGCAGGCGTCGGTAGAGCTCACTTCCACGGGCTACGTGGTGGCTCAGGTCGCGTCTTCGGTAGCGCCCAAGGTTGCGGGCAAGGTCAGTGTGCAAGCCGTGAAGCAAGGCGCCAAGGTCAAAGCGGGAGACTTGCTGCTCGAGATTGACACGGCCGATCAAAAGGCGGGCATTGCGTCTGCCGACAGTCAGGTCGCCGCCTCGCGCGCGCGCGTAGCGACGGCCAAAGCCAACTTGCTCGACATCGAGCAACAGACGCGCCGCGCGCAAACCCTTTCCGACGCGGGCATTGGCCCCAAGGGCACGGCGGAGGATCTGATCGCGCGCAGCGCGTCGCTGAAAGCGCAAGTGGCCGCCGCTGAAGCCGATGCCAAGGCGCAAGCCGCGCTGGCCTCGCAGCTGCGCATCAACCTGGTCAGCTACACATTGATCGCTCCGATTTCCGGGACGGTCGTGAACAAGCCCCCGCAGGTCGGTGAATTCGTCGGTCCACAGCCGGCAGGCATCGCCATCGACATGGGTGGCGTGCAAATCGCCGACTTCTCGACGCTAATGGTCGAGACGGACGTTCCCGAGCAGCGCTTATCGCAGATCAAGATGGGCGGCCCGTGCGAGATCGTGATGGATGCCTTTCCGACCAAGCGTTACCGCGGCAAGGCCATGGAGGTGACGCCCAAGGTGAATCGGGTCAAGGCGACGGTGACCGTCAAGGTCGCGTTCGTGGACGAGAACGAGGGCGTATTGCCCGACATGGCGGCGCGCGTGAGCTTCTTGAGCGGCGAGCTCGACAAGGAAGCCATGAAGGCGCCGCCCAAGACCGTGGTGCCGGGCAGCGCAGTCGCGGAGGTTCAAGGCAGCAAGGTCGTGTACCGCGTGGAGGGCGGCGTGGTGCGTCTGACCACCGTGACCTTGGGACCCGCCGTGGGCAGCGGGTTCGAAGTCGTCAGCGGCCTGAGCGCCGGCACCAGACTCGTGAGTAGCCCGCCGCAAGGTCTCGCGGACGGGCAGAGGATCAAGGAAAGGAACGCGCGATGAGCGAAGGCGAAAGCGGCGGCGGCAAGAGCGATATCATCGCCCTGCGCAAGGTGGGGAAGTCTTTCTGGCGCGGTAAGGAGCGCCTGGACGTGTTGCAAGAGCTCGACTTGACCATGAAAGAAGGGTCGTTCGAGGCGCTCATGGGTCCGTCCGGTTCGGGCAAGTCGACGCTGTTGAATTTGATCGCCGGTTTGGACGTACCGACCTCTGGTTCGCTCAAGGTGGCGGGCGTCGAGCTGAGCCAGATGTCCGAGGGCGATCGCGCGGGCTTCCGCGCGGCCAACATCGGCTTCGTGTTCCAGACCTACAACCTGTTGCCCGTGCTGACGGCCCTCGAGAACGTGGAATTGCCGCTGCTTTTGGCCAAATTGCCGGCCGCAGAGCGAAAAAAGCGCGCGCAGACCGCGCTCCGCGTGGTGGGCCTAGAAGAGCGCATGGATCACTATCCGCGGCAGCTTTCCGGCGGTCAGGAGCAGCGCGTGACCATCGCCCGCGCGATCGTCAGTGATCCCAAGATCATCGTCGCGGACGAGCCGACCGGCGATTTGGATCGCGTGGCCGCGAACGAGATTCTGAATTTGCTTGGCAAGCTGAACACCGAGTTCAACAAAACGATCGTGATGGTGACCCACGATCCGGCCGCCGCGGAGCGCGCCTCGATCTGTCACCGGCTGGACAAGGGAGCGCTCGCGCTATGACGCTACTCGGCGTCGCCGTGCGCAACATCAAGCGCAGCAAGCTGCGCACCACGCTGACCTTGGCGGTGGTGGCGATCGCGACTTTGTTCTTCATCTTGCTGCGCACGGTGGTCTGGTCCTGGACCTCGGCTTCGGAATTTTCCGCCAAGGATCGCATCGCCACGCGTCACAAGGTCAGCTTCGTGATGACCTTACCCAAGCGCTACGCGGAAGAGATCGCGCAAATTCCGGGCGTGAAAGCAGTGGCGTATGCCAACTGGTTCGGGGCCAAAAATCCCAAGGACGAAAACGACTTCTTCGGCACCATCGCCACCGATCCCAAGGGCTTGTTGGAGGTTTACCACGAGATCCAAACCACGCCGGAGCAGAAGCAAGCCTGGTTCGAGAACCGGCGCGGCGCGCTGGTGGGTGACGCCTTGGCCAAGAAAGAGGGCTGGAAGGTGGGCGACAAGATCACGCTCACGGGCAGCATCTATCCCGGTGATTGGGAGTTTTTCATCTCGGGGATTTACACCACGACCACGACCAACGTCGATCGCTCCACGCTCTACTTTCACTGGGATTACATGAACGAATCCCTGACCGGCGCGCGCAAAGATCAAGTCGGTTGGATCTTGGCCAACATCAGCGACGCCGGCGCTTCCGGCCGCATCTCCAAGGAGATCGACGCCAAGTTCGACGAGCGCGACTTGCAGACCGTGACGATGAGTGAAGCGGCTCTGAATCAGTCTTTCTTGGGCATGTTTTCGGCGATCTTGAAGGCCGTCGATATCGTCTCGATCGTGATGATTTTGATCATGGGTTTGATCGTGGGAAATACCATCGCCATGGGCGTGCGCGAGCGCACGAACGAGTACGGCGTGCTCCGTGCGATCGGCTTTTTACCCAAGCACATCGCTCAATTCGTGCTCGGGGAGGCCGCCGCGATCGGCCTGTTCGGCGGCTTGATTGGCGTGGTGCTCGGCTACCCCTTCGTCAATGCGTTGGTCGGCCGCGCTCTGGAAGAGAACATGGGCAACATGTTCCCCCAATTCCGGGTGCAGCCCGGGATCGCCGCGCTCGGGCTCGCGCTCGCAATCGTGCTGGCGGTGGTTTCGGCCGTGCTGCCCGCGCGCCAAGCCGCGTCATTGAAGGTCGTCGACGCGCTGCGGCGGGTCGGTTGAGGAGCTGACAGATGATCCCCATCTCGTACAACGTGCGCAGCCTGATGGTGCGCAAGACCACCACCTTTGCCACCGCGGGCGGCATTGCACTGGTCGTGTTCGTGCTGGCTGCGGCGCTGATGCTGTCCGCGGGCGTCAAGAAGACGCTCGTGGCGGGCGGCCGCGACGATAACGCGATCGTGCTGCGCAAGGGCAGCGGCAACGAGCTCTCGAGCAGCATCGAGAGCCCGACCGTGAGCTTGATCTTGGCCGCGCCGGGCGTGAAGAAGGACGAAACCGGCGCGCCGCTCGGCACGGGTGAGGTGGTGGTGGTGATCGCGCAGCAGAAGCTGAGCGCCGAACCTGGTCAAGTTTCGAATATCCTGGTCCGCGGCGTGACCGAAAACGTGTTCAAAGTGCGGCCGGAGGTGCATTTGATCGCGGGCCGCGCGCCCAAACCGGGTACGGACGAATGCCTGGTCGGCAAGGGCATCGCTGGCAATTTTCAGGGCATGACTTTGGGCCAAAAGTTCGAGTTGAAGAAAAATCGCCCCGTCGAGGTGGTCGGCGTCTTCGAGGCGGGCGGCTCTTCGTTCGAGTCCGAAGTGTGGGCGAACATCGAGACGGCACGCACGTCTTTCGGCCGTGAGGGCTTGGTTTCGTCGGTCACGGTGCGGCTCGAGTCCGCGGCCAAGCTGGACTCGTTCAAAGCCAACGTGAGCACTGACAAGCAGCTGCAACTCGAGACCAAGCGCGAGACGACGTACTACGAGGATCAATCGCAGGGCACGGCGCTGTTCATCGCGGGCATGGGCTGGGTCGTGTCCGTATTTTGCGCTTTCGGCGCGATGCTCGGGGCGATGAACACGATGTTCGCCGCCGTCGCTCAGCGAAAGCGTGAAGTGGGCACGCTGCGCGCGTTGGGCTTCTCCAAATTCTCGATTCTGTTCTCGTTCGTGGTGGAGTCCACGTTCTTGGCCCTGGTCGGCGGGCTCGTGGGCGTGGCCGCTTCGCTTTTGCTCAGCTTCGCGCGCATCTCGATGATGAACTTCGCGACCTGGCAGGAAGTTTCGTTCTCGTTCGCGCCCACACCCAGCTTGCTGATCGGCTCTCTGGTCGCCGGCGCGCTGATGGGCATTTTGGGGGGCTTCTTGCCCGCGCTCAAAGCCGCCCGCACTTCACCCATCGAAGCCATGCGCGGCTGAGTCGCGCTGAGCGTCGATCGCGCCGGCTTGGATGTTCGACGACCGCGTCTGCCACGTGCCGAACCGTGGCCAGCAAGCCCCCTCGCAACGCAAAAACGGGGTTCGAATTCGAACCCTGTTTTTCACTCGGGGGCCTGCTTTGTCCGAGCAACGCGCTCACCGCGGGGAGAGACAAGTCGAGAGTCGGCTAGTTCGAGCTTCGACGACGACGGAATTTCGCGATGGCTCCGCCGAGGAGCAACAGCAATGCTGTTAGGTCGCTGCGCCGAGCGGCCGAGCGCACGGAACACGCACAGCCAGCGGCTTGATCGCCAGGGGCGGCAGAGCCGGAACTAGCACCCGCGGTTGCGGAACCGCTGTCCAAACCGGCGCTGCCCACACTGCTGCGGCCACCCTCGCTGCGCCCGCCAACGCTGCTGCCGCTGGCGCTATCGACGACACCCGCGCTTCCGGGCGCACCACCCGCGTTACTCGCCGGCGCACCCGCGGACGACGAGCCCGCGACGCCGCTGCCCTTACCCGCGCTGCCGTTGTTGCCACCGGAATTGCTGCCACCGGAATTGCTACCGCCGGAGCTGCTGCCGCCAGCCGACACACTGCCGCCGGCGCCGCCACTGTTCGCCACCGCGCCATACTCGTAAGCGCCAAGATCGGGGGCGCTACCGACGTAGGGCAGACTCACGTTCGTCCCTTTGTCGATCAGCGGGCTGCCGGCTTTCAACTTCAAGAAATCCAAGGCGGGCAAGCTGCCGTCGGCTTGGCGCGGGCCCATGAAGCCGGTGTCCGTGGTGCTCACGAAATCAGTGCTCGCCTCGGCGATGTTCAGATCCCAAGTGTTGAACATCGAGTCCACCCCGGACATGTTCGTATTCTTGTTGGGAAAGCCGATGTTGTTGCGCATTTTGTGGGCGAGCGCGCCGCTCAGCACGATCGTCGTGTCGGGGTCGCCGGCCGGGCTGGCGAGCATGTTGTACTGAACCGCGTTCATGTACGAAGTATTGTTCAGCCAGGTGTTGCCGCCCGTGGAGTGATTGGCATAAAAGCCCGCCGCGCGGTTTTTCCAAGCCACGTTGTTCTGCAAGGTGTGGCGAATGCCGGTGTCGCTGCTGCCCGCTTTGAAGCCGTTCCCGTTGCCCGAAGAGGGCTTGCCCGCGCCGCCGTCGCTGAAGCCGTTGCTGATGGCCCAGCTATTTTCGATCACGACCGGCACTTCTTGCGAAATCAGATCATAGCCGTCGTCCGAATCGAGCCACGCGCGGCAGCCGCGAATGATCGTGCTCGGGCCGCTCATTTGGTAATGCACGCCGAAGCCATCGGCATTTTGCCCATCACCCTGGCTGCCGTTTTTGTCGTAGTTGTCGTGCGAATCGCAATTCAAGATCAGGTTGCCGCCATTTCCCTTGGAGATGAACAAGCCTGGTCCGAAGTTGTGATGAATGTTCAATCGCTCGAATACGTTGTTGCTCGCGCCCTCGCTGCGCAGCGCATCGTTCGAGTGCGCGCCGCTGGCACCGACCGCGCCGTTGGCGATCTCGAGGCCCTTCAAGTGTAGCCAACTGCCACTCACGAGGATGGTCGGGGAATCCACCGCCGTGTTCGTGGACACGTACTTGGAGAAGTCGAGCACCGGCACTTCGGCTTGGTAGGCCCAAAACTTGATGCGATTGGTGTCGGATTGGCCACTCTTCGTGAGCTTGATCTGCTTCGTGTTTTGGTACGTGCCGCCGCGTAGCCAGACGGTATCGCCAGCCGCCGCGACGTCGTTCCCCTTTTGCAGGGTCGCAAACGGCGCTGCGAGCGTGCCCGCGTTCGAGTCGCTGCCAGTGGGCGATACGTAGTACTCGGCGGCCTCAGCGCGCGCGAGCCAGCACCAGACGGGCAAGACGACCACGAAAACGGCGGCTCTCATTCACTTCCAAGAAGGGGCTGTCGTCTCGATAGCTTGCCTTCGAGTCGCGTACCAGCCTGCTCGCAAAATTACCGTCAGCGCTGGAGGAAACGTAGGTCGTCCAACCACACGTCGTATGGGGTGTCTTCGGGGCGGATCAGGATCGCCAGGCTGTGCAAATGGCGCGCGTCCAACGCCGGTTTGCCGATCCCGCGCTGGCGCAGCTCCGACCAACGCACCTGATACGTGCGCCAAGCCGACTCCAGCTCGACCTTGGCCACGTGCGGATTGTGACAGTCGACCTCACAGCTGCCGCCTTCGGCGACCGGGATCACCGAGCGCTCACGCGCGGCAAAGTAGACGCGACCCGGACCGCGCGCTTGGAAAGACACCCCCACGTACGGGGAGGCGTCGTAACAGGCGGGACGAAAGTCGAACTCGATGGTCGCGCCCCAGTCCAGGAGTTGTCCGCCCTTGACGTGCTGCGCCAAGCGATTCGCGCGGGTCGCATCCGGGCGCGGGATCGGGATCAGCGCTGGCGCCGTACCCGGCGCGTCAATCTCGCGTGCCCAGCGCCAAAAGCCTGTGCGCCCTTCGAGCGGCTGGATCGCGTCGTCGCCATCTTCGAAGTCGTCGATCGACGGCTGCGTTCCCGAGCCGGGCGTGACCGACAGACACGGATCGCCTGCGCTTGGAGCATGCGGAGGCAGCACCGGTGGAGCCCCGGCCGGAGCGGCAGCGGCCTTGCTGACGCGGGCGGACTGCTCGGCAACAATCGGCAAATCGGCCGACGGTTTGAGCGCGAACAGCAGCAACAGCACGCCCGCGGCAAGCAAAACCAAAGCTCCCGCGGCCGCACGATGGCCGCGACCGCGCGGCCGCCGCATGGCCAAGCGCTCGAGCCGAGTACGATAGGCGAGCTGTTCCATGACGCGTTCGCCCAACTCGGGCGGCGGAGCCTCGTCTCGAGCTCGGTCGAGCAGCTGCTCGAAGGCTCGTCGCTCGTCGTCGTCGTCGGAGTGGGTCATCGCGCTAGCCTCGGACGTGAGCGCAGCCGGCGGACTGCGGTTTCCAATGATTGGCGCGCGCGCTTCAGGCGGGAAGCGACGGTGCCCTCGGGGATGCCGAGGACTTCGGCCACCTCGGCGCGCGTCATCTGCTCCAGCTCGGCCAAGACGAACACCGAGCGTTCCAGCTCATCGAGCGTTGCCAGCGCTTGATCGAGCAACGCGCCCGCGCGCCGAATCTCCAGCGCCTCGTCGGGCAAGGGGGCGTCACTGACGCGCGCCTCGACATCCAGCCCGGCACTGACCGAGCGGTGCCACTTCGATTGCTTGCGGTCGGAGGCCACGCGGAGCGCGGTGGAGACCAAAAAAGAGCGATGAGCTCGCTCGGGCACGTCGTCGAAGCGCTGCGCAAGCACCCAAAAGACGTCCTGCGAAGCGTCCTCGGCGTCGGCCGCGCCGAGACCGGTGCGGCGGAGTACGCGCCAAATCAGCGCCACGTGAGCGTTCACCGCCGCGCGCAGACGCGGATCAGTACCGGGCATGCGTGTGGCCGCGGGCGCGGGCGCCACGACTCTCAGTGCTTCCAACGCCGGCTTTCCGGCCAGGGTTTCGATACCCGGGCAAGCGAAACTGGGGAGCGGTGCGGCCACGCCAGCTAGATGGAAGGAGTGGGCCGAGCTGATCAACAAAAGTACCGCCTAATGCGGAACGCTGCCCGAGCCCTATCATCTCGGTATTTGGTTACTCGCTCTCGCGCGGCGCTGCTACCCTATTTCCGCCCGTGACTGACGCCTCCCTTTTCGAAACGGCGGTGAATTTGCATCGCGCAGGCGAAGTCGATCGCGCACAACGCTTGTATCGCAGGGTGCTCGAGCGCGAACCAGACCACGGAGACGCGTTGTTTCTGCTGAGTGTGCTCGCATTACAGGCCAATCAGCTCGACGAGGCCGCTGCACATCTCGAGCGCGCGGTTCGGGTTGCCCCCAACAACGCCTTTTACCTCTCGAGTCTGGGCGGCGTGTATCGCTCGCTCGGCCGGCAGGGCGAGGCGGCGCGTGCGCTGCTGCTGGCCATCGCGCGCAAGCCCGACCTGGCCGAGGCCGTATTCAACCTGGCATTGACCTTCGAAGAGCAAGGCGAATTGGCCGCGGCGGCGGAGTGCTACGAGCGCGCGCGGTCGCTCGATCCGACTCTTTTGCAAGCGGCAGAGCGACTGGCGAGCCTGAAGCGCAAAACACCCGCGGCCGTCATCGCAGGCGAACCAGCGCCTGCGCAGAGCCCCGAAGTGAGCCTGAGCCCGGCCGAGCTATTCGCGGCCCTCGGCGAGACCCTGCGCCTGAGCGGGCAGGCCAACGACGCCGCCACTTGGTATCGGGCGGCCCTGAAGCTCAATCCGCGACTCGCCAATGCCCAGACCGCGCTCGGCGCGATTCACGCGGACGCGGGCCGGTTCGACAAAGCGATCGATTGCTTCCGGCGAGCGCTGGAGCTCGACGAAAACCTCCATCTCGCTCGCGGTTACCTGGCCACCGCGCTGGATGAAGCCGGGCGCCTCGACGAGGCCCAGACGATTTACCGCCAAGCGGTGGCACTGCGCCCAGATGATCCGGTCGCCCACAGCGTTCTGCTCTTCAATCTGCCGTTTTGGCCGAACGTGACGGCAAGCGAGATCCTCGCCGAATCCGCGCTGTGGAATGCCCGGCATGCGCGCCCGCTCGCTGCACGCGCGCTGCCACTCGCAAACGATCGCTCGCCCGAGCGGCGACTGCGCATCGGCTACGTGTCACCCGACTTCCAGACGCACGTCCAGTCACTGTTCACGATACCGCTGCTCCAAAATCACGACCACCAGCAGTTCGAAATCCATTGCTACTCGAGCGTCGAAAAGCCGACCAGCCACACCGAGCGCATTCGGGGCTACGCCGACGTTTGGCGCGATGTCGCCGCTTTGGACGACGCGACATTGGCGGAAGTCATTCGCCGCGATCAAGTCGATATCTTGGTCGATCTCACCATGCACATGACGGGCCGTCGGCTACTGGCGTTCGCCCGCCGACCGGCGCCGATTCAACTGTGCTGGCTGGCCTACCCCGGAACCACGGGGCTCGAAACGATGGACTATCGCCTGTCCGATCGCTTCCTCGATCCCCCGGACGCGAACACCGAAATCTACGCCGAGCAGACGCTTCGCCTACCCGACTCGTTCTGGTGCTATGACCCGCTCACTGACGTGCCCGACGTGAGCACGCTGCCGGCGCTCGCGACGGGGAAAATCACATTTGGCTGCCTGAACCACTCCCGCAAGGTGAACGAAGGCGTGCTGCGCCTGTGGGCAAGCGTGCTCGACGCGGTGCCCAATTCCCGGCTGATGCTGCTGGTGTCTGCGGGGAGTGCGCGGGAGCGCGTGCGCTCGGCGTTCAAGAAGCTGCGGGTGAAGCCCGAGCGCATCGTGTTCGTCGACCGTTCTGGGCGGCTCGACTACCTGCGCAGGTACCGCGAGATCGACATCTGCCTCGATACGTTCCCATACAACGGGCACACCACGAGTCTCGACGCGCTGTGGATGGGTGTACCGACCGTGACTCTGGCCGGTCACTCGATCGTCGGACGCGCGGGGGTCAGCCAAGCCATGAACTTGGGCCTACCGGAACTGATCGCAACGACCTCGGAACAATACGCATGGATCGCGAGCTCGCTGGCCAATGATCGCGCTCGTCTGAGCGAGCTACGCCGAGCGCTGCGTGCGCGCATGCAGCAATCGCCGCTGATGGACGGGCCGCGCTTTGCACGCAATCTCGAGAGCATCTACCGCGACGTCTGGCGTGCCTTCTGCGCCAAGGGCTAGTCAGGCCCGGCTTGCGTTTCTTTTTTTGATGGTCACGCGGCGAGCACGGCTCGTCATTGCCTTCGGCGTCGAGGTTCGGAGCGCGTGCCCATCGCAACGGGACGCGGAAGGCTCCGCTGGTGCGCGCCGACTCGCGTGACCGTCAATCGAAGCAGCCACTCAACTCGCGACTCAGAGCTCGATTCATGCCCACCGAGATTCTGAATCTGGTCGTTCCACGACTGGCATCCAGAGTTCCGACGCGCTCGCGGTGGGGTTTTCGTGCCCCTCAGGGATGATGCAAAGTGGCCCATCCGCGCCCGTAAAAAGGGCCTTTTTCGAGCGTTCGCGGGCTGACGTCGCAAACGTACGTATTCGAGGGCCCGAGCTTCGGCGACCTCCCGTACAATTCCAGCGCGGGGATTCTTTTTCCACCAAGGGCAATATTGTCGGTCGCTGTATTCAAGCCAGCCGAAAGAAGTCCGGCGAAGCATGCGAAAAATTTCATCTCACGAGGGTGAAATGCGTCCGCTAGGTTCTGACGTAGGTAGTGCTGCGCGAAAATCGAGTGGGTTTCCAGCCGGCGGAAAAACAACCCGTAATTAGGTGGTCGTCATGAAAGAAAAACGGTTGCGGTCGTTAGTTGCTTTGGGGGTGCTTCCCTTGGCACTTGTCGCGTGCGGCTCTGCCACGAGTGGTGGGAACAATGGCACCCCAGGGGGCGGCAACGCTCCGGGTGCGACCGCCGGAACTGGCAGCACGACGCCCGGCGCGGGTGGCGCTGGCGCTACGGTGGGCACTGGCACGGGTGGCGCGGCGGTAGACCAGCCGCCGCCGAGCGGCACCTGCGTCCCGGGCATCCCGGTCACGACCCAGATCCCGATGCTGCTGAACCGTCAGTACGCGAGCGTAGTCCGTGACCTTCTCGGTGTGACCACGGTCGACGGCACGCAGCCCGTCGCAGACGCCCTGCTCGGCGACGCGGATCAGATGACCGCCACCGCCTGGAAGGTCTATCAAGACGTCGGCGCGAAGATCGCCGCTCAGGTCATGGCTGGCGCAAACAAGGCCAAGTTCATCGAATGCGACCCGGCCGCCACCGACTGTCTGAAGACCACCGTTCAGAAATTCGGCCGCAAAGCCTTCCGCCGCGCACTCACCGACGAAGAAGTGGCAGCCTTCATGACGCTGAACAGCGCGACCCCGGCCGGCACCCCCGCGCAGGTCGCAGAGGCGATCTTGAACGCCTTCTTGGTTTCGCCCTCGTTCTTGCTGATCCCGGAGCTCAACACGGACACCGAGGCCACCGCCACGGGCACCGCGATCAAGCTGTCACAGCAAGAAGTGGCGACCCGCCTCTCCTTCCTGCTCTGGGGCTCCGTCCCGGACGACGCGCTGAATGCGGCCGCCGACGCCAACCAGCTGTCCACCAAAGAGCAGATCCTGGCGCAAGCCACGCGCATGATTCAGGTTCGTGAAAAGACCGGCGCTTTCGTCTCGACGTTCCACGACGACTGGGCGCAGATGAACAATTCCAGCGCGCACTGGTTCAAGGGCAAGCACGACGTCACGGTGTATCCGGACTACACGGATGCGTCGCTCGCCGCCAACAAGGCGGAGCTCGACTCCTTTTGGGAGGAAGTGGCCTACACCGGCGGCTCGTTCAAAGACCTGCTCTTGAGCAACGTGGCCTTCGTCAACAAGGCCAACGCCTCCGCCTACGGCCTGGACCCGTCGATGTACACGGACGCGCTCACGAAGGTCACGCTGGATTCGACCACCAATCCGCGCCCCGGCTTCATGACCCGCGCTGGGTTCTTGAGCTCGTACGCCGATTACGGCTCGACCAGCCCGATTCTGCGCGGCTCGTTCATGGCCATCTGGTTGCTCAGCATCAACGTGCCAGCGCCCGATCCGTCCTTCGCCATGACGCAGGTTACCGGCAACTTTACGACCCAACGCGCCAAGATCGAAGCTTTGACCATGACGAATCAGCCTTGCAAGGGCTGCCACGAGGTCTTCAACGGTCTCGGCTTCGTGATGGAGAATTACGACGGCATCGGCAAGTGGCAAACGAAGGACCCGATGGGTGGCGACATCAACTCGACCGCCACCGTCAACTTCGGCAACGGCATCGCGTCGAAAGAAATCTCGAAGCCGATCGATCTAATGACGGCCATTGCCAGTGCGCCGCAGGCTCAGCAGCTCTACGCTCAAGCGTGGGTCGCCTTCTCCACTGGCCGTCCGCCGAACGGAAACGACCAATGCACGGTCGATGCCCTCTCGACCAAACTCGCTGGTGGTAACTACTCCATCCTCAGCCTACTCGGGGATCTCACCCAAGCGGATTCCTTCCGTTTACGAGTTCGTGGCTCGCTCTGAAAACCCGAGGAAATTCTGAACATGAACAACTTCTATATGAACCGAAGAATCCTCCTCAAAGGCCTGGGCGGAGCCGTCGTGGCTGCGCCGATCCTCACCTCCTTGTTCGAGCGGGAAGCCCGCGCACAGGCGGTCAAAGCGACGACGAAACGCGTCATCATGATGTTCTCGTACTACGGGTGCATCACCAACAACTGGTTCCCACAGAAGCTCGACGGCGATCTGCTGGATACGGATCTCAAGGGCACCAGCCTCGAGCCGCTCGCTCCGTACGCGAAGAAGCTGCTCATGCCGCGTGGCATGCGCACCATGAACGAGTGGACGGCGAACAACAAAGGTGCCGGCAAGGGGCGTGGCCAAGGGAATGACTCCCACACGCAATGCGCTGGGACCGCCTTGACGTTGCAGCCGGTCACGCCGAACAGCAACGATCCGTTCAGCTTCAACATGGCGACCAAGTTCAACGCGACGCCGCTCGGCATCTCGATGGACCACATCATGGCCCAGCAGCTGAGCCCCAACCAGCAGCCGCTGTACATGGACGTCGCGGGCGTCAAGACCGTCGGCGCGCAGGCCGCCATCTCCTACAACAAGGTCGATCCGAAGGGTCAGTTCCCGGCCGTCAACGCGACCACGGCGTACAGCCAGCTCACGAATCTGTTCAAGACCGGCGCGCCGATGAACGCCGATACTTGGGAGATCCAAAAGGGCAAGAAGATCGCCGACATCGTGAAGGGTGACTTGAGCCGACTCAAGAGCAAGGACATGAGCAAGGCCGACAAGGACAAGCTCGACGCCTGGCTCGCGCTCATCAACGATGTCGGCGTAGCGGTCTCCGCGCAGTGCAACCAAGCCTTGGCCGACAAGCTGCAGGCTTCGAGCAAGCTCGGAACTGGCACCAGCGGCGACGTCGTGACCCGTCAAGTCGTCGATGGCATGGACAACGCGGACTTGTACATGGCGATCGCAGCGCTCTCGGCTGCGTGCAACGCGAACCCCGTCGTGCTGCTGCGGTTCCCGAACAACTTCACGTACAGCGGCCTGGGCATCAATGCCGATTCACACAACCAATCGCACCGCTTGGACAACGCGAACATGTCCGGTCCGTGTGTGGCCAACGCGGTCGAAAATCTGAAGAAGATCGACAAGTACTACGCTACGAAGTTCGCCAGCCTGACCAAGTACCTGGACAGCATTCCCGAGGGCGATGGCCAGACGGTGCTCGACAACAGCGTGGCGTTCTGGCTGAACGAGCTCTCGGACGGCAACGCGCACAACATGAACAACACGCCGTTGATTCAGGCCGGCAGCGGTGGCGGCTACTTCAAGCAAGGCAAGATCATCAATCTGGACACCGCTTCGGGCGGCACCGCGACCAATTTCCTCGGTCGCAGCCTCTCGCAGTGTGTCGACGGTGCTCCGCAGATGTCCGACGGCGTGAGCCAGGGCACCGGCACCGAGGCGAAGTACGGCAATATGCCGATCAACAAGTACTTCTGCAACGTGATGACCTCGCTCGGCATGAAGGCAGATGCCAACGGCTTCCCCGCGAAGGACGGCCCAGCCAGCGAGGTCACTCACTTCGGCTACTCCGACAAGACCGAGGAATTTGCCGGTGGTCAGGGCGCCGTGAAAGACGCCAAGATCTGGAGCCCTGGTGGCTACACGGAGCTCAAGGCCTGAGAGCTCGAGTCGAGTGAAGCGCGACAAAGACCCCTCCGCTGGCGGGGTCTTTTCGCTTTTGTGCGCTATGATCGAGAAGCGAAAGACGCACTCGCCGATGAATTCACGTGTCGCTTCGGCCACGCTCCTGCTCGCGAACTTTCTGCTCGTCTCGGCTGCGTCGTGCTTCGTCGCCTGTTCGAGCTCCGAGATGCATGGCGCACCCAGCAGCACTGGCGCAGCGGGCGCGCTCGGGGTGAGGGGCGGCGCCGGAGTTGCGGGCCTCGCAGGCGATACCGAAAACAATCCAATCGTCGTTCCCGCGGGGCTCGCGGTGGCTCCGCGCGTCGGCAACAACAGCGCGTTTCGCGTGATCGCGCTCACGCTCCGTCAAGGGGCGGAGGGCGCGGAGCTATTCGCGGCCGTGAAGAACGTTGGCGATGGCGCAGGCTGCAACGTCTCGTTTTCCGTCGTACTCTACGACAAGGACGGAGGGACGGTTGGCAACGGCATCAGCGGCCTATTGGTGCGGCGCTACTTCGAACTCACGGACGGCTCGGGCAATATCGCTGGTTGCGTGGCGGCGGGCGAAGTGACCATGGTCGCGATCACCAGCGCCAGCTTGAGCTTGGACGTCCCCATCGAAGAGGTGAGCAGCCTCGACTACATGTCCCAGTATTGGACATTGACGAATGTCGTGCCGATCACCGGGGTCAGCCTCGAAGACGTCGCCGCCGTGACACGCGGCAGCGGCGTGGCGTATACGGGTACGTTGATCAATGGTCTCGAGACCGAGATCGGTGGCCCCACGGTTGCGGTGTTCCCGCTCGATGCAACGGGGCGCCCGCTGGCGGTGGCCTATGGTGGAAGCTCGACGAGCTCGATCATGGTTCCTCCGAATGGCACTTGGGATTTCGAGACGAGCGCGGTGAGCGAAGCCGGAGTGAGCTTCGACGCCTACCCGATGGGCGGACCGTGAGCGAACAATTGGCGGATTCTGCAATCAAAGGAGAAACAGTGCTCTTTGCATCTCGTCTGCGCATCTCGCATGGGTTGATGATTTTGGCGGCCGGAGGCGCGCTCGTCGCCTGCCACAAGGAGGCGCCTCCGCCGCCGAAGCCGGCAGTGGTGGTGGTCAAAAAGAGCCCCGCTGAGCTCAAGCAGCTCGCCGATTCAGCGACCGAATCACTGGAAGGGCTGAAGGCGCCGCTCGCCTCGCTGACCGAAAAGTTCAAGGCGTTGCACCTCAAGTTCGATCCCCTGCCCCAGGATCTGCCCGATTTCGAACCCACCCGCGGCAAATTCAACTCCGCGGACGAAGGGTTAGGCCGGCTGAATGCCAAAGTCGTTTGGATGACCGCCAAACTCGACGCCGCAGTGAAGGCCGGTGACGGCGCAGAGCTCGAGGAGATCTCGAAGTCCATCGCCAGCACCTACGATGATCTCCCGCAGGTGAACCAGGTCGCGATGGAGCTGCTCCACGAAGTGATGCCCTTCACCAGGATGGCCGATCAGTACGAGGCCAACAAGCGGGCGATGTGCGATTCCGACAAGCTCGGCCCCGAAGCGATCTCGAAGAAGCTATCGGCTCACTAGCGCTGCGAAGCGGGGGGAGAGCGCGGCGCGCTCCGAGTGCGCGCCACCGAGCTCGCCGCCGCGCCTTGCTTACTGCTTCGGTGCGCCCTGGGCGACCCACGCTTGGATCAGCGCGATGTTTTCGGCTGTAACGCAGGGGTAGTCCGTGTCGCCCTCGAAGCACATCATGTAGGGCATTCGATCCGTGCCGTTGCAAGGCCCCTTGAGCAGCTTGACGATCGCGCTCTCGGCGGGGTTGGCGATGTTCACCAGCGCGCCGCAGGTCGCGGTCATGTGCGTGGTCAACTCCGTGTACAGCTTGGTGTCGTCGTTGGACGGCAATTGCAAGGGATTGCCCTCTTGGCCGTGGCAGCCATTGCCGTAACAACTCATCGAGATGATGGCTTTGACCGCGGCAAACGACGCCGCAGGGCCGCCCGCGGTGCCCGCGCCCGCGGTAGCCGACCCTGCGCTGCCGAGACCACCCGCGCCGCCTGTAACGGAGCCACCTGAGCCGCCTGCACCGGCGCCTGCGACGCTGCCGCCATTCGACCCCGCGGAGCCTGCTTTGCCACCCGACGAGGCGCCGCCCGGGCTCGAGCCCGCGCCGCCGGCGGGCGCGGGATTGTCCGAGCTGCAACCGGCGAGAACAGACAGCGCGGCGAGGACGACTGGTGCAACGAAGTGTGCGGACACGAGTTTCATGGTTCCAACCAAGGGAATGAAGTGAATAGCACTATAGCGTCGGACGCCGTTGAATCAACTCAGATTGCGAGCGACGCGAGGATGGCATAGTGGCGCACCATGACCGGTCGGAAAACGAACATCTGCCTCAACATGATCGTCAAGAACGAGGTGAAGGTGCTTCCGCGCCTCATTCGCTCGGTCAAAGATTACATCGACTATTACGTGATCGTCGACACGGGCTCTACGGATGACACGATCGCACTAATCAAGCGCGAGATGAGCGCATACGGCATCGAGGGTGAGGTGCACGAAAGGCCGTGGGTGAACTTCGGCGTCAATCGTCAACAAGCGTTGGAGCTGGCGATCGCGGCTGACAAAGCCGACTTTCTACTGTTCATCGATGCAGATGAGGAACTTGCCGTCTCGGATTCTAAATTTTTCGAGAAACTGCAGCCAGGGGTCACCTACGAGATCGAAAAGCATCAGGCCGAGCTTCGCTATGCGGTGCATCACTTGGTCAACGTGCGCGCCGGGCGTTACCGCTGGGAAGGCCCAGTGCACAACTACCTCGACGAGCTCGGGGAAGAGTTACCTCACGAGGTCAGAAAAGACGTTTGGATCATCTACCACGACGCCGAAGGCGCGAAGTCGCACGGCGTCAGCCAAGAAGAGAAGTATCTGCGCGACGCGAACGTGCTCGAGGCCGAGCTCGCTCGCGATCCCGACAACGCGCGCAATCAGTTCTATCTCGCGCAGTCGTATCGAGATGCGGGTCAGCTCGAGCGAGCGCTCGAGTGTTACAAGAAGCGCTCGTCGATGGAGCAGGGCTGGGATGAAGAACGCTTCGTCGCTCAGCTGGAGGCCGGTCGAATTTGCGTGAAGCTCGAAAAATCCGAGGCAACCGTACTGAGCGAGTTGCTCGCGGCCTACGCCTTACGGCCCACGCGAGCGGAACCTCTGTACGAGCTGGCGCGTTACTATCGAGGCAAGCGCGGCTACGCGATGGCAACACTTTTCGCAAAAGCCGGCCTCGGAACGCCGCGCCCGAACGATCAGCTGTTCATCGTCGAAGGAGTTTACAGCTGGCGCCTGCTCGATGAACTCTCCGTCGCAAGCTATTGGGTCGAAGACTACGCCACGAGCAAAAGCGCCTGCGAGACGTTGCTCGAGCGGGTAGAGGCCGGGCTCACGGTGCCGGAGGACGACCTCGAGCGCATTCGTGACAATTTGGCCGCGGCGAACGAGGAACTCGGGCTGACAGAACAATCTTAGGCCCGGACGTTGCAAAACGAGAGGCGTTTCATATACTCCCGCTTCAACTCGGGCAGCGCCCTGCTTTCGCCCTTTGTTATCGGGCGGGCTGGGTCCGGTCTCTTTATCATTGCTATTGCGCACTTAGCGCTCACAGCCCGGCGCTAGCTTGAGCAGCGCCAAAGACAGGCAAAAAACTCATGAATAAGTCTTTCCTCCCCGTTTCTGCGCTCGTTCTTGGCTTCCTCGGCGCCGCTTGCGGCTCTAGTGATGAACCCTCGGGTGGCACTGCTGGGGCCCCCTCCACCGCCGGCGCAAGCCATGGCGGGGGCGGCGCAAGCGGAGTAGCCGGCTCGACCGGCGGTAAGGGCGGCTCGACCGGCGGCAAAGGCGGCTCGACCGGCGGCAAGGGCGGCTCGACCGGCGGCAAAGGCGGCTCGACCGGCGGCAAAGGCGGCTCGACCGGCGGCAAAGGCGGCTCGACCGGCGGCAAGGGCGGCGCTTCGGGCTCCGGATCAGGCGGCAAGGGCGGCTCGGCCGGCAAGGGCGGCGCCTGAGTTGATCGGAAGCGCGCCGCTCAGCAAGGCGCGCTGAGCGCACCCCTCGACGGTTGCGCTGAACGCTTCCGGTGTCCCTCGCTCTCGGGGCACCGGAAGGCGTTGTCACTCAGCGCACCCGCTGAAGTGCGTTGTATTCGTCAATTTTTTCAACGCGTAGAGCCGGGCTGTTGCCAAGGCGGAAGAGCGCGTTGCCCGTCGTGCGCCGCACGGCGTGATGTCACGAGTGGTGTCAGCGTGCGCGCTGAGTATCGTCCGGCGCGCGCTATTTCGCGCGCTGGGAAGTCGTTCCAGGTGGCACTGCCCTAAGGACAAGCTTCACTGATCGCGTGCTGCAACGGCGCGCCGCTCGTTCATCCGGATCCGATTCATGACAAGACAGAGAGTTTCGCTGTTGGGGGCTTGGGCCGTGTGTTTCTCCGTGGCCTGCAGCTCGTCGGAAAACGGCGGCAGCAAACCAATAGGCGGCGTGTCTGGAAGCGGCGCGACGGCCGGCAGCTCCTCGCAGGGCGGCGCGGGCGCTACCCCTGGCACGGGCGGAGCAACGAACACCAGCGGAGGCGCAGCAGGCTCGAGCAACACGCCAGCCGGCGCGGGTGGCAGCAACACGGGCGGAACTAGCGCGACAGCGGGCGCAGCAGGCGCAGTGGCTACGGCCGGCACAGCAGGCAGAGCCGGTACAGCAGGCGCAGCCGGTACAGCAGGCGCAGCGGGCGTGCAACGCCCGGCGCTCGTGACCTCGGCGCCCGGTGCGTATTGGAAAGAAGGCACGCTCACGCCCATGAGCAGCGGCAGCGCGACGATTACCGTCGACCCGAAGAACCGATTGCAAAAATGGATCGGCTTCGGTGGCACCTTCAACGAAGCCGGTTGGGACGCTCTCTCGGTCTTGCCAGACGCGGATCGTCAGCGTGCGATTCGACTGCTCTTCAGCTCGACCGAAGGCGCCAACTTCGCCTGGGGCCGTCTGCCGCTCGGCGCCAGCGACTACGCCATGGATCGCTACACGCTCGACGACACGCCGCAAAATGCGCCCGACCCGACGATGGAACATTTCTCCATCGAGCGCGACAAGCTGAGGCTAATCCCGTTCATCAAAGCCGCGCAAGCGGTGAAGGGTGACATCAAGTTCTGGGCCAGCCCGTGGACTCCGCCACCGTGGATGAAGACCCCGGCTGTCTACGACGGCACCGATCTGCCGCCCAGCGGCGGCACGGCTACGTTCAACGCCAAGATGAAGAGCGACGCCACGACGCTCGCCGCCTACGCGCTGTACTTTGCCAAGTACGTCGAGGAGTACGCCAAGCAGGGCATCCCGATCACCGACGTTTCGCCGCAAAACGAGCCGGGATACGCCACGCGCTACCCCTCCTGCTTGTGGGACGACGGCGCGCTCGGCACGTTCGTGGGCAGCTACCTCGGACCGACCTTGGCGGAGCATGGCCTGACCACGAAGGTTTGGTTCGGCACGTTGTCGAACGACAACACTTACCCGACCGACATCATGAGTCTCACCGCGGACGCGCTCAAGTACACCGATGGCGTCACCCTGCAGTGGAATACGATCGGTCGCATTCCGTCGATCCTGAGCGCGCATCCGAATTTGCTGATCATGCAGTCCGAGCACAAGTGCGGGAATTATCCGTTCAGCGTCGCGGGCACGCCCGCCTTCAACCCCGAAAAACCTGCCAACGACCAAGCCTACGCCGTCGAGAGCTGGGGTTACATCAAGCAGTGGATCGCCGCCAACTCCAACGGCTACAGCGCGTGGAACATGGTGCTGGACACGAACGGCAAGAACCTCGATACACAGCGTCCCTGGCCACAAAACGCGCTCTTGGTCGTAGACCGCGCCGCCAAGCAGCTGATCGTCACGCCGGTCTATTACGTATTCCGTCACCTCTCGTACTTCGTCGATCCCGGCGCGGTGCGAGTGGCAGCGACGGGCGGGGATGCGGTGGCGTTCCAGAACCCCGATGGTAGTTTGGTCACCGTGCTGTTCAATTCGGGCGCGGCCGCGACCACGACCGTCGCACTCGGCGGAGGGACCACGGTGCAAGTGCAAATGCCGGCGCAGGGCTGGGCCACGATCTACTGGAAGGGCTGAAGCGTGATTGAGTTTAAGACCGCGATCCGACTTGGACTGGTGCTGCCCGGGCTGGTTTGCCTCGCGCTGACCACGGGCTGCAGCTCCGACAAAAAAGCCAATGATTCGAGCGCGGCTGGCGCCAACAGCAGCGCTGGCAACGGCGCGGGCGGCGCGTCCGGTGGCCAAAGCGGATCGCTCGCGGGCGGCAGCAACGGCACTAGCGGCAACGGGAGTAGTACCGCCGGCAACGGCAACGTCGGCGGCAGTAGCGTCGGTGGCTATGGCAACGCGGGCAGCAATAGCAACGGCGGCAATGACAGCGGCGGCGGCGGAATGGCCGGCGGTGTCAGCGTTTATCCGCTCCCCGACTCGCTGCCGGACGAAACGGGCGCAGATCTTTGGCTCAGGTATCGCAAAGTTTCTTTGCCCGCTCGGCTCGCCGAATATCAAGCAGCGTTGACGCACGTCGTGAGTTCGGGCGGCGGCACGACGACGCAAGCGGCCAGCGATGAATTGGTGCAAGGCCTGAGCGGGCTCACCGGAAGCAACGTGACACTCGCCGCCGCAGTGCAAGGCGCCGGCGCAGTCGTGATCGGAACGCCCACGACATCCACACTGATCGCCGGGCTCTCGCTCTCGAGCGAGCTCTCCGCGCTCGGCCCAGACGGCTACCTCGTGCGCAGCGCGAAGCTGCAAGATCAGAACGTGATCGCGGTCGCCGCCAATACCGAGCTGGGCGTGCTGTACGGCAGCTTTGCGCTGCTTCGGCAGCTCGCGACGCATCGCCCACTGTCCGAGATCTCACTGACCAGCTCGCCCAAAATCAAAAATCGGCTGCTCAATCACTGGGATAACCTCAACGGCACGATCGAGCGCGGCTACGCGGGCAGCTCGCTGTGGGCTTGGAGCGCGCTGCCGACCACCCTTTCCCCGCGCTACAAGGCGTATGCCCGTGCCAACGCGTCCATCGGCATCAACGGCACGGTGCTGAACAACGTGAATGCGGACAAGCAAATGCTTTCCGCCGACTACATCGCCAAGGCCAAAGCATTGGCCGGTGTATTCCGTCCGTATGGCATCAAGGTCTATCTCAGCGCCCGCTTCAGCGCGCCGGTGGAACTCGGCGGCCTCAGCACCGCGGATCCGGCGGATGCCGGCGTTCAAAAGTGGTGGGCTGACAAAGCCACCGAGATCTACGCCGCGATCCCGGATTTCGGCGGCTTTTTGGTCAAAGCCAACTCCGAGGGGCAGCCCGGACCGCAAACCTACAACCGAACGCACGCCGACGGCGCCAACCTGCTCGCGCGAGCCCTCAAGTCGCACGGCGGGATCGTGATTTGGCGAGCGTTCGTGTACTCGACCGCGGCCGGCTCGGACCGCATCAAGCAGGCGTACGACGAGTTCAAGCCGCTCGACGGCAAGTTCGACGACAACGTCCTGGTCCAGGTCAAAAACGGCCCGCTCGATTTTCAACCCCGCGAGCCTTTCCATCCCTTGTTCGGCGCCATGCCGAAGACGCCGGTCGCGCTCGAGCTCCAGATCACCAAAGAGTACCTCGGCGAAGACACGCACCTCGCGTATCTCGGTCCGCTGTACGAAGAAGTGCTGAAGGCCGACACCCAAGTGAAGGGCGCTGGCTCCACGGTGGCCCGCGTGATCGACGGTGCGCTCGAGCAGCACACCCTCAGCGCCATTTCTGGCGTCGCCAACATCGGCAGCGACACGAATTGGACGGGGTCGCACTTCAACCAGGCCAACTGGTACGTGTACGGACGCATGGCGTGGGACCCTGAAATCTCCGCGCAAACGGTGGCCACGGAGTGGGTCGGGCAAACGTTCACCAACGATCCCGTGGTCGTCACTCCAGTCGTTGGGCTGATGATGAGCTCTCGTCAAACATTGGTGAACTACATGGAGCCGCTCGGGTTGGCGCACATGATGGGCACCGATCATCACTACGGGCCGGCCCCCTGGGTCAGTAACCTGACCCAACCCGAATGGAACCCGGTCTACTATCACAAGGCCGATACGGCTGGCCTCGGCTTCGATCGCACGGCCACGGGCAGTAACGCGGTCTCGCAGTACGCAACCGCGGTAGGTCAAGTGTTCGGCGATCGAGCGAAGATCTCCGACGATTCGCTGCTCTTCTTCCACCACGTGGGCTGGGGCGACAAGCTCGACACGAACAAGACGCTCTGGGAAGAGCTGGTGCGCCGCTACAGCCAAGGCGTCGATGACGTCGGACACATGCGCGACGCTTGGGCGACCGTGAAGCCGCGCATCGATAGCAAGCGCTTCGGCGAAGTCAGCGATTTCTTGCAGATCCAGCATTACGAAGCGCGCTGGTGGCGGGACGCTTGCCTCAGCTACTTCGCGACCTTCTCCAAGCTGCCCATCCCGGCGGGCTATGCCATGCCGCAGAACCCGCTCAGCTTCTACCAAGGGCTCAGCTGCCCGGCGGACGTCAAGAAACCGCGCTGCCCGCAAGTGTACACGGGCAACCCTTCGCCGGCGATCTTGCCTTAACTCATCTGCCTATGCGCTGACGCTCAGAGCTCGGGTAGCGGGCCTGCGACCAATCCGGGCTCTGCTTGGTCGCCGTAGCTGTCGATATCGACGCCGAAGGCTCCCGCAATCGACACCAAGAGCCGATTGTTAGCCATGGTCCGGTAGTCGCTGCCGCTCGTGTCACACCAGGTGCCCAGCGGGCAATCGCTCGGGAACTTGAGACGGCGGCCCATCTGGATCTTGCCATTCGCGCCGCCGGCCAAGACCGTCGGCACGTTGCGCGTGCTGTGGGCGGCGGGGTTGCCCATGTCGCTCGACGCGTAGACCAACGTGCTGTCCAGGATCCCTGCTTCGTCCAAACGCTGCAGCAAGCGAGCCACCTTGCCGTAGCAGTAGCGATTGAATTTCGCGAGCAGCTTCCACGTCTCTGGATCGCCACTGCCGACTGGATGGCCGCTGCTGCCTAGCGGTGAGGCGGAGTACGTATGGGCCATCCCGCCGTGATTGTCCTCGGGTAAGCCGAGCGGGTTCCCCGCGTACGACAGATCGTTCAGCACCAAACTGGCAAAGCGCGTGATGTCGCAGCCCATGGCCAGCGCCAAGAGGTCGATGTGTAGATCCGCGATGGCATCGAAGTAGGGCTCACCGCCGTTGTACTGCTCGAGCCGTGAAAACGCGCTCGGACGCGTCGGCACCGCGCAATGATTGGGCAGCGGCAGCGCGCCCACCTTCTTCTCGAGTGCGCGCAGGGCACTCAGATGTTGATCCAGCTTTTCCGCTTCGTGCGCTCCCACACGCGCGCGCAGCCGGGTCACGTCGTCGCGCACGAAGTCGATCAGGCTCTTGCCGAGCTTGCGTTGCCGGTCTGCAGCAGCCTGCGCGCCAGGATCGGCGCCCACGATGCTCTGTTTGAACAGAAAATCGAACGCCAGGACAGGATCGATGATCTTCGAGATCGGAACACCGCCCGCGCCGAAAGACAGCGTTTGCCGCGAGCTCAGCTCTTTGTCGCCGACGGCGAGGGCCACGCTGGTCACGAGCGTGCTGTCGCCCAGGCCGTTTTTCACGGCCAGAAATTGATCGATCGAGCTATTCACCGGCAAGCCGCCCGCGCCGCCGACGATGCGGCTGCCGGTCAAGATGGTGCCCGCGGAGTTGTGCCCGTTGGTGTCGGACAAGAGGTCGATGCCCTCGATCACGACGATCTTGTCCTTGAAGCTCCGGCCGTACGTCTCCGCGTCGTCGAACGGCTGAAGCGGGCTGTCGTCGTAGGTCAGGTCGAAGGTCGTCCCTGTCTCGCCATCACGCATCGTGAACAGCTCGGCGGCGATGCCATGGGGATGATAAACGCCGATGAAACGCTGCGGGAGGCTGACGCCGTCCGCGCGCGCGTAAGAGTGCTCCACGAGTTTCAAAAACGGCACGGCCGCGCAACCCGCGCCGACCGCGCGCAAGAACGCGCGACGGTTGCGACTCGGGCTCATCGGGACCACCTGCTGGCGAAGGTCGGGCTCTTCACGTACGCGATCAGCGTCTCGATGATGCTGCCCTGGGCCGCGGCCGGGGTTGCCCGCCAAAGCTCGACGAACTCCGCTTCACCCGGGGTGGCCGCCGAGTCCCCGCTGGCCGCGGCCGCGCGAAACATGAAGCGCGCAAAGCACTCTCGCACCGATTCACTCTGCGCCAGCGCTGCCGCGAGCTGATTGCTGTCGGCGTAGGGTCCGTCGAAGTCGCTCATGACACTGACGGAGACCGAGCTGTCGACGGCCTGGCCATTGTCCTGCGCGCGATACGCCCCCATGCCGTCGAAATGCTCGAACGAGAAGCCGTACGGGTCGATGATGTCGTGGCAACCCGCGCAGATCGAATCCGCGGGATGAACGCTGAATCGCTCACGCGTCGTTTTCGTCGGATCGGGCGCGGGTGGGACGACCTGTAGGTTGAACGAAGCCGGAGAGTCGAGCGGGTAACAGGTCACCCGCCGAGCCACGGCGACCCCTCGGAAAATCGGATGGCTTTCGTGCGCGTTGGCGTACGTAGCAAGGAACGCGGCCTGATTCAGAATGCCGACGCGATCGGTCAAAGTCGACGAGCCTTCGAGCGGGCCCTTGCCCGCCGTCTTGTACAGGGCGAGCGGCCCCGAGTTCACCGTCCAGTGGGCATTGAACAGTTCGGCAATGGTGCCTGTCGATTGGAACGCGACCGCGCGCACGAAGGCCTCACTCTCGGCCAGCATCTTCGGCTTTTCGCGCTCGAAATCGGGATAGATGAGCGAATCCTTGGCGCTGTCGGCCAGGCCGTCGATGCCGAGCCACTCGCGCACCAGCCGCACGACGGTCGCTTGGGCGAGCGGATTGTGGGCGAAGATTCGACGCGCTTGCGCTTCACGCTCGCGCGGATCAGCGAGCGCGCCGGCTTGGGCTTTCGCGAGCAGCTCGTCGTCCGGGGGAGCCGAGGTCAGGAAATACGAAAGCGATGTGGCGAGCTCCTGCGCGGTCAGCTCGATCGTTCCCGCGACGGCCGACGCTCCGCTCCCCAGCTCGGTGAGGTATAGAAACCCGGCCGACTGAAGCAAGCCGCGCGTCACATGAGCAATGCCGTCCTCGTAAGTCGCGCCCTCGGAGGCGATCGTATACAGGCCGAGTAGCGCGCTCTGCTCCTCGCTCGACAGTGGACGACGGTAGACCTTCGCGCCAAATTCGCCGATGAAGCGCTGCGCGCAACTCGTCGCGTCGGCACTGGAAGCACAGGGCGCGAGCCGCGCGAGCGTGCCATTGTCGCGAGCCTCGCAGGCCAAGGCGTCGGCGGCGTCGGCTAAGCGCTCGATGATCACCTCGTCCACGCGTTGGGCGTCGTTCACGGTGAAGCCGTCTTGACGCAGATCAGGCGGAAAATCCGGGCCCGACGCCGGGCTCTGGGCGGTACCGAGCAGCGCGTGCACGGAAGCGTCGTATTCGGGGCTGGCGAGCCGCCGAATGCGCGCCGGCAAGAGCCGAATGAAATCGGGCGCCGCGCCACCTTCACTGCTGCGGGCGCCGCCCGTGGAGTCACTCCCCGCCGCGCCGATCGCCGCCGCAGAGCCGCCGTGCGCGGTTGCGTCGGACCGCGGTGCGGCGCTCGAACACGACAGCATCAAGCCGGCCCCGCAATGGGCGTAGACGGCCAGCAGACTGCGCGGCGCCGCCGACGCCACGTTAGGCCTGACTGCTCAGCAGCAGCTCAAGCAAACGGGTCCCAAGCCAGGCTGCCGGACAACGTGGGGATCGTCCAATCGATCCAGGTCGCTGGGTCGAACTTTTGCAGCTTGCTGGTGCTGGAGCTGACGTGGAAATCATCCACCAACATGTTGGTCGTGGTGGTGCGCTTGAGGTAGCGGTTCACGAACGCATCGAGGAACGTTTGCTGAGCGGACGGAAACGAGCAATGGCCGTGGTTTGCGGCGACGGAAACGCCACAGCGCTCTTTGATGCCGAGGGCCTCGAACACCGCGCGACCGGCGATGCCGCCGCCGTAGCTGGCGACGGGGCCGAGCCAGTCGATATCGTTCTCGATCAGCAGCACCGCGCGCGGCGCACACAGGGCGACCGCGAAGTGCTGATCGGCCGACAGCTTGTCGTTCATGCCGTTGGCGTATTGCTTGAAGTCTGCGCCTTGCCAGTTGGCCTCGCCGACGATCTCGCCCGATTCCTGAATGTTCTGGCCGGCCTTCTTTTCTGCCTGAGAGATGCGCCAGGCCGCTGAGCCGCCGGAGCCGCCTTCTTGCATCAACGTGAGCGCGACGCGTTCGTCGAACGCGCCCATGGCCAGCGCGCCCTTGCCGTTACGCGAGCAGCCGGTGACGGCGATCGCCTTCAGATCGATGCCGGCCTCTGGGCACAGCTCTAGGCCGTCGATGATCCGGCTGAGGCCCCAGGCCCAACCGATCAGCGAGCCGCTCTTGGACGACGCGCTGCCGTACAGCATGTTCACGAGGCCACCGGTGCCAACCGTCTTCGACTCCTGCGACATGGAGTTGTTGGCCATGTCGATCTGGGCCACGCCATTCAGCTTGGACAGCGAAGAACCGCCGCAGGTGATCAGGCAAGGCACGGGCTTGTCTTTGGTCCCGCCGCCGCTGATGGTGACCGAGAACGAGCCGGTCTGGCTGCCGACCGTCATGTTGACCGTCAGCTTGCCGCCGCTATACGTGGCGGTGAGCTTGTCGGGGGGCGGCATCTTCGGGCCGTAGATGCAGGCTTGGAGCATGGCGCTCAGGTCCGCCCGCAAGCACGCCCAATCGGCCTTGCTCGAAAGGCGCATGCCGTTGAGGAACTTGAACGGGTCGGGCAGCTTGGAGTTGGCCACCGAGTTGGCGAACGTGGGCGGGGTGCCAACGGTGCACTTGCCCTTGGCGTTGTCTTCTTTCCAGCCCGAGATCGACCCACCACCACCGCCGCCGCCGCCCGCGGTACCGACCGGACCGGACCCCGCGGCGCCCGGAGCACCGCCGCCGGGAGCCGAGCCGGCCGCGCCCGGTTGACCGCCGGTTGCGACCGGGCTGCCTGCGACGCCGCCCGGCGCGCCCGCGATACCGCCCGGCGCGCCCGCGATACCGCCCGGTGCGCCCGCGACACCACCCGGTGCGCCGGCGACCCCGCCCGGGGCGCCCGCCGCAGCGCTCGGTCTGCCGCCGGCTCCGGCGGCACCCCCGCCAGAGCTGGTGTCGCTGCTACAGGCAGCTACGATGACGGACACCGCACTCGCGGCACTGAAACGCAGAATGTCACGTCGGGATTCCGACGGCACGACAGCCTTAGTCATTGCGATCTGCATATCACAGCATTCGAGCTCCTGCTCACGATTCCTCCGCATAAAATCGCAGTTTTTAAGCACAAAAGATCGACAGATTCCCAAGCAGACTGGCACACACAACTAACGATCTGCGGATATTGAAACAGCACTTCAGCACTCCAGCATCTCGTGAGAATTAACTCACGTGCAGTGTGCAATCTTCAGCGCTCGAGTGAGAATTAGCTCACGTGCCGCATGCAATCTTCCATCTTGGCGGAACCGCGCAAAAGCTCCGCGCAACCGCTCGAGCCGAGCGACGCCGAGTCGTCTCGAGGCATTCCGTTGTTGCGCCCGTCCTATAAGCGTGCGGGGAGCTCGTTCCCGAGCGGGCCGGCGCGGCCGCTCGGACGAGAGTTTGCGCAGCTTCGTAGCGCACACCGGCGTCGGACGGCAGGCGCGCCCTTTACATCATGGCCCCAAACCACAAACCCTCGGCGGCACAGACGTCCGACCGAGGGTTTCCGCGCGCGGCTGACGCGCTCTCCGAAGCTGGTGCTCTAGGCGCGGGCCGACGAGCGGGAGAGCCTGACGTCCATCCAGACGGCCATCGCCAACACGACACCGCGGGCAATGAACTTCATCTCCGGGGAGAGCGCGAGCAACGTCATGCCGTTCAGGAGTACGCACATGATCAGCGCGCCGAACAGCACGCCAACGACAGTGCCGCGACCGCCCTTGAGGCTAGTGCCGCCGATCACGCACGCGGCAATCGCGTCGAGTTCCATCAGCGCGCCGGTGGTGGTGGTCGAGGCGCCCGCGAAAGCCGTCTGCAAGAAGCCCGAGATCGCGACGATCACGCCCATGACCGCGTAGGCGAGCACGACCACTTTGCCGGTGGGCACGCCGGAAACCAGCGCCGCCTCTTCGTTACCGCCGATGGCGTACAGGTAGCGACCGAAGCGGAAGTGCTGAGAGATGACGTGGATCACGAAGGCGGTCGCGCCGAGCACGAGCAGCGAGAGCGGCAGACCGCGATATTGATTGAGCACGAGCACGAACAGCGCCAGCAACTGGGCCGACAGGAACCATTGCAAGAACACGCCTTCAGAGTCGGCTTCGAGCTTGCGGGCCTGGCGCTTCTTGAGGTTGTTCCAAGCGGCCAAGCCAAGCAAGGCAATGATCACGGCGGCCATGGCGTAGCCGAGTGCGGGCGGCAGATAATACGTGGTCAGAATCGAATACAGATTCTGATCGCCGCCCGTGACGACCGGGATGGTGGAGTTGTTGATCACCAGCCAGTGGACGCCCTTGAACACCAACAAGCCACCGAGCGTGATGATGAACGAAGGGATCTTCTCCTTGACGATGATCGCGCCCATGCCCGCGTAGATCGCGACGCTGACCAAGGCAGAGATCAAGAGCGCGAGCGGCGCGGATAGGCCGTGGCCCGTGACCAGCACCGCGGCCAGGCCACCCACCAGCCCGAGACCGCTGCCCACGCTGAGATCGATGTGCCCGGGCACGATGATCAGCAGCATGCCCAGACTGAGCACGGCCGTGGCCGAGAGCTCGATAGCGAGCTGCGAGAGGTTTCGCGCGCTCATGAACGCGGGGTCCATCAGCCAGAACACGGTGCTGATCAGCACCAGCGCGATCAACATCGAGAAATCACGCAGGCTGACTTTTGCCTGTTTGGTGGTCATGCTCGCTCCGGTTGCGGTGCGCTTTGGCTCGGGCGCATCGCGGCGGCCAATAGGGCCTCTTGCGTAATTTCGCTGCCAACGAAGGAGCCGCCGATACGGCCCTCCGCCAGCATCAAGATTCGGTCGCTCATGCCGATCAGCTCGGGGAGCTCACTCGAGACGAGCAGCACCGCCACGCCCTGCGCGGTCAGATCGTTGATTAGCTCGTAAATTTCGAACTTGGCGCCCACGTCGATGCCGCGCGTCGGTTCGTCGAGCAAGACCACTTTGGGCTTGGTCATCAAGGCTTTGCCGAGCACGATCTTTTGCTGGTTGCCGCCCGAGAGCGTGCCCGCGATCGTCTCTTGGCTGGAGGCTTTGATGCGCATCGAAGTGACGTACTCGGCGTTGCGCTTCAGTTCCTGGTCGCGATCCACGAAACCGCGCGGGGAAAACTCGTCGATCGCCGACAGCGAGAGGTTGAAGCCCACGGTTTGGCCGAGCACGAGCCCGAAGCGTTTGCGGTCCTCGGTCACGAGCACCAGCCCCTGATCGATGCACGCGGCCGGTGAAGTCGCGAGCGGCGCATTCTCGAGCTGAACCGTGCCCGAAAGGCGATCGCCCCAGATCCCGAACAGGTGCATCAGGAGCTCGCTCCGCCCAGCGCCCATCAAGCCGCCGATGCCCAGCACTTCACCCTGGTGCAAGTCGAAGGAAACGTCGGCCAGGCGCGCCTTTTGCTGGCCGCGCTCGGCGACGTTCAAGCCCTTCACGGAGAGCAAGATCTTGCCCGGATCCGAGCGCCGGCGCGGGAACAGATTGTCGATGGGGCGGCCGACCATCTGCGCAATCACGGCCGCGCGATCGGTCTTGTCCGTATCGAGCGTGATCACGGTCTGGCCGTCGCGCAGCACCGTGATCCGGTCGGAGAGCTCGAACACCTCTTCCAAGCGGTGCGAGATGTAAACCGAGCTCACGCCGCGGCTGCGCAGCTCTTTCACGATCGTGAGCAGGGTGGCTACCTCTTTGTCGGTGAGCGCGGCGCTGGGCTCGTCCAAAATCAAGACTTTGGACTCTTTGAGCAGCGCTTTGGCGATTTCCACCAGCTGCCGCTGGCCCACGCCGAGGTCGGCGATCATGGCGCTGGCGCTGACGTCGATGCCCCAGCGCGAGAGCAGCTTGTCTGTCTCGCCCAGCATGCGATCGTGATCGACTAGGCCGAAGCGGCGCGGCTCGTGCCCCAAAAACACGTTTTCGGCGACAGTCATTTCCGGCACCAAGGCGAGCTCTTGGTGAATCACGGACAAGCCGGCCTTCTCGGAATCGGCGATGGCGCTGAAGCGCTGCACTTGGCCGCCCATCAAGATCTCGCCCTCGTAGCTGCCGTAGGGCCAGAGACCGGACAGCGTCTTGATCAGGGTGGATTTGCCGGCGCCGTTCTCACCGCACAGCGCGTGGACTTCCCCGGGGCGAAGGTCGAAGTCGACGCCGCGCAGCGCCAACACTTGTCCGAACCGCTTCACCAGCCCGCGCGCTTCGAGCACGGGCTTTTGCCCCTCAGGGCTTCCCATATATTTCCTCGCGTTTGTGAAAGCCGTCTTTCACCACCGTGGAGTCGACGTTTTCCTTGGTCACCGTGACCACGTCGAGCAAAATCGTGGGGACCTCGCGCTTGCCGTTGTTGAGCTCGGCCTTGGCCACCACTGGCTTGCCCGTGGCCAACGCCACCGCGACTTCGGCCGCACGCCGAGCCAACGCTTCGACCGGCTTGTAAATGCTCATCGATTGCTCGCCGCCCACGATGCGCTGCACCGCGACCAGTTCCGCATCTTGGCCCGTCACTACGACTTTGCCCGCCAAGCCCTCTTCTCGCAGGGCTTGGATCGCGCCGCCGGCCGTGCCGTCATTGGAGGCGAGCACGGCATCGATCGCGTGGCCATGCTTGGTGATGGCGGCGTTCATGATCCGCTTGGCGTTTTCGGGCTTCCAGTCGTCCGCCCAGTCTTCGTGCACGACCTGCACCGCGCCTGACGCGATCGCATCTTTCAGGGCTTTGTCTTGGCCATTTTTGAACAGGACCGCGTTGTTGTCGGTCTTGGAGCCGTAGATGCGCACGATCTTGATCGGCTTCGGCCCATCCTTGAATTTATCCAGAATGTATTGCGCCTGTAGCTCACCGACATGCTCGTTGTCGAAAGTCATGTACAGATCGAGGGCGCTATCTCGGATGATGCGGTCGTAGGCAATCACGGGAATGCCTGCGCGGCCCGCGACTTCTACCCCCTTGGCCATGGCCTTGCCGTCGTGCGGCACGATCACGATCACGTCCATCTTCGACGTAATCAGGGATTCGACGTCAGCCACCTGGCGCGTGTCGTCACTGTTGGCCGAGAGCACGGTGACCTGTGCTCCGAGCTCCTTGGCCCGCGCCAGAAATGCATCGCGATCTTTGGCCCAACGCGCCTCTTTCAAGGTGTCGAGCGAGAGGCCGATTTTCACGACCTTGGGCCCGCTAGCGGGGCCCACCGCGTCGCCGTGGGCGGCGGAACCGCGCACGATCACGAGGCCAATCAGAACGCTTACTGCGAGAGACGCGACGACGAGGAAGGATTTGAAACTCATGGGCCGACCCGAGGGGCGGCGGAGTAGACCAAAGCTTAAGGAAAGATACTAGCCGCAATCGAACGCTTCAGCGCGCCACGACACGCCCGCGCGCGCGAGTCCGCGCTGCCCACTCCTGAACATCGGAAGTGGGCATGCCCGAGAACGCGAATATCGATCAGGGTGCTTAGTAAAATGTGACGTTGTCGATCGTGAACGACACGACGCACGGCGGAGTCGAGCTCGCGCTACCGCCGGAGCCAGCCTCGTTCGCTCCCGCAGTCCCGGTGCCGCCGGTGCTGGACCCAGCCGTTCCGCTCGAACCCGCGTCCGAACCGGCGGTTCCACCGGACCCAGCCGCGCCGCTCGTACCAGCACTGCCGGAAGTCCCGGCGCTGGTACCGGCGGCGCCGCCCGAGCTGACGCCGCCGGTGCTCGCACCCGCGGTGGCGGCCCCGGCCGAGCTACCGCCGGCGCCTGCCCCAGCCGAGCTCGCGCCGCTGCTCCCGCCGCTTCCAGCCATACCGATTACCGTGCCGCCGCCCGGCGGGCACTCGAACTGCCACTGAATGGCCATCAGTTGATTGCTCTCCAGCTCCGACTTCGGCAGGCCGCCCCCGAAGCTCGACCAGGGGAGTTCGGTGGTGCCAGGGGTGAGCGTGGAACCACTGCTGACCACGGTCGTGGCCGGGCTCAGGCAGTCGTTATATTGAGTGGCCATGCTGGTCGGGACGCAATCACCCGGTCGGCTGCTGGGGTTCGCTGTCGACGGATAATCGCTCTTCTGCTGCATTTGCACTTTGAGCGTGGCATTGCCGAGCGTGCTGCCTTCGAGCACGTCGAACTTGAGGCCCTGAGTGGTGCTCGCATTCGTGCACTTGGGCCCGAAGTTGAACATGTAGCCCGCGTAATCGCCGGCCTCGATCGTGGCTGTCACGGTCAGCGTCTGGCCATGCAAGGTCGCCCTCGGCGCAGACACCGCCTTGCCTTGGTAGAAGACATCGCCACCGGTCAGCGAGGTCGAGCTGCCCCACAAGGTTTGCTTCCCTGCGGTCCAGGTAGCGCCGTCCACCACGCCCATGAGCGTGGCCGGGCTAAAGTCGGTGAGCAGCAAATTCGCGGGCAGAGGCGTGCAGTTATTGGGCGCGCCGGCTGCGCCACCCGCACCACCGACCGCGCCGCCGGCAGAGCCCGACGCGCCCGCAGTGCCGGGAATGCCTGCGGTGCCAGCGCCGCCCGCAATTCCACGGCCCGCACTGCCACTCGCGCCGCCGGCTGGACCGGCACCGCCGCTCGGACCTACGGGCGATGAGTCGCCCGAATCGCATGCCACGCCGAGCAGCGCGGACGCGCACAAAACCACGGCCGAGATCCCAATCGTGCTCTTCGTTCTCGTCATCTCGAAACCGTCCTTTTATCGTAAGAAACCCTGCAATACACGAAACTCGAAATGGCGCGTGCGCGACGTCCTTTACCACTCAAGCGGCCATCCAGAAAATTTCCGGTGTAGTCCTCGTCGCACACGAAGCCGAGCACCACGTCTTCGACGCGAGCTTGGCGATCCGGCACGAGCAGCGCTTGCACGGTGGCGCCATAGTCGAGCACGCGCACTTCCAGCTCAGCGCTGCTGAGCGTGGTCAGCCCGGCATCGCCAGTGCCGAGCTAACCGAAGGAGTGACGCGAGATTTTCACTGAGACGGGTCGAGCCGAAGACGCAAAGCGCTACTGGCCGAAGACCGGCGAGCGCTTCTCGCCGTTGATCTCGAAGGTGATGTTCTTGATCGTGGCCGTACCCTTGGTATCGTCGTCGATCTCAGTGCCGACCTCGAACCGAGTGACCCACATGTCCCCCGTGACGGCGCTGTCCTTCTTCATCAGATAGTCAATTAGCTTCCTGACGTCGACCGTGCCGTTGAAGCTCTGCGATGAGCTACCCGTGCGGAATTGGTAATACTGCCAGCCGCTGCCCCAACTGTTCTTCTGGACAATGAGATTGTAGCTCATGCTTCCCCCAGGCACGTTATTGTCACATCCCTTGTCACACGTGGCCGTACCGCCATCGTTGAGAGGCCAGCGATTGGGCTGGTTACCCCAGAAAGTCATTAGCTCCGCGTAGACCCCCGCGTTGTCCTTGGTGGTGGCCGGATTCTGCTTGCTCAGCCAGAACTCGAAGGTCAGATCCCAGGAGGCTGACTTGTCGAGCTGGACGCTCAGACTGTCGATGACGACAGTGGCAGTCTTGAGATCTTTGATCTGGAGCGGTAAGAGTGTAGTCGTCGAAAAGTCGGGAGAGGTTGCGTCCTTGCTGCCGAGGCCGAACGGATGGATGCCGAACTCGATCTCGGGAAAATCCGGCTTGGTGGTCTCGGTGGTGCAGTCGCCCCGGTCGAACTTCCAACCGAAGCTCTTGTCCGAGTTGATGAACACGCTCTCATTCGACTTGCTGCCGGCGCAACCCCACGCAACGGAGCCCCAGTTGTTATTGATCAGCCGAATTTCACCGAGCTTCAGGTAGTCGAGGTTGGCGGAGGTCATGGCGCCTGGCTTGGCGTTCGTTTTGCCCTTCATATCCGGAGCGTTCGGATCGGCTGAGCCCGCGCTGCCGCCCGAGCCGCCCTTGCCACCGGTGCCGGTGCTGTTGCCGCTGCCACCCGTGCCGACCTGGCCGGATCCTCCGGTGGTGTTCGCCCCGGCGGTGTTGCTCGAGCTACCGGCCACGCTGTTCGCACCGGCGGTGCTCGTGTTGTTGCCGCTACCGCCCGCACCGACCACGCCCGTGCCGGCGCTGCCGACGCTGCCGGCACTGCCAACGCTTGGTTTTCCGGCTGTGGAAACGGTTCCAGAGCCGGCGGTGGATGTCGGGCTATTGCCACCCCCAGCAGTGGTGCCCGGTGCGTCGCTGCTACAGCCCGCGAGGCCAGCAGCGACAGTGAAACCAACGAGAGTGAGCGAGGTCGGAAGGAATCGCACGGGTTCTCCCAATGCTAGGGGTGAGAGACGGAGGAGCAGCGAACGGCTCCGGAGGTGGGCCGTTAGTATATACAGGGTTCAAGTGAAGTCAGACGCGTTCACACCCGATCGCGACGACGACGCACGATTCCGAAAGCAACGAGACCAAACAAACCCAGAGCTGCCGGTAATTCTGAACCGCGACTGGAAGCGGTGCGACAACCGCAGCCACTCGAGTCGCTGCCGCTGTTCGGCGTCGTTGGGGCACCGTTGCCTGCGCCGGCACTCGTTCCCACTCCGCCCGCTGTAGCAGTGCCGGTACCAGCAGCACCTGCTGCAGTGCCACTCGTTGCGCCACCCGCGGCGCTCGACGCGCCGGCAGCAGCGCTCGATGCGCCCGCGGCGGCGCTCGCTGCGCCGCCATTGCTCGCGGTCGTTCCACCGGTTGCCACCGAGCCCGCGCCCGCGGCGCTGCCGGAGGCACCGCCGCTACCCGTACCCGCCGTGCCGACGCCGGTGCCCGCGGGCTCGGGAGTGCAGCTGGCAGCCGTGGTCACCGCGCCGCTCTTGTACGCTCCGATATCGGGCGGGGTGGGGAGTGCGCCGCCGTTGAAGCACTTGGCGACGCCGCCCTTCATCGTCACGTAAGCGATATCGATATCATATTGCCAACGACTCAAACCGGCGACCATGCCGAACATCTGGGGCGCGCGTTTGACGATGCATTTCTGATCGAAGCCGATGTCGGTGGTCGGCGTGCCAGTGCCCGCTGTGCCTTTGCCGATCGCGGTGGTCGCGGTCGAGGCCAGAGTGAAGTCCGGGTTCGTGCCGTCGGGAGCGGTGAAGAGCGTGGTCGCGCCGACGCTCACCAGGTTGGTCGTCCAACCCGAGGTCGGTTGGTTTTGGATCGCTTGTGAGCCAGCCGGCGCGGTGCCTGTGCCCACGATCACGTTGTTCTTGAAGTTGACGTTTTGGATCGTCACGCCGCCGTTGGTGAAATACAACTCCCCCGGGTTACTCGGGCCGGTGGCTTGGCTGCCGAATTGGGAGTTGTGGTAGCAGGTGTTGTTGACGAAGGTGGTGCCGCTGCTCTTGGTCAGCCGAAAGCACGAACCGGCGTTGCCGAAGGCAATGTTGTTCAGGAACGTGGCGCCGTTCGAGCCTTCGTCCACGATGAAGCCGCTGCCGTCGGTGTGCTTCTCTTCGTCGGTATTTTCGAAAGAAACCACGCCTTGCACCAGGTTCGTGCCGGTGGCTTCGAACAGCGTGACACCGCTCGACCAAGAGTGCGCAGTACTGGTACCGTTGTGAGCGGAGATCGAGTTGATCAGCGTGTAGCTCGGCCCGCTGTAAAACGTGTACCCGGTGCGGCCGTTCGAATACGAGATACAGTTCTTGATCGTCCAGTGACCGTTCGAGACCTCGGTCGAGTCCGTGCCGCCGGCCCAGCGATTGCCGAAGCCCGTGTTCCAGCCGCGCACCACCAAGCCGTCGAACACCAGGTACTCACCCATTTCGGAGTGCACGCCCGTCGTCTGATTGTCGTCGACCGAAGTCATGCTCTCGATGATCGGCGTGGAGCAAGTGTCTGCCTTGAACGTGATCGGCGCAGCCTCCGTGCCGGTGTTCGCGACGATTAGCGGCTGCTGATACGAGCCGCTCGTCAGGTACACGGTATCGCCTGCAACGGCGCCAGCCGCCGCGCTCGTGAGACTACAAGGCGTCGCGCGCGTGGGACAATCCGCAGCGGCCGCGCCGGCCCCTGTCGGAGAAACGTACCAGTCAGCCGCATGCGCTGGTAGCGTAACCAGCAAAACGACGAAGGGAGCGAGCACGGAAGACGTCAGGAAGAGAGGCTGTTTCATGGCGAATTAAAACCCGTTACGCGCGAGCGCAATCGACCCGCGCGCCGAAGAAAGTTGTCTGTGGCCACCGCAAGCAAAGCTCCGTAGCTTTGCATCTGAATTATCTCACCGCTCGACGTTCGAGCCCACCTAGCCAAAAAGCTTTAGCTTTGCTCCGGGCGTCGGGCAAGGGCCATTGGCCGAATGCGCGGGGCCGCGGGCCAATAGCCGAGAATACCGCAGGCACACTCAGAGAGGGCCTAGTAACGCAGGCCTAGTAACCACACGGCGCTCGGATCATGCACGTGTCACTCTACTAAAGAGGAGAAAGGGGGGCGATCGCGATCCAGCAACGCACCCCGCGTTCACGCTGGATGCCAAACCTAGACGCCGAAGGCTGGGTGCGCCGGGGGGACGATCGTGACCATCAATCCAGCAAGCAGCTCGCCCACGCGGGTCGCGGCTCGCCCAGGCAGGTGGCGGCTCGCCCAGGCAGGTGGCGGCTCGCCCAGGCAGGTGGCGGCTCGCCCGCGCAGGTCGCGGCTTGCCCACGCAGGTCGCGGCTTGCCCACGCAGCGCGGTTCGCCGGTCGCCCACGCGGTTCGCGGTCGCCCACGCGGGATCCCGGAGTGAGCATTTGCGTTGTATCCTTTTGTCACGCGGCCTTTGCAACTTGAACTTGCAATTCGGACTTCGCGCGGCGGGGCCTTCGCGGCCCCAGAAGCGAGTCCGAATCCAAACCCTTTGCTCGTCATGCGAAAGGGCCTTCGCGGCCCCAGAAGCGAGTTCGAATTCAAACCCCTTGCTCGTCACGCGAGAGGGCTTCGCGGCTCGTCACGCGAGAGGGCCTTCCTAGCGCCAGAAGCGAGTTCGAATTCAAACCCTTTGCTCGTCACGCGAGAGGGCCTTCCTAGCGCAGAAGCGAGTTTCGAATTCGAACCCTTTGCTCGTCATGCGAGAGGGCCTTCGCGGCCCCAGAAGCGAGTTCGAATTCAAACCCTTTGCTCGTCATGCGAGAGGGCCTTCGCGGCCCCAGAAGCGAGTTCGAATTCAAACCCTTTGCTCGTCATGCGAGAGGGCCTTCGCGGCCCCAGAAGCGAGTTCGAATTTCAAACCCTTTGCTCGTCATGCGACAGGGCCCTCGCGGCTCGTCACGCGAGAGGGCCTTCCTAGCGCCAGAAGCGAGTTCGAATTCGAACCCTTTGCTCGTGACGCGCGAGGGCCTTCGCGGCCCCAGAAGCGAGTTCGAATTCAAACCCTTTGCTCGTCATGCGAGGCTCGTCAAGCGAGAGGGCCTTCGCATCGCAGAAGCGAGTTCGAATTCAAACCCTTTGCTCGTCACGCGAGAGGGCTTCGCGGCTCGTCTCGCGTCAAGGCCCTTCCTGGCGCTAGAAGCGAGTTCGAATTCAAACCCTTTGCTCGTCACGCGCGAGGGCTTCGCGGCTCGTCTCGCGTCAAGGCCTTCCTAGCGCCAGAAGCGAGTTCGAATTCAAACCCTTTGCTCGTCGCGCGAGAGGGCTTCGCGGCGCCAGAATCGTGTCGAGTTCGAAAGCGCGAGGGCACTTCACGGCGGCGCCACCCAGCTCGAATTCGAACGCCGGTCGCCCGTTGCTGCAAGGCGAGTGCGTCGGGCTGAGTCGAAACTGCAACACAATCGCGATCCAAGCCCGCCATTGTTGCGTGTCATTTTGTCGCAGGCCGATATGTCGGGCCTTCTCCGCGTTCCCGCTGTCTAGTCCGCGATCCGGTTCAATTCGAACGCGCGCAACCATTCAAGAAAGAGAACCCCAATGTTCGCCAAAATTAGCTTCGCCGCCGTACTCAGTTTCGCCTCGCTCGTCGCCGCATGCGGCGGCAACACGCCAGAAGCCAAAGAGCCGGAAGCCGCGGTCGCTGAGGAGCGCGCCGCGAAGGCGCAAGACGCAACCGAAGAAAACACCGATCGCGCCGAGAAGGCCGCGGACAAGGCTGAAGGCAGCGCAGCGGCTTCAGATAAGAGCGCCGACAAGGCCGAGAAGGCTGCCGACTCCTCCAAGAAGTAGCCCTCGCTACCCGCCCCTCGCGCGCAGCGCATCACTGAGGGGCTAGAAAGGCCGATCCGTTGGCCTTCCAGCGACGAGGATGCGAACGCCGTTTGAGTCGCAGCGTTCGCATCCTCGTTGTCGCGACGCGCTAGGGCGGAGCTGCTCGACGGCGGCGGGTGATGAATTGATAGCCGGCCACCAGCGCAATGCAGACGAGTGTGCTCTCGAATAGCCGCTCCGCGAAAAAATCCACGACTGCTTGCGCCTCGGCCGCAAAGCGCGTTCCTAGCCAAACTGCGGTAAATACCCACAGAAAATGGCCGAGGACGAGCGCGGGTAGAAACACGATCAAGCGCGTTCGCGAAGCGCCCGCTAAAATGCATACGCTGAGAAACGGCAGCGCGAGCAGCAGCACGGCCCCGACGCGCGCGAACAGCCGTTCCAACGCGCGCAGCGCCTTGCCCAAGCGGCGCGCGCGCGCTTCGATCCAATTGACGGCTAGCTCGCCATAGGCAGCGCCTAACCCGTACACGCCAACACTATAGAGAGCGCGCCGCAGCACGGTCACGCTGATCAGTAGCACCGGCTCTACCCTTCCTGCGACCAACGCCACGTGGCGGCTGTCTGGAGAGAGGGCCACGAGCAGCAGCGGGGCCTTCACCAACAAGAGCGGCGACATGGCCGTGCCCACCAGACTGGCAACCGTCAACACGCCCAAGAGCGCCCAACTGGCGCGCACGAGTCGCGCGGGTATGCCGACTAGAACCACGGCGCCGTCAGAGGGATGCATCAAGACGGCCGAGTCTATGCCGAGGCGCGGCAGTCTGCGCATTTCTTGAGGAAATTAACGCCACCGCGAGCTGTGGCGTTTTCTCCCGGAGCGGAGCACATGCCGAACACTCTAGACGGTGTATCTCGACTCACTAGACTGCGCGCATGCGAAACTCGACCAAGTTGATTCTCCCGCTGTTCACCCTCGCACTGTTCGCAACTGGCACCGCGGCGGCACAAACCGCACCTGGGGCGCGCGGTATCGGCGTTGGCGCCGAAGCCACCTTGACCGGCATCGTGGGCGGCACGTTCGTGTACGACGCGGCTGCGTGGCACCTCGATGCGCTACTCGGCGGTTCTTTCCAACACAACGACTCCTCTTTGGCCGTTGCGGCGCGCTTCTTCTTTCCGGTGCACCGCAGCCAGTCCGCGGATTTCTCGCTCGGGCCGGGCATCGGCTTGGTCCATACCACCCACGATCCCGATGGGGACGGCCCGAACGGCAGGGACTCCGCGAATCCGATCCACCTCGAGGGAGCCGCGCAAATTCGCGCCTTCATCGTGCCCAACATCGCGCTGAACGCGACGGCGGGGCTGGGCGTGGTCTTGAACAACAAGGGCAACGACAGCGCGACGATCGGCGGTCAGCTCGGCGGCTCGTTCGGCGTGACCTACTTCTTCTTCTGAGATCCGCCCCCGAAAACGTCGTCAAAGCGCAAGATCGCTCGAGAAAACGGCCGCGGCTAAGGAAACCCTGGGCGCGGTCGTTTTCGAGACTGGACAGATGGCGAAGGCGACACGGGACGCACCAGCAGAACGCCTCGCACCAGCAGAGATTCGAATCCTGCGCAGCGAAGCCTCGCACGGCATCGCGCTCAGCGGCCGAACTCTGATCGTGCTCTGGCAGACCGAGACCCGCACGCAGGCGGTGCACGAGCTCGCCGCGCTGCTTGCCAGCCAAGCCGCGGAGTTCGGCAACGTCGGCTTGTTGCAGGTGATTGGCGATCAGGCGATTTCGCCCGACGGCGCCGCGCGCACTGCGCTAGCCGAAATGCTGAAAGCCAACGAGGCCGGCATCGTCGCCTCGGCGGTGGCCTTCGAGGGCGTGGGCTTTCGCGCATCGATGGTTCGCTCGATCGTGATTGGTATCTCGATGCTCTCGCGTCCCCAATGCCCGCACACGGTGTTCGCCTCGGCAGAGGAAGCCATCGCCTGGCTCAGCGCGCGGTTGGACGACGGTGCGAGCAACTCCGCGGAGCGCATGCGGCGCGCGGTCGCTCAGCTTAGACAACGCCTTGATCTCGCCCCTGCCCCAACGCGCTGATCTCGCTAAGGCAACGCGTTGAACGCGCCTCGCCCTGATACGCAGGAAGGCAGCGCAGGAATTTTACTGCTTGAGTGCTCGACGCGCTCGATTCACAAAAACCTGGGACCGGTGCCACATTGGGCAAATCGCGCGGGTTTCCGCGATCACAGCAGTGAAAAGCGATTTTACTAATTCGCAACGCGGCCTGAATCGCTAGACCAAGCGCACCTCTTGGGTCAAGGTGTGCGCCCAATGGCGAGTACCTTGAACCTCAAGCAGATGACAAAAATGGCACTGCGCATGGCGGCCTTGGCGCCGTTCGCGCTCTTGGCAGCCGCAGCCTGTTCGGCGAGCGACCCCACCCCGGCAAGCACCGCATGCGGCAGCGTCCCGCAGTGTCCCACAGGTCAAGCGTGCTTGAACAACACCACCTGCGTACCGATCCAAAACGGCAGCGCGGGCAACAGCGGCGTTCCCACCGCGGGCAACGGCAGCGTCTCCACCGCGGGTAACGGCGCAGTGATCGGCACCGCGGGCGGAGTCGGCGTGGGCACTGCGGGTACTCCCGGCGTGGGCGCTGGCGGCAGCGGCAACACCACGGCGGGCACCGGCGCTGGCGGCGCGGCAACCGGCAGCGCGGGCACTGGCACCACCGGTTCCGCGGGCTCAGGCACGGTCGTCAGTGGCGGCGCGGGTTATTGGACGTCGAAGACCTGGCACGGCTGCAGCTGGACCGGCGTAGGGACGGATGGCACCTCGACCATTGCGCCGAAAGACTTTACGGCGAAACCGGCGGCCGATGCCTATTGCGTGAGTGGGACGGTTGGCGCTGAGCCGATGTACAAGAGCGTCGCGCTGCTCGGCTTCAACGTGAATGAGCCTGCTTCCGCGAGTTGCGTCTACAAACCTGTCGACACCACCGCATCGGGCCCACCCTCGGTCGCCCCCACGGCCGACGGCATCGCCCTCAACTTTGTCAAGAAGGGTACGGACACGAGCTTTACGCTCCGCGTACAGATTCAGGGCCCGAATGGCGCGAAGGCTGGTGATGCCGGCGCGGCCGATCGCTGGTGTGCAACGATCACCGCCGTGCAGGGCAAGGTGTTCGTGCCGTGGTCCTCGTTCACGCCCAGCTGCTGGGAAATGACAGCCGCAAAGCAAGGCACACCTTACGCGAAGCAGCCGATCTCGGCCGTGGTCTTTACCGTGCCCGGCGCCCTCACGGACACTCCCTACAACTTCTGTGTAAACGGCTTCGGCTATGGGTCGAGCGTCGCGGACGCACCGGATGGTCCGGAAACCGCGGGCGACCAGACCGGCAAGATCGGCGGAGCCGGCGGCACGGATTTGGACTTCTCGCGCGCCAAGGTCAATGTGGATGGCCACGATTACGTCATTCAAAACAACAACTGGGGCAACCCCAGTGGCACTGATCTGGAGCTCACCTATAAGAACAACAGCTTCAAGATCACCGATGGAACGGGAACGGGTGGCGATGCACCGGCCTCATTCCCCTCCATTTACATCGGCGCTAGCGGCAACACTGCGAACGGCCTCTACAGCACGCATCCGGCTGACAATCTGCCGACGAAGATTTCTGACATCACCAGCGTGACGAGCACGTTCCGTTACAGTGGCTCCACTACCACCTTCAACGCCACCTATGACATCTGGTTTGCAAACTCGATCCCGACCACGACGTACAACGACGGTATCGATGGCTTCGTGATGATCTGGCTCCGCGATCCCTCGGGCAAGCAGCCGATTGGATCACTAAAGGCCAGCAACGTGACCGTCGCCGGTAAGAGCTGGAACGTCTGGGTTGGACCGCGCGGTCCGGGACCGATGGGCTCAACGAGCAGTGCACCCGTGGTGTCGTTCGTGAACCCGACTGAAAACGACGACAGCCGCGCCCAGAACTTCACCAACGTAAACATCAAGGAGTTCATGACTGCGGCTGCCAATTACGGCATCACCAGCAGCATGTACTTGACCGATGTGTTCGCGGGCTTCGAGATTTGGAGTGGTGGCAAAGGCGGCAACTTGTCGGTCGACGAGTTCAAAGCCGTCGTCGCCAAGTAGTTCATTGGTCTAGTAGAGCGGAGGGCGGCCGGTCTCGAGTGCGAGGCCGGCCGATGGGGTTAGTCGACGAGTGCGAAGCTGTCCGACAGCAAGCGCGCAGTTCCTTTTCTTCAGAAAGAGAAGCTGAAGTCGCATGCAGCAACAATCCGCGGTCGGAAATGGACATGCGCGGCTCGTCAGTCGGTAGCTAGATGAGCGCAGAATTTCCAGCCGGGAAAGGCGACGTCGGTCTCGCTGCAGGTCCTGCCGCCACTGCAGGTGTTGGTCTTCACCGATGACTGGCAAACCTCGTACCAATTTGCAACCGAGCTACTGACATTGGCTTGGGCAGCCAGCCTACAGTAGACGTCGCTGCCGCCGGACGCACTGAGGCGTGAGCAGAGATAGCCCGTGCGGCAATCCGTGTGTTCGTCGCACTGCGTTGGTGTGCGGGCTGGCTCAGCTGCCGGAGGCGTTTCTACGCAATTGGCGACGTCATCACAGGTTTGGCTAGTCGTGCTTCCGGTGCGTCGGAAACAACACACCTTGCTGCCGATCGCGCAATCCATACTGCCGCACTTCACCACTGGTGCAGTGCAGGTTCCGGAACTATTGCACAGCGCAAAGTTCGAGCTGCCGATGTTACATGCCGTTTGTGCCGGCTTGGGGCTAGAACCGCAATTTTGGACAGCCTTGCAAATACCGATCGACAGGCACCGATTGCTCGCGATTTCCGTGTCGTAGCTGAGGCACTCATTCGCGCCAGTGCTGCAGCTGACCACCGGGCACGCCGGGTCGTCTTGCGGAGCTTCGCACTTGCCCGCAGCACTGCACTGAGCACACGGCCCGGCGCACGCTAGATCACAACACACGCCGTCGCTGCAGTGACCGCTCGCACACTTGTCTGACTGCGTGCACGAGCTGCCAAGAACTGCCCCCGGGCTCCCTGCGGCCCCACCCGCACCCGATGAGATACCACCCGTACCCGATGAGATACCGCCCGCACCCGATGAGATGCCGCCAGTACCGTAACTGGGCATCCCGCCTTCGCCCACTTCACCAGCCGCTCCACCATCGACACCTCCACCCACCCCAGCTTCCGCCAGCACTCCACCCGCTCCGGCTCGATCCGACCCAGCCGCCCCAGCCCTCGCTGGCCCCGCGCCACCACTACCGCCCCCCGCCTCGTCTCCCGCGGCACCCGCTTCGGCTTCGGGCTTCGGCGGGCACGTCCTGCTGTCGTAACAGGAGTGAAACTCCGACGAGCACGCGGCCGTTTGCGCTCCCGCGAGCCCCAGAAAGCCGAGCAAAAGCCAGAAACCGGTCTTCGAAATGTTAGCTGAAACTGCCATGCCGTCCCTATCGACCGCGCGCCGAAGCCAGTTGCGCGAATTTTCGACCTCGCGTTGAGGCCCCGCGGACGAGACTTTGCCCCAACGCTGAGCGCGCGTGCAACCTGGGAAATCGAGAGCCCTCAGTCGCTCGCGAGGTGAGCACAAAATTTCCAGCCGGGAAAAGCACCGGTGGTCTCGCTGCAGGTTCGACCGCCACTGCAAGTGCTGGTCGCCACTGGGGAACTGCAGACCTCGTACCAGTTCGCGACGTCGCTACTGAGGTTTGCCTGAGCGGCCAGGCGGCAGTAGGTGTGGCTTCCGCCAGAGGCGCTCACGTGGGAGCAGAGGGACCCGGTTGGACAATCCGAATGTTCGTCGCACTCGGTCGGTGTGCGGGCGGGCTCGGCGGCTTCAGGCGTTTCCCCGCAATTCGCGACGTCATCACAGGTCTGGCTCGTGGTGATACCGCTGCGACGGAAGCAACACACTTTGCTGCCGATCGCGCAGTCGGCTTCGCCGCACTTCACCACCGCGGGCGCGCAGGGAACCGAGCCATTAGGCTCGTCACAGGTAAAGATTGCCGACGAGCACGCCGCGCTGAGTGCTCCGGCAAGCGCCAGGACACCAAGCAAACACAAACCCCTCTTTGAAACATCGGTTGAAACTGCCATGGCGTCCCTATCGACCGCACGCGAAGCCAGTTGCGCGCTTTCTCGCTCGGTCCTCGCCGTCGCGGCCCGGAGCTTTGTGCACGAACCAATGTCGTTCCATTGAGAGCTTTCGCGCCAATTTTGCGCGGAGTGAACCTTCAGGGCTAGAAATCGAGTTCGAATTCCAACTCTATTTTTCGCGAGTCGACCCCCACCACGCCAAATCTGAGCGTGAGTGATTTCTCGGTGCCAACAAAATAGCGGCCTGCCCCGCGCCGGCACGGAGCTTCGTGCACGAACTATCGGCGGTTCTGCGAGAGGCTGCTTCCCGGAGCGGGCGCAAAGGCGTCTGCTGTCGTAGACTCTCCGGCGATGGCCGATGAATCGCAGTTCGGCGAGAGCCGATACAGCCCCGCAAGTGACGAGCAGCAACGGAGACCCGACCCTGCACCGCCCAACAAGCCGCGTGGTCCGTGGGTCACGATCGCCGCGGTGGGGATGCTCGCGCTGAGCAAGCTCAAGTTTTTGCTGATTGGGCTCAAGGCGCTGCCGTTCGCCAAGATCTTGCTGACCAGCGGCACCATGTTGCTGAGCATGGCGGTCTACGCCATTGGCATGGGGATCCCGTTCGCGGTCGGTTTCGTGGTGATGATTTTGATCCACGAGTTGGGCCACGGTTACGCCATGCGGCGGCATGGGCTAGCCGCGGGGGCACCGGTGTTCATTCCGTTTTTCGGCGCGTTGATCTCGATGAAGGATCAGCCGCGCACGCCATTGGTCGAGGCAGAGGTCGCGATCGCTGGGCCAATCGCGGGCACTTTGGCCGCGCTCGCCGCGTGCGGCTTGTTCTTCGTCACGCATTCGCCGCTGTACCTCGCGCTCGCGCACACCGGATTTCTGCTCAATCTGTTCAATCTCACGCCCTTCGGGTTTCTCGATGGCGGGCGGGTGGTGAAGCTATTTTCGCGCAAGATGTGGATTGTGGGCGCGTTGGTTTTGGCGGGCATGTTCGCCGCCACGCACTCCCTGCAGTTGCTGTTGATCGGCCTGCTCTCGCTGCCCAGCTTGTTCGGCAAGAGCGGCCCTGCGCCGGGCGACGATCAGGTGACGCCCAGCGAGCGGCTCAACATGGCCTTTCACTACTTCGGGCTGTGCGGATTTCTGGCCGCCGGCATGTATTTCTCACAGCGCCTACTGCACCCGGGCTGAATCAGGACGCGCCGCTGTTGGGCTCCGCGGGGGGCGTCTTTTTGCCGAAGAACTTCTTGGCCCAGGCGCCGAGCGCGATGAATGCCGCGACCAACGCCTTCTTGCCGGCGATCAGCAAGGCGATCAGCTTGCCGCCGAACTTGGCGAGTAGCCCGACTTTGGCGAGCTTGAGCGCGGCCGCGCCCGCGCCGCCTGCAACCAGCGCGGCGAGCCCGTATTCAGCGACTTTATCGCTCTTTTCGTTGAAGTCTTCGTAGCGGGCGCCATGGTCGAAGTGGGTCACGCCGAGCAGCGTGGCCGCCTCTAGCTTCGATTGCGGGAGCTTTTCTGGGTCATCGATTAGATTCAACGAAGCATAACCGCGGCGCCCCAAGACCCGCGTGTTGTAGTTGATCGACGTCCCGTCTGCGTCACTGGCACGCACGCCCCAAATCAAGTGATGAGTTTTGCGATCGTAGTGCGGTGGTTCCGACCAGCCATCGACCTTCAATGCCTTGAAGCCGTGCTCCGCGCGGTACTTGTTGCCCTCTTCCGTACCTTCGGTGATCGCCTTCAGGATCTCGTCGGCGTCCAACTTCTCACCCTCTTCGTCTTTGACGTAGCCTTCGGCGTCGAAGGAGAGGGTCACGATCCAGGAGGCGTCCGGCTTGAGCACCACGGCGAGGAGTGAAGGATCATCCTGATTGCCGAAGCGGCGCATCATCTCATCGGCGTCTTTCTTCTCTAAAAGGAAGAAGCCATCCGGCAAGTCCACCGTGAGCTCATGAGGCAGCGTCACGCGGCTCGGACCGTGCACGGGGTGGTAGTGCGGTTGGTCTTTGTCTTCGGCTTTGGCATCCGCTTGGTCCGCGCCCCATTCAGGCGCGCTCGCGGCGGGCGCGGGCTGATCCGCATGCGCGCCTCCCGCACTTGCCAGACCCACTGCAACTGACATCGACCACCCCAATATCAACCCGCGCAGCCAATTACCCATGACGACGAGCTTACAACAGTGAGATTCGATTTTGAACATTGACCGGGCGACAACAGCCAGCAAAAGTCGCTATCGATTGCGATGAGCCAAGCCCCCAGCGTTCGAACTTCCCCGGAGGCGCCTCGTTCGAGCCTCCCTGGAGCACGCTCGGCGCTGTATGTCGTACATCCGCCTGAGCTCGCGGGGCTGGTGATCGAGCTCGTGCCAGGCCTGACCATCGGTCGTGAGGCGTCTATTCCGGCGGCCCCGTCGGGCGACGCGCAAGTGGGCGCGCCGTTCGCGGTGCTCTCGCATCCCACGGTTTCGCGTCGCCACTGTCTGGTCCGAGACGCGTTCGGTGTGCCGGTGCTCGAAGATCTGGGCAGTAGCAATGGCACCCGCGTCGACGGCCTGCCCGTGACGAAACCGACCGTGCTGCTCGCGCAAAGCATCGTGCGCATTGGCAGCGTGCTCGCCGTCGTGGACGAACGGCCCTTTGCGGGAACGGAGTGGACGCCCGCGCTCCCCGGCATTGCGCCGGCAGTGGTGCGCGCCCGCGACGCGCTCCGGCGCGCCGGTACGGGCATGGCCCCTGTGCTCGTCCTCGGCGAAACAGGCACCGGCAAAGAGCGCGTTGCCGCCGAGATTCACCAACAGAGCGCGCGCACGGGGCCCTACGTCAAATTCAGCTGCGCTGAGCTCTCCCGCGATCTGGCGCACTCGCAGTTGTTTGGTCACGAACGCGGCGCGTTCACGGGCGCGAGTGGCTCGCAGCGCGGCCTGTTTGCGGCCGCCGATCGCGGCACGCTGTTCTTGGACGAAGTGGGCGAGTTGCACCTCGAACTGCAAGCCAAGCTGCTGCGCGTCTTGCAAGAAGGCGAGATTCGCCCACTCGGCAGTACCACGACCACACGAGTCGACGTGCGCGTCGTGGCCGCCACCAATCGCGAGCTGAGTGAAGACGTCGAGCGCGGCAGCTTTCGCCGAGATTTGTACGCACGGCTCTCGTTCTTCGAAGTACGGCTGCCCGCGCTGCGCGCACGGCGCCAAGATCTCTTTTGGTGGCTCGACTACTTAGCCGCGGTCGTCGCCCGAGCGCGCAGCCAACCGCACGCTCCGCTACAATTCGTGCCCGACGCCGCCGAAGCGCTGTTGCTCCACGCTTGGCCAGAAAATCTGCGCGGCGTCGATCGGCTCGTGCATCGCGTCCTCGCACTCGAACCGCAAGTCATTGGTCGCCGCGCCTTGGCTGCAGTGATGCCCGAGTTGGGCAACGTCCCTCCCCCGCAAACGGAACCGCCGCGCCCGAACTCGCAACCCGCGATCAGCGCCGAAGCCAATCCTGCGCGTCCGAGCGACCCAGCCCTCGACCGCCCCAGCCGTGAGGAATTCCTCGCCGTGTACGAGGGCACCGCACGCAACGTGCGCGCGACCGCCAAACACTTCGGCAAAGACCGCCGGCAAATCTACCGCTGGCTCGAACTGTACGGCATCGAGCGCTGAAGCCCCTGCGACGTGTCCCATGGGACAGTCCCATGGTCGAGAGTCCGGGGAACGCGCGCCCCCGCCCGCGACCGATCAAAAAACCGCCATTTTATGCAGATTTTAAGTTCGGCACGCGGGCTGCAATACGGGCACTCGACACAACGACGCTGCTCCTCGCGGCGCCCCAGCCAAAGAAAGCCTCTCATGAAACACACCACTCTCGTGCTCAGCCTGATCGCTTCCCTGCCACTCGCGGCGTGCGCCATGGCCCCCACCGACGGCGAGAACAGCAGCGACGAGCAGTCGAGGGCCACGACCGAGCCGCTCATGTACTACGTCGCCAACCCGCCTCCCACCGTGATCGACTTCGATCGCGATCCGGCGCAAGCGAACATTGCCAACGGCGCGATCGTCGACGCAACGTACAGCGGCCTCGGCGTCACCTTCACCTGCGTGGTGTGCACGAGCGGCCACGCTTTCGCCCGCGCCCCTGGCCGAGTCGGCAACGGCGTGAGCGTGTTCGCGAGCCCCACCCTGCCGCTGTACGACTCACGCTTCGGCGCGGTGCGCGCCGACTTCACCACTCCACGCAGCTGGGTCAGCATCGACGTGCTCGCGGTGTTGCCCCCCGAATACCTCGGCACCCCCGTCGCGAAACCCTGGCTCGAAGCCTACAACGCGGCCGGCCAAATGATCGGCTCCACCGTCTACTATCCCGCGGCCTACGGCACGCCCGGCTTCAGCCAATGGCAAACCCTACGCATCGACGACCCGACCGCCAGCATCAAATACGTGCGCTTCTCTTCGCAGCATTTCAGCAGCTCGCCCTCCGTCTACGGTTCGTTCGACAACCTCACCTTCAACACCGACCCGTACTGGATCAACCTCACCCCCGTGCAAAGGCCGATCATCCTCAAGCCGGTCCTGTTGCAACCCGCCCCCTGATTCGTGCGCAAAGCAGAATCAGTCGGTATTTTTCTTGGATGGTCACGCTGTCGGTCGCGTCCGTCTCAGCCTTCGGCGTCCGATTGCGGCTACCCTGCGAAGACACGAGGTGCGCTGCCGGATCGCGATCGCCCCTGACACCCTCCGATTGCGAATTCTAGAAGTTCGCGCAGGAAGATCGCCCTCGCCGCCAGCGATACTTCGTGCACGAAAGTGGCAATCGCGCACGAAGTCCAGGTCCCTCGCAGCCCGCTATACTTCGTGCACCAACGTGGCAATCGCGCACGAAGTCCAGGTCCCTCGCAGCCCGCTATACTTCGTGCACCAACGTGGCAATCGCGCACGAAGTCCAGGTCCCTCGCAGCCCGCTATACTTCGTGCACGGACCAATGCCGTTCAATTGAGAGCTTTCGCGCCAATTCTGCGCGGAGTGCACCTTCACAGCTAGAAAACCGAGTTCGAATTCCAACTCGATTTTTCGCGAGTCGACCCCCGCCACCCCAAATCTGAACGTGAGTGATTCTCGGCGCCAACCAATAGCGGCCTGCTTTCCCAAATGATTTCGATCCCTTGAACGGCTAACCGATCGGCATTGGTTCGTGCAACGCTCGGAGATTCGTACGCGAAGGCCCAATCCGCGACGCCCGGTAGTTCGTCCACGAAGCTCGGAGATTCATACGCGAGGGCGAAATTGCGAATTGCGCTCGTTCGTGCTCGAGACTCCGCTATTGGCACGGCGGTCCGAGCCAACATCCACGTCGCGTTCAGCGACCCTGCAGTCGAGAGCGAGACGAATTGCGACGCGCCGGGCTAGACTCAGGCATCGAGCGGCAACGGATCCGGCCCCTCGGGGATCGATTCGTCCGGCGCGCCGGGGTCATCGGGGGCCGGCGGTTCGGGCTGCGGCGGCCGTGGCGGGTCGTTCGGATCGGGCGGATTGAGCGGCGGATCTTCGAGCGGCGCGGGGGTGCTGGGCTCCAGGGGCTCAGGGTTCGGGTTCACTGGCGGTGGGTCGATCGATCCATTGCCGGGGCCTGTCGCTTGAACGGTCATGGCGACAGCGCAGCAACAACCGTTCCCACCCGCGCTCGGCCCCCACTCGCCTCGCATTTCCGACACGTTTGCACCTGGGTTGTCGGGTCGTCAGTCGTCGCGTGCCTCGGTCATCGCTAGCCGCGTGACGTATCGTCGCATCGGGGTCGCGATACCGGTGCAGGGTCTCTGAATCTGCTGAATCTGCTGAGTCTGCTGAGTCTGCTGAGTCTGCTGAGTCTGCTGAGTCTGCTGGGTACGTGTCTATCGGGCGCGCAGCGGTTAGGCTACGCGCACGATGCTCGAGCCGCGCGCGCCACAACCGCCCCCATCGAGCGCGGTGCTGCGCATGCTGCCGTACCTGGTTGCGGTGGCATTCTTCATGGAGTCGCTCGATACGACGATCCTGAATACGGCCCTGCCCGCCATGGCCAGTGCACTGCACGTGGCCCCACTGAGCATGAAATCGGTGCTCACCAGCTACACGCTCAGCCTGGCGGTTTTCATTCCCGTGAGCGGCTGGGTCGCCGATCGCTTCGGCACGCGCGTGGTGTTCGCATCCGCAATTGGCATCTTCACGCTCGGCTCGGTGCTGTGCGGCGTATCGAGCGATCTGCACGTGCTCGTTGCTTGTCGCATCCTGCAGGGTTGCGGCGGCGCGCTGATGGTGCCCGTGGGACGGCTGACTATGGTGCACGCCTTCCCCAAGTCGGAGTTGGTGCGCGCGATGAGCTTCGTGGCCCTGCCCGCGTTGATCGGCCCGATGCTGGGCCCGCTGGTTGGCGGGCTGATCGTGGATTTTCTGCATTGGCGCATGATTTTCTTCGTCAACCTGCCGATCGGCTTACTCGGCTTATTTCTGGTGTATCGGCACCTGCCGGACTATCGCGCAGCGCAAAGCGCGCCGCTCGATTGGATTGGACTTGCCCTCTTCGGTGGCGGAGTCGGCCTGCTCTCGTACGTGCTCGAAGTATTTGGCGAGCACACCCTGGGCGTCCTCGAGGTCTCAGCGCTGGCCGTGCTCGCTACCGCGCTGCTCGCTGCCTACGGCCTGCACGCCACGCGCGCCGAGTCCCCGCTCTTGCGACTCAGCCTGCTCAAGATCCGCACCTTGCGCGCTGCACTGAGCGGCAGCTTCGTCACCCGTCTGGGTATTGGCGGCATGCCCTTCCTCTTGCCGCTTCTGTACCAAGTCGGCCTCGGCTACACGCCAATTCAATCAGGCCTGTTGATTCTGCCGCAATCTGTCACTGCGCTGGCACTCAAGCTCACGATGCCAAAAATCCTGGCACGCTTGGGCTACCGCCGAGTACTCGTGGGCAACACCTTGCTGCTCGGTATTCTGATCGCGATCTTTGCGACCATCGACCAACGCACGCCCGTGTGGTTGATCTGCATCCAAGCCATGGCCTTCGGCTTCCTCTCGTCACTGCAGTTTACGAGCATGAACACGCTGGTTTACGCAGACGTGAGCGAGCGGGACACGAGCATGGCCAGCACCATCGCCAGCACCCTGCAACAAATGTCGGTGAGCTTCGGCATCGCCGCCGCCTCTCTCACCACCGCTCTTTTCATCCCCGATCGCTTCCACAGCAACGCCCCAGAAATGATCCGCGGCGTGCACCACGCCTTCCTGCTCCTCGGCGCCCTGACCATCGCCTCGACCGTCGTATTCCGGCGGCTCCGCCCCGACGACGGCAACAGCGTCAGCCGCCACAAGCTCGCGCTCGCTGCCGATTCAGAGGTGGCAACCGCACAGGGCCCAGCCCAATCGTCGCACTAAGCGCTGATCGGGGGGAGCGAAGTAACGACCCCTGTTCAACCGGCCGCGAGCGATCGCGATAAAATCCTACCGCGTGGAGAACAGTCGATGGGGCCCGCGGCTTGGTTCGTGCCCGAGGACCGACCGATGCACACGAGGGGCCTCCGCGGACGGACGCCGATAGTTCGTGCACATAGTACCGGTCGCAGAACGCGAGCGGCTTCGGCGGAGGATTGCCGATCGTTCGTGTCCGAGGCAATACCGATCGGTTCGCAGTTCAAGGAATCGAAATGGTTTAGGAAAGCAGGCCGCTCTTTTGTTGGCGCCGAGAATCACTCACACTCACATTGGGCGTGGTGGGTAGACTCGCGAAAAAAATCGAGTTCGAATTCGAACCAATGCCGATCGGTTAGCAGTTCAAGGGATCGAAATCGTTTGGGAAAGCAGGCCGCTCCTTTGATGGCGCCGAGAATCACTCACACTCACATTGGGCGTGGTGGGGTAGACTCGCGAAAAAGTCGAGTTGGAATTCGAACTCCATTTTCTAGCCGTGAACGTGCACTCCGCGCAAAATTGGGCGCGAAAGCTCTTAACTGAACGGCATTGGTTCGAATTCGAACTCGATTTTCTAGCCGTGAAGGTACACTCCGCGCAAGTTGGGCGCGAAACACCTACCTCGCGGATGCGACGGGCCGGACGCTCTATACGTACGGCAACGATCTGCCCGGTGACTGCCACACGCCGCCGGTGTCGAAGCTCTTAACTGAACGGCATTGGTTCGTGCGCAGAGTACCGGTCGCGGAACGCGAGGAGTCTCGGCCGACGAACCCCGATACTTCGTGCACAGAGTTTGGTCGCGGAACGCGAGGGCCCTGCGGAGGACCGTCGATCGTTCGCGGCGCGCACGAAGTGCCGAAAGGGTTGACCGCTGATACTGAGTGCAGGCGTCGGGCCTCCACGTCCGGCGTAGCCGGCGTCGGGGGGCCCCGGCGCGCGCAGCGGCGAAGCCGCGAGCACGCCGGGCCGTATCACGACGTACAACGGCGGGGCATCAAAAGCCCGCTTCGATGCCGATGCTGGGGAGCGTCAGTGGGCTGCGATCGGTGGTGGTTAGACCGCCGTGCACCGGATCCCAACTGACGAAGTCTGCTTCTTTCGAAAGCGTGGCGTTGAACCATTCGAAGGTGCCGGAGAGCCAGCGACCTCCGGCCAGTTGCCAGCGCTTTTCGAAGCGAAAATCGAGCCGGAAAAAGGGATGCGTGCGACCCATGCTGATGAAGGGGCGCGGCGCGAGTGGATCGCCGGGAGCGCAGTCGGGCGTGGGGCACGCCACGGCGTAACGCCGGCCTGATTCGAAGAGTGTGCGGCCTCCGAGGCGGAAACCGTTGCCCAAATCGTAGCCGAGCACGAGTGAGAGCACGTGGGGGCGATCGAATTCGGCTTGGTAGGTTTGGGTGAGGTGCGTGTAGGTCGTCCGCGAGAGGGTGTAGGAGACGAAGCCGCCGAGGCGTTCGCTGAAGTTGCGGCGCAAAAAGAACTCCGCGCCGTAGCTGCGACCGGTGAGGTCCGCATCGAGTGCGTCCACCCAAGCGTGGAACAGGCTGACTTTGCCGAGCATGCTCGCGGGCAACACGAACTCGACGCCCGTGGTCGCTTGCCACGCTTCTTGCTCGGCGAGCTCGAGGCCGTTCGGGGCGCGACCGGGAACACGGATCGATTGCGTGGGCAATTGATGCGCGACACCGAAGGCCGAAACCCAAGACACGCCCTGAGCGACGCGCAAGCGCGTGCCGAGCCGCGGTTCGACATACAAATGGTTCTGCTGCCGCGCGCGCGCCAAGTCGAGGCGCACGCCGGGCACGATTTCGGCGACGCGCGCGGGACGCCAGATCGCGTCGGCGTACGCGCCGCCCGCAAAGTCCACGCGCGGCTGCTGCGAAACGACGTGCGTGCCCAAGCTGTCGATTTCGGTTTTGACGTTGCTCGCGCCTGCGTCGGCGCCACCGCGCAAGCGCAGCTGAGGGCTCAGGCGATGGCTAGCTTCGACCCGCAGGCGCGCGGTCGTGTCGCGCAATTCACTGCCCGCACCGCCCGGTCCTTCCTGAGCATTCAACACGTGATCCGCGCCGAGCGTGAACGCGGCGCGGACGTGGCTCTGTTCGGTGTGGCGATCCCAACGCAAATCCAAGCGATGAAATTGCGTGTCGAACAACTTGCGACCGATATTCTTGTTGGTCAGTTGATCGAGCCCGCCAAACGCGAACGCCGACAACGTATCCGTCGCGTTGATGCGATAGGCAACGCGCGCTTGGTAGTCCCAATAGCTGAGGCCGTAGTCCGGCGCGACCAGCGAGAGAATGGCTTGTGTGTAACCGTAGCGCCCGCCGAGGGTCACGCTGCCGCGGCCATTGGCGAATGGCTGCTCGATCATCGCGCCCGCATCGAAGATGCGCGCTTGCGCCTCGCCGTGCGCGACGGCACTGGGCGCCACCGTTTCACCCGCAATCACCGCGCCCGCCACACGGCCGTGTTCGGCGGGATAGGCGCCCGGAAAGAGATCCACGCGATCGACGAGGGCCGGCGCGATCACCGAAGGCCCCGCGCCCACGTGGAACAAAAGCGGCACCGGGATGCCATCGATGCGATAGCCAACGTCACCGGGCGGCGCGCCGCGCACGTAGAAATAGGGAATGCCGCTCAACACCGGTGCCACGCCGGGCAGCACCTCGACGACGCGAAATGGATCCGCGAAGGCACCCGGGATCAGTCGCGTTTCGCTGCGTGGGATGTGCAGCGATCCGAGCTCCTGGCGCTCTTCGCCGAGCACGCGGATCTCGGTCGGGGCAGGTTCCGCGGCCTCGCTCTTCGCAGCCGCGGGCGCCGCTTTGCCAGTGGCGTTGGGCGCGGTTTCGGGCGCCGGTGCGGGCACGAAGACCGGCTCGCGAAACGACACCTTGGCCGTGATGCGCGCGCGGATCGGAATGCCGTCACGCGTGGCGGGCGTGAACAGCCAACGCAAAACCGCGATCCGGGCGGCGCTGGCAAAGGGCTCAATGCCCTCACGCACGCTCACATCGCTCACGCTGCCGTCTTGCGCGATCACCAGCTCGAGCACGACCTCCGCCGCCCCGTGCGCGCCCTCCGGGTACGGCACGGGCTCGGCCGCGATCTGGGTCGGAGCGATCACTTCGGGCTTTTGAGCCAACGCCTGCCCCGGCGCGAAACCGAGCGCACAGCCCACGCACAGCGCGATCGCAAGCCGCCCCAATTTCGCTGCGTTCATCCCAGTCCTGCTGCACGTGTCCCGACCCCATTTAGCGCGATCTGAGAGCTTCAGCATCAGACTTCGAGCGAGCCGCACTAACGTGTGGCAAATATTGACGGATACGGATACATTCGGCGGTGAAAACCACACAGCACTTAACGGAAGAAGGCCTGGAACCAGTGCGCGCGGAACACGGGTTGAACAGCGCACCCTACGAGCTGCCAGACCGCGCCGTGGGTGACGCGAACGCGAGCAATCCAGTCGAAAGCTGGTCGTGGCAAGATTTGCGTGATGAGATCTACGGCGAGCCCCCGCTGGGATGATCGCGGTTGACTGAACTTGCTCGTCTACGCGCACGGAGAGCACGCCGTCGCCTCACGGAACCTGAAGGAACTCGCGTCGGCTAACGAGCCTTGTGCCATTCCGTGGCCGTGCGTGTACGAGATCTTCAGTGTCGTGACCAATCGGGCCCGGTCGAAGACACCGGCAAATACTCGGTCAGGCCCTCGACGATACCCAATAGGATCGCAACCAATAAGGCTCGGCGCAATTCTGTCGGCTTCGGGCCGCCGAGCTTTTCCGACGCCAAGTTCAGCTACGCGGGTGGCTCGAAGCGGCTCACCGCGCGCATGAAGTAGCGCGTCCGCCCGCTTGGGCATTTGCGCAGATTTTGCTGCGAACGCGAATCTTGCGCATCTGCAAAGATGCGGCAAGCACACCGGCGTAGGCTTGGCAGCAGATCGAAGCGTGGTTCGCTTCGACGTCACTTCAGTTGCTGGGCGACACCGACGATTTCTCCAATGTGCTCGGCCCACTGCTCAGCCGTCCGTGGGTGCCATCGTTCAGGATGATTGCTTCTTCGGGCTCTGCCTCGACGACGGCGTGGACACACTGATCACGCGCGGTCGTGATTTTTCTATTTTTCACGAGCTCGCGACAAGCAATCCGTTCGTAGAGTAACCCGGGCATCCCTCGGATGCCGAGCGCAGCCAAGATTACTGCACGTCAGTTCCAACCGCTGATCGGGCAGACCGCAGCGCGGTAGCGTCAAGATGACAAATCACGGCGCCGCCGCAAGAGGCGCGCGACGCGTTCTGTCTACGCGCGCGCCCCGACCTACATCAAGTGGCGGGGGCGCCGCTCCCACCGCGACATCAACCTGTAGCGCGACGATGACGTCAGCCAAGCAGCGCGCGCATAGATAGTCGCCCGTCGCGGCCCTGTTCGCATTGCGCCCGACACAGCGATATGATCGGGCACTGTGCGATTGGCGGTTGTCATGCGTTAACGCCTCCCCAGGAGAGTGTCCCGCTCTCACTACGCGGACTTCGATAGCTTCCGCCGGCGGAAGGCCACTAAGCCGAGTGGCAGCAAGCCCAGGGCCAGCGCCATCTCTGTTCCGCTGCCGAACATCGACGCCGAGACGGCGCGACCGCGTTCGAGAGCCTCAATCCGTCGCTCCTGGCGATCGATGATTACCTGCTGTTCTTTCACGGAATTGATTAACACGAACGTGAGGGCGCTCGGATCGACGATCTTGATGTCCGTCTCAGAAGTGTCCGTCGCGTGCAACTTCCCTTTCTTCGACGTCACCATGCTCGGAAAGGTTTTTTCCAGCTCCTGCGCGATTACGCCGACGTACTCGTGACCGTCGTCGGTTGTCCCGCCCAGGCCGTTGTACTTGAACGTCACCGGCCGAATCGCTTTCAGCTGCACGAGACCCAAGCGCAGCGGGTTCACGTCCTTTTTTATGCGCGCATCCGAGTAAACTTGCCATGAACCGCCGCCGGACTTCTCGGCTTTGCTACTTGTGATCTGAATACCACCAGTGCCCCAATACGCGAGGCCGTTCTGGGCGTCCCCGGTTAGGGCGGAAACTGCGGCCCCCCCGAAGGTGGTGTTGTAATTCTGAGCGAGAAGAGCATTTCCGGTGCTGGAAACCGCATACACGCCCGTCCCGCTGGTGGAGGTACCATAAACGCCACGCCCAGCCGCCGAGGACCCCATGACCCCAGTTCCTGGCGTGGCCGCACCCAAAACGCCCACACCGTTTGTACTCGCACCCATTACGCCTGAGCTGTTGGAAGATGTATCTGTGTTCGTGATCCGAAAACATTGCCCTGTACTGCTACACGAACTGCTGTCCGGAAGCGTAATTGCCCGAGCAGAACCGGCAGCGAGCACGAGACTGGTGACACACGAGAGGGCCAGAACAACGGATTTGTGGAGAGCCATCAATTACTCCTTGGGATGTCCCGCAGCTCAGGTAGTGCGGGCAGCAGTCCATTAGCTGTCTGGGATGGGTCGCAGGTGTTATTTGACTGTTAGCGATCGGGTGGTGATGACGCCCCGATAACGTTCGGGACAAGCGTGAGCATGTAGCTCTTGTGCCCATCGCTACGAATGCAGTCGCGCGCCGCACCGAGCGCCTTGCGCAGCGCGTGGATCTGGACGCGTACAAGAGACGTAGCCGGATCGTGGTGCGCACCGGAGACGGTGGCAATGATCTCGTCGGTGTGCACCCATCGTTCCCGCTGCTCCGCCAAACAAATGAAAGTCTCGAACTGCTTGGGCGAAACCCGCGCCTCGACGGCGCGTAAACGAATGCTATGCGTGCGGAAATCGGCCTCGACCTCAGGGCAACGTGTCGAGCCGGTGCCAAGCCGTCTCATGACTGCCTGAATACGCGCGCGCAGCTCCAACGGGTCGAAGGGATAAGTGAGGCAATCGTCCGCGCCCGCGTCAAGAACACAGGCGATTTCCCGCGTTCCCCCGCCTGTATTGAGCACGACAATGGGCTTTGGATCGCCGCGTCCGCGCAACTCCCCGACCGAGTTCACGACCCACTCGCACCCACCAGCGATCAGCACCAGGTCAGGCCGCTCCACGACCAAACGCAGCCCGGTCGTAGCTGCTCCCTCCAGAGCCGAGCGGATTTCGTCCAACGAGTGATCACTGACCCGCGCGTCAGCGACAAAGCCGATGCGCACAATCACTATCGGAAGTTGCCAATCAGAAGCTGCATCCCGCGCCCTGGCCATGATCTGTCGCGCATCCATATCGAGAGCCCGCCGTGCACGCGCCTCCGAGATGCGTAATCGCACTAGCCGCGTCTCGTCAATCTGGCGGATTTCGACAGAACGTTGAACGCTCCAGTGACGGTTAGCTCGCACGTCCGGGCAAGTGCAACGTCAAAGACAACTCGATTCCACAGAGCAACAAAAATGGTGATTCACGCAGGCCTGGCCGCTGGGAGAGCCCTCCGCGACGAACACGGTCACGGCTCCCGCCGCGAGCGCGAAGACATTGGAAACGCGTACCCGAGGGCGGCTACGGGGACGATGTCTGCCGTGGCGGCGCGAGGGTTGACACTTTGCTCGGCGTTCAGGGGCAGGATCAACTCTTCGTCGATGACGGGAATGACCGCCTATACGGCGGCGTCGGCTACGACGGGCTGACGGGCGGCATCGGCGATGACTACCTCGACTGGTGGCGGACCGAACGATCGATGCGTCGGCGGAGCCGAACCGAACCTGTTCGTCTCATGCTTGACGAAGCCCGACGCGCCAGGATCGGTCGATGACTGCAGCAACGGCGTGCTCGATGGCTTGGAGACCGCGGTTGATTGCGGTGGCCCGAGCCGCCGCGGTTGTGCCGCAGGTGCGACCTGCTCGTCCAGCGCAGACTGCTCGTCGTAAGTGTGCTCAAGCGGTCAATGCCGTGCCCCGATCGGCAACCTCGCGGCCAGCCTGTCCCTCACCTCGGACTGGGGAGCCGGCTATTGCGCGACGATCAACGGGAGCAACGGGAGCACGGCGCCCACGACGAATTGGTCGGTCACCTTCAACACCAATAACTCCGTCATCTACTCGTCCGCCGAAGGTAGCTTCACCGCAGCGCCGGCACCGTGTCTGTCTCGTTGATCAAGGCCTCGAACAAGCTCATCGCGGCTGGTGCCACGAACAGCGCCGTGAGATTCTGCGCGAATCGCCCGAGCGGCGCGGGAACGGCGACGATCGTAGCGAGATCCGGCAACCTCTGAGCCACCGGGATGCGTAGCGTTCCACTGACCGATCTGGGTGGCCATATAGTCAGTATCGATCCAGCTCCAGGATGTGCCCCCGCAGAGAACGCGACGCGGTCGCGTTAAAATGACAAATTAAGCGGCAATCCGACAACGATTCGGTCCGAGCGGACGTGCGAAGCGTCTTTCGCGACCGGGGTTTGTCCGCAGCGTGGGCTCCGAGCGCGACGGATATTTTCAATCCCTGTTGCGGAATTTGACCGATTTCGCGCTCACCGCTCGAAATTCGAACCGAGCGTGATCAATCTGCGGCATCCAGGGAATTGAACCAGTGTCAGAACGGCGCGGTTCTTCGGTGGAAGGCCCGCGTTCTTTCTCTGGAATGCCTTGGCCCCTGGGTCCGAAGGCGCTCCGTCGGCGTCGCTCAAGTGTCATTCCAAAGTTCTTCCCCTAGCTTACGAGTTTCTTTCTTCTAGTTAGTAAACGAGAAGATCTATCTCCCTCGTCATGCGCTAAGGTCCGCGGCCCCAACAGAGGCGCTGTTTGGAACGAGGCGAGTGGCACGCCGGCGTCCAGCCTCGCTTGGGTCGCCTTTAGCTTTCTGATCTACATCGTCGTCCGAAGGAGTTTCCGTTCATGAGTCGGTCCATGCCCACTACCCGCGCCGTCATCCCGTCCTTTTTGCTCCTGGCCGTGGCCGCCTCGTGCGGTCACACGACCTTGACGACGGACGCTTACAACAACGCGAAGAAGAACGGCGTAAGCACCGGCAATACCGGCAATACGCCCAGCACTGACGGCGGTAGCGGCAACAGCACCAGCAACGGTGGTTCCGGCAATACCGGCAACCTGATGCAGTTTAGTTGCACCACGGTCGCCTCGCAGCAGTTCGACAAGGACTACATGGCGCCGTACTCGGAGCCCGCCAACACCACCGACTTGGTGGAGAGTACGCTGAAGGCCATGGATCCGGCCGGCAAGGCCAGCCAGATGATCGGCATCCCGGTCGGCGGCATGGATTACTTCGATATCGAGCGCAGTCCAGACGTCACGGTGGCAGGTCTCGGCACCATCATCCGCGGGTACAACTACCGCGATGCTGGCCGCGGCGTGAACCTCGACGCAGGGCAGCCCAACAACCGCATGAGCGACGGCAAAGACTACGCGACGGTGTTCCCCGCGGCGTCCATTCGCGCCGCTTCCTGGGACATGGCCCTCGAGAAGAAGGTCGGCGAAGCCTCCGGTGACGAAACGGCGGCCTCCCAGAACAACATGCTGCTCGCGCCTTGCATGAACATCATCCGCCACCCGTACTGGGGTCGGACGCAGGAAACTTACGGCGAGGATTCGTATCACATCGGTCGCATGGCAACGGCGTACACCGTCGGCTTGCAGGAGTACGTGACCGGCTGCGCCAAGCACTTCGCAGCCAACAACGTCGAGAAGAACCGCTCCTCGCAAGACGCGCGCATGAACGAGCAGACGCTGCGCGAGATCTACAGCCGTCACTTCGAGATGGTGGTCCAGGACGGCGGCGTCGGCTGCATCATGGCCTCGTACAACAAGATCAACGGCGTCAAAAACACGGAGAACAAGCACTTACTCCGGGATATCTTGAAGGCGCCGATCGCTCAGGGCGGCATGGGCTACCAGGGCTTGGTGATCTCCGATTGGTGGGCGATGCCCGGCGACCAGAACGTGCCCGCCGATACTTCGATCGCCCAAAGCGTGACCAACGACTCCGTGAACGCGGGCTTGGACATCGAGGTGCCGTGGACGCTGCACTACTCGACCGCCACGCTCGGCAACGCCGATCAGACGCTGGTCGAAGACTCGGCCCGGCGCGTGCTCCGCCAGAAGTACCGCTTCAAGACGGCTACCACCGCCGACGGCTGGAGCATCAAGCCACCGGTATCCGTGCTGACCGGAGCCTCGATCGACAACAAGGACCATCAAGCCTTGGCCGAGGAGATGGAAATCCATTCCGCGGTGCTGCTCCAGAATGGCACGACCGATGCCCCCGTCCTTCCGCTGGGCGCCGACGCCAAGAGCATCGCCGTACTCGGCCCGGATGAAGATTTCTCGCTGGTCAGCTCATCGGTGCCGAAGAGCTGCGTGGGCGCGCCGCAACGCGGACCGTGCACCTACCACTTCGCGACCGACCCATCGCTCGGCGATCGCGGCTCCGCTCGCGTCAACGGTGACCCCGCCACCACGATCGGACCGTTTGCGGGTATCCAGACGGTCGCGGGTGCTTCGCGCACCGTGACCAGCGGCAATTCCGCGGCGGCGGCGGCGAGCGCCGACACGATCGTGGTCGTCGTCGGCTACACGCCGGGCGATGAAGGTGAAGAATACGCCATTCAGGCCGGCGGCGATCGCAGCACGCTCAACCTGCCGCAAGGGCAGAACGAGTTCGTTGCCAGCGTCCTGGATTTGATGAAGCCGACGGTCATCTTGGTCGAGTCGGGTTCAATCGTGAACCTGCCCTGGCTGAGCCATGCGAACAAGAAGCAGGCCACGGTTTGGGCGGGCTACGGCGGTCATCGCGCGGGTGCGGCGCTCGGTCACTTGATCTTCGGTGACGCGAACTTCAGCGGCAAGATGCCGCTCGCCTGGCCGACACAAGCGGAGCTCGACAAGGTGCCGTTCAAGAGCGGCGAGCTCGGTACGGACATGGGCTACTTCTTCGGCTACCGCGAATACGATCGCCGCAAAGCCGCGGGCGAGAACCCGGCCATGATCTTCCCGTTCGGTCACGGCTTGAGCTATTCCAAATTCACCTACTCGAACCTGGTGGTGCCGTGCCAAACCGAGCAGGCCGCCAAGGAAGCGGTGCTGGACATCACCGTCGACATCGAGAACACCTCCGCCAAAGACGGTGAAGAAGTCGCGATGCTGTTCGTGAAGCCACCGGCAAAACCGGCCGGCATCACCGGCGACCGCCCGGTCAAGGAGCTCAAGAGCTTCGCCAAGATTCCGGTCAAGGCCGGCATGAAGGCGACCGCGCATCTGCCCTTGCGTATCCGCGACCTACGTCGCTGGGAGGGCCCCGAAAGCGGCAAGTGGGTGACCGACAGCGGCGTCTACACGATCCTGGTCGGCAAGGACGCTGACGACGCCGAGACCTCCCCCACGATGGGCACGCTGACGATCAAGGGCGACTGACCGGCTGAGCCAGTCCCTCGACATACCCCGCGGAACCTGAATCGGAATCGGAATTAGAAGCATGATCTCTCGACGAAATCGGTCTGGGCTCGGTGTAGCCCTGTCTCTTGGTTCGCTCTGCCTGAGCTTCAACGCGCCGGCCTTAGCGCAAGACGAGCCGGCTCCGGCGCTGACGCCGGCAGCAGCCGACGACGCTGCCGGGAAGCCGGCCGACGCGCCTGCGGGCACGCCCGCCGACAAACCCGCGGTCGAGCCGGCAAAGGCCGCGACGGAAGCGGCGCCTCCCGCGCCGCAAGAGCCGCCGACCGAAACCACGGCCTCCGGCACGAGTGTGGAACGCGAGAAGGCGGTGTCGCTGCTCGGCATCGAGCTGCTCCCGGGCTCGGCTTACCCCGCGGCACAGACGCGCGGCATCAAGTACGGTTCACTGTGGCTCACCTTCCACGGCCAGCAGTGGCCGTACATGCCGATGATCAACGGCAAGCCCGGCTTGCGCGTCGGCTTCTCCGGGTCGCTCTGGAATGATCTCAGTTACGCGCACATCAATGCCGAGTCCAGGGGCGACAACGACCAAAACCGTTGGGCGACTCAGACCCGCGGCGTCGTGCGCGTCACTCCTACGTACAACGCGGCTGGTGGGTGGTTCGCTCAAGGCAACGCGGAGCTCGTCCTGCACGGCGACATGAACGCCGATCCCTTGACCAAGCAGCTCAGCACGACGGACGACCTGTACGTGCGCGTCGGCAAGTGGAACGTGTTCGATGTCACGGTCGGCCGCTTCCAAGGCTGGGAAATCGCCAATCACTTTGGCATGGGTCTCGACCAGAACACGCTCGAGCGTCAGGGCGCGTGGATCGTGACCGGTCAAGCCGCCCAACCGACGGACGGCTACGGGCTCAGCTACTTCTGGGATCGCCAGGACAACGTGCTCGGCGGCTACGCCGTGCACGTTTACCCGACCAAGTACTTACGCGCGGAGGTGCTCGGCCACATTGGCCAGGGCAACGCCACGTCGACCCCGAATCAATTCGATGTTCGCCCGAGCGCCATCTTCGACATCGGTTGGATGAAGCTCAAAGCAGGTCTCGAGTACGGCAAAGCCAAGACGCAGGACGCCGAGGCACCGCAAAACGACCGCAAGAATGGCTACGGCTTCGCCGCGCAATTCGTGATCAATCCCTGGGTCGAGTTCGGCGGCAGCTTTGCGCGCGGTTTCCGCGACTCGGTCGATAACAAGGGGCAGCCGATCCTCGAGAAGAGCGATACCGTTTCGACCTATGGTGGCTTCTTGAACGCGAGCCCGGGCTACGAGCCCCTCGTGTTCGGCTTCGGTGCCTTCAACAACACGCGCGAGGACATGCGTCCGGACGGCGCCGCGGGTCCACACCAAGGCAAGGTCGACACGAACGATCAATTCCAGATCTTCGGCGCCGCCCAATACACGCTCTGGAACCAGCTCTACTTCAAGTTCGTGCTCTCGCACGCCAGTAACCACACTGAGGACTACAACAAGGGCATTTACACGAACAGCTCGATCAGCGGCCGTTTCCGCATGATGCTGCTCTTCTGATCCGCAGCTGACCTACACGCGAGGAAAGGCGCTGTTCGGAAACGAGCCGCGCCTTTCTGCTTTTTGTAGCCTCGTCGGTCGCACAGCCTGCGAGCAGTTGCTCGCGTCGGTCGATGTCCGAGAGTCGGGTGAGCGCGGATGCTCTTGCCAGCGCCGAACGATGGTGCCGCGAGCATCGAGGGACTCGCGAAGACTCGACGCCGGTCGACGCTCCAGCACCTCGCGCGTTTCGCTGCCAACCAGCCTGAAATCATCCCGGGGCATCGTTATGCAACGGTCGAGTGATCACGGAAAGCGGAACGGTCCACCCGGAATCAGCTTGTAGTGCACGAACCCTCGTTTGCTCGGCTCCTGGCTGAGTCACCCAAAAATCGCGCCCTGGCGCGCGCCTGCGCCGGTTCCTGCGCCAAGCGCCCCGATGCCTTCGCCCAGCGGTTGAGCGATGTCGAGCATGCGCCTGGATCCAAAGTTGAGGACGTCATTTGCAAAGGCTCACACGCAATGTCAGGTTATCGTATGTCGGGGTTGATGCTAATGTCTCGGACGCCATTTTTGCGTACGTTGACTCACGTCGTGGCTGCATCACTGCTCGGGGCGCTGATGCTCGCGGGTTGTGCGAGCGAAGAGACACGATGTTTATACTGGCCGGATGAGCCGGTAGCTGACGGATGCGGCCCAAACGACGCTTACTGCGGCCAGGTCGGCGGTGCGATGTGCCCGACAGCTCACGATGCAAAAGGGGCGCTGTTCAAATGCGACGAGGAAGGAACGATCGACCGTGGGCCGACAAAGAAAGGTGATGATTGTTGCTACGACATCACGGTCCGCTCAGTACGAGGCGAGTGCAAGGTTCGCTGAGCTAGCGAGCCCCGCCGCACGCGACCCGAGCGTGGCGGGGAGTCTCGCCGCTTAAATTCAGGAACACTCAACTGGCATCATCGAGCAACAGGGGTCCAGTCCGGCATCGCGGGGAGCGACACGGTTTCAACCTACGGTTCGCAACACGAACCGCGCCTTTCTGCTTTTGTCCGACGCTCGCGTTACTTCGTGAACAACGTGAGGTCCGGCGTATCGCCCATCTTCTTGTAGCCAGCTGGGCCGGGGTGGAGCCAATCCGTCTGAGACCAAGCGGCGTACGTCGCTTGCAGCTTGGGGGGATTACCGCCGTCAGTCAGCGCAGTGTCGAAATCGATGTAGCCGTCGAACGCGGCGGTCTTGATGTACGCATTGATCGTGGTGCGGACCGTTTCGTGCGCGGCGGTGTAGTAACTGTTGCCGCTGAACGGCGGGATGGTGGCGCCGATGGCGACTAAGTTCTTGGCGTGCGCCGCGCTGACGAGCCCCGCGTAGGCGGTCTTCATCGAATCGGCCGAGGCGCCGCCACCGATGTCGTTCACGCCGTCGTAGATGATCGCGTATTTGATGCCGCTTTGGCCCAACACATCGCGGGCGAAGCGCGCTTGCGCGGCCGTACCCGTGCCGATCAAGTTCGTCGCGCCGATGCCTTGGTTCATGACCGACACGTTGGCCGTACCCGCATTGGCCTGCAGGCGCGCGGCCAAGACATCGGTCCAGCGATCGTTGCCGTCGTCCGTGGTGCCGCGGCCGTCTGTGATCGAATCGCCGATCACGGCGATGCCTTTGGAACCCGCGGGCGCCATCACGTCGATGCCGGAGATGAAGTACCAGTGCAGGCCCTTCGGAGCGGAAGTCAGGTTGGCCACGCTCACGTCCGTGCTGCTGGCTTGCACGTAAGAGTTGGTCCGCGCGCCGGCGTGGGCGGTCAGGTCGCTGGGAACGCTGCCGAGGGCGGTGGTGATCGTGATGTTGGACAACGCGGGGGCCGCAAAGTCGACCGCGTCGGACCACACTTCCATGCCCTGGGCGATGGTCACGCCGGGCATGCCCGAGAAGGCGAGCGCCTTATCCGTCGCGGTGTCGATGCTGCCGTCCACCTTGGGCGTGGCTTTGCACAGGGCGACGTGAGCCGATTTGATGGTGACCGCGCCGTTGCCGACCTTGTTCGAGAACTGCACGCGGAATTTGCCGCCACCGACCGAGATGTGCGTAACCTGACGCAGTACACTGTTCGAGAGCGCGGCCGGGGGCTGCGCGTCCGATGCGGCGAGGTAGGGCGACGCGGTCCAGGTGCCCAGCCACTGGGTGGCACCTCCGCCAGCAGCGCCCGCGCCCGCGCCGCCTGGGGCACCGCTCGAGCCGGAGCCCGCGGCGCCGCCGCCGCCCGCGCCGCCCGCGCCGCCCGCGACGACGCTACCCGCACTGCCGGCAACCGGTGCGGCCCCTGCGGTCGCGCCCCCGGCAACGCCGATGGTTCCACCGCTGCCGCCTGCGCCTGCGCCTGCGCTACCCGGGCTCGCACCGCCCGCGGGGCTGCTGCCTGCGGTTGCCGGCGCTCCCGCGGCACCCGAACTGCGGCCCGCGCTCCCTGGGCTCCCCGCGGCACCAGCGGGATTGTCCGAACCGCCACAGGCCAAGCCTGCGCCGATGATCACGAACAGCGCGCTGAACGCGGCCGGTTGAACCCACGGTGTCAAATTCCGAAGCGAAGGAGTGGAGCGATGCGGATGTCGAGTCATAGTGCGCAGTGTCGAATCATCCCATAACTCGTCATTCGGAGCCCGAAACACAGCGCGATAGCTCAGAAACACCCGTTCCGAGCGACGCGAACGCCGCATTTTACCCAGGCGGAATGGTGCCGTTTCGGAGCATGTGGTTTCGGCGCTCGTCGGCGGTGGCATTTGTGGCCTTTTCGGTGGCCCTCGGCGCCTGTCGACGAGTCGACGAGCCGGAGCGTGACGAGCAGCGAGCTGCGCCGACTTCGACCGCGACCGCGACGGCAACCGCAACGACAACGCGGACCGCACCGCGGACCCTGCCCCCTCCGGCGCAACTGCTGACCTTGCCCAGCTCGGCCTACCAAGCAGCGCTGTTTGCGGACGACGAAGCGACTGAGCTTTTGACGAGCAGCGCGGCCTATCGCTTGTTGCCGGGTCAAGCACCGCTCATGCGCGCGCTCGATCTGGGCGTCGCCGCCACCGTAACACGAAGGAACTACGTCTATTGGTCCAAGGGGGCGCTTTGGAGTGAGCCGCGGCGCGCGCCGAACCCATCGGGAACGACCAAGCTCAGTGCGCTTGGCGAGCGACCACAACGCATCGTGGCCGACATGGTCGCGGATGAGTTCGCGTTCCTCACCCGCAGCGAGGGCAATCGCTATGCGATCGCCACGCTCGAAGATCGCCGCCCGAAGATTTTGTACACCTCGCCCGGCTCGATCGACGCACTGACGATGATCGGTGATTCGCTTTATTTCGTGGAGCGACCAGGCGGTCCGGACTTTCGCATCGCGCGCGTGAAGCTGACCGGTGGTGCAGCGAGCTTTTCCAGCACCAAGAGCGGGCGGTGGCCCGCGCTACTAGGCGGCGAAAAGGAGCTTGTCTATTACGACGGCGCACGGCGCAACGTGCTCAGTTTGTCGCCCGATTTGCAGCAAGAGCGGGTGCTGGCAAAGGACTTCATCTGTTCGCCGTTCGCGGTGGCCGCGAGCGTGTACTGCTCGACCATGGAGGGTATTTTCGAGCTTGCCGCGACAGGCGAGCCGCAGCAAGTGGTGCCCGCGCCGCGCCAGCTGATCACGAACCTGGTCGCGACTTCGCAGCGCTTGGTGTTCATCACCGACGCGGGTGCCCAAGGGCAGGATCAATTGGCAGTGTACGGCGTGCCGCTCGAGAAGCCGAGCCAGCCGCCGCACTGAAGCGGCGCACCGGGGCTCACGGCGCCGGGCGACCGAGTTGATCCATCAGGTACGTCATGGCGGACCGCGGCGAGCCGTTGCGAATCAAGCCGCTGTTGGGCGCCGACGACCAGGTCTGACCGAAGATCCAGCCCCAGATGGTGATGCCCTTCACGTAGCTGGCGCTCCTGAACAACGGGAAGTACTGCTGGTACAAGGCGAGCTGACGCGCGTCGTCGGTCGTGTCGATGTCCATCTCGGTGATGTACACCGGTAGACCCGTTTGACTGTGCAAATCGCCGAGTAACTTGGTAACGGTGGCCAAGCTGACGCTGCCATTGTCCAAATCGTGGGCTTGCGCGCCGAGCGCGTCGATCGGCGCGCCGAGGGCCTGGATCTTCTTCACGATGTCGATGAAGTGGCTACTATCGTTCGACCACTCGATGTTGTTGTAGTCGTTCAGGATCAGGACCGCGTTCGGGCAGGCGGCGCGCGCCCAGGTGAAGGCGTTGGCGATCCATTTCCAATCACCGTTCGTGCCGCCACCGATGTTGCCGTCGTAGGCGGGCTTGGTGTGTGGCGGGGGTTCGTTCACCACGTCGATCAACCTGGTGTTCGGGTAGCGGGTGCAGAATTCGGTCATCCATTTTTGCACGGCTTCTTGATTGATCGTGCCGCCGGGCTGTTGGCTGCCCCAGACGAAGGTGTGCTGTTTGAAGATGATCTTGTTCTTCTCGGCGTAGTCGTAGATGGCGTCGAGCGCGGTCCAATTGAAGGCCGCACCGGCGTTGGACTGGACTGAGCCCCACTTACCGGCGTTCTCCGGGGTCACCTGATCCCAGTAAGTGGCAAACTTGCGGGTGCCTTGATCCATGCCGTTCATGAAGCCGGTGGTGATGTTGCCCACGAACTCCGGGCCGGCCCCTCCGCCACCGAGCTTGCCGCCGCTGCCGGTGCCGGCGCTGCTCGTGGTCCCTCCGGCAGCTGGGCCTGATCCGGAACCGGCCGTGCCGGGGCTCGAGCCCGCGCCGGCTACGCCAGTACCCGCGCCACTGCCAGCCTTGCCCGACGTGCGACCGGCACTGCCGCCGCTACCGGCGCTCTTTCCGGCGCTCGAGTTGCTGCCCCCGGCCGAGAAAGTTCCACCGTTTGCCGCTGCACCAGCGGCTGCTGGCGCAGCCCCGGCTACGCCCTCGCCGTCGTCAGCGTCATTGTCGACTCCGCCTCCGGCGCAGCCTGAAACGGCGAGCAGAACAGAAGCACCGATGACGCATTTTTTCAGTATGTTGTGGCGCACGCGAGCCTTCGACTTTGCCTCCCAAGTGCTGCCTGCGCCATCAGAAGCGATCGTTTTAATGCAAAATTCCCGTGTTCTTCCCGGCCAGCGACCCTTCACCCGCGCGGGTGATGGCGGCCTACTTGCCGGAGTGCTTGCCGGTGCGCGCGGGGCTGAGGTGTGGGTGATGACTATTTCCGTTCCAACGCGAGACGGTTTTCCGAGCACGAGTCCAACATGAGCGAAACAGCTATCTACCGAGATCCGAGCCAACCGCTCGAGCGCCGCGTCGAGGACCTGATTCAGCGCATGACTTTGCCGGAGAAGGTGGGGCAGTTGCTGCAGCTGAACGGGCAGATCGATCCGATCGAGACCGTGCGCGAGATGCAGCCCGGTTCGTTGCTTCACATCTTGAACGACGAGCTGGCCAAAGCTATGGACGCTGCGGCGGAAACGCGGCTCGGCATTCCGCTCTTGATCGGTGAGGACGGCATTCACGGTCACTCGTTTCACCCGGGCGCCACCATCTTTCCGACTCAGCTGGCGATGGCCTGCTCGTGGAACGTGGAGCTGATCGAGGCCGCCGCGCGCGTCACGGCGCGTGAAATGGCGACCACCGGCGCGCATTGGACTTTCTCGCCCGTGCTTTGTTTGAGCCGTGACGTGCGCTGGGGCCGCACCGGCGAAACCTTCGGCGAAGATCCCTGGCTGATCGGCGAATTCGGCGCCGCGATGATCCGCGGCTATCAAGGCGCAGGCCTGGCTGATCCGAACGGCGTGCTGGCCTGTGCCAAACACTTCGCGGGCTACTCCGAAACGCAGGGCGGGCGCGACGCCTCCGAAGCCGATATTTCTCGGCGCAAGTTGCGGTCTTTTTTCCTGCCGCCGTTCGAGCGCGCCGCGCGCGCCGGCTGCATGACGTTCATGACCGGCTACCAATCGATGGACGGCTTGCCCTCCACCGCCAACCATTGGCTGCTGACTCAGGTGTTGAAGCAAGAGTGGGGCTTCACCGGGATCTTGGTCACGGACTGGGACAACGTCGGGCGGCTGCATTGGGAGCAACGTATCGTGCCGACCGCGAAGGAAGCGGCGGTGGTAGCGGTGCGCTGCGGCAATGATCTGATCATGGCCACGCCCAGCTTTTTCGAGGGCGCGCAAGCCGCCGTGCGCGAAGGGCTCTTGGCCGAGACGGAGATCGACGCCATCTTGCGGCGCATCTTGACGCTCAAGTTCCGCATGGGCTTGTTCGAGAATCCGCGTCGCCCCAACTGCGAGCAGCAAGCCCGTGTGATCGCCAGCCCGGAGCACCGCGCGCTCAATTTGGAGCTCGCGCGGCAAACGCTGGTGCTCTTGAAAAACGATGGCACTTTGCCGCTTTCGCCTGATCGATTGTCGAAAATCGCAGTCATCGGCCCCAACGCGGACGACGCGCTCGCGCAGCTCGGTGATTGGTCTTTGGGCAGCTCGCAGCATCCAGCGAGCGCCGGCAAGCAACCGCGCGCGTGCACGGTCACGCTGCTCGATGGCATTCGCGCGCGCGTGCCGGCCAGCGTATCGGTTGCCTACGCGCGGGGCTGTTCGCTCGAGTCGACCGATAGCAGCGAGCTTACCGCGGCCCTCGCCGCGTGCGCCGCTGCAGACCTGATCGTACTCGCCGTGGGCGACGCTTTGCCGTTCATCGGCGAGACGCTGAGCACGGCCACGCTCGAGCTCCAAGGCGGGCAAACGGCGCTGCTCGACGCGGTCATCGCCCTGGGCAAACCGGTGGTGCTGGCGCTGGTGAACAGCAAACCATTGGTGCTGCCCGCGGCGAGCGAGCGGGCCGCTGCCATCGTCGAGTGCTTCAATCCGGGCATGCAGGGTGGCACGGCCTTCGCCGAGCTCCTGTTCGGAGACTTCAATCCGTCCGGCAAACTCACGATCTCGTTTCCCCAGCACGTCGGTCAACAGCCCAGCTTCTATAGTCAGATCCGCGGCCAGCACGGCAAATCTTACGCGGATCTCGAGCAGAGCCCGCGTTTTTCCTTCGGCTTCGGGCTCAGCTACACGCGCTTCGAATACTCGAGCTTGCGGCTCGCCAAATCACGGCTCGCGCTCGGCGAAGCACTGGAGCTCAGCTTCGAGCTTTACAACAGCGGCGCGCGCGTGGGCACGGAGATCGCCCAAGTGTACGGCTCGGACTTGATCACGTCGGTGACCTGGGTCAACAAAGTCTTGCTCGCGTTCGCGCGCGTGACTCTCGCGGCAGGCGAACGACGCACCGTCACGTTGACCATTCCGCAAGAGCGGCTCTCTCTGGTCGATGCGTACGAGAAGCGCGTGGTCGAGCCCGGTGAGTTCGAAGTCTCGGTCGCTCCCTGCTCTCGCGAAGACGGCGCGTTGCGCGCGCGCTTCACGGTCGAGGGCCAACCCTTCTCGTTCTCTGGCATCCCCGGAGTTGCAGCGGCCCCGCGCTGACGCGGCGCGACACCTACCCAGGGATTTCAGCGAAATTCAGGGCATCAGCGACACGAGCATCACGCATGCTAAAGTCAGCGAGCATGCGTTACCGGGTCCACCAGGGTCTGTCAGCCTTCGGGGCCGCGGCGTTGTGCGTTGCCCTGGCCGGCTGCGCGTCCCAGCACGACGAGTCGCTCCGTCTGAGTGAGGAGCTCGGGCGCGCGCGCGCCGACGCTGCGTGGCAACAAGCGCGCGCCGCGGATCTCGAGGCGCGCATGTCTCGGCTGGAACAACGAGCCGGGGTCGCACTGATTGATCGACGCGCCGAGGATCGCGAACTCATCAATCGCCTCGACCGCTTGATCGCGATGAACGAACGTCTGCTCGCCGAGCCCACGCCAGCGCCGGCCCCTACCCCCGCGGCCGAGCCCAAACTCGGTCCGACACTCAGTCCGGAGCAAGAACTACGCGCCGTAGTGGAGCGCTTGCGTGGCCACCCGGGCAGCCCGCATGGCGGCCTCACGCGTGAGCAAGAAGGCGCGCTGCGCGTGCTGATGCGGCCAGAGCGCACGTTGGACACGGAAAATCCGTGGCCTGCCGCCTTCTACTGATGCGCGAGCCACCGTTCTGGCCTCGTTTCACGACTCTGGCCTCGTTTCACAACACTTCTTCGGACACCACGCGCGCATAAACGAGGCGTTGCGGGCCACCACCGAGATCGGCCAGATCGAAATCGCCGCTGGGCACCAAGCCATTGGGCCTCAGCGAAGGATCAGCGGCTCCGATCCGAGAATCATTGGCGTCTTTGCCACTTGGATGTTGCACCTTGGCTTTGACGCTGAAGGTCACGCGCAGGCCCTTGGCGCCCGGCGGAAGACGCACGTGTATGCTCGCCGCGAGCTGTCGAAACGCGCTCATGACCGCAGACCACTCTGTTGCTGTTCCGCGCAGCAGCTCGACACTGCCGAAGCTGCCGTCTGCCGCGACGGTCGCGCGGAAGATCGCCTCGCCGCGCGTTGGCCCTTCGGCCCGCGCGGCGGAGCTCAGCGAACCGAGCAACGCATTGCCACGCGCGAGCCCGCGCTGTACGTCGTCCGCCGATAATGCGGCTTCGAGTTGCCGCTGCGTGGTCGATTTTCGCGCGCGTGGACCGAGCTCGGCGGCGGGAGCGGGCGCCGCCGTCGTGGCAGGGCCCGTGTAGTGAAGAAGAAAACGGTCATCGAGCCCTAGGTTGATCTTGCGGGGCGCTGGTCCGTCGCCGGCTTCCGCAGAAGCGACGGCAATCGGCGCCGCAGACGTATCAGCGCCGGGCGGGGCCTCCAGGATCGCCGGAGTTTCGTTGGCGGACTTCGCAGGCGGATTTCGATCGCGCTCGGCGATCGCGTCCGGCGCTCGGGGCTCCACGCGACTCGCCACAGCAGCGGTGGGCGACAGCGGCTCGGCGAGAGCATCCGACGCGGGAGCTTCTTCGACCGGAAATTCTTCGATCTCGAAAGACTGCGCGGCTGGCTGCTCGTTGACGAGCGAAGGATTGCGCGCGGGCCGCGGCCGCACCAAGAGCATCAAGCCATGCAAGGCTAAAGCGCCCAACAAGGCGTACGAGAAACGCGGCACGGCCCAGCTTGTGCCGGGCCTCACGAAGGGGCAAGCCCCCTGCCTGACCGACACAAATTATCAATAATCTCGAGCCCCGCGTTCACAAAACCCTGGCCCCGAGTCGATTGACATCCGAAAACACGAGGAGGATCCTTCGAGGTTACGGAGGACGAATGCGGATCTTTTGTTTGGCGGGGGTGGTGTTGCTATTGGGGTGCAGTTCGGACAAGGGCAGCGGGGCGGTCGATCCGGGTTCCGAAGACTTCTGTCTCAAGTGGGCCAACGACGTGTGTCGCTTGGCGTATTTGTGCGTGGACACCGGCGCACAAGATGCCGCATTCCACTCGCGCTACGGCGCGAGTCAGGATGACTGTTGGCAGAGTGTCGAAAAGCATTGCACGAGCAATCAGAGCGGCAGCCAGGCTTTTGGGCCCAGCTGCGGTCCAGGCAAGAAGGTAAATGACGCTCTCGCGAACGCCTGCACGGATGGCCTCGAGAGCGAAAGTTGTGCGGTCTGGACGGCGGCACCAGCAGGCCCCTGCGGTTCCGTGTGCAGCACGACGGGCAACACCGGTGCTGCGGGTGGTGCTTCGAGTGGCATGGCTGGTACTGGTGCAGGCGGCTTGGCAGCAGGCGGTTCCGGTGCCGGCGGCTCGGGCGGGGTCAGCACGAGCACTGGCGGCAGCGGCACGAGCACTGGGGGCAGCGGTACGAGCAATGGTCCCGTCACCACGTCTCGCCAGTTCTGCGACGTGGAACAGAGCGTGCAATGCGATCGAATTTTCGAGTGTCAGCCACAGCTTGCGGCCTTGCTGGGGACTTTGGCAGACTGTAAAGCTGCTGCCGCGAGCGATTGCGCGAGTGGTGAATTCTGCCCAGGCGGCTACGACGCAAGCAAAGGGTCAAGCTGCGTGACAGCGACGAAGAACGCGACCTGCGATCAGCTGCTGGGCAATCCGCCCGAGGCTTGCACGGCGGCGTGTCTCGAGTGACGCGCAAAGCGAGGTTCGCGCGGGCAACGCGAGCACTGGCGCCGCTCGTGTAGCACACGTGACCGCGCTCGAGTTTGAACGTGACGCCGAACGTTCTTGACCGTTCTTCACACTCGCGGCTCGCGAAATCGGGATACAAACGGCTCAGATGTATGCGTTGGTCCTGGTTCTACACTCTTGGAATCGTTGGCTGGTTCTGCTCTCTGCAATTGCCACGCTGGTGGTCGCGGTTCGGAATCTTTCTACCGGTCGAGAATGGACGAGACCGAATCAACGGCTGCTGCTGCTGTTCATCTCGGCCTTGGATCTGCAAGGACTGCTCGGCTTGCTGCTGTACTTCGTGCTGAGCCCGATCATTCCCAAGACGAGCAGTGAATTCAAAGCCGCGATGCACGTCGGCGTGTTGCGCTTCTTCGCCATCGAGCACATCACGATGATGCTGCTCGCGCTGATAGCGGCGCATGTCACCTCGGTGTACGTGAAAAAAGCGAGCAGCGCGCGCGCTCGTCAGCGAAGGGCGATCGGCGGCGTTGGGCTCACGCTACTCCTGATCTTGTCCGCGATCCCCTGGCCCTGGGTGGCCGCGGCGCGCCCGCTCTTCCACTGGGTTTGAATACGCCTACAGCGGCGCCGTCGTGGGTCGTCTTGCGCGAGCGATGCGCCGTGCGTTAAAAGTCGGAGCATGAAGTGGTGCGTTCTGCTTGGTTCCCTGCTGCTCGCAGCCGGCGTTTCGGGGTGCTTCGATAAAGAGGCAGCGACCTCGGGGCAAACCGGTTGCTCGCCCGGTGAACTGGAGATCTCTGACGAGGACACCGGCTGGAACTCTGAGACTTGGACCGCCACCTGTCACGGCGAGCGATACTTCTGTTCGCTGGTCGGTACGGGTAAGGATTCCGGTCAGGTGAGCTGCCGCGCGGCTTCGGGTCAGGCGACCGCGAGCACGACCAAGCCAGTCGCGCCGCCGACCGCTGCTGCTCAGCCGAGCCAAGCGCCGGCTCCGCAAGAGCCGCCCACCGCCGTCGCGGGCTTCAGCTTTGGAAGCACTGCGGAAGACGCGGCCAGCGCGTGCACCGACCACGGCTACGTGTGGCAGCCGGGTACGGACAATCACTTTCGCTGTTCGAGCAGCCCGGTTTCAATCGGGGTCGAAGCCGCGCCGCTCGTGCGCTTCTGTGACGGAAAGCTGTGCGCAGTTTCGCTGCACGTGGTTTCCTCGAGCGCATGGCTTCGCACCTTCGCGCGCTTCAATGAAGTCCTGACCAAGAAGTACGGAGCACCTGCGGATTCGAAGGGCGTGCTGTACAGCAACTGCTCGACCGAGGAGCAGTTTCGAACCTGCATCATGACCGGCGGCCTCGAGCTGGTACGCGACTGGAAGTGGCCCGCCGGCGCGCAGATTTCGCTGAGAGTGGCGGCCGGCAAGCAGGCGCCGGAGATGAAAATCATCTACGTTCGGCGCGACCAAAGCGAGATCGTGCCTGAAGCGCTCTAGCCCGCGGCTCGACGCGGCGCGTGCTATAAGCGGAGCATGTTCGGTCGTTGGCTCAAAGCGCTGGGTGCTCGGGAAGACGCTTCGGCTGGCGGGGCGCTGCGCGCTAGCATCGAACGCGAGCTGCCAGGTGCAGATCCTGAAACCGTCACCGTGGTCACGAGCATTGCCGGGCTACTCGGAACCGTCGCCTACGCCGATCGCGATTACGCGCCCGCTGAGGAGGCTCGCGTGCGCAAGGAGCTGTTGCGCGTGCAGGGCATGACGCAAAGCGGTGTGGATGCCATTTGTAAGACGTTGCGCGAGCACATCGTCGAGATCTCGAGCGTGGAGACACCGCGTTTTGCCCGCGCCTTGCTCGAGCTGGCAGACGAGGACCTGCGGCGAGAAGTGCTGGGGGCAATGGTCGAGTTGGCCGCGGCCGACGATTCGATCACGCTTGCCGAGACCAACATGCTGAGGCAGCTCACGAAATCGCTCGGGCTCAGCCAACAGGACTATCTCGAGCTGCAAGAGCGCCACCGCCAGCACCTACGCGTGTGAGAGAAGCGAGCGCCAGCTCGGGCGCTGAGTGCTGCGGCTAAAGCGTGTCCAAGAACCGCACTAGATCGGCGCGCTCCGTGCTGTTCAGATCGAGACCAAACGGGTGCCCGACGGCGGCGCGCGCCGGGTCGAGCAGCTCCGCGAGGTCGCGCACGGAGCCGCTCGCGAACAGCGGCGTGCGATCGCCAACATCGCGTAGGGACGGCACGCGGTAGGCACCCGTACCGCGTTCCGTGCTCAGCCCCACGAGAGGATCGGTTCCGATCCGATCGAGGGCGATGGGCGGCCCGCTGTAGCGCGGGGGTTGATGACACGAGGCACAGCGTTGCTCGAAAAGCTGCGCTCCGCGAGCGGAGCTTTCGTCGGCGACGCGCAACGGCGCGTCCGGCAGGCGCCACAGAAATAGCGCGAGCGCGAATGCTAGCTTGCGTGGCGGGCGCGCTGTTTCTCCCAGCGAGGTAATGATCAGCGTCTCGGTGCGGATGGCGAGGGCAATCAGATCGTTTTTCACCGTCGCGGCGCGCTGCAGGTGCGATTGGTAGCGAATCGGACGCAGATCCGGAATCGCCACTGGGTTGTCGCTGGCGTCGTTCGTGACGTCCAATCGCCCGGGGCCCCAGGCGCGGTTCGGTGGGTCGCCGCGAAAATCCGATGTCATGAGCCCGATGTCGAGCTGCGCGTTGTTCTTGCCGATCAATAACTCGTGCTCGATGGCCGCTACGTGGCAGGAAGCACAAGTCACGGCGAGCGACACCGCGTTGCCGGGCAAAGCGGTCCATACCAGGCCACCGAGCCGCCCCTCGGCACTCCACAGTCCGTAGTGTGCAGGCGCTTGCGAATCAGTCAACGCCAGCGCGGCAAAGCTCATGACTTGCACGGGGTACTCGAAGAACGCGCGCCGCCCGAGTTCGAGGAGGGGCCCCTCGGCCCAGGGTACGGCTTCGATTTCGAGCGCGGTAAAACCCGCGCTCGGTTTGGCGCCGCCAATGTCGGCTTCGGAGACGACTCGGACCTCCGGATCCCAAATCGGCAGCGCCTCCCATTGCTCCGGGTGATAGCGCTCGAGGCGCAGACGCGCGTAACCGTTGTCGGGATTTTCCAACGAAGCGACGAGCGCATCGCGCCGGTAGCGTTCGCTTTGATCGTAACGCACGCCGCGTTCGACGTCGCTCTCGGCGCCCTGCTCGATGGGGGCGGAGCACGCGCTCGTGAGCAGCGCGACGCATGCCAGCGCGCCCGCCGCTCGCGAACGCGAGCTCAGCCGACGCATTGGGCCGTCGAGCATTGCCAGCGCCCGACCACGGGCATGAACGCGCAATAGCCGGCGTTGGGCGAGATGCTGCAATCAGCGTCGTCCAAGCACTCGTCTTCCTGGGTATGACAAAAGTAACCCACGACGCCGCTGTAGTTGCCACACGCGCCCAGGCTGGGCGAACAATAGCCGCTATTGCCGCAGTCTGCGTCCACTCGACAATTGCCCGGCAAGCACACGTTGTTCCCGGCATAGCCGCCATCACACTGGCAGAGCTGAGACTCTCCGGTGGCGGCAGTTGGACAGTCCGAGTCGGTAAAGCAGAGATCGTAGGTGCAGCGATAGCCGGCACGGCCGTTGCCACTGCAGCGCCCGTTTGCTCCGTCCGTGCACTCTGCGTGTGAATGACACGTGACCCAGTTCGGATCTCCATCCGGAGGCGCATTGGGGGGCATGCTGGGGCGCGTGGGATCGCAGGCTGTCGCTTCTGAGCGGTGCTTCTCCGGTTCGCGCAGGGTCATTCCGCCCGCTCCGGCTTGCACTGTGGAGCCGGCCGCGCCCGCGGCCCCGCCCGGCGATGTCCCGGCGCTGGTAGGCGATGCCCCCGCCGACGCTCCCGCAGCGCCGCTCGCTTCGCCGGAGCCTCCCGCGCCCGCGGCCGCGTCGTGCGAGTCAATCGCCCGCCCACTACAACCAACGACCAGTGAGGTCACACAACCAAGGGCAATGACGAGCAGCGCACGAGAGAGGGGCATTGCCGGTTGCTCAGCAATGCCCGTGCCAGCGAGGCAACCGCGAACGGCCAATAAAGTGGCCTGGTTTCACGCTGCGAGTGACACAGTGTGCCAGACCCGCGTGAAACGGCACACGCTCGATCAGGGTGGGCGTTCAACCTTCAGAGGCACACAAGCGCAGCGCGAGCGGCAAGATCGCCGCCTTGGCGTCGGCGCTGAGCGAGCCTTCGATCCGCCCGCCCCCATGGCGCTCGAGCACCAAGTGCTCGACGAGCCCCCCACCGCTTGGTCGCGCGCGGTACGACGAAATATCGAGCCCCAGCGCGAAGAGCGCGCGGTGCACCGAGCCGATCAGCGGCGAACAAGAACGTTGGCCAATTTCGACGGCCAGCAGTTCTGCTCCACGTTGCTCGAAGCGAACTTCGGGTTGAGTGATCACGGCGAGTTCTAGCCTGCAGGGAGAGAGTGTCTGATTGAGGAACGGCCACCAACTTTTCGGTGACCTCCTGACGCGACCTCCCAGCGGACATTGCACCCGAAAGATAAGTCCGCTGCCGCAAGTTGGTCGCATTCGGGCAGGCCATCAGCTTGAACCCCGCGGCCACCGCTCGCGAGAAGCGCGCGCAGGTCGGACCTCGCCGCCGAAGGCTGCGACGCTGCGCGGGATGTCACGTGACCATCAACAACCAGTCACTTCATGAAGAGCCGGCAGGTTGCGCGGCAGAGCTGCGCGCGCGGACGGGTAGCTTCCAGCCGGGGCGCGCGAAGTGGCAGGTGTAGCCGTTGGGAATGCGCTGCAGGTAGTCCTGATGTTCCGGCTCGGCCTCCCAGAACGGGCCCGCGGCCGCCACTTCAGTCACCACTTTGCCGGGCCACAGGCCTGACGCATCCACGTCGGCGATGGTGTCTTCGGCGATGCGGCGTTGCTCGTCGCTGGTGTAAAAGATCGCCGAGCGGTAGCTCAGACCGCGATCATTGCCCTGGCGGTTGAGCGTGGTCGGGTCGTGAATCTGAAAGAACAGCTCGAGCAAGGCGCGATAGCTGAACTTGGTCGGATCGAAGATGACCTCGAGCGCTTCGGCGTGGCTGCCGTGGTTTCGGTAGGTCGCATTGGGCACGTCTCCACCGGAGTAGCCGACGCGGGTCGAGAGCACGCCCTCATGGCGCCGAATCAGCTCTTGCATGCCCCAGAAACAGCCGCCCGCCAGCACCGCACGTTCTTTGCTCATGTTCACGTTCTCCACTGGTAGATGCCGATCTTTGGAGTCCATGTGGGCGAAAAGCAAGGCCCGCGGGCGCTCCTGTAACAGATAGGTGACACGGCTCCGCGCGCAGCAGCGATAACCTTGCGAATTCGCGACGTGTGTGAAATCAAGGAGCTGGATGACTTTCTTGGTGCACCTCTCGGATCTGCACATGACGCGCAGCGACCGCGCCCAAGCGCGCCTGTTCGACAAGCTGCTGGATGCGTTGAGCGCCGAGCACCGAAAGGCACGCCCCGAGCGAACCACGGTGTTCATTACCGGGGACGTTTTCGACTCAGCCACGGACCCGCCCGCGCCGCTCATCGCCACATTTTTGGACTTCCACCGACGCATGCTCGAAGTGCTGGGCAATGCCTTCACGGTCGTCCTCCCCGGCAATCACGATCGCAGAAAATTCGGGTTGCTCGGTCCCAACCGGGCGGCATTGTTCTCGGCCTTGCACCGCGCCGCGGATCCCGCGCGCGTGCACGTGCTCGGACAACGCACGCCATTTCTCGCGGAGATGGTACCCAGCGCGTTGCACGGCTTGCCCGCGCACGTCGTAGCCTATGACTCGACTTACTTGCCGAGTGGGCTGGTCGGCGCGGGCGGCACGTTTCGTCTGGAAGATCTGCTGCAAGTGCACGCCCAGTTGCCGGACGACGGGCTGCCGTTGGTGTTGCTCGTGCATCACCACTTGATCCCCACGCCGGTGACGGACATCAGTCACATCGACATGGTCGGTACGCCGCGCATCGTGCGCTGGTTGGTTCAATCGCTGCTGCCCAAATTGTTTTCGCACGCAGACCGCGAAGAGCTGACGATGACCGCGCTCGGGGCCGGCACGGCGCTGTCTGCGCTGCACTCGTTCGAGCGCGCGGTGCTGCTCTTGCACGGCCACAAGCATGTGCCGACCGCGCGCATGCTGCGCGCCTTGGATGCCGAATCCGGTGACCTGATCTTGGCCTCTGCGGGCAGCGCGGGCCGCTCGGAGGGCGTTTATTCCACGCAGCCGAATCCGGCACGGCTTTGGCCCTCCTTCAACTTGGTCGAGCTTTCGGCGGAGCGCGTACGCGTGGAGGCGCTGTCTTTTTCGCCCAAGCGCAGCGGGCGCCCGCCCATCCGTCGCGATCTGGTGCGCGCGAAGCGCTCGGGCTCCAAGTGGGAGCTCGAGCCGTGCGCGCTGGAAGCGAGCGACGTCCCGGTGCGGGTGCTCACCGACGAATCGACCTACACTTTGTCGCCCTCGCGCCATTCTGCCGAACGCTGGGATTTCGTGTGCGAGCGGCGAGTCGCGCTCAAGCCGGGCGCCAAACTCCGCCGCTACAAGGACTTCGTGCACGCGGTTCCTCCTTTCGCGCCCGGCTCCCGCTCGCGCGCCGAAGTGCGCGGCTATCGACGCGTCGATATCTCGCTCGATGGGCCGACCGCGCACCATTCGCTCGACGCGCTCTGCCGCACGCTCGCCGAGGCGGCGCGCTGCTACGGCCCTGGCACCGCGTTCGAGTGGGTGGGTTTGTTGTGTCGCTACGGCGCAAACCAGGCCACGCTGCGGCTCGCATCGCGCCCAGACGATGAGTTTCGCCCCTTCGCCAGCGCCACCGATCTCACGACTGGCCGCGAACGCCCAGCGCGCATCGAGCTGCGTGCCGGGCTCTGGTCTGTCAGCCTTCGGGATTGTGCGCCGCGCACGCTGTTGCGTATCTATTGGCCGCTCGCCAGTAGCGTGACCGCTTCGTGAACGCTCAGCTGGCCAGTGCGCTCACCAGCTCGACTTCGATCACGTGTCTGAGCTCGGCAATGGCGGCGGCGGCGCTGGTGAAGCGGTCGGGATACGCGTCGAGCGCGACTTCGATTGGCATGCCGACGGCGCGCAGGCGCTGCTCGGTCCGGTCGAACATCACGCGCACGTGGTCGTCGATCGGCTTCGACGCCGCGGCGACCAGCGCGCTCAGGCCACCGCTGCCGCCTCCGACGTAGAGGCGCTTACTGCCGGCGATGATGGCGAGCACGATCTCGAGTGAAGTTCCGCTATAATAGCCTTCCACCGCAAACGGCAGCGGCCGATTCTCGCCGCGCGCGCGCTCGACGCGCGCAAATTTTCCGGAGACGACCGACAGCGTGTCGAGCATTTGCGCCACCAGTGTATCGACGCTCAGCTTGCCTGCTTTGGAAAAACTCGCGGCGTACGCGTGCGCATCGCCCAACAGCCGCTCGATGCGCTCGGCGTATCCGAGCACGTTCACCGAGAGCTCGAGGGCGTAAGCGCGCAGGCGCACGCTCTGAGCGTCACTCTGTAGCAACGAAGCGCGGACGTTGGCCTCGTCGAACAGCAGATATTCGAGCGCATATAGACCACGCGCGTCCACGCCGAGCTGCTGCACGCGTCCTGCGTCGAGTGGCGCGGGCTCGTTCAGCACCGCGTCGATCGAGGTTGCGCGCGCCGGCCAGAATGCCGCGCGTTGAAAGCCCTCACTGTCGATGAAGGGCCCGCTGCGGAACGCGGACGCCCGCTTCCACGAAAGCGTGGCGCGCTTGAAAGCAGCTTGCGCCGCGCGCTGTCGCTCCGCACCAGGTTCGGTCGACAGCGCGCGGGTCGTCGTGTGCAAAGCGCTGGATTCGGCGCGCATATCGCGCGCCATGCCCAGCACCACCTCGGTCACCAGCCCTCCGAGCACCGAGGCCTGGTCACGCTTCCCGCAGCCAGAGACTACGGGAAGCGCGCTCAGCCCAGCGAGCTCGAGCAGCTGGCGACGCGTGATCAACGCGCGTTCCGCTCCCAGGTGAACACGGCAGGCGTCGAAGCATCGACGTGCAAGCGCAGCCACTCGGTGAGCGGCTTGGTGGTCGAACCCTGCACCACCACGCGCGACAGGTTCGGCACCGTGATCGTGACGCCGTGATCGGCGCTGCCGTTTTCGAGCGGCTTGTCCGAGACGTACACGTGCGAGTCACCTTGCAGCATCAGCACCGGCTTGGCAAACGCTTTGGCGCGCGTCGCGATGCGTTGCAAGAGGGCGTTGAATGCGTCGTCGGCGGCGCCGCCGATGAACGTGTCGGCTTGCATCGCGATCACGACACCCGCCGCTTTTTGTTCGGCTGCGACATTGAACAACCGATCGATCCAAGCGACCCCGGCTGCCTCACGTGCGCTGCGCTCGGCGTCACGAGCCGCTGGATCGTCGACCTTGGTGCCCGTGGTGTCGTCCGTGTACCACGCCAGCTTGCTGTCGTTGCTACCCACGATGTGCACGGCCGCGAAGGCGACGCCCGCGTCGAACCACAGTTGATTTTCGACGTACTTTTCGAAGCCTGGGTCTTCGGCCTGGGTCAGGACCTGCTTGAAGCCGCCGGCCAGCGCCAAGCCAGGCACCGGGAAAAACAGCTTACGCACGGCGTCCAGACGTTCGAGCGGGTTGTAAGCGCCGTTGTTGGCGCGGTGACAATCGGTCCACTCGTTGTCGCCCGGGGTGTAGATCATCGGGATCGGCAAGGTCGAGAAACCGGCGAAGATCTGCGCGAAGTACGAGTCATCGCAACGGCTGCTGCCGTTCTTGATGTCACCCAGGTGCAGCGCGTAGCCGATGCGCGGATCGGCGGCCATGGCCGCCATCAGGTTCGGGAAGTCCTCGATCTGCGCGGCGCCGTAGGGCGTGTCACCAATCACGGCCAGGTCGATCGGGGCGACCGAGGTCGAGAGCCAGGGCGGCGCTTCGAAGTCGACCGTGACTTCGCTGCGCCCGTTGCGGATCAGTTTGAGCAGCAGCTTGGCCACATCGAGGTCGTCGATGCGCGCGGTCAACGTCTTGTCCAAGATCCAGTTGGGGACGCTGCTGGTCTTGACCTTCGAGCAGCTCTCGGCAAACGCGTTGGCGTCGACCTTGACGATACCCACCGGCAAGCCGGTGATGGCAAGCTTGGGGGTCGTACCGGGCGTCAGATCGAAGCTCTTGTTGACGCTGCGGCTGCCCAGCACGCTGACTTGCAGGCAGCCCGTATCATTGGGAACGCTCGACAGCAGCAGCTCGACGCTGCCGACGCGTTCGTTCGTGCTGGCGCTCTCGCCGCTCGAGGTTTGGTCATCCGCGGCGCCGCACGCCGTGGCCATGAAAGCTGCCGTACAGGCAGCGGAAAACAAAGACAGGAACTGTCCACGACCGATCATGAAGTCTCCTTGGAACGCGGTGGGTTCGCGAACCGACCTTGTAGGCCAAGCGAAGAAGTTCCGAGGTGACGTCTCTTTCAGATCTTGATGACTGTCGGAAGGCGCCATCCGCTGCTCGGCAGTCTCCGAAAATCGGAGACCTTTGGCAGAGCGGGCGCTCAGATCTCGGAGCGCGAAAGCGAGAGCGCGTGCACGAAATCGTTCTCGATTGCCTTTCGATGACAATCGTTGCAACCGCCGGTGACGTCGCGGCCGTAGCCCTCACCATCGGGCGGGTTGATGCCACGCCAAACGATGCCCAAGGTTTTGTCCGCGCGCGGGCGTAGCTCGAACCACTCCCAACCCGGGCTGCCCTTGCCGTTGTAGCCGGCGCCGCGCTTGACCATCGCAAAAACGTCGGTTTCGTGCGGCGCTGCGCCGGCATCCGCCGAGCGTCGCTCGCTCTTCATGGTCTTGACCAAAATGGTGCCCACCGGGAAGGTGTGGGAACCGGGCGGCGGCATTTGGTTGATGTACTCGTGCGCGTCTTCGGCGGCGTGCGCGGCGCCGCTCGCGGCGCGACTCGTGAGATTTACTTTCGTCCACGCTTCGAAGCCTTGAAAATCACGCTCGAGCGCGATGAAGGGCTCGCGCGCGGGCAGCGTGCGCGGGACCGTTTTCTGGCATCCGGCCAGGCAGAGCAAGGCCGTGCTGATCAACGCCGCAATGCCGAACTGGCTCATCTGCCGGCAATGCTTGGCAGAGCAGCCGGCGAGGTCCAATCAGGAACTGGATTGCCGTCGAGAGTTCACGCCACCGTCACCCAATCAACACCCAGGCGCGCGCGGCCGATGGCAAACAGCGAGGGCGAAATGTCTGGACCGACGAGCCCGGGGATCGCGAAGGCTACCCTCTCACCTGCGCCCAGCTACTAGGTGGCCTTCGCGTTTTGCGCGTGGAGCGGCGGACGCTTGCCCACCGAGGCCGAGTGGGAGTACGCGGCCGGGGGCGGAGCCGAGCAGCGAGTCTACCCCTGGGGCAACGATCAACCGTCGTTCGAGCGTGCGCTGTTCGACGCTTCTTCAATCACCCCTGCGGGTGCGCATCGCGCCGGCATGGCGCGCTTCGGTCAGCTGGACTTGGCCGGTTCGGCTTGGGAATGGGCGCTCGACCTGTATCGCCCCTACCCCGCCACTTGCGACCACTGCGCCGAAGTCGAAAAAGGCTCGGAGCGCGTGCTGCGCGGGGGCGCCTTCCTGTACGAAGCCGAGTTCCTGCAGGCTTCTTACCGCTTTCACGCCGACCCGCAGCTCGCCCTCGGCGATCTGGGGTTCCGCTGTGCATACGCCGCAAACACGCCACCGTAAGCGAGGTTGGCACGGCGGCGATTGGCGCAGAATTCAGAGCGCGTGTGTGTGAGCGCTTCGCCGACATCAGCACATGAGTTTTGTCCGCCGCGGCGGATCCGAGTCCTCGCCCCAACGAATCGCGGTAAAATGAAGGGATGCGCTTGCCGACTCTGAACGCGATCGCCATCGTGGCCTGCTCGGGCGTCCTCGCGTTTGCGTGTAGCAGCGACAGCGCAAGCTCGGTCGCCCCTGGCGGGACGACGGGCGGCGCCACGAATACCGCGGGAAGCAGCGCGGTCAGCGGAAGCACGGCGGAAAGTGCGGGGCAAGGCGCAAACAGTGCTGGCTCGGGAACGAGCGGCGCGACTTCGGGCTCGGCGGGAAGTAGTGCCGGTTCGAGCGGCGGAGTGAAGAGCAGCTCGTGCAAGCGTGGCGTTGCCTACGGTCACCATTCGGTGGCCGACTTGGGCGCGCTCTCCGCCGGCGTGAGCTGGTGGTACAATTGGGATTTTCAGCCCGAGCAAGCGCTGCGCGCGGGCGCCTACCGTGACGCGGGCGTCGAGTATGCGCCGATGATATGGGGCAAAGCTTCCGATCGCGCGGCCGCAAAGACGGCCATCGCCGACGACGCTCGGGTGCTGCTCGGCTTCAACGAGCCGAACTTCGGCGAACAAGCGAACCTCTCGGCCACCGCCGCCGCGGCGTTGTGGCCAGAGCTGGAAGCGATCGCCGATGCCAAAGGCTTACGCTTGGTTTCCCCCGCCGTGAACTTCTGCGGCGGCAACTGTCAGGACACCGATCCATTTCACTATCTCGACGCCTTCTTCGCGGCCTGCAGCGGCTGCCGCGTCGATGCCATCGCGATCCACCTCTACGTCGGCTGTTCGCCCTCTGGCGACAACAAGGCAGAGTGGCTGATCAATCACGTTGAGACGTACAAGAGCCGTTTCTCGAAGCCGCTTTGGCTCACCGAATTTGCTTGCGACAGTGCCAAGAACGCCGCCGAGCAGCAGACATTCATGGAAGACGCCGTGGCCTACCTCGAGGGCGAGCCGCGCGTCGAACGCTATGCCTGGTTCTCCGGGCGCGCCACGAACGTAGCCTACGTGGATCTGCTAGGGGACAGCGGTCAACTCACGCCCCTCGGCAAAGCCTACGTGAACGCTCCGAAGAACGCGGCTTGCACGCGCTAGCCGCGCCGAGATCGAGCAGTAAGGTGTTAGGCTGAGCAGATGCCGAGCCTCACCCGCCGTGGCTTTTTGGCCAGTGCGGCCGCGAGCGGCGTGGTGGCATGCGCACGCGGCCCGTTGATTCGGACCACGCTGCCCGAGATCACGCATGGCGTGCAAGCCGGGGACGTGCAACCCGGGCGCGCGCTAGTTTGGGCGCGCTGCAGTGAGCCCGCCGTCATGCAGGTGGAGTGGGCAACGACTTCCGACTTCGCCCAGGCCCGACGAGTGCGTGGGCCGCGCGTGGGCCCGGTGAGCGATCACACGGGCACGGTAGCGCTCACGGATCTGCCCGCTGCGCAGACGATTCATTATCGCATTCGCTTCACACGCGAAGCTGCACGCGGCACGAGCGCGTGGGGGACGGGTCGATTTCGCACGCCGCACCCCGAACGCATCCGCTTCGCTTGGTCGGGCGATACCTGCGGCCAAGGCTTCGGCATCAACCCGAGCTGGGGCGGCCTGCAGTGCTACGCCGGGCTCCGCGCGATCGAACCCGACTTTTTCCTGCACAGCGGCGACATGATTTATGCCGATGGTCCGATCCCGCCCGAGCTCACGCTCGCCGACGGTCGAGTCTGGAAAAACCTGAGCAACCCGCGAGTCGCCCGCGTCGCCCAAGAACTCGACGATTTTCGCGCGCGCTTCGCGTACAACCTGGAAGACATGCACGTGCGGGCGCTGGCCGCGGAAGTGCCCATCCTCGCGCAATGGGATGATCACGAGACGCACAACAACTGGTGGCCTGGCCAACGATTGGACGACGAGCGTTACTCCCAAAGGGACGCCTCGCAGCTGGCTGCATACGGACGTCAGGCCGCATTCGAATGGACGCCGATCGGCCGAGGCAACGCCGCGGCGAGCGCTACCCCGGCGATTCAGCGAGTCGTCTCGTACGGACCATTGCTCGATGTGGTGGTCGTAGATTTGCGCTCCTTCCGCACGCCCAACGACGACAACCGCGGGGACAAGCGGGCCATGATGGGCGACGCGCAAGCCCGCTGGCTCGTCGATACACTCGCGGGCTCGCGCGCGAAGTGGAAAATCGTGGCCTGCGATCAACCGCTCGGCTTGGTCATCCCCGACGGCCCGAACGGTGAGCGCAGAGAGGGCTACGGCAACGGCGAGGGGCCTCCGCTCGGGCGCGAGCTGGAGCTGGCCGCGGTGCTGTCCGGGCTGGCCAGCCGCGGCGTGAAGAATATCGCCTGGCTGACCGCTGACGTACACTACGCGGCCGCACATCACTACGATCCCGATCGCGCGACGCTCGGCGCGGGCAGCGTACCGTTCCGCGCCTTCTGGGAGTTCATAGCGGGGCCGCTCCATGCCGCCAGCGGCGAGCCCAAACCGCTCGATCCCACCTTCGGCCCCGAGCTCGCTTTCAGTGGGCGCCGCCCGCCGGTCAAAGCGGGCTTGCGCCGTGGGACGGCCTGCAAAGCTTCGGCAGCGTCGAGGTCGACGGCCCGCGCGACGCCCTGGTGGTGCGCATTCACGATCTGCAAGGCCGCGAGAAATACAAACTCGAGCTAGCGTACGAAGCTTAGCTGGGTTTGATTGTTGATGGTCACCGAGCCAGCCGCAGGCCGGCTCAGCCTTCGGCGGCGGGTTGCGGCTGGAAGAGCGACGCCTGAGTGCCACGCCCATAACTCGTGGGAGTGAGCAGGTGAGCCCGTTCCGTGAGCAGCCGCGTGCGTGGCCCCTGCGCCAACACCCCGGCATGACCGAGACCGATGAAGTGGTGCCTGGCCCGAGAGATGGCCACGTTCAGCAAGTTGGGTCGCGCGTTCAGAAAGCCGAGTGAGGCGGGGTGTGTGATCACGCTGCTGAACAGCACGATGCTGCGCTCGCCGCCTTGAAAACGGTGCACGGTGCCGAGCGCGACGCCCGCGCGTTGACCCGATCCACCGCTCTCGCCCAGCTCGGGGCTGTATTCGAGCGGAATGCGCCGCTCGGCAAAGCTGCGGCGCAACCGCTCGAGCTGGCCGCGGTAAGGCGTGATGACCGCGATTTCAGCGGCATCCAAGCCACAGTCGAGCAAGCTCTCGAGCAGCGCGAGCGTCTCGCGCAGCTCGAGTTCGTTGCACCAGCTACCGGCGAGCGGCGTCTGTTCGCCGCGCAGATCGACCAGCGCCACGGGATGCGCCAAATAGGCGACCTGGGCGGCGCGGTCCGCGCGTGCGGTATGCACCGTGAGCCCGTAGCGGCACAGCGCGTCGGAGATGGCGATGATTTCGGGTTGGCAGCGGAAATGATCGACCAGCGCCAAGCGTTGCCCCACCGCGCGGTCCGCGATCGACTGCGTGGACACGTGAGCGTCTGCGTGCACGCGGTACGGCGCGAGCTCCGCGGCCAGGCCTTCCAGCTTGCAGGCACGAAGCAAGCGCGCTTCGTCGTCCGCGCCCAGCTCGATCACGGGCGCGAGCTGGTGCACATCACCAATGATGAGCGCGGATTCGGCTCGTAAAAGCGCTGAAACGGCGTGCGCCGGGTGGCATTGACCGGCTTCGTCGATCACCAGCCGAGCGACGCTGGCCTGGTCGTTGGCAAAGCAATTGCCGAGCGAGAGCAGCGTCGACCCCCAAATGTTGAACAGACGACACAGCCAACGCGCCGCATCGGCATCGTTGCGAAATAGCGGTCGCAATGAGCGCTCTTGTTCGACGGTGCGCAGCGCGCTGGTGATCGATTTGTTGAGCTCGGCGACGTGCTGTGCTGCCCACGCTTCGCGCACAGCGACCGCAGCTTCGAACAGCGCGCGCGATAGCGGCTCGTGATCGGCGACCTCCGGCAACGGTTCGGTCTCTACGCCCAAGGCCTCGAGTTCGGTGCGCAAGCGCTGGCGTTGTTCGACCCGCTGCGCGCGCAGCGCCTTGCGCTCGAAGCCCGCGCGCAGTTCAGCGAGCCGCGACAGGCACAGCTCCGTCGCTTCCTCCCAGCGCTCGAGCTGCTGCTCGGCCCCCGCAGACGCCAGCGACGACGGGGGTAACGGCAATTCGAGCGTGAGCCCCGCGTTCGCCAACGCGCGCTCGAAACCCGGCAGATCATGGGTCTTGGTGCGTTTGAAGTGACGTTTCAGAGCCTGCAGCGGCGCGTGTCCTGGCGCGGCTTCGCACAGCTTACTCAACGCCTGCAGGCGACTCTCGAGCGGATTGAGCGCGATCATCAGGGTCTTGCGCTGCGCATCGCTGACGGCCTCCAGGTTCAGCGCGCCCGCCGAGCTTTCGTCGGCTTCCAGCGTGCTGAGCCATTCCAGCTCGCGTTGCAGGCGCGCGCGCTCGGACCTGCGCGAAAGCGCCTCGCGACGCGGCGCGAGCACGGACGCAAGCTGCGCGCGCAGGGCGCGGAACTCCTCCTTTGCCTGCGTCAATCGGCCCATGCGCTCGCCCATGCCGACGCTCTCTGCGCGCTTCAGCCAAGCGAGCGTGCGACGCAACGCGGGCGCCAGCTGTTGCTCACAGGCTTGTCGGCTGCCCGCGCGCAAGGCGAGCGGCAACTCACCGCCCGAGAGCGGCTCGATCACGTTGTCGACGGCGCGATTGTTGCTGCTGGCGATCACGAACAGTGCGCTGCCCATGCGTCCGCCATCGACCATCGGCTCCACTTGGCGCAGCAGGGCTTCCGCGCACAAATGCAGAATCAAGCTGGTTTTGCCAGTACCTGGGGGGCCTTGCACCGCGCTCAAGCTGGAGCCCCAAAAGTGCTCGGCTGCCGTCCGCTGGCTCGCGGTCAGGCCCGGCCCCGGAAAGAGCGCGCGTTGCGGCGCCTCGCCCGCGGCGCGCGCGCGCCCCGTCAGGTACGCCCCGAGCGGCGACTCTAGCTTCCAACGCGCGCCCCCATCGGCGTCGAGCAACGCGTTGATCTCGCGTTGCAGGTGCCACGTGGTCTTGGCCTGCGTGCCATCGACCACGATGCCCACCGGGTAAACCTGAGCGCGCGAACCGCTGTGCTCGAGCAAACGCCGCACGGCCGTCGTCAGCCGGCCGATCCAAACCTCGAGCTCGCAGCTCTCCGCAGCGACGCTTGCCTTGAGCCGCGCTGCCCGTGCCTCGACACTCTCCGGTTCCAAGGCGTGGCGTGCGGCCGTGAGCTCGAGCGTGGTCGTGAGCAGCGCGAGCATGTCTCGCTCACTGGCGTCGTTCAGCGCGCGCAGCGCTTCGAACAAAGCGTCGATGCTTTCACCCGAGACGCCCAGCGGTTGCCGCAGCAAGCGCGTATCGATGAAAAAGGGCCAGGCCGACTCGACCTTGGGTGCGCGCGTCAACCGCGCCTCGTCGGGCGGCAACGGATATACATGGCGCTGCCGCTCCGCGCGCGTCGGCACGCGAAAAGGCTTATTTTCCCCGCTGGCAAAGCGCAGCCGGAGCCCACAGCGGACCAACCCCGCCAACTCGCCCTTGGGCAAGTGCAGCACCGGAAAACAGAGCAAATGCGAGAGCTCTCCCTCGTCGTCACTGCGTCGATATTGGCCATCCAGCCAGGTCTCGAAGAAGCCACACAGCTCGCCATCGAACGCGCGCTTCAGCGGCGTCTGCTGAGCGAGCAACTGCGCCAGCGCGCCGTCGAGCGGCAGCTTGAAATAGTCCTGTCCCGGCGTCGGCTGCTCGAGCCGCGGCAGCAACGCCGCGTGCGTCACCCGGCGCGCCTGGGGGCGCACCGAAAGCGCCTCCTCCAAGCGGAGCGCGGCCAGCCAATAGCGCAGCACCTCGTCCCCCTGCTCACGCGTGAGCAGCGCAGGTCGATGGGGTGGGCGAGAGGAGCTCGGCATGGCGCGACGCGGGGGGAGCACGTCGATAGCACAGCTCGGATGCGACGCTCGTACCGAGCGCGAATGCCGGCGCGCTCGCTCGATGCCGCTCAGCCGTCGGTCACTCTCCGGATTTGAAGATCTTGTCACCGGGCGGCGAAAGCGAACCGCGGTCCTGACCGAAGCATTCAACGGTTCCGATCGGCCCCACGGCGGGGTCCTGCGGGTCGCCGAGGATGCAAGTATGTAGTCTGCCTGCGGCAACCTGATACCACGCGCCAAAATTTTCGGCGGCGGTCGGGCTGCTACATTGTGCGGAAGAAAAAGGATCGCCGAAGCACGTGAAGCGATCGCCCACGGTGATGGCTGCGGTGTGCACGCCACCGGCGCTGACCGCCAAGTACGAACCAGGACGCGAATCGATGCGAGTATCGCCGTCGCCTTGGTCGTCGTCCATCACGCCGATATTGCCCCAACAAGCCATCGAACGATCGACGTTGATGGCACAGGCGTGCTCCGGCCCGACCGTGACCGTCTTGAACAGGCCGCCTTTTGCCAGGCTGACCACTCCCCAAGTGTCGTCACCCCAGCACACCACCCGAGCGCTATCATTTCGCACGCCACAGGCCGTGTCGGCGCCGGTGGCGATCATGTTGTATTTGCCGTCTGGCGGATTGATCTTGCCATGCGCGGAGCTGCCAAAGCAAAGTGCCGTGCCGTCGAGGTGTACCCCACAGGTGAAGTCATCACCGCAGGCGATCGACTTGAAGCGACCGTAGTATTCTCGCGCCGCGTCAGCAGGCGCTTGTTGCTGGCTGTTGTCGCCCCAACATTGCAGCATGCCGTCAGGGCGAAGCGCGCACGCGTGCCGGCGGCCCGCAGCCACGCTGATGAAATTGCCAGTCTGGGGAGCACCCGTAACTTGGCCGTCTGAATCATTGCCCCAACAGTAGATTCCGCCGGCCGCGAGCAGGCCGCAGTTGAAGCCGTCTCCCGCTGCGAGTGAAGCGCCGCGAGCACAGCCATCTGCAACCCTGCCGTCAGGCCCGGGAAGACACTCGCTGAGCTCCGTCGAGGCTCCCCCTCGTGGCTCGCCGCCCGGCGCGGCGCCCGAGACGCCACCTTGGCCTGCGTTCTCGCGTTGGCCGGCAGCGCCGCTGGCGCCGTCGCCCTCGAAACGACGCGCTTGGATGCAGCCGCTGGCCAGCAGCAGCACGGGGAGCCAAGCCGCCCATCGTTGGTTCACCCTCGAGGGGTTACTCGCGCATTTGGCGGCATGCAACGACTTGCGTGTTCAGCGTCTCAGGCCCGATCGCGCGCGCCGGATGAGGCTATGCCGAGAGACGCCGCGCGAGGTATATTCGCGCGCCGTGCGCCGCTCGAAGCTTCTGGGGTTATTTTTTCCGCTCTTGCTCGTCGACTGCGGGAGTGACCAAGCGGGCTCCGCGGGCGGCACGGCGTCGGTCGCTGGCGGCGGTGCGGCCTCGGTCGCTGGTACCGGTGCCGGGGGCTCGGCAGTGGGGGGTGATTCGGCTGCGGGCTCGGGCGGAGTGGCGGTCTTTGCCGACGGCGGCGAGGGCGGCGAGGGTTTCTGCGGCAACGGCGGGCCGTGCGTTTACTACCGCGAAAATTTCGACACGGCGCTGTGCGCTCCCGGCTGGCGTTTGCAGGGTTTTTGGCGCTGCGGCCAACCCGACACGACGTTCCAACCGTTCGCGCACAGCCCCGCGAACGTGATCGTCAGCACCGGTGCAGGCCCTGATGGCTCTTACCTCGGGGTCGCTAGCTCGCCCCCGATCGACCTCTCGCACGCTGGCCAACCGCTGCTCGAGTTCTATCTTTCGATGAGAGCAACCCACAACGATGACCTCGCGAACGGGCGCCCGTTCGTCTCGGGCTTGAGGGTGCGCGCTCGAGTGGGAGAGCAAGTATTCGATCTGCCGAATGTCGACCCGATCTACACGGGTTACCAGATGTGGAGCGAGTCGCTTCCGAGTAGCTTCGCGCGCCACCGTCTGGATCTCTCGGCGTTCAGCGGCAAAGTCATCAGTTTGGACTTCGAGTTCGTCAGCGACTACTACGCGGGTGACAACGTTCTGATCGACGACGTGTCCGTTTACGATGCGTCGCTCGTGCCCGCGATCCCGGAATCTCTGGCCGTCCCGCGTTGCGCCCCGAAAGCAACTCGCTGCGCCGGGCAGCTCACGCAAGTTTGCGCGAGCAGCGGCACTTGGCAGGCCACGGAGGAATGTCCCTACGTGTGCACGGACGGAGGCTCGTGCGGCGGCGTTTGCCGCCCCTATGAAGTCGCTTGTGACCCCGCGCAGCCGGGCACACGCCTCGTCTGTGAGGGTTCCGGCTTGGCCGTGGTCCCAGAGACCTGCCTCGATGAATGCGCAGCCGGGCATTGCCGAGGCGTCTACTTCAACGAAGGGTTCGAAGGCCCATCGGCACCGCCAGGTTGGATCTTGGAGGGTGATTGGGGAATCGCCGAGGCTCCCGGGATCGCCCCGAAGCTCTTGCCCGAAGACGGCATCTCGCTGTCCGCCCGGCTCACGCAGCCGGAAACGAGCCGGGCATACGACGACGACTTCACGCAAACCCCAGAGCTCGACCTGACGAGCGCAACGGAGCCGGTGCTCCACTTCCTCACCTACATGCTCACCGAGACAGGCAGGAGCGGGTTCAATGTCTGGGTCCGCTCTGATGATGGGAATGGAGAGTTCACGCTCTTGATGCCCGAGTACCCCGCCTATGACGGCCCCATCAACGGCATCGCCGCTTGGTCGGGGCTCAAACTGGTGTTCCAGCCTTTCCAAGTCGATCTCACGCAGTTTGCCGGGCACCAGATCAGGCTTCGCTTCGCGCTTGCCAGCGACGGCACGAACCAGGGCGACGCTTCTGTCTACATCGATCGAGCGTCGGTCGAGGAGCGGTCGCACGTCCAATTGGCGATCGATGTGCCATTTCCCGCCCGCTTTTATGCCGTCGTGGACCAAGCGTTCAGCCAAAAGCTGCGCGTATTCGGCGGTTCCAGCCGCGCGATCTGGTCGATCGTGGCTCGCTCCGACGCCGATTGGCTGTCTATCGATCCTCAGACTGGAACGCTATCCGGTTTGCCCAGCAGCGCCGACCCAAAGCTCGCACGCTTCACCGTGCGGGTCGAAGAGCCCGATCTGAAAACGAATTTTTCAGAGCTGGGGCTCGAAGTCGAGATCGACTAGAACTGCCACTCCAAAGCCTGTACACCGCTGGATTTTGCGATCCGGGGCCGCCACGCGCGCAGTGCCATGGGGTCGTTGGCTGCTCGGAAGTAAAGCACCGTGCCCGCCACGACGGCAATCGCTCCGCTGATCGACAGCCCGATGGCCCAAGCTTCCGCCGTTCGTGCGTCGTTTTCGAGCGACCGAACTCGGTCGCGATCGGTGTTCGCCGGACACGGATCAGCCGGGCACAAATCGCTGCGCTTATCGAGCGCGCTGACCATGCTACCGAAGAACACGGCGCCCACGCCCAACGCCACGACGCCCGCGCCCGCCACGCCCGCACCGAGCCACTTTTGAGTGTGGTGGGGGTGTGCTGGAGCCGCGTGCGCGTCGTGCTGATGCGTGGTTTTCGTGGCTGCCGTGGAACGGGCGGGCTCAGCGGGTGGGGCCACGGGAGCAGAAGGCAGGCGTTCGAGCGGTGGGATCGCCACCCGCTCGACCTGAGCCTCGCCGCTTACCACGAGCGAATGGCTAAATGGAGCAAAGCCCGGCGCGCTCGCGCGGACTGAATGCTCTCCGGGATCGACGGCAATCCCCACCCCAAGTCCGCTCACCACGATGCTCAAGGAATCGAGCTGGATGGTGACATCTCGGGGTAGGCCCTCCTGGGGAGCATCGATGATGACGCGACTCAGCCGTGATTCGAGTGAGCGCACCCGCGCAACCGCAAACTCGCTCCGCCGATCACCGGAGCGTTCAGCGAGCTCGGCCGCGTCTCGGAACGCCGCGTAGGCGCTCGCGAGCTTACCGTCTTGCTCCAGACAATCCGCCCAATGCAAGAGCGCGCCGAGCCGCGGATCCAAGCGATAACTCTCGGCGTATTTTGGGCACGCTTCGTGGACCCGTCCGCTCTTCAGCAACGCGTCCCCCGCGTCGAACATGTCCACGGCCACACTGTGTGCGCTCGGCTCGGACGACTGCGCGCAGAGCGATGGTGCCCACAGCGTGCCCGAAAGCGCCAGGGCCGTAAGAGCCAAGCCCAGCGGGCGTTTCAGAGGCGGCCTCCCATGGCGGAACGGGACAAAGACGAGCTCACCGGCGCGCCGGCGGAGGCGCTCGCGGCAGGAGCCGAAAGCGCGTTGGCCCGAGGGCGAATTGCGGGAGTTCCGCGGCGGGGCGGCTCTCCCGTCGGTCGGGCATCGGCGGGGCCGAGCTCGCGGAGCTCCGCGGCCGGAGAGGCGTGCTTGGGCTCGGCCGCCGGCTTGCTCGTGGGCAGAGTCAATGGCTGCACAGCCACCGTTGAGGCCTGCGCTCGGTCTGGAGCGGGAGCGGGATTGCTCGAACGCCGCGCGAGCGTGAACAGCACACCGACACTGACGAGCGCACCGACACTGACGAGCGTAAAACCGACGCGCTTCGACCAAGGAGAATCGCTGCGCGCGATGGAGGCGGTCGCGGTCCCGCCCAGTGAAGCCGACTCGAAGCGCTGAAGCAGCGTGGACGGCATCTCCAACGCTGGTTCGGGTGGGGCGGACGGAGGCTCCGGGGGCGCCGCGCGCCGTGTTGGCTTCGATGCCCGCACCCGCTGCACGGATTCGGAGGCCAACGACGCCAGCGCTTCCTCGAGCTCATGAACGCTCGCATAACGAGCTTCGCGGGCCTTGGCTAGGCAGCGCTGCAGCACGACGGCAAGCTCTGCCGACGCGTCGACGATTTCCGCGGGGGGCCCGGCAATGATGTTCGCGCACAGCTCCGGAAAGCTCTCTCCCTGGAACGGGAGCGTACCGCTGATGAGTTGAAATAAGATCACCCCCAGCGACCAAATGTCCGTCCGCGCGTCCAAGTCAGGTTTCGCGCGCAGCTGCTCGGGCGACATGTATTGAGGCGTCCCGACCAGCTGGGAATGAGTGCTGCCCGACAGCTCCGCGGGGGTCGAGCGTTTGACGATCTTGGCGGCGCCGAAATCCAGCACTTTGAGCTCGTCCGTCCCGTCACGCCGATGCACCAGGAACAAGTTGCTGGGCTTGAGATCGCGATGAACGATGCCGAGCGAGTGGGCTTCGCCCAAAGCGTCGATGGCCTGCAGCAGAAATGCGACCGCTTCCTGGGGCGTCAGCCGGCCGCGCTCTGCCAGCAGGCGACCGAGATCCATGCCTTCGAGGTGCTCCATCGCCATGTATGGCTGCCCGCTGTCCAAGGTGCCGACGTCGAACACGCGGACGACGTGGTCGCTCTCGATGCGTGCGGCAGCGCGCGCCTCGCGCAGAAAGCGGCGCGCCGACTCGGGCTCGGCGGCCACTTCGGGGCGCATGACCTTGAGTGCCATGCGGGTGTCGAGCGCGATGTGTCGGACGGCCAGCACGACACCCATCCCCCCGCGGCCGAGCTCCGATTCGACGCGGTAGCGGCCAGCGAGCAGATCGCCGGGACGGATTTCGAGAGCGCGAGCACTACCCACTTCCTTGGGTTACCAGTGGCACCACGCCCTCGCAACGGCGCTCGCGCGCGTTCGACGCTGGGCAGCCTCCATTGCGGCATGACCGCAGAAAAACCGCTGGATTGTGAGAGCACGCGGAGTCTGTCGCCGCCCGCCGGGAGAGTTATTGTGGACGGCGCGCACTCCGGGCGCTATCCGAGATGGCTCATGGGGTCGGACCAGCCATCGACTCTTCAGCTTTCGGACCCGGCCGCCCCCCGGGCGCCGCGCGTCGCTTGCGTGCACTGGGTCCACGGTTTGCGCAACGTACCGACCCTGACCCGCTTCGAACGCGCGCGCACGGTGGTCGGGCGCAGCCCCGACTGCGATATCACGCTCGACGCGGCCGGAGTGTCACGAAGGCACGCCGAATTTTTTCACGAAGGTCCAGTGTGCGCGCTCGCGGACACGGGCAGCAAGAACGGAATCTTCGTCAACGGGCGCGCGGTGAGCCATGCCACGCTGGCGGCTGGAGACGTAATACGCCTGGGAGACGCGCTTGGCGTCTTCGCGTTCGTCACCCGCGCAGAGCGAGACGAGATCGCGCTCGTCCGAACCAACGGCAGCGCGGGTGGCGGGGATCTCGTCGGCGAAGGCATGGCCACCGCGCTCCACGACTTATCCGAAATCGCCAGCAGCAATCTGCCGGTGGTCGTATTCGGCGAAACCGGCGTAGGCAAGGAGCGGGTGGCCGAGGCCATCCACCGCACGAGCGGTCGTAGCGGCGCCCTTCACGCCGTCAACTGTGCGGCAATTCCCGAAAATCTGGCGGAGGCCGAGCTCTTCGGTCATCGAAAGGGAGCCTTTACGGGCGCCGAGTCGGCTGCCACCGGCCATTTTCGCGCTGCCGACAGCGGAACACTGTTCTTGGACGAGCTGCAGGACCTTCCGCGCAAGGTGCAAGCCTTGCTCCTGCGTGTTCTGCAAGGGGGCTTGGTGTACCCGGTGGGTGAAACCAAGCCGGTTGCAGTCGACGTGCGGATCGTCGCCGCGAGTCACGTCACGCTCGACGAGCTGGTGGCCACTGGCCGTCTGCGCGAGGATCTAGCCATGCGCCTGGCTGGCTTCGCCATCCGCATTCCGCCGCTTCGCGAACGGCGCCTCGATGTGCACAGCTTGTTGCGGCACTTCCTGAAGCTCTACGCCGCCGAGGGCGAGCCACCGCTCGAGGTGCACGTGCGCTGCCTCGAGGATCTCCTCCTTTACGACTGGCCTGGCAACGTCCGGGAGCTGGAATTTCTGGTGCGCCGGCTACTCGCGCTGTCTGGCCGCGAACGCACGCTCGCTTGGCACATGCTGCCAGACGCCATTCGCCGCAAGCCCGCGCCCGCCGCGCCGCACGCAGTGATCCCCGCCGAAACACGGGCTACTCGCGACATTGCCGCGCTGTGCGAAGCCCTCCGCGCTTGCAACGGCAACATCGCGCGCGCCGCAGTCACCGCCACCATCTCGCGCCAACGCGCGTATCGGCTGATGGCCGGCAAATCCGTGGCGGAGTTCCTGAGAGATCCAGGGCTGGGCTCCGCGATCGCAAACGGCAGTGCCGCAGACGTCAACGACGACGACTGAAATTGCGAAGTGCGCGCCAGCGCTTCAAGAGCCTCGTCCGCGCCTTCGTCGTCGTCAGAAACCAGGCCTCGACCAAGTGATTGCTGAGCTCACGCCAGTATGCGACAGCGCGATCCAGTCGACCACGGGCACCCGCTTGCCCCAGCCGCTGCTTTGACATGTCGAACAATCCTTGGTCGAGAAATCAGTCCGACGGCGCGAGTCCCACCAACCTCGCACCGTCGCTCCCCCCTCTGTGCACGCTCCGTACCAACCCGACCCATTCGGCAAATGCGCAGTATTTCGCCAATTCCTCGCCGCCCCAAGCTCGTCCGGACACTCCTTCGGACAAGGCGAACATGTCCGGACATTTTGCTGCCCCGCCGTGAGTACGACACAACACGGCCCGGCGTGCTCGCTGCGCTGCGCGCGCCGGGGGCCCCCCGACGCCGGCTACGCCGGACGTGGGGGCCCCACGACTGCCTTCAGTCACACTCAAGCGGCAGCGGCCCGTTGGCGACGGCGCCTCAGGAGCGTCGCCGCACTCGCGAGCAACAACAGCCCAGCCAGCTGAGGGCGCGAGGCCCCTGAGCCGACCGCTGAACAACTCCAACCGTGGTGGCCCGAATCGCCGGCCGCGCCCGCACCGGCCCCACCATTCGCGACCGCTCCACCACTTTCGTCTGCACCACCGCTTTCGTCTGCACCACCGCTTTCGTCTGCTCCACCGCTCGACACAGCTCCACCGTTTGCGTCGGCTCCGCCGCTCGCCACCGCTCCGCCGCTCGCGACAGCTCCGCCGCTCGCGACAGCTCCGCCGCTCGCCACCGCTCCACCATTCGCCACCGCTCCACCACTCGTCACCGCTCC
>Ga0247778_1000065_pt1 | contig 173904 bp, 182 predicted proteins | sample UWRJL049202B5_FD_179939 | JGI IMG/M metagenome (GOLD analysis project Ga0247778, IMG submission 179939) | Plant litter microbial communities from Arlington Agricultural Research Station in Wisconsin, United States - UWRJ-L049-202B-5 | ecosystem: Environmental > Terrestrial > Plant litter >... | reverse complement strand
TCGACTGGGCCCCTCCAATCAACGGGACACCCAGTGGTAGTATACTTGGGGTCGCTGGATTCTTGGAACAGTGGATTAACCACACCGACGTCACTTCATTTGTCCAGAAATACGGAAACTCGGCGTCTATTCGCGCAAATCCTGGCACTTTCACTGTCGAGTTAGTCAATGGCGGCACTAACAACGAGACCCGGCCTGGAGTTGAAGCAACGTTGGATATGGAGTACAGCATGCCTTTCACTGGTTCCTTGCCTGTTATATACTATTCCACTGGAGGCCGTCCTCCTACTCTTGGACCGGATGGAAAAGAGATTCCCCTCAACAAGAGCGACCATGAGCCATATCTCGAGTGGCTTCAATACATGTTAGCAAAACCCGATGGCGATCTCCCTCAGGTCCTCTCAATTTCCTACACCGACACAGAGCAGACCGTACCCCGCGACTACGCGATCCATGTCTGTGACCTTTTTGGTCGCCTCGCCTCCCGCGGAGTATCTATCATCAATGCCTCTGGTGACGGTGGATTAGCTGGACAGGGAGACAGTGATTGCATCAGCAACGATGGACAAAATCGACCGACGTTCCTACCAACCTTCCCTGCGAGTTGCCCGTGGGTAACATCCATCGGATCAACATCTTTCATTCCAGAACAAGGCTCAAGTTTTTCCTCTGGGGGCTTCTCAAACTACTTCCCAGTCCCTGATTACCAACGCAACTCGACCGCTGCATATATCGCGTACTTGAACGGCCAGTACAATGGACTGTACAACGCTTCAGGACAAGGTATTCCTGATGTCGCAGCCTTCGGCTATCGATATGAGACTGAGACCAACAATGCTTCTTCTGGATTTCACTCTGGAACTAGTGCCGGTACTCCTGTCTTTGCTTCGATGATTGCACTTATTAATGATATGAGATTGAGAGACGGGAAGCCAGTCCTTGGGTGGCTGAACCCTCTGCTGTATTCTGAGCAGATGAAAGGGGTTTGGAATGATATTACGGAGGGCAATAGTTATGGGTGTAGTGCCCGTTGGAATGCTACTGAAGGCTGGGATACGGTGACTGGGTTGGGGAGTCCGGATTTCAGGCGTCTGGTCAATATGGTGGGCTGAGACCGATATTTCTTGGGAGTTTTATAGCGAGGGTATAACAATTGAATTGCAAGACATACCAACCCCGCCCTTGAAAGCACTAGTTTCTATTATTACAACTTTTACCTAAGAATGCTTATTCTTGGGGCAAGTCATGGTTTTCCCATGAAAGCAGACAATGAATGACTGACTTCGTGGCAGACAATAATCATCTATTTCTGCTTCCTAGAAACAAAAGGCTACTCCTTGGAAGAATTGTCGAGTCTTTTCGAGGATCAGAGTGATGTTCACATTGTGGGTGGGGAAAAGGCAGAATAGGGAAGGTCAACAAGCAAAAATGAGAGCGTGACAGTTGTGAAGCTGTGAAATTGAGCAAAGTAAATTAGACAGGGAGTAAGCACCGAAGGACAGTTAGGGCTCGTCTGAGCGCGGGATAGATGGTATTATACGATTGCCTTATGATAATCCAAGTTCCGAGTATTATCCAAATCTTTGAAGTAGAGTTTAAATCATTCATAATCCATATCCAGACAATACAAAAACAAATTGGTGATGGTTTTGGACTCAGGGGTCGTCTCGGATAGCCGCGGGCTCGGGAATCCTGATTTGAAAGCACGTCTTGAGTCGTGTATATTCCCCTCAACAACGTCGTCCCATCCACCCTTGCTCCTCAAACATCAATTGTGGTATCGTTCTATGAGCTTGCTAGGTTAGAACCCTTCTACCCTTCCCTAGCGCTCTCTAAGAAAGCATTTCCCCGAGCTCATCACGGGACCATCGCTCAAGTGACCGCCAATTGAAGTCTGAAGATTGATAAAAGTTATTTTTCGAGAGACAGACAAAATGGGAGGACAAACAACCGTAGTATGTGACTGCTATTTTCTAGAAATAATCAGATCAGCATTCCAGATGTCTTTCAGTCCTTAACTCATTTTAGGCCGTCGGCCAGATGTGCTCCACATCAGACATGAAGAACAATCTCAGCCAAGTCCAATCACTCGTAGAAAAAGCAGTTGCGGCAGGTGCAAAGGTGATTCCAATTTAGCAACTTCTTAAATCATTTTCAAAATCATCTGATTCCAATTCAGGCACTCTTTCTCCCCGAAGCCTCGGACTACATCTCGCATTCAGCGCCCGAAACCATAACACTTGTACGCTCCGTCTCCACCTCACCCTATGTCCTAGGTCTGAAAAAAGCAGCCAAAAAGTATAAGATAGCTATCAATGCAGGAATCCACGAGCCTGGTGATGGGAAAGAGGGTAAAATCAAAAACACATCAATTTGGATTGACGAGGAGGGGAAATTGGTGGAGCGGTATCAAAAGTTGCATCTGTTCGACATGGATTTGAAAAATGGCCCAACAGCACGAGAAAGCGAGTAAGGCTCTACAAACCAATCTAAAGTAAGCAGAGCTAATAAACACAGTGTCTTCGAGGCAGGAAACGAAGTTCACAGGCCCTTCCAAACCCCCGTAGGCCTCGTCGGACTACTCATTTGCTTCGACGTAAGACCTTTCCCCATTTCCGCAAACAACACCCATTAATATTTCCCAGCTCCGCTTCCCTGAAGTTGGCCTCTCCCTCAAAAGACAAGGCGCCCAACTGATAACTTACTCATCCGCTTTCACCGTACCCACTGGGAGAGCGCACTGGGAAATCCTGCTCCGAGCACGAGCCATCGAGACACAATCCTACGTGATAGCAGCCGCGCAAGCAGGGCAACACAATGAAAAGCGCGTTACTTACGGGCATTCGATGATTGTAAGTCCGTGGGGAGAAATTGTGGCTGAGTTGGGAGGAGAGTTTAATGGGCCGGAGATCGCGACTGCTGTTATTGATTTGGCACTTGTGAAGAATATTAGGGCTCAGATCCCATTGAAGAGGAGGACGGATTTCTATCCTGAAGTTTAGGGAGGATGTATTATGCGCTCTCTATTTAGACATAGGTTGAATTTGAGATCTTTTATTGCTCCTATCCCCACCAATCGGAATTTTTTGCTTGGGCTGTACCTGTTCCTTTCCCACGATCGCTCCTGCTCATCATTCCTGTCCGAACTCACTGCATGAGGGGTATTTATAATCTGTGCAATTATTAGCGTATCCTCTTCGCGGTCTTTCTGAAAACGGAACTCACAATCACCCTCTGGGCTCTCGAAGAAATCTGCACTCCTGACATAGCAAAAGTCCGTCGTCAGTTCCCAGTAAGTATTGTTGGGATCCGCGGGATCATTGTTGTCGGTAATGCACTGCATGAACACCTCCGTCAACCAGGGATAGGATTTAACAATCGGGCTAGTTGTGAAAGGTCTCTCGTGACACAGCGCGAAATCCTCACCCACGGTCACGTTGATGAGGTAGTTGGTCTTGCGTTCTTCTATCGTTGGGAGTGATACTGGAAGTTCGTCGCGGCGCCGAGGTGGCCATTGACCGGTGCCATTGCCAGTCTCGTTCAACTCAAGTCTAGGAAGAGGACCGCAGTTGTCCAGGGAGTCTTTGTCAATTGGGTCAGTAAGCCCTTTTTCGGCGGCGTAGCAAAGATCGGTAGTTCGGACCCAGATACTAGAAAACTGTTAGGTCTCCATCCATCATTCAAGACCAAAGATTGAACTTGCTCGTCATCAATGATTTGCGCGCCATTTGTCCAGCATGTTATTGTGAGATCCTCTCCCGGGGGAAGATATTTGATTGTGTCTGCAGGAATGTCGGGATTGATGTTACATTCGGTGTCGTACAACGTTGTCGCGTCTTGCGTGGTGTAGAACTCGTCTTCTGAATCATCCCCGCAATATGCAAGGTCGTGTGTGTCTTCCAAAATACATCAGCATCTTGAATTTTCCCGAGATAAAAGCACTGGTAATAAAACTCACAGCTCCCATTGTAGCTAACTAAATCGTACTGGTCCACATAGCAACCATCAATGGTACCAAGCCAAATGCTGTAATTCGAAAGTCAGCTTGCAGTTTTTTTCCTTCAGCCGAGTGGAAACTCACTTGTTCCCATCCGCCCCTCCAAAATGCTCTCCATGCGTCCAACATGACAGCGTTACATTATTGTAGTATTGATTCGTGCCCTCGTCATAAAACGGATACACCTTCTTGTTGATACACTTGTCCCACGGGCAAACCTTACAAGCGGTCTCAATGGCCTGCTCAACCGTACTATTGATCGAAGGCTTGACAGCGACAGCAGCAGCGACGACGTCGAGCGCAAGAGCTAGCGACAGAACGAAGAGTGAGGGACACCGCATAATTAAACTTGAAGAGTATCCTCAACAAGTCAAAAAAGCTTGAAGGTGTGAAGGTGTGGGTGAAGTGTAAATGATCTACAGCGGCAAGGCAAGGTACGAAGAAAGTTGGCCGATGAAGCAGCTGGGCAAAAGATTGGCATTAATTCCAAGCACGCGTTCTTCAATACCCGGGCGGGCGGCACTCCCAGCGTTATACACAGGTCACCCGAACTGCAAAATAAACATCCTGTAGGTGCTCGCTAGACAATGGTCTGATCGCCGTACTCGAGCTGAGTCTATTATGTAGGCGTAGTCTCTCGGACCTTCTCAAATATTGGAGGGAATGCAGTGTAACTGCCGTAGCGGGGTTCGTATATGTGGATTCTTGTACAACGAGGAAAAGCGGTAGATCACCTACTTCTTCTTCAGAGAAGCGTCTGGAAACGATTCAGCCCCTGGGATGATCTCTACTTCCCCTGATCGCCAAGAGACGCAGTGTGGGGTGACGAGGGTAAGCAGATGCAACATCGTCGATCCCCGCAGATTTGTGCGCCAATGAGAGAACTTGCTCATGGCAATGAGGATCAAGAGGTGCTATGAGAATGTGTGTTTTCAGCCTGAAGTGGAGTTGTCGCTATGGGTAAAGAGCCAGTGATATAGCCAGAATCCCAATGCTTCTAGCCTTTGAGCAGATGGATTTCGCCATGCACGCGGTCACTTGAGAAGACTGCACTTGAGCGTGTTGTTCTTTATTCGGAAGATTTTTCAGCCCGATCCATTTCTTATTCATTTGAACTTGCATCACTCCTGAAATCTCGAAATAGAAAAAGAATATACAAAGAATCAAGCCACATATTTCCAGGTCTTTTTGGGCGCTCATGCAAGCCACTGAACTTTATGCCCTGAATTTCATCTCAGCCATGGCCATGGGCGCCGATCCGTTCGCTTGTAGAGCCCACGTAGCGTACTTGGAGCTCTTTGCGGATGGAATATCGAGTGACCAGCTTCCTTGGGTATCATGTCGAGAGAATGTGGTAGTCACACTAGTCTTGGTGGCGGGTGCCTTCGTGCTATAAGCCCAGCCTATCCTAGCGCTGGTATCGGTGGCTTTGAATGTTGTCCCGTCACTCAGGATGCACCCTTTGCAGAGAAATGTGTACGTGAAGTGGGTTGCGTTTGTGTAAGTACCGTTAGCAATCGGAATCATAGAGAACGCTCCCGTAGCAACTGCTGGGCTGCCATATTGTCTGTAGACTTAAATCAGCGCTGTTTTGATTTTATAGGTATTCAGAACCTACGCAGTCTTTCGGAATGAAGAGAGCACAGCATTCCCATTCGGCCATGCGGTGATAAGCAGTTTGTTTGTCATGCCCCCACCAAGCGATACTCCTACGTATCCGCTTCCTTTGCCAACAAGGACTCCAATGAAATCGGTTGTAGGAGTTTGAGGGACGGCGATTCCAAAATTGTACGTCGGACTCTGATATGCCCATACGGTGATTCCTGATTTGGGTTCGGTATACGACGCTGGCGTTTGGGCAACAGCGCCTAGCACAAAGGCGCACGACAAAAGCGACGAAAACAACATTGTATGTGGTTAAAGATAAAATCAGGTAAGGAAGAGATCGTAAAAATTTCCGGCAACACTTGAAAGACTATGTTCTCCACGAAAGCTCACGGTACATGGAAAGGGAAGCTCTCGGCAGCTGCCTCCTATCTATATCTGCTTCCGCCATAGCTGATCGCCCACGTAATCGTTTTCCTGGTTGTTCGCGCGCCAGTGCCGGTTGCTGATCTCAGTATAACCTATTTAAACGAGATCATGTTCCAGATCGATGTTACCATTGATAAATGGATTTTAATATTCCCGTTTCCCAAATCACTTGGCATCGAGTCCGGAGCCGATTCAAATCACAGAAAGATTGTTAATGAATGGGAAAGCATTGGTGGAGGATAATAAAAGATCGCTACCAGCGAAAGTTTTAGATGAGGGAAAATGTTTGAGTGCTATCCGGCCCCATTTAAAGGTTTTGGCCAGATTAGGGCAAGGGAATTCCAGTTCAGCCGCCAAAGAGCCGCCAATCATAAAACCACATCAATATGGAGGAATTATATTTCATACAGTAGCTTGCCAATAATGTTCAAAGGATCCAAGGAACTTTAACTACAGAGGAAGGTCCTGGGTTGCTCCCAGCCACTAGGCATGGTCCCAGCAAAATTCAGTACGGGGGACCTTGATCAAGGTACTGATATGACGCAAATGTGCACGAGAGACGGCGAAGATCAACCCCCAAGGTACTTCATCGAGTTCCAGGAGGACCTAGGGATGCATAAAGGAGTGTGTCAGCTTGGATTTCCATGACTTTGTCCAAGAAAAGACAATTGTCTCTCAAAACCCCCCCGAACTGTCAAAACGAACATCAACACCAGGACGAGGAAATTTTGCAAAGGAAGGAGTATTCTGCCTGATGTGCACAGGATGCATCATCTCTTATGGCCGCGTGAGATAGTAGTTGACTTAGTCTTCCCGGGGAACTGCCCCGAGGTGGACACGCAAAGTGATGGCATGGTCAGAATTCCCGATGTTGTGTTGAACGGGAATCGCATTCGATGAAATCAACGCTTCACCTGGTCCATCGACATGAGATAGGCAGAATCTGACTGGAGTCGAAGGCATTCAGGCTGCAATTGCTGCGGATGTCGCTTTACTTCCATTACACCAGATCTTGGACTGACGAGAATTTGCAAACAGTATTGGAGCATCTTCGGGCCCACATTCCGCTGCCTTGAATCATTTGGGATGTTCTTTGGGTATTGGATAGGATGATACGCCGATATGAAATGCTAGGACATTCAACCCTCCATGCCAATGGGTGGTCTGGAGGAAGCAATTCGAACTCTATTGCGTGTATGGTCAATGAAAGGCAGCGTGTGCACTTGCGAATACCACGATGCCTCAAATTCGACTTCGGCGTGGCAGGAACAACGGTAGTAAGGTAGGTGCTAAGGTAGGATGTGATTCTGAGGCTCGCCGTCCAGGAAGTTCGAATTATGGTATAGGTAGGTAGGGGTCGTTCTTGCTTCAGGAGCTTCGTTTGCGGATGTGGAGAAAATAAGCTTCGGTTGAGGAGAGAGAGGAAAGGTGCCTACGTCTCGTTTGTTGAGACAATACAATCTCCCAAATTCTTGTGTTGCCATCACATCAATCCCATCCATCAACTCTTCAGCAACTTTCTGCAACATCAAAATCTGAGCTCCGTGAAGACTATCGCCATGGTGTGAGGACTCCCCATCCCCAATGGCATCGCAGTGCTGACCTTGCACAGTAACCTGCACGCAGCGAGTGTCCATTTCCCTATCACCTTCATCGCGCTGACAGCATTCCTTGACCTGCTCAATGCTGCCACGACGTTTCCACCCACAGCCTCGATCGTTGCATCCGCCTTCGAGATCTTGAGTGTGCCATCAACTCTCGTGGATATCTTCCCTCTGCTGTCCTACTATACCACCATTCTCGCGCTCTTCGCCACTATTCCCGCTGTCGTTACCGGATTCTCCGACTTGCTTCCGCTCATTCTTCGTGATGGTCTGAATTCGCCAAAGGTTCGCACTGGGTTGACGCACGCTGGACTCAACGACGTTGCTACTCTGGCTTTGGTATACAATTGGTGGACAAGGAGGGGTCTGGAGGGACACGCTGCTGAGCCAATCAATGTCATGCTCAGCGGAGTGCTGGCAATGCCAGTGATGTTCTATGCGGCATCTTTGGGAGGCCATCTCGTGTTCGTATACGGAATGGGAGTTGGAAAGTCAAGTAGCAAGCAGAAGAAGGCTCTGTGATGTTGATTGTTTTCACGGCGGAAGGGAAGGGTACAACACCGCAGTTTGTTCCAGCATGGTTAGATTTGCGGAAATTGTAAGCTTCGTAGGAGACAATAATGAAGCTCAGCCCAACCCGATTATGTTCTTTCTACTTTGCAAACAATTCCTTATTAATGCCTTGATTTAATCGACGCAACACGCGTCGCAATATATTGACGTGTGGCGCATGATTCGTGGCTTGACTACGCTAGTCAGGCCTGACGTAGTAATGAGGCGGTGGAGGGGCTGGTGTATTTGGATTTGTTCAAATTTATGGGGAATTTGATCTGACCTTTATACAACTTCTACTTCCCTAAAATACCTCAAAACCTCCATTACACTCCTTCAAAATGATGAACTGGGCAAAACAAACGTATGACCTTTCCCGAAGTACAAAATTTGAACGCTTTCTAATCTGCATTTTGGACGATAAAGGCTGGCCAATGTGGCCGGCACTTCAGAACCTATCTACGGACCCTCTGCCATACGAACAGTGACCAAACAGGCCGAAACTACCCCATATACTGAGTTGACGAAGGCGGACTTGAAATGGGACCGCATAGACTCGACCTGCGTGGAGACGCAGGGTTTCTACTTCACGACGGATAACGGACATCTCGGGATGGCGCAAGTCATCTACAGCAATGTTGCGTATGTTGCTTAGCTTCCTACAGATAAACATATACTGATTTGGGGAATAGTGGGATACGGACAACCGTTCAATTCAACACGAAGATTTTCTACCCCAAGAGCGCGAATAAGCCAAATCTCTGGTCCTCGGACCAGATGTCTGACGTTGACTTCAGCGAAGACGGGTGTAGCATATATGCCAAGGACTGTGCTGTTGAGCTCTCAGAGGACGGAATAACATACACCATCAAGTCCATGACGAATGCTAAGTCTATCGTCAACATTACAGTCACTCGAGCCGCGCCGGGTTTCCAAGCTGGTAAAGACGGAAAGACATATTATGGTACAGACCCCAAGGCACCATGGGGTTACATGATCCACAAGTTCTGGCCAAGAACGACTGTCACAGGGACAATAACCACGGAAGATGGACCTATCGATTTCAAGGGCACGGGTTTGTTCATCCATGCCAATCAGGGCATGAAACCACATCACGCTGCCGGAAAATGGAAGTTCTGCAACTTCCAGGGGCCAACATATTCCGCCATCATGATGGAGTTCACAACTCCTCCCTCTTACGGGTCAACAGTGGTCAACGTTGGCGGTCTTGTCAAAGATGGGGAAATCATCACAGCGGGATCGGCAGGATGTGTTTCAGCCGAGTTTACCCAGGTGAAAACGGACCAGAGTAATGATTGGCCGGCGCCAGAGGCAATCAAGTTCAAGTGGAATGGAAAGACAAAGGATGGGAAAGGTGTTGACGCAGTACTTGAAGGTCCACTCGACGAGAGACTGGACCGAGTCGATGTTATGGAACATGTTCCGGGCTTTGTCAAGGCGATCGTGGCGACAGCTGCAGGAACGAAGCCATATATCTACCAAGTTCGTATTTCATTCCTTCTTAGGAATTTTCTTCTAACAGATTTAGTACTCGCCTCGTGAGCACCCAATATCGCTGAAGGTGAAGATCGGCGACGAGGAGGTTGTTGAGCAAGGCGTTCTCTTTTCGGAGGCTACATTTATCTGCGACTAGTTGAATGGGACGGCGAATCTGGAATCTGGATTGATTGTAATGCATCATTTGGTCTACTGTGCCAGGCGTTGAGTAGATAGGCACCACACTCGTTGGGACATAGCGTGCAGCATATAATAGAGTCTCTTGAAGAGACTTGGATTACATAGATTGATGCCACACAAAGCCACCTCGTTAGACACGTTTGTGTAAAGTGAAACATTTACAATTGCTTTGTTCTTCCTCGAGTGCTTCAACCCCAGATTTAAAATTTAGGGTTCCCGACAGCGGTCTGACCCGGTTTCTTCAGCAACAGCGACCCCTCAACGCGCTAAAACAGACAGCTCGGCTTTGACGCGTGCCTAATCTACAACATCAACTCCTCGAGGGTCCAGTACCTCTTACGAATAAAGAGGCAATCGCCGCATAAGCTTTCGCATCTCATTCAAATCAACATACGCCGAAAATGCCTGTTCAATGGTCCCCTGCTGGTCACCCCGGCCCTGGCCGGCCTCGATCTTCGATCGCCGGTAAGACAATCAAAAGCTCCCAAAATTTCCCTGCTGGCCGAGGCAAAGGCGCGAAAGGTCTCGGAAAGGGAGGTGCGAAGAGGCACCGGTTGGTCTATCTTCAATTCGTTGTATCTCGGAACTGAAAGCTAATCTTCATGCGTACTTCAGGAAGATATTGCGCGACAACATCGCTGGTATCAGTAAGTAGATCGATCTTCAAAGTTGAACCTCAGTAGCTAACTATCGTCTGCGAATAGCCAAACCTGCAATTAAGTATGTCTTGATATATGTGAAGGAAGGATTCGAAAAATCGAGAACTGACATACGACCAGGCGTCTCGCCCGCAGAGGCGGAGTCAAGCGTATCTCGGCGACGATCTATGAGGAGACTCGATCTGTGTTGAAGCAATATCTGGAAGCTGTGCGTTTCTGCAAACCCCTATTTCTCACTCATGCTAAAGCTCCATGTAGGTTCTGAGAGACACCGTCACAATTACAGAGCACTCTAAGCGCAAGACTGTCACTGTCACTGATGTACGGATCCATTCCCAACCTCCCCTCGCGAGATCTTTCTAACCCGAATTTCCAGGTAATCTGGGCTCTGCGACGTCGCGGACGACCGATCTATGGATTCGACCAAAACGGCCTGACACCAATCGGCAAAAAGAAGAAGAACTAGATCCTCATACTCGAGATTGCCAAAATACGACGTTCATTGCTGCGATTTCACCTTGGAATTTCAATACTGTAACGGCAAGGAGTTAAATTGGAGGAATGAATGATATGATACCATACAACTGGAGTACTGGGAGGCGTTATTTCTGATGACTATGGGGAGTGTATATGTCATAAAATCTGGGTGGTTTACTGTGTCGGTTCGGAAAGGAGGGATATCTGAGCTGGTGATCAGTCATAGGCTATTCTGTCTAATGGATGCTTGAGATCTGTGCGTTTGGTCTTCATGAGATGCATAATGGAATGCAGTACAGGTACGGAAACTTTAAGGCTTTGTTACTTGATTTGGTGATATTGAGGTTTGTCCCAGACTGCATCTGAAGTTGTTTTGCAATGGCCCTCTCACCACATACGAACTCTCAAAATACGACTACTTTATCCTGTCAAGCGACAATCTGCTGCTCATTCTCCTCTTTCTAAAAAGCATTATTTCTTATTCCAACACACGTCTAAAGCTTGCTGTCTATCAGAATCAAACATGGCTGAATTATTATGCCACTCTTTCCACCAGGAGTTCCCTGAACACGCCACTAGAAATAGGAGGGAAATATATACTTGGAAATCATCGTATTGAATGCGAATTTCGTAACGAAAAGTTCTATAACCCCTGGTCGTGGAGTATCTCTCCGAAGTTATATTCTTAAGCGGCTATTCAGCCTGATAGCCACTGCCGTTTTACTGTTGATTGCATTTCTCCTTATTCGGCGTCTCGTCCGTAACAATCGGTGGATTCGGAGTATAAGCCAGTCTGATGATTCCTTTCGGTCCGTAACTACCACCATTTGTCAGTTCAATTTCCTAGCAGGCAAAATCTCTGCTCATACATAAATCCTTTTTCATCTCTATTGAGATAGTACAGCATCGTATCCATTTCTGTCTTGTCGAATGGAAGATACGTTCCCCGTTCTAAAACATTCAACAGGCTCGGCTTAGTCGTTTTCGAAAGGTCTCTCATTTCTTTATTGATCCGCTTTCGAAAGTCATCTAGATCGTGGTCTTTAAGTCCGTATCTGAAAGGGTCATGCCAGCTTCTGCGGCGTCCTATCGCGAGCTCTGCTGCTCTGAGGAATGCTTTTGTTCTGTTACTGTTGGGTGCTTTTTGCTTTGGGACTGGGCGGTCTGGTAGTTCTGTCGCTGGCCAGCCCCAGGGGTTACGGCTTACGGTCCCGAGACCGTGATACTCCCATCTATAATTTGGTTAGCTACCAGTGATAGTAACAGGTCTTTCTCTGTCCTTACGTAAACACGTATTTAGCATCGTGGCAGATTCTTACAAAGGATCTCAACTCATCAAGATTTATCTTCAATCCGCCGTTCTCCAATATATAATGGTACAGAGTGGGCAGCGGCAAACGAGGCATCGTGTCTAGGGCCAGCTCTAATCTGTTACCGAACAGGTAGTCCTGAATTTCCCTAAATCGGGGACAAACCAATGGCGGATCTGCGAAAACCGGCCGCGGGGCGGGTTGCCTTCCTCGCATATATTCCTCAATTGCCTCAGCCGCATGTGGAAAATCGGGCCATTCAGCGGAACGCTTCGATCCTGCACCAATTTGAAGTTGTATTTGAATAGCCCTGCTTGTGCGCTCGTTTTCAAGTCGCGCCTCGATGATTTCTGCTTGAGACATCTTGCTTTCGTCGATTGGAATATGTTTTTGATGTAGGAAATTATTGACTTGCACTTCATTTGATGTCACTTCTTTGCTGGTAGGATCATAAGTTTTGACGACGGAGAAAAATTCGGGGCCCATCTTTGTTGACATTGAGGAGTATCTGCAAATCTATTAGCCAGTTTCAACAGCTTAGGGATTCGAAAGGGATGTCAAATAGCCATACCTCGTAGCATGAGCAGCCCAAAAAGACGGATTGTGAAGATCTATAAAGTATGCTGTAGGAACGGGGGTGATGCTCTCTTCAAAGTATTTTGGCGGTAAATTTTTCAGTACGCCCGCCGCCTTTCCATTGAAGGCTCCTGATTCCTTAGGGCCCATCGAATCGGGGGTAAAGAAATGACATGGGAATGATCTCCTAGTCTGACATTAGTCTACAAGTGGACTTCGTATCTCCTTTGGTACTATACTTGAGAATCGCACCCACTGGACAGCTCTCCGTTGAGGTACCGGCTGTGATTTCTCGGGCGAGGCCTCCGAAGATCTCTAGAAATTAGCGCTACCTTTAAAGACTCCTTTTAATACATACGGCTTTTTCTAGCGAGTGTCCCCTGGATATTGTCAGCCGTGCGCTTTGAATGACGGAATCGAAAACCAACAGTTCTGCAATCACCTCGTCTTCAAAATACGGCTCCGCCCAACCCCATTTGTCCAGTTGTCTCCAGGGTTCAGCAAAGGCAATGTAGTGCTTATATATTGATCAGTAAAAATTCACCGTGATTTCTGACGTAGAGCTTGGCTTACGGCTGTTTCGTGTGCCAGTGTAACCGCAAAGCGGAATGTATCTAGCGAGTAATTTCGGAAGTTAGAAGAAGTGGCGACAAAGCAGGAAGAGAACTCTAATGAATCTAATCGTGATGAGTGATAACTGTACACACCTGATGCTCTCTCTCCTGTCGTCAACGTCTGATCCAAAAGCGAGGAGAAAAGTAACGTGGAAAATGCAATTTCTTCTTGATACTGTACCCCGTATGTAAATCTGCCCGCATTCATGCCATTGGTCTCGGCTTCCGAATGTACAAAAGAGAAGCGTATGTTCTTCGAAGCTAGCAGTAGTCTCTCCTCTATTATTCGGCGTGCTTCTTCTGTTCCAGCCATGTAAGGTTTGCGGAGCCGTATTCTGCGGAATTTGTGTTTGAGTCCTTTCCAGTCGTCCCCGAGCTCATAGTCAGGAACCACTTCCTTGTCTCCGAAAAATAACGCATCGTACCTAGGTGAGTTAGTGTCGAGGCTTTGCTTTGGTCTTCAAGTGACTTGGTGAATTGGTAACTTACCATGGGAAGGTGTGTGCTTGAATCAATAGCTGGGATGCGATGCGGATACCGGGAAGCATTGCGTTCCATACTATTGGATTATTGACCTATGGTAGGGTACCTCAGTATTTTGTCTTGGGGGCTTCTCGGGAGCTCCTATCCTCACGTCAAAGTATCCCCGTGTACCATCTCCTATTGGTATTCTGGGACTATGCTTCAAAGCTGGAATTTTCAGCCAATTTTCTTTCGCGTACATTGGATGTACCGGCATTCCATCAAGCGTCAAGTCTGCGGGGTAATTTATGGCCGGGGCGAAAGCACCAAGGTCTCTCAATTGCAGTGTCGTAAATGCTAAATATATCTAGTGAGCTTGCCTGCTAGCGACGAGGGTGAAGGATCCAAACCGGAGAACCGGTCGTTTTGGTAGGCTCTGAGGGCGAATGCAATGAGGTACTCCTCGAAAGTCTGATAGGGAATGTATTCTACTGGCGTCAAGCCGCTTTTCAAGATCTCTAACCCTTGAAGTACATCGTGTTTGCCTCCTCTAGGATTTGTGTATTTGCGAGCAAGCTCGGATAGCGCTGGTCTTGGGATGATATGCGGGGTAGGATTGAAAGAGCCCATTTTCTTCGGTCGAACTTTTCTCCTCCAGAATATTAGTGAAAGGTTGAAGTTGACCGTGAAAAGTGCGAATGTGAGACCTGATTTCGCGTCCAGGAATGTAGGCCTCTCTCGTCTAGGAGCATTCCTGGATCCTTGTTGAAAATTTCAAGTTGCCAACGATTGATTTTTGACTGGTGTTTTGTCCTGTTCTCTCATTTTTGACATATGAGGGAATAAAATTTTATGGTTGTGCGAAAAAGTAGCATTTTCGATCATTCTCCCTCTCTTCCGAGAATCTCAGCCCACAACACCAAAAATTGCTTTCGCCTTTTTTACTTTACGACTCCTTCCGAAGGAAAGCAGATTACCAAAAAATCGTTTCCGCAACAGGGAATTGAACCCTGATCTCCTGCGCTCAACTCTGTCTACGCCCCATGCCAAGTTCCACAATAGAAGTCGTACATGCTCCGAAGAGTAAGACGGGACAAATGAGAGGCAGAAATGCTAACCATTACACCATTGCGGATTTTTTTGTGCGATGGAATTCTTATTTGAGTACATGAAGCATTATCTTTTGTCGGGTAATTGCCAATGAATTTGGTCGTCTTTGAGTGTGGGTGGTGAATTGCGTCCTTTTTGGGTCCGAAGTCACATTTCCGAGATCACCCATTTTATGTGAATCGAACTAACTTTCATTCTAGCAATGCTCAGCTTTTGGTGGGATAAGCATACTCGGCCATGCTGAACCAAATTTGGCACCTCAAACCTAGATAGCTGGCCGTCCATGAATCTCGGAAGGTGATCCAAATCTCACAATGCCCACACAAGTCCTCCGAGCAGCACTAACATAAATATGTACGACTTAGAAATACTAGAAGTTTCAAAATGCTTATCGATTCTGTTAGTAGCAGGATGAAAACCGAGAGGATGAGTGGCCTGACCACTTGTGCTACAAATTATTCAAATCAGTGTCGTATAATCATCTAGTTCTCGGGTTGAAAAGAAGTTTTTTCAGCTCGCAGATTTGAAGTCCTACAGGATAATTTTTGTCTACCAATCAGTAAAATAATTGGCACCAACGTCAAGCAATTTTTTTTCTCTTGAGACAACGAGAATAATTCCTCAATCCATTTCACAGTTCTGTCTTGCAGCTTTGACTGAACTTTGAGGCTGTGGCCGAGGATATAGAAAAATCCATCGTGCCATCAACAATTTTCACTATCCTCAACCAAGTTTGCTTTGGCTTCCTTGTCAATTTCAAACAACTACTATTTAGAACATCAGTAGACTTCACTAATAATAGAACTGGCCCAACGCGCTACTGAAACCTCCAAAATAGGGGAATGTTGGCAGCCATTTACTGTGAGTTATTCTGGGTCGACGTGCCGTAGCCTTCTTGACACTAGGAAGCCTGGATATTTTTCCACTGAGAAATTTCAATAATTAATTATTTACAACAAATCATGATGCCCGAGCTATCTTGTAATAGTAGTATATTTGCGACTGTACTGGTAAGATAAACACTAAATCCCAAGGTCCCCACCGTAAGAGTGGAGGAATCCGACCTTATCACCCCCCAAGTTTAGGAGCGGCGCATCGTCCCCACCACCATCAGGGCTCGAGTTCCCGGCCGAGGTTACATTAGTGGTGATGATTCGGGTTTCACTGCATATGGGCCCCCGCCCCTAGTGCTCCGCTATAGGCATATCTACTTGGAATATTGTCGTGGTAGACTCTTGATAAGATCCACAGCTTCCAGTGCCTACCGCACACCCCTACGGCCTTCAAACTTTACCCGTATTAATGCTCGGGGCTTTTGGGCATTTCTATCCTTCTAAATAGTCCGATATACTCTCGAAAAAAGAGGTTGAGGTGCAAATGTCTATTTTGATCAAGTGATCATCCCTCTGCAAACGACTGAAATACAATTTGAAGATGGTCGCTGCTGCTGTGATTTCGAAAGAAAAAATCCTGAGAGATGATGCTTCCAAAATGAAAGTGAGTGAGTAGAAGTAATTGATGCTCTAGTTTCGCCGAATGAGTTCTGACATATCTCAGATCATTATCGTCGGTGCGGGGTTGGGCGGTTTAGGCGCAGCTATTGCCCTATCGTTGGCAGGACACGATGTAGAAGTTTTTGAATCAGCTTCAGAAATCGGGGAAGTAAGTAGTTCACTTCAATTTCTTTGATAGGGTTACTCAAATACACCTAGGTTGGAGCCGGCATCCAAATACTTCCCAACAGCAGCCGAGTCCTGCAATCTTGGGGAATGTATGATGCCCTGGATAAAGTAGCAACCAAACCCTCGCAAGTTAATTTTAGACACTGGAAAGGTGATATAATATCCTCGATGGACTTCGCAGCATCTGCCGCTCAGTACCCTGGGACTTTCTACTGGGATTTCCATCGAGCCAATCTTCATAAGTGTCTCTTTGAAAGAGCAGTCGAATTAGGTGCCAAAACCAGAGTTAATGCAAGAGTCTCCGATGTACGAGTGAGCAGAAACTGGCAGACGGCGACAGTGGTGCTCCAAAACGGAGAAGAGCATATGGCTGATTTAGTTGTGGGAGCTGACGGTATCAACAGCAATTTGCGAGAGATCATGTTGGGCAGGAAGGACCCACCTATTTTGACGGGTGATCTAGCATACAGATTGCTGCTATCAACGAAGGAGATGCTGAAAGATCCCGAGCTGGCTCCATTTGTTACAAACCCACAAGTTAACTATTGGCTTGGTCCTGATGCACATGCTGGTAAGTACATCCCGCTTCCATCATATGATCAGCAGTCTGATACCAACAGTCAACTACGTGCTGAGAGGAGGAGAACTCTTTAATATGGTACTACTTGTGCCTGATGACATTCCAGAAGGTCAAAATGTCACTGAAGGTAACATCGAGGAAATGCGAGCTCTGTACAAAGACTGGGATCCCAAAATACCCAAGCTTCTTAGCCTTTGCGAGTCCGTATACAAATGGAGACTCTGTATACGCCCGGGCATGGAATCGTGGTCGCATCCTTCCGGGGCTTTCACGATGTTAGGAGATGCAGTTCATGCGACGCTTCCTTACCTGGCTTCCGGAGCTGGCATGTCGCTTGAAGATGGAGCTGTCCTTGGCGAGTTATTTTCACGGTTCTCGGGTCCTTTGACGCCTCAAAAGAAGTTCAAGCTTCTGGATATCTATCAGAAGATTCGTGCACCTCGGACAGAGATGGTGGTCGAGAGGGGCAACAAGCAGCAATGGCTCTACCACTTGCACGATGGACCCGAGCAAAGAGAGAGGGACAGAGTTATGAGGGCAGGAGAGGACGGTGACGCGTTGGCATGGAAGGATCGCACTTTTAGCCCACTTCTTCTAGGTTGGACTGTGGAGCGGGAAGTGGATCAATTTTGGCGTGCACTGGAAGAGACAGATGGCAAGATGAGCAGGTCGAGATTGTAACAGATAATCAAAAGAATTATGCACGTGAGCCCAGATTTTTGAAATTCACTCCAAGCTTCCACTTTATCGAGACAAGTGAAAGATACACAAGGCAGACAAAAACAACGGTATTGGTTTTTGAATGTTTCACGCCCTGTAGAGCAGTCGGAAATCGCAAAATTCAGCACCCCTTTGTTCCTCCGATTTGACAGGCTCGTCTCGCTTAACCCCTATTCACCCTGTCAATCCCCCGCTGTTCGAATTTTGAAATGAGACAGGGAAAATCGTAAGCTAACCAGTTGTGCTCTATGATCGGTGTCCGAGGGAGGGGTCGGTTTTGATTTTTAACAGATTTTTGATGATAGAAATAAAATTCAGTGGAATTACTTTCAAATGGGATATGACTTGCCCTAGTCTCACTCAGTGGACTTGGAATAGCTACTGTGACTAAGCGACAGCAACGAAAAAGTTGCGTTCACACTTTTGTTGCACCGTCCCTAATTTTAGTAGATCATCCCCGACAGCCAAACGCAACTTCTCTGCCGTTGCCGGGCTGTCTAATGCCAAGTAATCCGTGACACCATTATCTTTCCTGGCGCTGCATACAGCATCCCTTAAAGCGAAAAGGACACTGGCACCAAGGAACAGTGGGGGTTCCCCCGTCCCCTTGCTGCTTTGGATACTTCGTAGATGCTTCCAGCCCCCCTCAACATCTTGCAAGAACGAAACGTTGAATTCTTGCGGGATATCGGAAAACCCTGGAATCTTGTAGGTTCCCGGTCCACGAGTGAAGAGCTCCCCTTTTTGAGTCCAGAGTGATTCCTCCATTGTGAAAAGTCCTTGACCTTGGACAAAAGCTCCTTCAATCTGACCGTAGTCAATAGCAGGGTTGATAGAACGGCCAACATCCATCTTGATATCAGTGCGGAGAACTGTATGGTCGCCAGTCAGTAGGTCAAGCTCAACCTCTGAGCATCCAATTCCCTGTGTAAAATAGTAATACATCGGTTTAACAGTGTTGACATCGTAATTGCCCCAGACGTAGCCGATTCTGGGCATCTTCCAAAATCCATTGGCTGTGAGATTTACTCTATCGATGTAAGCTGCATGCGCGATAGTTTTCATGCTCGCATCACGGCCGAATTTCTCCCAGTAGGGTGTGAGTCGCTTGTTCAATTGATCGCAGGCGTCTTTCACGGCCATTCCGTTCAGATCGCTGCCAGAGGATGCGGCTGTTGGAGACGCGTTGGCAGTATGGTATGAAGCTGTATCTTGAGTGAAGATGGCATCAATGGGAACGTGAAGCTCTTGTGCTGCAACTTGACACATCTTTGTGTAGAGACCTATCGATGAATACTTAGCTTAAGAATTCCTCAATTGAACTTTCTCAACTGACCTTGACCCATTTCAGTACCTAGACATCAAGAATTTCAAGTTAGCATCCAACATCCATTTCTTAGTGGAAAATAGGCAGATAGTGGAAAGTTCTTTAAGCTTACCGCCATGATGTAGCAACACACTGCCGTCTGCAAAGATCTTCACACTGGCAGCCGCTTGGTTTAAATGTAGAGCAGTCGCAAAACTGAGGCCAAACTTCACTGGCAGCATTGAAATACCCCTCTTCTTCCACTTGTTGCTCTTGTTAAAAGCCTCAATCGCGACCTTCCGCTCATCGAAGTGGCATTCAGCCTTTAAGTCTCTGAAAAGCTGTGGTATGTGCCAATCGACGTCAATTTCTTGAAGAAATGGCGTATAATCTCCCCGCTTGTACAAATTCCGGATTCTGAGGCCATCCACTGACATACCCAGACCTTCTGCGACAGCTACCATGTAACTTTCAGCAATGAACATGGCTTGTGGGCCTCCAAATCCTCTAAAAGCTGTATTGGAATGAATATTAGTTTTGCAGACGTGGCCGCGTACGTGGACGTTAGGAATTTCGTAGCAATTGTCCACGTGTGTACAGCAGCGATCCATCACAGCACCACTCATATCGTACGAGTAACCTGCGTTGTTGTATATGTCGGCATCAAGGGCGATCAACTGACCGTCGTTCATGACGCCGACTTTCCATCGAGCTTGAAATGGATGCCTTTGTCCCGATGTCATCATGTCTTCGTCTCTGTTCAACATGCACCGAACCGGCCGTTTCGTTTTCTTCGCAGCAATGGCAACTATCGATGCGATCGGGACACTTCGAGACTCCTTCCCGCCAAATGCCCCACCCATTCTTTTCACCCTTGCATTGATGCGGTTACTTGGAACTCCTGTCACATGGCTGACAAACTCTTGAGTTTCCATAGTATTTTGGGTCGACGACCATACCTCCATGCTACCGTCTTCAATGTGGGGAATAGCAAGTGCTGCATTTGTTTCGAGATAGAAATGTTCCTGTCCTCCCATCCTGGTGGTCCCTTCGAAGATCCTATCGCACTTTTTGAAAGCATCGTCGATAGACCCTTTAATCGCAACACCTTTCCTCAACATTCTTCCATGCTCATAAAAACTCTTCGCTTCAATAGCTTCATCGATAGTAAGGATTGCAGGCAAATCATGGTACGTAATTTTGACAGCTCGTGCCGCAGCTTGAGCTTGGAGGGCCGTCTCCGCATAAACCATTCCTATAGTCTGGCCGTGAGAAAATACTTCACCGTCTGCAAAGAACGCTTCGTCTTTTCGCACAGATCCCCAAATGTTTTGTTCCTTGGTTAAGCTGTGTTTGTCAACGTAGCCTACAGCGAAGCCTGGCCTGATCGCAGGTGACCAATCGATTTCAAACTTAGCATGTGCCCTTGAAGAAAGTACCTGAACATCAAGGTCAGCTGTGTCTAAAGACTAGCCCCAGAGGGTTTGACTTACAAAAGCTCCATAGAGTTCTTTCTCCTGGTGGGGAATGTCATCCAAATATTCTGCCTCGCCAGTATTCTGTTTCAGTGCCGATAAATGGGGAACTTGCTTGCCCACCACACGCTGCTCGTATGGATTGGTGTTGTCCCGTGCGCCAAATGAAATCCCGCGGTGGATCTCCCTAATCAAATCCTCGTCCACAGTCCCCAATTCAAGCTCTTTCACAACCTCATGCCAGAATCGAAAGAAGAAAGACAAGGCGAGCGTCTTTCGATATGTGGCCATTCCTCCGGGGACTCCAAAATTGAGGTCAAGGTCCTCGCACAACGCTTTTAAACCTTTGTTCAGAGTCTGAGAATCGTACCATCTCAGACCTTGAAGCGCTTGCATCGTTTTCTTGGCCTGGGTTGTGAATGGTGCCATTCCGCCATATGCAAGAGATATGTGCTCCACTTTACCATCATCATTTAACCGGACCCTAAACGCCGCTGTGACAATTGCAATATCATCATCCTTTCTTTTTGCTTGTTTGTATGCTTTGAACACCTCAGCCGCATCTGCTGCTGGAATAGGGATGCGAATCTTGGTGATTATTGCATCGGCTGGAAGACTCGTCTTCCTATACGAGGTGAAAAATGTCTCAATCGGCAGAGGGAATTCTCCATCAGAAAGACTGCTTGCTATCACCGTAGACCCTGCAGCGAGAAGTACCGGATTCATGTCAGAAATTGGCGATGCCGTAGCCAGGTTGCCTGCAAGTGATCCCGCATTTCGAATTTGTCGTCCCCCAAAATAGCGAAGTTGTTTTCTGCATGCCTCGAGAACAAGTCCTCGACTGCCCAAATTTGTCGATAAAGACTTGCAGGCATATTCTAATTCTGTAAGGGAAGTATTGGCCCCCACAACGAGCTCGGTCAGGTCTTCAAGCTCGGCTTCCGATTTTGGAATCGGCATTTCTGCCAACTCAGCAACATCCGATAAATAGACGGACACCGAGAAATGAGAGTTCTTGAATCGAACCTCAATTTGAACCTCACTGGCACCGGCCACTAATTTTACGGTCGGATCCAAATTCTTGATAGCGAGAACCTGGCTTAATGTGGTGGGACTGAGCCATATTTTTCTTGCACTTCCATAGCATATTGGAGTTCTCTCGAATTTCCACAACGACGGTGGGAAAATCAATTCAGTTGAAGGGACATATGGAATGAATTCAATTTTCAACGACCCCTGTTGGCGAGCGGGTGGAGGTACATCAAGTGTTGTGGAAGTCTTGGTCCCCTCTCCTTCGTCACGCCCCCTGGTGTTTTTAATCCTAGATTTGATTGGCTTTCCATAGTCTGCTCCGGTGACATCGGTTTCCCTTTCGAGACTTTGGCTGCTCAAAGATGATTCGTCTTCTGAAGTAGACTCTAACGCATCTGCCGAGATCTCTTGAGAGGAGGAATCTCCGCAGGTGCTAGACTTGGGGTTGTCTCTGCAACATCCACCAGGCCTACCACATGATACTGCGGGAGCCTTATTCAAAATATCCTGAGGAATGGCTTCCGATCGATATTGACCGTTGGTATCCTTCTGTTCGATTTCTATGCTGGCATTCTCGTCCAAAGGACACTCTACTAATTTTGCCTTCAAATCCTCCAAAATAAAAGTCTTGGCCGCAGATAGGATGGGTTTGTAACCCGTGCAACGACAAAGATTCCCATCCAGATGGCCTTCAAGTTCGATGTCCCTCGCAGATAAATGAAATTCTTTGGATACTGGGTCGTAGGAGTTTCTGATCAAAGCATAGAGCGACATGACGATTCCTGGCGTACAAAAACCACATCTGGATACTGGCATGTCAGAGAAAATGATCGAAAATGCTATATATATGACTGATATATGATTCTTTGGACTCTGTATCAAGTACTCACTGTGACCCATGCAGCTTTGCAATTCGCTCCTGCAAAGGGTGAGGGCTGTCCACATTGCCGAGTCCTTCAATTGTAATCAAGTGTTTTCCAACGACTAAAACATTGTTAATTCAAAAGTAATACTGAGGCATGAGAATTCATACCTCCCACTAGAGGAAATAAACAGGCATTTACAGCCATATGCTTTAATCTTTTCGTATGCCTTGGATGAGGAACCTGCAAAACTACGGTGCATGCCCCGCAGCCCTGAGAGTTTTCAGAGTTAGTAAGACCTATTCAAAAAATTCCTAGACGCTTCGCGAGTTTCATTGCCCATTTTTATTGTCCGGCTCTGAGACTTTGAAAAGAGGAAGTAAAACATGCAAAGCGTGCGAACAAGGAAATTAAACACTGTGGGAATTTCCATACTCCCTCACCACACCCCAGCTTCGTCCCCTTGAAGCCATGTTGTGACCTAATGAAATCTAAAAGTGTCCATTCTGGGTTTGGATTTGGAAGTTCAATCTTTGTGCCATTCATGTAAAAATGTAAAGTAGACTCGGTGAATTCTGACTCTATCAAAGACTGCAGCTTTTCGAAGGCGGCTGGAATTGCCGGTTTTCTAGGGGCGAATGGCAGTGCCATGATCAATGCCTTCTGAAGTGCTTGACGGGGATATAATTGTCGTTGGTATCATCCGCCTGAAAGAGCAGGTACAGTCAAAATGGATGGTCGCACAAATTTTTCAAAATGAAACAAAAAAAAAAGAAGCAAAACTGCCGCCAGTCGTCTGCCAATGCCCGAGGGGTCGGGAAGCTGACATTTGCGGAATGTACTATCCACTCAAATCACAGCACGTAGTGAGGGGTAAGCTTAGTGATTCAGGGGCATAATCGAGCCATAAATGAACTATCTCACAGGGCCCAAAGCTTGATCATCCCCCACTCTTGGCTGCAGACGGAAAGGCCCCAGCTGCGCCCTTCGAACCTTGGATTTCAAAGCAAACGTGGAGGAGTACACCACCCATTCATCATGAACAATGAGGTGCAAAATCTTGAACATGGCGCGGCGTAGAGAATTGCAAGGATGCGCGCTAAGAGAAAGGGAAAATAACTTCGTGAAGTGAATTGGTTCCTTCCCTGCCATCTCTTCAAACGGCAGGCCCATTCACGGAACAATCACATCATCGACGAACTCGTCCTCATCCCAATCTCAAATACTATCATGCCTTCGAGAATATCGCCATCCGGCTTCAAAGAGCTTTCTGATACCGCTCTCTTCAAGCCTCTCAAATTGGGCGCGCTTCAGCTTGAGCACAGAGTCGTGCTTGCTCCATTGACTCGCATGAGAGCGCCCAAGGAGTCAGACGGTGTCTTTGCCCCAGGAGATCTGAATGTGGAATACTACTCGCAAAGGGCCAGGTATGAACACTTCTTGATTCCTATTTTCTTACATGGACAAAGTCTGTGAACTTTTGAGACAATATACTCGCGCATAGATCGGGTACAGTAATGTTGACTTTGACGGCTTGCAGCAAGGGAGGTTTTATGCTCACCGAAGCATGCCCCATTAGCCGTCTTGTAAGTAACTCCAAACATATAATTCTTGAGAGGTGTGAAACTCCAGGACTGATGGCAGCAGGCTTGTGGATATCACGGAGTTCCTGGCATTTTCACTGCTGGCCAAATAGCTGGCTGGAAGAGAGTTACAGATGCGGTCCATGCGAAGGGTGGATTTATCTACTGCCAGTTATGGCACGTTGGGAGAGCAACTGTACCTTCACTCCTTGATGGACACCACACTGTTAGCTCGAGCAATATTAGTATGCAGGGCAATGGGCCTGATGGAAGTTCATTTGCCGCCAGTCCACCTAAATCCTTGACAGTAAGCGAGATCGAGGAAGTCGTGCAAGAGTTTGCCGCTGCAGCAAAGAGAGCTCTGGAAGCTGGATTTGACGGAGTTGAGATCCACGGGTATATGCCATTGTCCTTACTTTCAGAACCAGACCTGACGTAAACCAGTGCGAATGGTTACCTCCTTGACCAGTTCCTCCACGACAACGTCAATATCCGTACAGATGCATATGGAGGATCTATTGAGAATAGATCCCGCTTTCCGTTGGAGGTAATCAAGGCCGTCACTGAAGTTGTCGGCCCGGATAGGGTTGGCATCCGATTATCTCCCTTCAATTACTTCCAAGACACGAAAGACTCCGATCCAATGACACATTGGGCATACCTGTGTGAGCAAATTGCGGCGCTTTCAAAAGAGAACCGATTATCTTATGTACATATGGTGGAGCCCAGATTTGACGAAGTTCTTGATGAGCAGGCGAAGCTCGATGCCCTTTCAAGCACAACCAAGAATAAGGCAAAGGTTCAGTCGCTTGTTCCATTCCAACAAATTCTCAAGAAAGGGGAAATAAAATTCTTGGCAGCGGGAGCCTTCAACAGGGATAATGCAGCGCCAAAGGTTGATGCTGGCGATGCTGATGCCGTTGTTTTTGGTCGATGGTTCCTTGCGAACCCAGATCTACCTGCCAGACTGTCCCAGGGCCTTCCATTGAATGCTTATGACAGAAACACCTTTTATGGTGCAGATCCTCCTAGTAAGGGATATGTTGACTACCCGTTCTACGAGCCAGCTGCAGTTGAGGCCACGGCTTGATCTTTTTTACTAGCGGGCGGGCGAGTGGTGGGGAATTTGGGTTGAAAGTTATTTAAAATATAAAGACAGGCCTGAAATCGACAGAATAACTAAGAGGATCAATTTTAGTGACAGGAGTAACATAGCCTGCCAGGGTCGTGAATCCGAATCTCGGTCTTATCATTACAAGTTCCTCCCCGACAGTGAATACAAGCGCCACTCTTCCATGTCTTCAATTCCTCAAACTTCGTGATAGAGGATTAGTAAGGGTTTAGCAAGACTATTTAATTTTTCCAGAGATATATATCGATTTAGAAGGACATTACTTAGCCCAGTTGTAGATGATCATCTGTTTCCAAAAAAAGAAAGAGAAAAATATACTGAAAGATGCCTAGATGAGAAGGAAGTGCAGGGGCTGTGGTGCCGGTGGGGCACGGCTCTACCCCACTTTTTCACCCCATCTCTTTTAGACCTGCCTGACACCAAGGATTATTGTCAAACCTCTTGTTTTCTTTGTATAGATTTGCCTGGAAATAACGGTGTTAATTCCCTATTGAGAAACTAACCTCCGCGTTGGCGTGGCTGCCGACTTCGGATACCATGGTCGACCAGCAAGATGAAGGCCAAGGCCATTACGGCGACCATAACGCGAGCTCGTTCGGTGCACAAAGAACTCCCCGAGGGAATAACAAGCAATATGTCTGCACCTACGAGAATTGCGGTAAATCTTTTACGAGATCTGATCACCTTCGAAGGCACACTTTGAATCACGGGGCCGGCAGAGCCTGCCCGCGATGTTCGGTCCACTTCAATCGACCGGACCTTCTCGACAGGCATTTGGCTCGTCATAGACAAAAGGATGAAGAAGCTGGAGGCTATGGATTGGGGGTAGTGGAGACCAGGAAGAGGATGTGGCGCGACGCGGAGGGCAATACCGTCACAAAAAAGCCAACTCTCCCAAATAATAATGTGTCCATTTCCTTCGAACAGAATGGGTCCAGTCTGGCAACCCAACGGTCAGAGGATTCTGACACAAACACACATATGCCGCAGAATGAGGACTCATTACCAGGGTCGAGGTCTACGGGCTTATACTCGAGCCAACATGACAATCCCTCAAGAGTTCCTACTTCAACAGGCCAATGGGACGCCGAACTTGCTTCGAGCTTTCCGAGTGATCCAGAAATGTGTGACTTTCTCAATAACTCCTCGTGGGGCTCTCAGCAACAATCTATTCTGGCTGTGAACAACAACCCTTTTGATGACATGTTTAATCCAGACACTGGTATGGCCGTTGGCACCTGAAAGAAATATCATTTACTGACGCTAATCTAGCTAGTTCTTTCAATATGCCTTTTACGACCGTGAATAACTACAATTGGTTATTTGACGGAAACAGTTTTGATGCTGAATTTCGAATGGCACCCTATCAGCCGCCCGAGGCATCGGCCTTCAACGCTCGCCACCTGAGTGGCCATCCGAATGGGAATCAGCTAGACAGACCTTCCACTCAAGATATGATGTCCTCTAATGGACATTCCATGCAGACGCAGAACGGCGGGCTCTCAGAACCCGTCCAGACGGATCAAACACAGACCGTCACTAATGGAACGGATCAGATGTCAAATTCGAATTTTTCTGTGATGGGAACATCTACAACACCCAGCTCTTACGAACGCTCTCGGTACGATGAATCATCCCCAGGAAATTTTTCTCGTAGTTCTCCCGTAACCAATTCCCAATCATCAGTATCCAACCCCGAGCCATCGAAACGGCAGCATCATAATCCCCAACACTTCGAGCCCGCGCTTTCCATAGATATCCCTCGGGCGCCTCATCGCCGAGCCCGAACAAATCTACCAACTATTGACCAGGTCACTCGACGCCAAATCTTGGATTTGATCATTCAAGCTGGCCCTAAAACGCCGGAAGGTACTCCCATCACTCGCGATCACAGCCTTTTGACGCTCTCGAAATTGCAAAATTACTGTGACTTGTTCTTCTGCAGATTTAACACCAACTACCCTCTCCTCCATCGTGCAACTTTTGACCCTTCTAGAACAGAAACGCTTCTGCTGGTGTCTGTTTTATTGCTTGGCGCGACATACGGCGACAAAGATGGACACCGCTTGGCAGTATGTGTCCACGATGTTCTACGAGCACAGATATTCTCAAATACAGCTTTCAGGGCACAGCCAGAGCTGTGGGTTTTGCAGACTATTTTGCTTGTAGAGTGCTTTGGGAAGTCCAGGGCCGGACAGACGCAGCATGACATGGCTCATCTGTTTCATGGCTTACTTATCAAGTGAGATAATTAAACTACATCGCGCATTCTAGAGCTAAATTGGGGCAGTTTAATTCGAAGGAGCGACTGTCAAACAGTGTGCCACGCCAATTACGAAGATGGGTCTCGAGACTTAGAGTCGAATTGGCGGTTGTTCGTTGATATAGAGCAACGCAAGAGGTGATTTAATTTCGATTGAGTTGTGCACCTTCGGCTGACTTTCGATAGACTTGCATTTCTTTGCTTTCTTTGGGATACACAGCACGCGGTACTCTTCTCGCAGTCCCTATGTATGTCCGCGTTTGAACTCCGCAGCTCGCTCCCCTGTAATCCTACTACCTGGGAGGCAGACTCGGCCGAAGATTGGCATAAAAGTTTCTCGAAGGAAACTGAGATCCGGTTTCTGGCAGTCTTGAAGCTCTATTTCAATCCGGATTCTGTACATTCGCCACCTCCGTTGAATGATCTTTCGAGGCTATTGATTCTGCATGGATTAATGTCCATTTCGTGGGATATGAAAAGACGGGAGCAGACAGCTCTTGGTAAGAAACTTTCATCTTATATGTGTAGGATTTGGCTGATAAGTCAAAGGCTTTGCTGGTCAAGATGCACAGGATAGGCAAGCGCGCCTCGCTCAATCTTACGACATCTGGAAGGCGGATTTCGATACGCACTGTATGAGCATGTCGTTATCACTCAGAGATAATGCCGCCCTGAAAAAGGAATTCACACGTTTCAGTACGGCAAGCGTTGCGATCTATCATGCAGCACATATCATCCTAAATATCGAGATCATAGATCTCCAGATCTATGCCGGTGCATCTCATATAATTGGCCGTCCTGTCAATCGAGTCGATTTCGAACGTTCTCGTCGCATTGTTAAGCAGTGGGCAAGACCAAGCGAAGGGCATGCTGCAGCGAAGGCGTCGTGGCATGCAGCACATTTGCTTCGCGATGGTATCATGAACCTCGATAACTGGGACGTGAATGATGTTTTCCACTACCCCTGGTGTTTGTATCTTGCAACCCTTACGTGCTGGGCATTTCACTTCGCTAGTGGCGACAAAGATGATCATGATCCCGGTGATCGTGGTTCCAGAAACGCTACGCAGCATGACGATACCGGAAAGTCCCAAGCAGAAATGAGTGCACTTGTTAGTGGGATGACAAGTACAACCCCGGACGGCTTATGGAGAACGGCCGGAAAATACGAAACTGCCGGGCTAATTTCGATGATAGCGAAACACTTGAGCACCATCAGATGGGCTGTGGTGCACGAGGGAATGAAGATTTTGAGAGGCTTAGTGGCAGAGGGGCAGTGATTCCTCAAATTCATACAAGTTTCATAAGACTTCAAACCGATTTTGCTTGGGTCACTAAACGGAGTACATCTCTGAAATTCTACCAGTGATGCGATGTATCTATTCATAATTTGTGTTGATGTACTGCACAAGGATCTTTGATACGCAGATTGGGAAGTCACGACTGGTGACGGGACTTTGGGGCTGCCCGAAACAGTATTGGGGAATGGTCATCCGGCCAAGCTCCTTAGATCTGAGTCCGTTGGTATGCTTAAAAGGCACATCTCTTTATTTACTCGAGTTTATCGTTCTCCTATCTTCAGGTAGACCGATAGGTGGCGGAGACAAGATCTTTCGATCCCTCCCCTTTTAATTTGGCCACTTAAGCGAGCCCGCCACAGGTTCAAGAACCTCCAGCTGCTATCTGGTCTGGTTTAGTCAACTACCCGGATGCTTTTGATTCATATCCGGACAGATACAGTTCAGAGATTGGATTGGCTTACGCGGCGCCGTGGACACAAGATGTTACCCATCTGGTGCGGAGAAGGTGTCAATGGGACCCACATCAAGGGTGGAGGAGGGGAAATGGAGCTTCGGGTGCACCAAATGCGCATACCCCACCTTGGCTATCTTCGAAATACGCTACTCATCTGTCACCACGCCACCAATCGTGCAATTGCCGCGTAGATCTCGGATGTTCAATCGAACTCGGACTTGCTAACCCTTGCTCTTTGATCAATATCGCAGCGTGGAAAATTAGCGCTTAAGCACCCTATTTGGAGTAAACCCCACAGCGATGAAGCGATGCAGAGTCGAAACCTCTCCAACAATGGCTCCAAGCGCAAACAACGAGAGTTTCAAAGAACATGCCAATAGACTTGAGGTTTTGAACGGTATCACGGACGATACGGTTCAAGATGTAGTCATCGCAGGTGCTGGTCCCGCCGGCCTCATGCTAGCGTAAGTCATTTGAAATTCTCTTATGATTGAAAGTAGAAAAAGACTTATTTGAAATGCTTCTGCCAGATCTAACTTAGCACGATACGGCATCAAACCGATCATCGTTGATGACAGAAGCCACAAAACTTCAACTGGGCGAGCAGATGGTCTTCAACCCAAAACCATTGAAACGCTGCGGCAGTTACGTTTGGCAGATTCTCTTTTACAGAAAGGTGTCAAAGTCTATGACATCTGTTTTTGGGCACGTAATCTCATTTTTTGACCAAGTTTGGCGTGGCTAAAAGTGTGGACAGAATTCCACAGCAGAAAAGCCATTACACCGGACTCGTCGGGAAATCCATTACCCACCAGAGGTGGAGGTTAAAGAATCATTCGTTCTACTCGTACATCAGGGCATGATCGAAGACATATTTATTCGTGACTTGAAAGATAGAGGTATTGAGGTCACGAGAAACTCCCCCTTTGTTCGATATTCGCTTCAGCCCCACTTAAAAGCCCCTCTCGAGATTGTTTGCAAGGACAATGCCAACCAATCAGAAAGGTATCTGGAAGCAAAATATCTAGTCGGTTGTGATGGGGCAAGATCGATGGTTAGGACAAGTATACCCGGCGCTGAAATGATAGGAGACAGCAGCAGAGCACCTTGGGGCGTGTTGGACGGTAATGTTACACCGATAGATTGGTAATGACTATTCTAATGATGAAAAGGTGTTGTCGAGACGGACTTCCCGGATCTCTGGAGCAAGACTGTTGTTCATTCCGAAGAAAAGGGAACCATTCTGTGTATTCCCAGAGAGCGAAATATGGTTCGTTTGTACATTGAGCTCAATCCCGGGATGCACGAAGTTTTTTCCTCAGAAGCGTCAAGTCAAGAGTTTGTGATGAGGCGAGCACAGGAAATTCTAGCTCCTTTCACCTTGACCTGGAAAAGTATCGGTATGTCTCATGAGGGCCAAGTTCCCCAGTGTGTTCAAGCCAGCTAATAATTATCAACAGAGTGGTTTAGTGTCTATAAAGTGGGCCAGAGGGTTGCAAATACTTTCACAAATGAAGAACAAAACGTGTTCATCACTGGTGATGTATTTTACTCCCTAATGCCGGTTTCTTATGAATGCTAATCCCTTGGTGAATTAGGCCGCCCATACTCACTCTCCCAAGGCAGCACAAGGAATGAATGTTAGTATGCACGATGCGTTTAATCTTTCTTGGAAACTCAACCTTGCAATTCGGGGGCTCGCACTACCATCACTTCTGTCCACTTACAGTCACGAAAGAAGGAAAATCGCCCAGGATTTGATTGACTTCGACTTTGAACACGCCAATGCATTCGCTGAGGGTGACTCCAAAGCTCTGGCCGCTAACTTTGCCGCAAATATCGCTTTCATCTCTGGTATTGGGGCGTCCTATGCTCCAAATGTCCTGAATGTGGAGTCCTCGAACCCCGGCGGTTGTCTTCGAGCAGGGGCTCTGCTGCTCCCCACCAAAGTCACCCGGTATATCGATGCTAATCCAGTCGATCTTCAACTCGATATCCCTATGCTCGGGCAGTTCCGCATTTTCTTCTTCACGGCTAACCCCCTTTTATCGCTCTCATTCCTCACCTCGGTTTCCTCTCATATGACTTCAGCGAACTCGGTCTTAGGCCGAGCGACAGTTGCGGCAGATATTTCCTATGGGAAACTCAACACGTCAGCACCTGAATCAGATGAATTTCTACAGCCCCAACGATATACTGCTGTGAGCCGGATTTTCACGCCTGCGCTTGTGACAACGATGAAGAAGTCCGAGATGGAGATAGCAGATTTGCCGCCGATGATGCAGGATAGTCGGTGGACGTTCTATCTTGATGATATGCCCGGAGAGAAGCAAAGATGTAATGAGAAATGGCTGGGAGGAGTTTTGAAAGGGCAAGTAGTGATTGTAAACGTCAGACCTGATGGCTATGTAGGCTCAATAGGGAGATGGACTGAGCACGAGGGGGATCAATGTAATCAATGGCTGGACGACTATTATGGCGGCTTCTTGAAAGGGTAGAAGTAAGCCCATGGAGCTCTCATGACATGTCGTGTAATAAATATTCTCTTGACCTTCATTAATAAAAAAATCAGCTTTCAGTGAAGTCGACATTATTACATGTGCAGGGGTCCCCGCCCAGCCCGCCATAGCGGTCGACGCCAAAATTATAGTGTCTCGTCGCTAAATCTCCAGCGATAAGGTCGCTAAATTTTTAGAGTGGTGGGTTCGGACGAATTTCACGGTCATCCTGTTAAATTCCGCAGCAGCACAAGACTTCGACCAATAGATGCTTGATTTCGCACAGGATGATTCTAGTGTAAATGACACATATCTAGAGATATTGCCCAAGTTGATTGATTAAGATCATTTTGGTTGCACTGGACAATTGGCCCGCCTTCACAGCGTATTTCGATCCTGGCCTGATACTGTTCCACCCCACTCTCGTATTCTCTCACAACACCACAAACATTTGTGCCAACCAGCTCTATTGACATTGAGGATTCATATAGGCTTCTGTTTCAAAATGACTCAAACGCAACAAACACATCGACCATCATCCTGGGTGGACGTTGTGAAGGTCAAACGGGCTGCGCAATGTGCGGCCACTGCTCCTTGGCTTGAGCAGGAACTTCCACTTACTGATCCAATAACCGACATTGATGATGTAGATGAACTTGCACTTCAGTTAGCCACAGGAAAGTTGAAAGCAGAGCAGGTTATTCGGGCATATATCAAAAGGTAAATTAAATAGCGCTCACTGCGGTCCAACTTTCCACCCTCCACAGCCTGAGCGCACCATCGCTGATGACCCTGATAGAGCATCAGCCGCGCATAGATCCGTGAGTTTCATCTCGAATTCAATGCCATTCTGATATTTGATGCTAAAGATCTTCAGACGAACTGCTTGACTGAAGTGCTCTTTGAAGATGCAATCAAGCAGGCTCGAATTCTCGACAATTACTATGAAGTCAATGGCAAAGTCATTGGGCCGCTTCATGCTATTCCAATTACCGTCAAAGATCAATTCAATGTCAAAGGGGTTGATACTACTCTAGGATATGTCGGAATGGCTCTAAAGCCATCCCTCGACGATGCTGCTGTGGTGAAGATTTTGAAGGACTTAGGAGCAATAATTATCGCGAAGACAAACCTCCCTCAGAGTATAATGGTCAGTTTTCCAGTCATTAAGGAGATACTGAGTTCAAACTCTTGTAAGTTAAGTTGTGCTAACATATTTTGTTGCAGTGGTGTGAGACTGAGAATCCCCTCTGGGGTCTGACGACCAACCCTCGAAACCCAGAATTCACACCTGGTGGATCAACGGGAGGAGAAGGTGCTTTGCTATCCTTACACGGTTCCCTTATAGGCTGGGGGACAGACATAGGAGGCTCTGTCAGAATTCCAAGTTCTATGAATGGGCTATACGGTCTGAAACCCAGCGTGAGTACCATATCTGCGCGCTGAGAATACGGTACGATCTAACGTAACGGCAATCATAGAGCGCCAGAATGCCCTATCAAGGTGTTCCAGTCTCTACTGAGGGCCAAGAGCATGTTCCTTCGGCAATTGGCCCGATGACGCGAAGTCTATCTTCAATGATCACAATTACCAAAGCTATCATCGACGGGGAGCCCTGGAATCTCGATCCAAGGGTCGTTCCGATTCCATGGCGGCACTCCATCTATGAAGAAACACAGAGCCGGCCTCTCATTATTGGTGTTATGATTGACGACGGTGTTGTTGCTGCGCATCCCCCTATTTTGAGAGGTTTGAAAGAGCTTGCAACAAAATTGAAAGACGCCGGCCATGAACTTGTAGACTGGGACCCCTCGTTACACAAGGAATGCATTGATATTATGGTACAGTTTCAATCCACAATCTAGTCGTTACATTACTGAGTTTGCAGGATGCATTCTACACAGCGGATGGAGGTGAAGACATCCGAAGGGCAGTCGAAGCTGGCGGGGAACCTTATGTTCCTCATGTTGAAGCACTCGTAAATAGAGGCAAGCCAATCTCGGTCTACGAATACTGGCAGTTGAACAAGAAGAAGATCACTGCGCAGAAGGCATACCTCGATAAGTGGAATGCAGTGAAGGGTCCTGTATCGGGGCGTGTGGTTGATATCCTTCTGACTCCTACAATGCCGCACACCGCGGTGCCCCATCGCTCTTGCCGGTAAGCGTCATGCATCATGGGAGAACTTTTGACTGACAATGAAACATGAAGCTGGGTCGGATATACAAAAATCTGGAACGTGCTGGATTACACAGCTCTGGCGTTTCCAGTAGGCACGGTATCTGCGGCGAAAGACATCATCCCTTCGACTCCATATGAGCCACGAAATGAAATGGACGCCTGGAATTGGAATCTCTATGATCCTATAACCATGGATGGACACCCCGTTGGACTCCAAATTGTGGGAAGAAAACTTGATGAAGAAAAAGTTCTGGGAGCTGCCAAAGTCATCGAGAAGGTGATGAAAAGCTGATATCTTTCGTCCCTGAAAAACTTTGAAGTTCTTTTCAAGTTTTCGCCTTTGATGATTCGGGTGTTGGAAAGGAAAACTTGGAGAAGATAGACTTTAGAACAGATTATTCTGCCATGCTACTACCATTTAGTGACTCCTCCATCGATACACAAATCTTGGCCTGTCATGTACGAACTGGCGTCACTCGCTAGAAAGACGCACCCGCCCCTGATGTCCTCCGGCTCGGCAACTCGTCCATTCATAATCTCGTCCTTCCAACTCTCCAATAGATGAGGAAAAGGAGCAGTCATCTCTGTGCGCACATATCCGGGTGATATGCTGTTCACGCGGATTCCCTAGTGAAGCCTTTTCAGCTGCAGCTCCCAGCCTCACAAGTTGAAGTCAAGTTTGGGGAATGACTCACATATTTATTCAACTCCGCCGCAATTGCTGGGCACATCGCTCTTACAGCTCCCTTAGTTCCACAATACGCACTGCTCATCTGACTTCTGATCGCCATGTAGCTTGCAATGGACGCCACCAAAACTATGCTTCCTTTCTTCGTCCCATTCTCAATCATCTGCTTAGCCGCCAACTGAGCCGTATGATATACACCCATAACATTGACACCGATCAACTTCTCATGCTCTACAAAACTTGTATCAAGGAACGACAGGTTTCGATTAATGCCAGCACAAGGTACGCAGATGTCTAATTTCCCTCCAAAGTCAGCCTTGAAGGCTGCGAACCCCGCTTCCAGACTTTTGATGCTGGAAACATCGACCACGTAACTCTTAGTCTTTACACCATAGGTCTTCTCAATCTCGGAGAAGGCGTCTATAGGCGGTATTACATCGAAAATCGCAACATCTGCTCCAGCTTCTGCCAGACCTTGCGCGAAAGCGAGACCGCACCCTCGGGCTCCTCCCGTGACAAGCGCAGTCCGGCCTTGCAAAGAGAACTAAGGTACTTCATTAGTAACAAAGTAATGAATTCTGAGAGGAGTTCTAACTCTACTCATAATGGCGGTGCAGTCATATGAGAATTTCAGGGTAGAGTTGGAAATGTGAGTGTAAAGTGCTTACAGACCCAAACTGACAACAGCTACCATACAAAAGCTGAGACAACACTTTCACGAAAGACAAGACCATGAAAGTTTAATACAGTGCCAAGCTCGGCTCCATCGTGTCATCTGTATAACATGACTGATGAGTGTGTGATGCAGGAGATAATGATGGGCTGAACCCCACTTCTGTGCGCGTGGGCTGCAGCACTACTGGGTCTCCCCACCCACCGACAAGAGAGCAGCGATAAGTGACAATTCTCATCTAACTCCATTGATTTCAACTCTCGTTGGCCCTCTTACACAAAATCCAGACCAAGCATCATCTTGAAAATGGGCAAGAAACGAGTTCTTTGTACTTATGGCGTTGACATCGATGCCGTGGCAGGTTGGCTGGGATCGTACGGTGGGGAGGATTCAACCAGTGATATATCACGAGGTGATTCCCAAGACTAAGGCCTTGTTTTTCGATCTAACATGGAACGCAGGGCTTTGGGCTGGTACCATCGGAACGAGGCGTCTGTTGAAGCTTTTTAAAAAGTACAACATAAAAGCGAGCTGGTTCATACCAGGTCACTCGTTGGAAACTTTCCCAGAAGAATGTGCTATGGTGCGTGATGCAGGTCATGAGATTGGGCTCCATGGGTATTCGCATGAGAACCCGTCCGATATGACTTTTGAGCAACAGAAAGACGTGCTGGACAAAACATTCAAGCTGCTCACAGACTTTTGTGGTAAGCCTCCCCGAGGGAGTGTTGCTCCTTGGTGGGAAACTTCCGAAGCTGGGACAGAGCTTTTACTCAGCTACGGAATCGAATATGACCACTCGATGAGCCACGAAGATTGTCAGATGTACTGGCTGAGGACGGGTGATTCGTGGACCAAGATTGATTATTCGAAGAAGGCAGAAGAGTGGATGAAGCCACTAGTGAAAGGAAAGACGACTGGTCTAGTAGAAATTCCAGGGAGTTGGTATATTGACGACCTTCCGCCGATGATGTTCATTAAGAATTCGGCAAACAGCCATGGATGGGTCAACCCGAGAGATATCGAAGATATTTGGAAGGTATGAGATGGAACACTTGAAACTCAAAGGAAAACTAACAGACCCAGGATCATTTTGACTACTTCTATCGCGAGTACGATGAGTTTATCTTCCCAATGACAATCCACCCGGATGTCTCTGGTCGGCCTCATGTCTTGTTAATGCATGAACGGCAAGTTGTCCCATTTCTGAAATTCTTCTGGCACCCCCAACTAACCGAGTGCGAAGAATAATCGAGCATATTAACAAGCACGAGGGGGTGGAATGGGTCACGATGGAGCAAATGTGTGACGATTTCAAAAGCAAGAATACCCCACCGAAAGGAGCGATGATGCCAGCTATGGCAGGAGAGATCTTGAAAAAGAAGGATCCATAAATAGCATTATAGCAAGATCATTCAAATACCATTTACAGCGGAAATGCACCGAATCAATTTATGAGAACAGATCTTTGGTTCAGCCCCTTGCGGTGGTCAGAAAAAGCGGCACTAATTATTGCCTATTTTGAATGTCCCACTCGAGGTGGCACATCAGAATTAGTGCCGCTGTTTTTGTCCACCAGGAGAGCCTGAACCGAGCCCAGTTAATTGTCGTAAAGTTTCAGGCCATGTTCCGCTAGAATTTCAGAGCTTACATCGCGAGCACGGCACAACCAGCGCTGGGGCCACTAATTTCTAGTGAATGTGCTGCTGAGGAGCCCAGTCCCGCAAGTAGCACCGCGTCGCAAGATCCTTCAAGTCAAGGCGCAGTCAAAAACACCAGTCACGACTCAGATTGAGCTGCACTGCCGCTACTGCGAGCACCCGCTTTCCTGTCGTATTTCCCCCATTCTTGAGAGGGGCACGATAAGCTGGTCCTGACGTGGCATTCGGGGTTATCTTCCCCCACTATTGGCACAGATCCAGATCAGACACCAGAAGGGTAACAACACTAATGAGAGATGCATAGCATCCACGAACGGTATCACAGAAATTGCTCCAACTGGAACTTCAATCTGGACAATGGTCAGGTGATACTTCCCGTGGTCAAATTCTGACCAGTTCTAGCGACGGCTGGCCTGGCGACAGGACTCGAATGTCAGTGGTGGTTTACAATGAAGATATTGATGCAATTTGACAACGAGAGTCGAGGAGCATCCCATGCTCAAAGATTCGTCTACCTTAAGTATACAATTTAAGAAATTGATAAAAGAGAAATATTTCAATCTTACGAATGAACCTGAGATCAAGGAAATCCAATCATCGAACAAATGCCACGGCAGAAACAAAATCCAGAAATTTAAAATTCTTTTCAGCCATCAAACACTTGCTGATGCCCAGAAATTCCTCGGGGTTTCCCTCTCGTCTATTCAATCCCATTCATCTGAGCAAGATGTCCCATCACAGCTCCCGCAAAAGCCTCCTGCTCCGCGTGTGGCAAGCCCTCAAAGGAACTCCATTTCGCCTTCCTGTCCTTCAAAAAGATACCCAAATCAGTTCCCACACGCCTACCACCAGGTCCAAAACTCAACATCTGACCCTCATCCCAAATCCTCTCCCCGTCAGCAAACCGAATCCAACTTCCTTTCATAACCTCCTGCAGGTCCTTCTCGCTCTGGTCCAAACCCTCAAAAATCAAGGGGTCGCCGTGCAAATAAGCGAGGTCGAGTGCATGGGTCGGGACACCTTTGAAAGGGCCAGAAAAGGGATTGGGTTGCGCAAATGTGTATTGATAAACTGGAGTGGTGCGGAAGGGGTGTGGCGATTTGATGATAGAGGCTAGTTCTTGGGCTGGGGCATACCATGCCATATCTTCTATGAGTAGCAGCAGGCTCTTCTTGACTTCATTGAGCGGTGTTCCGTCAAGGAGCCCGTAGGCATTTACCAGTGGAGTCAGCTTCTCTCCTGATATGACACACTGCAAAGCTGTGATTAACACTGAAGTTTGCGGTGGGGAAGCAGGCTTGGGAGCCGCGCTTAGCACGAGGGCAACGACAGCGTGCTCAGCAGCGGTATTTCCCAACATAATGGTGCCAGATCTGCCACGAGCGAATTGGTAGTTCGTCCTCCAGTTCTCATCGAAGAAGAGTCCGTCTATCATCGGTACTTGGGGAAATCCTGCTCGCGGATCAGATGCATTGAATGCAGCCAGGAGATCCTGCCATGGCACTTGCTGCAACTCTTTGACGGATTTGGCGTTCAAATGGACTTTGGATTTCGTGTAGACCGAATCTTTGGTGGCAATCGTTTCCGGTGTGGCGAAGAGCGGAGCGCCCAGTACCTGAGACTGTAAAATACAGCGAGAGAATCTGACTGGAAGGAGCGAATGCAGCTGCGCTTCGGTGTGGAGAGAGCCAGCGGATTCGCCGTAGAGAGTTATCTCTGTGGAAGATCCACCAAATGGTTCGATGTACTTGTGAATCCATTCCAGGGCCAGGTGCTGGTACTGTTAATGTGGCTCTTTTGCAGCGGAAGATAAAAATGGGGAGGATCACCATGTCATAATAAGCTTGCCATTGTTAGTGTTGTCAGTGACTTTTTGGAGCAACATCCATCATGCTTACCAAAATTGCCTCCATTAGCCTCACCATGTTCCTTTCTCAATTCTTCAGATCCCAAATTCCCCAGTGCAGCTAGTCGATAACTGGTCTATAATCAGCCCATTTCTTTCCTGATTATGATCACAGAAGCATACTTAATAGCAACATGCACAACAGGCTTCTTCATGGCTATACCCTTACTCACAAGCCCACCGCCGTCACACCACCAATCGGAATTTGAACCCGAAAACCCACCTCCGCCATGAATATACACCATGACGGGGAAATCACTACCCACATGAGCGTTTGGCGGAGTGGTAATATTCAAGTTCAAACACTCAAATTCATCAAATACATCTAGGGCATTCTGAGGCGGATATTTCGGCGGGGTTCCAATGAGATCACCTTCCAATCGAGAAGGTGTGACCACTTGGGGGCATTTGGGCCTAATGAATGTAAGAATCGAAATTCGAGACGTGAGAATAACAAAATTTTACCCAAATGAAGTGGCACTTGAACTTGGCGGGAACTTTTCGTTCATGGAAGCTTGATAAAACCGGGCTGGAATGGTGCCATATTTTATGCCTTTGAATTGCCAAACATTCGAGCCACCAGTGTTGAAGAAACTTCGCTCGAGACCTGTAAAGGTCGTGGAAAGCGGCTCATGGCGGATAATTGGAGCTATTGGTTCCGGCATGTTGGATTCGAGAATCTAGGTAAAACGCACTAGGATGTACTCTATACTCAGGAAATATCGACACTTAGGAAATTGGATAACGTTCGAGAGGGCTCTCCTGCGAACAAAATGTATCCTATAGATAAGGAAACAAAGGAGCACAGCACAATATCTGTTGTGATTATTTTGATAACCAACAGGTACCATAGGGTATATACGCGTAAGCATTTGTCAAGCCGCCGTGGCCCCAGAGATCTGACAGGCTCATGCCTGTGCAGACTTGATTACATATTGTTTCAATTCTGCTAAAACCCTCCCATTGGATGCTTCGTATTTTATGGCCAAGTATTGAAAGAATAAACCATCAAGCATGTACTGACATGAGCGGTCTGGAAATAATGACTCAGCAAGAAACAGCATCTTGAGCAGGGATGCGGAGGCGAGTGCGGGGTGGTATGTAACCAACACTGTTGACCAACATTCAAGAGCCTATCAAAAACTTCTCTACAGATGGACTGTTCTCTGGGCAGTACCTAGGGAGGCGAGCATGAAATACTGGAGATCGGGAAGTTGACTTGTCCGAACTTTTGGTGGGTTGGAAGATATCGCGGAGAAAAATCTGACTAGAATTTTCTTCTTCTGAGAGCACGTCTTCTTTGGCTTGCAGCCCATGCTGCAAGTTCCGAAAAGTCTGCCAAGCAAGCTGCACTTATAACACATCAAACTCACTTAGTACTTTCCCCATCAACAATGCCTCAACTTTGTCTCCTTTCCTCAGAGGCTCCTTCCTTGTGGGTAAAGCTAACAAAGCGTTCGCGCTCTTGAGACTTCCCACCCTTGAACTTCGCTGGCCACCAGTACTGTTAGCATGTAAGATACCATCTTTGCCCATCATCACAATAGCGCGATGATATTCTGCTCGTTGAGGATCGAGACGGAACTCATGATCCAAAGTCACTAGGACTTTCGGCAACCCTGCGGGAGATACGCCAGAGAGGTGGTGGAGCGATGGTAGGACAAAGAGGTGGAAAGTCACGATCGCGGAAACTGGATTTCCCGGTAAAGAAAACATAACTTTCGAGACCCTCTCTCCAGCATTGTTCTTTGCCGGGACTGTCGCGAATGTTGTCGGCTTCCCGGGCTTCATGGAAACTCGACCAAAATGAATGGTGCCGCCGAGCGATCGTTCGATGGTTGGCTTCAATAGATCCAATTCTCCCATTGAGACACCGCCCGAGGTGATGATAACATCAACCTTTCGGAGTGCGTCTCGTAAGTGCTCTTCCAACGCTCCCGGCTTGTCCTTCGCAATTCCGAGATCAACAGCTTCGAAACCCCAGCCTCGGACAGCAGACAATATCGTCGGCCTGTTGCAATCTCTGACTTCTCCGAGACGTAGCTCTCCTGGTCTGTCGTGCTCAACGATTTCGTCGCCTGTCGATAACACTCCAATGATCGGCTTTTTATAGATCGACACTTCTGCCTTGCCAACCGATGCTAGTAGGCCCAATTCTCCACCAATTGCTGATATTTCTTCGCCTTTTCGTAGGATGACTTCTCCCTTTTTGATATCACTCCCAACTTCTCTTACATTCTCTCCATCCTTTACACCCTCCGCCAGAATTTCAACCTCTTTCTCCTCCTGCCCGTCTTCGGTCCTAGTCTTCAACACAGTATCCTCTACCATGACCACAGACGTAGCACCAGGCGGAAGAGGAGCTCCAGTTGTAATTCGAGCGATTTCGCCAGTCTTCAATTCAGGTATTTCTCCTGGCGTAGCATGAGATATTGATGCCACAGGAAACGTACCCTTACTTGAGCTTCCACTTTCTGGTGCGATCACTGCATAACCGTCCACGATACTCGCTCGATAAGCTGGTACAGCTTCCGTAGCTGTCACGTCTCCTGCGAGGACAGATCCCACGAGAGTCCCGTCTACCTTTGCACTGACAATAGATGGGGCTGGAGTGTGTTGTTTTATGAGCTTCAAGGCTTCGTCTACTAACAACATTGGGTACGGAGATGAACGATTTCTCCTTGTCGGGCCGAGACTCGGATCATTTGACCGTGGATTCTCATCCGGCGCTGTATGCCGAACTGGCATGGCATGTCCATGTCCGTGACTATGTCCGTGGCCATGAGAGTGGCCATGCGAATGATCATGACTGTGAGAATGTGATTGATGGCTTGATGAAGCACCGACTCCGGCATCCTTCTCCAACTTCTTGACACCTCCCGCGTGAAGGGTCCTTGAGTCTGCTCCTGCTGCTTGCTGGCATGCATGGGGAAGAAGCTTCAAGATTGACTGTAAGTTTTCCTTGGCTCCTTTGGGAGAGCCTGGGAGCGTGATGATGAGCGTCTTGTTCCGGACTCCAGCAACGGGTCTAGACATAAGAGCAACTAGGCAATATCAGCTGACCGAATTCTCTGTTATCCTCCGAAAATCTTACAAGGAGTGACTGCTAGGGAAGCTGCTAGCATTCCATGAACAAGTCCCGGTGCTTGTTTATGCAGCAGTGGAGTGACAGCCTTCAAAAGCTTAGTCTCAACCCTCACGTACTAGAATGGACTCATACCTCCGGAGTGCTATCATGAACAGCAAACCCGGTTCCTCCTGTAGAAATTATCACATTAACAGCATTCTCCCTGTCTGCCCAGCCTGTAATGGCTCTCTGGATATCCAGGACCTCATCCCCCACTATCTTGACCTCACTGACCTCCCATTTCCCCGCCCCCTCATTTTCAAAGACCTCTGTCAGAATCCCACCAGAGGAATCAGCTGAAGGATCTTTAGAGGCTGTCGTGGAAACTACAAGAATTGCAGCTTTGAGGGTAATTGGATGAGACATTTTGGGTTGGAGGACGCTGAGTTCAGAGCCTGGCCTGGCCAAGCTTCGGGAAATCCACGTCACCTGCCGGCGCGTCTCCCCAAAATTTCTTTTTGCGACCCGCGTTTGCAAATCTGCCACAACAGCAATCATGGTCCGAGTCAAGAATCGGTATTTGCTGGTCAATATACTATATCCGGAACTGGAGAAGACGGCCTCGAAGACTAAAGTTCTGGATGTTGTCGCGTTCAATCAACCTACCACGAATGCTTTGACTACGCATGTGTTGCTAAGGAAAATAAAGGAAGAGGTTGCAGAGCTATTTGGGGATTATGGCTCTGGTGCAATCTCAGAGAGCATTGTCGGTAGGTTCAGTACTCCTAAAACTCCAATATGATACTGATTTGTTTAAAGTCAAGTATCTATCTCCTGCGACTTCGACCTTCATATTACGAGTCTCACGCGCGCATTATAGGATAGTATGGGCTGCATTGTCAATTATGAATACTGTGCCAGTCAAGAATGGTAAGAACTGTATTTTCAGAGTAGTGCGAGTCAGTGGTACAATCAGAAAAGCCGAGGAGGAAGCCATTCGCAGAGCAAAGGAGATCATCGTGAAAGCACGGAGGGAGGTGGGAGAGGAAGGAAATTCGACACTCGACAACATATTCGGGAAGGGAGATGACAACGGCGAAGCAGCGGCTACAAAAGACGTACTTATGGTTGATGGAAGCGACAGCGAGGAAGACGACTACATGAGTGGTGGAGACGGATGAGGGTATCATTGGTACTTTCTAACAACTTTTACACCACTATCTGGAGGTAGCGACATGTTCTCTAGATCATCATCTTCCTCGGCCAACTGTTCCTCCTTCAACCTCTCGGCGTCATCCCGAATCTTGGCCTGTTCGGCCCACTGTTTCCTCTCCATTTCATCGTACTCATCTTTAGAGTCAAGCCATCGCTCTTGGACATCCTTCACATCCATAGTGGTTACGCCTTCTCTCATCGCAACCTGCCATACAGTATCATTTGCTCCTTCAGCACCGCCAAATGCATACCCGCCCGCTCGGTCTATTACTTGGAGAAGATGCATCATACTTCTTTTGTCCTCTACCGCCAATGTCTCAAATCCTACTAGACCAAAACTCTCAACTAGTTCCACTATCGCCGCATTCAATCCTGCGAATTTTGTCCCCACCGACGATTCTTCTTCGAGTTTTGGAAGAAGGTATGATAGGTCTTGGACTTCGGTATAGAAATCGAGGTTGAAGGGTAGAGGCGAATATGTGGATAGTTTGTCGATTTTCGTCAGGATGTTAAGATGTGGGAGGTCCATCTGCAACATCGCTCGCAGAGACAGGATTAGGTTGGAAATATAGAGTGATGGTAGGGTCAGGCAATACGAGTCGGAAAGATGCAAGACTACAAGCTACCAAAGAGTCAGTACGCCGAGCAAATATGCTTGGTTGAATGGAATGTGTACTCTGTAGCCAAGCTTCTGTAACTTGAAGAATATGTTCCTCAATGACGAGTGGTGTGTATAGAGCTCGACCTGACCCGGACAGTCAAATAGCACGTAATCTTCTCCCAGTTCACTCAATCCTTTCTCTAGCCAGTCCATATTTTGTTCGAGTTCTTCGAGAGCATAAAGTACCCCGCCATTTGGTCCTAGATCATCTTCTTCCATTATATCCTCTAATTTTATAAGATCTCGTACATCTATTGCGCATGGATAGCTCGTGTGATCATTCGCTGGGTCGAGGTTAACGACTGAGCATTTTCGTCCTATGGCTGACATGAACTGTTGCACTGGGGAGCTGTTAGATCTTGGGGGGAGGCAATGGAGGGGCATTTTTCTTACTCCCGTTGCAGTATGTGCTCTTGCCAGCTCCGGGGCTGCCGAGTACAAGCTGCGCGAACGGCATATTGAGATTCGTAAGTTTGCTGGGAAACTCGCCGTGTCCCGGATACGATCAATAGCTTGCTTCTGTTCTCGAGGTGGGGTGATTTGAGGCGGAAGTTGTGGGGTTTCCTTCGTCTGCGTGGCTTCCTTAACGTTGTGTTTGATTTAGGGGTTGGTAAATAACCTCGGGCGAAGCAAATACTACTAGTATTTGGGACTCTTTTTGTGGCAGAATTTAAATGATGCTTGGTGAAGGTGAATTATTTGTTGCTCCAGTCTGGGTTGTCCCTTCTATTTTCGGCGATCTCGAAGGCGGTGGCGCGGCAAAATTTCTGGCGCCCATCCATTGAGCTCGAAATCAACAAGACTTTCACAGCTCCAAGTGCCAGGCAACGTGTATAATTTCATACCTGCAGCTCGTTACAAACATGGCGCCCAGTACGTGTCACTATTTCTCCTGTGATTGTTGCACTATGCAATGATCTTTTAGCTGACATTTTGTAGCAATTCAGTACGAGCTTTCGCAACCCCCCACCGACGCGGTATCTGCCCTCAAATTTGCGCCAGAGTCTCCAACCCGGTTTCTTGTCTCTTCCTGGGATAAGCATGTCTATCTGTATGAAATATCTGGCGAAGAAGAGGGTGGAAAGCTGATCGAGAAGTATGAGCACCGAGCGCCAGTACTCGATGTGTGCTTCGGAGCCAATGATAATGAAGCTTTCACTGGGGGCATGGATTGGCAGGTGAAGAGGTAGGATACCTCCAGACATTGTGTCAATTCCCAGCTAATTATTGTGTCTAGAATAAACCTCGAATCCGGAGAGCAAACTGTTTTGGGCGCTCACACTGCGCCAGTCAAGTCGGTGGTTTACAGCAAAGAGCATTGTAAGTTGTTTCCGCCCTGCAGAGGTACAATACTTACCTCATTTACAGCATTGCTTGTCTCAGCATCATGGGACTCCACACTCCATTTCCACGACCTCAATAATCCCGATAAAGAGCCAGCCACTATCAAACTCCCCGCAAAACCACACTCGTTATCAATCACTGCATCTAAACTGGTCGTCGCCATGGCTTCTCGTTTAGTCTATATCTATGAGTTGCAAGCCACACTCATGCTGGCATCACAAACAAGCGGAGCCGCCGCCGAGCTCCAACCATGGCAACAACGGGAGTCATCCTTGAAGTTTATGACAAGAGCTGTGGCTTGTATGCCAAATGATGACGGTTATGCAAGCAGCAGTATCGAGGGTCGTGTGGCTGTTGAGTGGTTTGATCCATCTCCTGAATCACAAGCACGCAAATACGCCTTTAAGTGTCACAGACAACCAGATCCGGCTGGAGATGGCACGGATATCGTCTACCCAGTAAACGCTTTGGCTTTTCATCCCGTCCATGGGACCTTTGCGTCTGGAGGCGGAGATGGAGTCGTTGCGCTTTGGGATGCTAATGCCAAGAGGAGAATTAGGCAATACCAAAAGTATCCCGAAAGCGTCGCAGCATTATGCTTTTCCAGTGATGGGAAATACCTTGCAGTGGGTGTCTGTCCTGGTTTTGAGAATGACCAACAAGATTATAGCGGAGAAGGAGCCACGAAAATCTATATCAGGGAGTTAGGAGAGACGGAGGCAAAAGGCAAAGGACCTAAGTAATTGGTTTGTACATTTTGAGCTGTGTCTGTTAATCTATTAGCATGGCGTTTGTGGGAACAAAAACGGTAAATGAAGAAAACTGCTTCCAATGTCATGTTGCTCGTTCTTCAATCTATGACACATTCCTGCTACCCATTGCGTATGACCAAAGCAATTTGTTCTAATTGAATGATTCGTGCTTAATTTCATCTTGTAACTGCTGACCGTAAAACGGTTATATTCCCTTCTGGTGAAATAGTTAGTCAGAAGAGAACTTCTCTACTTTCCAAAATATTTCTAAGAAAGCAAACCTCAACCTCTCATACCTATAAAACACACACTTCCATTCGACCCTTCAACCATCTCCAAACGCTTACATACCCTCATCTCACCCTAACATCCGATTAGCACACACACAGTCTCTCAACACCGAAATCATGTCTTCCCCAACCAAATCCAGCGACCCCACTACCCCAACCAAGGCACCGTCCGGTTCCAAATCCGGTACACCCAAGCAGGCTGGGCTTAAGCCTCCACCAGCACACCTTCCACCTCAAAAGCCGTCTATCTCAACCCAATCTTCAACTGTTTCCGAGCTTGCGCTGGGCAGCCCGGCGCAGACAGCAAAAAAAGCTCCTGGTACTCCGAAATCTACGACTCCGCCAGGTGAACCGGGTAAGAAGAGTAATTATCGGCTGCCCAGTGTTGAGACGGGAAGCCCGTCACCGCCGAAAGTGTCAACTGAGATGGCGGGGGAGGATAGGAATTTGGGGTGGATGGATTGAGGAAAATATGATTTCCTGGGTGGTAGGTTTGGGTGATGGTATTTGTGGAATATGTTTGATGTTTATTTGCTGTAGTGTTCTGAGCTTGGAGTTTGTCCTGATAATATTGCAATTTGAGTGTCAGTAGCTTTACAAGTTCTAGGTTTGTGCTAGGTGTGAGATCAGTTTTGTGGTTCGGTTTGTGACAAGTCGCATGGTTTCCAGTATATGCTTCAGTTTCTCAAGCACGTAGTCATGATTTGCCTCGAAAGGCTGACCATCACTTTCTCAAAACAAGCTTTCTTTTGATCATAAAAGGGAAAGAGGCCTTCTATCTTCGTATTGTCCTCAAGCCTTGATTTCCAACCAACAACTTTCCCCAGCAAAGAATACCACACCTGACCAGCCCAAGCAAGCATGGCATCTCCACTGTCTAAAGCTTCAGGTACCACACCGCCACCAAGCAAGAGGATTAAGACAGAAAGCACCATGGCGAATCCTCCTTCCACCAAGCTAAACGAGATAAATCCTCCCGCTCCAAGATCCACTTAGGAGATCCCTCAAAAGCCGTTCAAGATGCCTCCAAGGTCAGAAACGCCGTCAGTTGAGCGAAAAAACACCCAGATCGAACGCGACACTCCGGGCAAGAAGCCCTCGATTAAGTCCCCGTTGACCTTTGGGCCAATCTTAGAGAAAAAATAAGTCGTGTACGTTTGGTCCAAGCTTGGCCGCTGGAGACGAGCTGGCCCAATATTGTCCGGAATTCGACGACTTGGAACAGACGAGGGGAAATTTTGCAAGCTGGGGAGAGACACAGACCCAATTGGATTGAAACGTGAATAAATCGTTATTCAATCTCTCGCAGATCTCTGGTATAGCCTTGCAATCCGAATCACTGTTCCCTTGCCATACATGTTCACAAAGCTCCTGAAAAGATATCACTATTTTCCACCCCCGCTCATCGGACTTGACATACTCCTCCCCTTACTCTTCCTCTTAGCCATCTTCTCCTCATCTCTCCTGCGTTGCCTCTCATACAATTCTCTCACATGCTCATTACTCGCGCCCCCATTCCACACTTCCTGGCTATATATCCCTGACTTCCTGCCTCCAGGATATCTTCCTTTCCTGACCTTGTGCTTACGGTGGAAATAGGTGCATGAGATGTAGAAACCGTGGATGTGCCCAGGTATTACGCCGGCAATGAAGAAGAGCGTGTTGATTAGGCAGTCCATGCCTGGCCCGGCTATCTGGGAGCTGTTAGGAGGGAAACTAAGAGGGGATGGGGAGATGTACGATCATTACTGAGAGGGGTGGGACTGAGGAGGTGTCAGTAAGAGTTGGTGAGGTGGGAGTACTACATACAAAAGATGTTGATGAAAAAGATCATCAATCGTTCCAACATCTTGACAGATCTTTCCAGCGATCTAAGCTTGTCAAAAGCTTTCTACGTTGCTGGTTGTTGATTCGTGAAGTTTATTTGGGTTAACTCAGAATATGAGGTAAAATACTCGACTAAGCACGAAGTATACGAAAAGAAAGAGAAGCCTCAGCCACAACTATAGCAGAAATGCGGGCAATCTTATCGTTGTGGCAGATAATCAGTTTCAGGGTCCGACAGGGGTTTTGACCTGTTGTGCAAGGGAGTCTCCATAATGACGCTGTTGATGCAGCAGAACCAAGATCTTGGAGATCTGACAAGGGTTGAAGCGAAGAGGCTTTTTGACAACTTAGAGCCAGTGAAGCGTGGATGTTCAAGAAGACGACACTTTATTGACCGAAAAATGAGAGTCGAAGGTCTGGAATTTCGCGTTGATTTGAAGTTTTACAGATATATCTTACAAGAGGTGATTGAATTCGAGATGCACCAAGAAGACTCGAGAAAGATCGTAATTCTAGAGCACGCTGGCACTCAACAAATGAATCAAAATCCACTACAACAAAGAACACTCTTGCATAAATAAAAGCAAACATTAAAAGTGTAATTTGGCAGAATGGTATTGAATGAAAGGAAGTACAACTACTCTACTCCCTAATACTATAGTAGGGATTAGTCACGGCGCATGACAGCGCGTGCCCCCCTGTCAAAATAAGACCCTCGGCGCGTCCTCGACCTCGCCTTCCCAATCCATCCACGGTGCTACAGCCAAAATTGGAATTGCACAAAAATAACACAAAAATAACACCCGACGAAAGTGCAGTGGAGCATTTATCCAGAGCACTATGTCAAGTCTAGGAAAGCGCAATGCAATCGACCTCACCGGCGACGAGGACGAGAATGTCCAACCTTTCAGCAAATACTCACGCGTGAATCAGCCTTCGGGCTCTCAACCACCAGCAAGCCAGTCTTTGAACGGACGCGATGCCTGGGCCGACCCCATTGAAGAGAACGATATTATCGACCTTAGCCAAGACCCTGATGAAGGATCTGGATGGGTTTGTCTAGGTGCTATTGATGGAAGGATTGTGGGCATCCGATACTACGATGGCTACGCGACTCCAGGAGAGCAAGTCATGATCAGAAGAGAGCCTGGCAACCCCTATGATTTCAATGCCATCAGAATCGACAATGTTCATGGCACTCAGATTGGCCATATACCCCGCCAAATTGCCGCGAAGCTTGCCCCTTTTATGGTCAGCCCTTCATTCTTTCCCACATCTATTCCAGCTAACACGTGATAAAGGACTCGAGAGCGATCGTTCTTGAAGGCGTCATTTCAGGAGAGAAGGGATCGTTTGACTGTCCAATCCTGCTGAAAGTGTTCGGGCCTGGGGAATCAAATGCTCGAACAGCGTTGGAAGCCCGATTGAAGGCCAGCAAAGTGGCTCTCAAGAAAAGAGGTGCTGCACCCCCCAAGAGGCCAATCCAGAACCTTGCGCCTCCAAGATCGCAAACGGGTTACTCTGGCAGCTCGCAGCCCTCTAGTAGCCAAGCAAGCAGTCAACCTGAACTCATTCCCGAGCTTAGTATTCAGGATTTCGCTCAGAACAGTGAGCGTTTCAATCCTCGGGAGGCTGCGAAGATTGTTGAGGCATGGGGGGCTGGTGAAGATGCTCTTGAGAAGATGCCAATGGCCAATCAGCCCGAAGGACTGAAGTCAACTCTTCTTCCATATCAGCGACAAGGTTTGGCATGGATGTTGGAGAAGGAAAATCCCGTGCTCCCAGCAGTAAGTAGCAGTGACCACCCGACGACACACTAAGAAACTGGTCCGAAGAAGTCAAACTAACACAGGATTTTCTATAGGCTGGCTCAAAGGATATCGTGCAACTTTGGAAGCGATCCGAAAAAGGCAACACGTTTCAGAATATTGCTACCAATTACAAAACAGCTACAGCGCCTGTTCTAGCCAGAGGTGGCATTCTTGCTGATGACATGGGCTTGGGCAAGACTCTACAGGTCATCAGTACTATTCTCGAGGGTGGTCCAGGTACCACTTTGATCGTCGCCCCTGTGGGCGTTATGTCCAATTGGTCGCAGCAAATTGAGAAACATGTCAAGACTGAGAATGCATTAAAGGTCTTAATGTATCATGGTATGTGTTTTACTTTCATTCCGAATCTCACAACTCTTGTAATTGTATACTAACTTTGCATCAATTTCCAGGTAGCAACCGCAAGCGCATGACGTTCAAAGAATTTGCAGAATACGATGTTGTCGTCACAAGTTACGGCCTGGTCGGTTCCGAATGTATGCCCAAAGGCTCAAAAGTCCCTGTCAAAACGCCCACCAAGGACGGTCTGTTCAGCATGAACTGGCGCAGAGTTGTCTTGGATGAGGGTCATCAGATCCGAAATGCTTCTACCAGATATGCTGTCGCGACCACAACTCTCTTGGCAACTTCGAAATGGGTCCTCACGGGCACTCCGATCGTCAATACCATCAAGGATTTATACTCGATGCTCAAGTATATGGGCATTACCGGAGGTCTCGAGAAGTCGAATCTGTTCAATGCGATTCTCACGCGGCCATTAAGTCTTGGTGATCCTAATGCCGAGCTGATTCTTCAGTCTATCATGCGAACACTTTGCTTACGTCGACGAAAAGATATGAAGTTTGTGGATCTGAAACTGCCTGAGAAGACGGAATATGTCCATCGCATTCCCTTCCGCAAGGATGAAATAGAGAAATACGAAGCTATCGAGTAAGTCAATTGGTACAATCGTCAAAAGGTTGCACGGCTGACAAAATCTTAGGTCCGAGGCAAAGGGTATGGTCGAGTCATTTACCAAGAATCCCAAGAAAAATGGCCTGAACGTGTACCGCCATTTGCTTGAGATCCTGCTTCGACTCCGTCAAGTATGTTGTCACTGGAAGCTCTGCGAGAGTCGGATCAACGACATTATGGCTTTCCTCGAGACAGATGGGGCTGTGGCTCTCACCAAAGAAAACAAAGCCATGCTCCAGGTAACGCTACAGCTTACCATCGACAATCGGGAAGAATGCTCCATTTGTCTAGAGGACCTACACAACCCAGTCATCACTGCTTGCAAGCACGTCTTTGGTCAAGAATGTATCGAGCGAACCATCGAGCTCCAGCACAAATGCCCCATGTGTCGCGCGGAGTTAGCTGACAAAGACTGCCTCGTGCACCCCGCAGTCGAGGAAAAGGTCGAGGAAGATCCAGATATTGACGTTGAAACCAAGAGCAGTAAGACCGAGGCTCTGATGAGTATCTTGGCCGCCAGTCGTCGCGACCCGAAATCCAAAGTCGTGATCTTCTCTCAGTGGACCAGTTTCTTGAACATTATCCAGCACCAGCTCAAGGAGGCAGATATGAAATTTTGTCGCATTGATGGCACGATGGCTGCTCACGTGCGAGACGCCGGCATGGCTGCACTTGAGAACGACCCCGATTGCCGTATCCTTCTTGCAAGTTTGTCAGTCTGCAGCGTTGGCCTCAATCTCGTCGCAGCAGACACCGTCATCCTCGCTGACTCATGGTGGGCTCCTGCCATCGAAGACCAAGCAGTTGACCGCGTACACAGACTGGGACAGACCCGTCCTTGCACAGTCTGGAGACTCGTGATGGAAGGCAGTATCGAGGAGCGTGTTCTCGAAATCCAGGGGGAGAAGCGGAAGTTGGTTGGTAAAGCATTCCAAGAAAAGGCCAAGGGTGGCAAGGCCAAAAATACCGGGATGGGCGATATCATGAAGTTGTTGGCCTGAAGTTGCTTTTCGTTTATGGTGTTATGGTGCTCACAGGCAGGGCGGTCTTCTGCTTCTAAAAAGTACTTGTATGGTGGGTGTGCTATCAGGGCGGAGTTTTGCTCGTACAATTTTGGATGTCTGGTGTGTTTCGGCGTCAGCACATAGGACTATTTACTGTGCTATAGCTTAGATTTGCAAAAGTGCGCGAGCGCCTTGTCATTCGTTCTCAAGGAGATATGATACTGTAACAATATATTTATAATTACGGATTCGACGGTGTTTGTCTGGTTCACAAGGGGATTCTTCATTAAATTTACAACATTGCACTGTCCGTTTCAGATGTACGTTCCCCACGCCCATATTTCAAGTAAAATGCTTCCTAATCATCGAGGGCTGTCATGCAATACGATTGATTTCGTCAATATCACGTCACGTCACTTCATAGTGTTACGGGAAGCCTCTGGCTCACTGCAGTGGCTGGCATCACCAGACCCAACCTTTCACCTTCGTACCCCCAAACACTCGATCGATACGAGGAGCTGTTGTCAAGGTGTATCTTGCTGTCAAGATATCCTCTCCGGGAAACGAGCCAGCGATTTCCAACAGACTCGCGGTGAAGATCAGTTGCGGAAAATGAAACACCAAGCTATCGACTTCGACTCGGCGAATAAGTGACAAAATCTGGCCTTGACAGCCTTTTTAGAGGGAAGTCTCAGCTTGGTTGTCGAATTATAGAATCCGACATCTTTTGTATTTGATTTTTAGAGCAGGTCGGCCCGAAATTGCCGCAGGTATCGGGAGATGGTTTGTTTGAAGCTCCTTCTGAAGGCAGGAGCCGAGTGGGTCAAGACTTCCGTACTTCTAGTGAGAATATTTCCCAACTGCTTTTACCCCTGAATTCTCGCCGCGCTGGACAGTGCCCTAAAACCATAAAAGTACAGATGCAAGCTAGGCCGAAAAATACCGTGACAAGGAGGAGACGATTGAGCAACTGAGGCTGGGGGCTCCAACTCCCGACCATTTTGACGATTTGAAAACGTCAAGAAAATTCTAAGCGAGATATTGTATTTTTTGAGCTTCTAAGTGGAAATCTATCGGTATCGAAGGTATTTGAAGATGCTGTCAGATAGAAGTCTGTTATCAGAGCATGGTCAATTTGCGGGGATAAGAATACCAAACTACAGACGCAGCTGAAGACCAGCGGGGAAATCGATGCGAGATGTCGAAATACTGCTATCCCATAATTATGGCATACGTCTCATCTTCATTCACTCATGAGACAATCGGCGGCAAAGGATTATTCGAGCATTAAGAGGCAAGTTTTAGGCCTAGATTGTTTAACTTATACTTCATTCGAGCTCTCGCTAGCCATGAAGTTGAACTCATTCCGTCTAATTTTAGGATTCGGCTTTGACGACTTTTTTACCTTAGCTTTTACCGCCTATTAAATGAATACTTTGGCTGAAGCAATCCTGAGTATCAGCTGTTGGAATAGGATTCTGAGAAACATAGGAGACCGGTTTGTGAATTTGCGGCGACCCAAGCTCGACACTGTAAATTTCCCCGCGTTATGGCACCCCGAGTAATTCTCTCAAGGGAGGAATACATAAGGAGGGCTCCCCCCTTTCTAATTGTCTTTTCTTTGCTTTCTTGTGTGTCCACATCTGAATTCACACAGAACCATCCCGTCTCTTACCAATTTTACCCGTACTCGCGCTCGTCCCAATATAACACACACATCCAACTTGCACCACCCACGTATATTCAGTGAATAACAGGACTAGGTTGCGAAGTTGCTGTCAAGCCTTCGTTTGCTCTCGGAACTCCTTTGCAGCTAAGAAGTATGAAATTGAACGACGCTGTTTTCAAAGCGGTGGAGTTGCGGGGCCTTCCGACGAGGGAAACCAATTGACGCCTGCTTTCACTCGGTGGCAGCGCACCAGTGAATCTTTTCAAAGTCAGGAGCCTCTCATCTTGAGCGGATTGAAAGTCGATGGAATGGGAATGCTTATATCCTCCATTCCGTTGGCCTTCCGCATAAAATCAGCGTCAGTCACGCTTGCCGATTCGAATTATTCGAGAGCGAGCATACGAAATCAACCTCGCTTGCTCTGTATAACTAGGCATAGAAGAATTTGCTTTCAAACATGTCGATTACAGGACTTTTGAAAGGGATCAAACAACCTAATGCGCACGCAGCTTGGGAAATCACAAGAACGCAATTACCGTTACCAGCCTGGCGCCTCACTCGGGTCTGTTCCCTTGACTTGTAATTTAAGCCCGACGGTTTCTTTGAGGAAATGGCCAGTCCGCCGCATTCTTGACAGTAAATCGTACGTAAACGTGACAGAACCGAAGTAAAAGAGAATGTTGTTGTCAAGTGCATGCTGCTTGTCAAGAAGTACTGATTTGGTGGCATCAACTGCCGTAAAGAGATGTGAACCAGGAAAGCAATTGAATAAATTAGTCTCGTCTTCGATGCTAGAGCACACGTTCGTCTTCTTCACCTCAAACGAAATTTGTGCTGCCCATTCACGGGAGGTCTTATATATTCTTTTACCTCCTTCCACTTATACTTATTCCCTCCTGATAACAAGTAGGGCCTGAGAAATGGGGCAAGAGCGATGCAATTCCCCTTCGACCTCGCAAAGCTGGTTTTCTTGCCCTGTAGATGAAATTCAAAAATCACGCTGACCAAAAAATCACAGATGGATAGATCTTCAAAACGTTTGCACTTCGAGTCCAGTCCCGGATCTCGCTCCAGAAACGAAAATGAAGAGGGTGGGATACTGCAATGAACCAAAATTCAAGGAAAGAAGAAAAGGCTGACATCTTCGTACCAGGGCAACAAACGTACAAGTCCAAGGCCGCCAAAATAAACTTTCCAAGAAGCTCGATTCACGAGTCATTCCACTCTTCAAACCCAGGATCATCTAAGCCGGACCGGGCTTCCGGAGACCTCGGAACACGAATTAAAAAAACGAAGCACAGATTCCCAAGTGCCCCGCTCAGAAGAAGAAAAAAGCTCAATTGCAATTTTGCAAATTCATTACAGTACGAGCGCAGATGAAAAAAATCCGGGCAAATTCGGAGATTGACCCCTCTAGCGTCTCGCCTACCAAAAATCCCAGCCCCTGAATCTCGTGAGATTTTCAGGGGCTCGCATACGGCGTAGTGCGGCACCGTCCCGTTTGTCCTACCGAGGCTTTTCTATTCTTAGCGGTTCATGTCATGTCATGACGCTGTCAGATTTAAGGACGGATGGTGTAGGGCTTAGATATTAGGGCTTAGATTCTTATGCGAGGATGTCAAAAGTCACAACGAATGGTGGAAAAAGTTACAGCAATGAGGTGCCGGAATTCTGTTTGATTCCATATAGATATCATATCCTATCCCGGGCGGAGGTAGCATTCCCAGCTTCCTGATGTTCACGCCATGCCATGTCCATGTCCATGCTATGCATTTCTATGTACAAAGGTTTCATAAACGCCCTTCCCAATGCAATATGCAGTCCGTGAATGTCTTCTAAATGCCCCGAATTTCCCTAAAACGCCTGGGTTTAAATTTCAAGTTTGCTCATCTCTAAGGTTGATGAGATTGGAAAGCCGAGCACTTCGGGATTCCGTTTTGGCTGTGTGTCCGTACGCCGTCGCTCCATATGCTGATGCAGTGATATTGTGATGTTTGTGTTGACAGGAAAAAGATGGTGTACAATGGTTCGTTGGTATACAAAGTTTTGTGTTTGTGGTATTATGTGAGATCGTGTGCGCTCAGATTTGGATTTTTGATGGCGTATCGTCGAGGTCGAGGTCGAGGATTCTCCGTCGGGGTATACAAAGTTGCCTCATTTTATGCGAGATGAGTAAGGTAACCATGAGATGTTGGTAAAGCCTCACTTGCTGAAGAGTAGGTCTCAATTAATGATGTGATGTCCAGAATCTTCGTTCTATGATCAAGCCTTAACCATGTTCAGTTTGCCGAGTTGAAGGACTTTCTCCATCGGCGGGGAGACGCGGGTGATATTCGAGGTAGATGGCTGAAGTTTTCCTTGGTTTTGGCCTTGGCCTTGGGCGCGCTTTCGCTCATTCGAGGCTTTCTTCTGTGCAGCCTTCTTGTCCGCTTTTCGCTGGCGTGCAGTGGTGTGAGTCTTCGGGTTGGTTTTTGGGCCGCGTATCTTCTTGTTTTGGGACTCTTGCGAGCTTTGTGAGTTCTGAGAGTCGAGATTGGTCTCAACACCCTTGATTCCCTTCGTGCGAAGTATCACTCTAGCGCGTGGTCTTGGGTTAACCGGATCAACCGAGGGAGAACGACTGGATACATCATATTCAGATGCACTGTCTTCGAGCTTGAACTCATCATCACCATCAGAAGCACCAATTGAATCGTCGAAGTGCATCAGATTGTGTACTGATGGCTTCATTGGGGAAGGCTGGAGAATTTCAATAGGAACTTCATTCGACATTTTCGCGTCGGGTTGCGTGAGCTCAATCGTTGGAATGATGTGCTTCTTCTCCTTCGTCGAAGGCTTTGAAGCTCTGATATGGCGATTTTGACGTTTATTGGGGCCGTAAATCTCATCTTCATCACTGTCGTAGTCTCGCTCGATGCTCGAACCACCGGATTGCGAAGGCGAGAGACTCCCAGGTGTTGGGGGATTGCTGCTATATTGCAGGTCCATTAAATAAGTAACTGCATTGTCGACATTGCCGTAGTTTTCCACGAGGGCGTTCCTGATGATCTCCTCATTTGCCAAGTCTGGCAGGGCTGTCATGACAGATTTGACCATCCAGTCGTGAATGACGGTATTTCTTGCAGCATTCGCAGAGGAATCTCCTTCCCCAAGATCGAATTTTGGGATGTTTGGAGGACCAGAGAAAGGTCCGTTGATATTTCGCACCGATGAGTAATGTTCGTGAGCCTGGAGATAGTCAGTAAATTGAAGTCTGCAGGTGAAGCGGGAATAAGAAACTTACATGCAATGCAATATATGCTCTTGGTCTCTCTTCATCAGAATCGCCGGCAGTACAATTGAAGTTCGTGTTTGAGTGCGAGAAGATGACGACGTCGGTGTTGTATGCCTTTGTGAAGGCTCGGATTTCGTGGTTGTCACCAAATGTACCATCTTGGGACATTCTAGCTAAATGTTTTTCGAAATTTGCGTCGATTTCTGCCTCGGTGGGACCTCTAGCAATAAATGACGCTGCTACATTCTTTCGTTTTGGATTTCTGCGATGTCCTCCGCCAGGATTTACGGACATGAAGGGTTTGTATTCTTCGGGGTGTTCTCGCATCTCGTTCACGACCTTCTGGCGAATCTCACGGTGGTGATCTTGCGAGCCATAAATTTGGTCGGAAAGGGCATTGAAGAGACAATTTCCTACTCGATGTTAGCATGTATTGCTTGTAGAATGGCGCGTTGTGGAAAACAAGGCGTGGTGGGGGGTCTTGTGTACTTACCATTGCCTACGATCGCGGTGGCCTTCAGGCCCTGAAGCTTCAGCACAGGGAACTCGTCGGGGCTGTTGCTGCGAGCCATGCTGGGCAGATGTCGTGTTAGAGAAATTGTGTGTGCAGGAAGAAAGGAGAACAGAGCAAGAAAAAAGCACGACGGCCTTTCTTGTATATGTTGGGAGTTGTGATCTCGACTGAGAATCCAGTCGGTCCCAGGTTTGGGTTTGGCGGAATTGGATTCAGACTGAGATCTTGACACAATAAGCACGAGCACGAGCACAAGCACAAGCACAAGCACACACGCTGCGCTGCCTGCATGCACTCTGACGCGAATTTCACTACGCTACGGGAACCGGGAACCTGAGCCTGAGCCAAAGAGCCCGATAACAGATCTTATCGCCGATCTAATCCCAAAGCGGAATGCCAAACGAGCCACTTGGCACCGATGGTCCGAGCTTTAGAAGCTGTCCTCGTGCTTTTCAGCAAGGGGGGAAAGAAAAAAGGGGTGATGGCTGTTGATGGTGAAATAGAAGCTTATGCCAATCAAAAGACACCTGTCGCAGCTAAGCAGAGAGGTGGTAGGAAAGGGTGCAGTACATACAGTGCAAATATCTATGTCTGTGTATGGATCCAAGTGCTTCCCACGCCCTGATTCCTCGTACGAATGCAGTTTGTCGTGACGACGATACACCGGCGCCCTTGCTGAAGTCAAGAGTGGGGATGAATAGGATGTTGTAAAATGTTGTAAAAAGATACGATTCCTTTCAATATATACTGCACCTTCGAGACTCGTAGAGCAAACACCGTGTGACTCAACAAGCTACCATTCATCTTTCGCTGTTACTCTGTATTGAATTTTGGCAGCATATGTTCACCTTCATTCACCTTTAGATTATCCCCACTTTTCAGCACAACAACACGCAACTTACGACCATCATGCCAAACATCGTTGTTGTAGGGTGAGCTTCCTTCCTGCCAGACAGTGTAACATGGACTGATCTCTCTCTAGTGCCGGTGTATCCGGCCTCACTACTGCCTTGCTTCTCTCCAAAAAACCAGGCTACAATGTGACGATTGTTGCAAAACATATGCCGGGCGATTATGATATTGAATACACTTCCCCTTGGGCCGGTGCCAATTTCTTGCCGTGGGTAACACCATTCTCTGACATCAAATATTATACTGAAACTGTGAATTATCAGGATGTCTAACGAGGAGGGCTGCAAATTCGAGAAAAATACCTGGCCGGAACTTGCTCGTCTTGCCAAAGATGTCCCGGAGGCTGGCATTCATTTCCAAGGTAAATTTTCAAAGATTTACGTAGCTTACTCTTCCACAGTATATTTTGTTTCTGTCTATTGTCTCTGTCGAACCTTCTCTCTCTTGATCTTGTTAGTCGCAGAATCTGAAAGTTCAATCATGCCAACTAGATTTTACTGTATCGCCTGCCAACTTGAACACATTGAGGGAATTATGTCCTTTGTACTGCAATGCCTATTGTCGAATTCTGTCTTGTCTTCCTGTAGTCACTACAATTTTTCATTTGAGAAGATGCTACTCAAGATAATCTCATTCGTGTTCTCTTCATCAGCATCGCGCTCCAAACCGACGACTAAATAACACTCAGATACCCTCGTCCTGAAGCGCAGCAAAGATGCCGATACGGCAACCGGCCAATGGCTCTCAGAACTCTGCTCGACCACCCCGTGGTTCAAAGACGTAGTCCCCGACTTCCGCATCGTTCCCTTTGCCTCCTGCCCCAAGACCGCAGATTCAGCAACAGCCTTCACATCCGTCTGCATCAACACCGCCATCTACCTGCCCTATCTCGTCTCCCAATGTCTCCGTAACGGCGCCACCGTTCGTCGAGCCGTACTCTCGCATATTTCCGATGCTGCTGCTCTTCATTCGAGCGGAAAGAAAGCTGATGTTGTAGTCAATTGCACGGGACTCCTGGCATCGAAGTTAGGGGGCGTCATGGATAAAGATGTGATTCCGGCTAGGGGACAGATTGTAGTGGTTAGAAATGAGGCTCCGCATATGCTTACTATCTCCGGAACTGACGACGGGGACGAAGAGGTGTGTTATATTATGCAGCGCGCCGCTGGAGGAGGTACGATCCTGGGTGGCACGTATCAGAAGGGCAACTTCGAGAGCCAGCCCGATCCCAGCACTGCTTTGCGAATCATGAAGCGGGCGGTGGAGCTGTGTCCGGAACTGACTGGTGGGAAGGGGATCGAGGCGCTGAGTGTGGTTCGACATGGTGTTGGGTTGAGGCCGTATAGAGAGGGGGGAGTGAGGATTGAAACAGAGAATGTGAGGGGAACGACAGTGGTACACAACTATGGTCATGGGGGTTGGGGTTATCAGGCTAGTTACGGGTGTGCTGAAGATGCGGTTAAGTTGGTTGACGATGTTTTTGGGGTGAGGGCAAAGTTGTGAGGAGCTGTCAGATTCATGTATGATCTTTCCATTCCTTGTTGCTTGCTTGAAACTTCCAGTTCTCTTCAAAAAGTTTAGGCATGCACTGCTCGCGGTGTTATCCGCGAATACTCAACACATTTATCGTCTTTCGTCTCAGCTCGTGCTAGAATCTTGGCCGGTGCAGCCTGGGCGCACGATCATACTTGTTTTCCTGTTGTTCAAACTTACTTTGCATTTCCTAGGTATGCCCTTTTCGTTGAGAAACTTTTCTTGGGGTCTTACCACAGTCCCGGAGAATTTGATTAGGGATAAAGCGACAGGCTCACAATGCCATGATGAAGATGGAAACTAAGTCACTCTTTCTATCTTGCCCGCAATTCGAACCTGTGACGATCCTCGACACGTATTCGGAAGCCAGAAAGGAGTGTGTCATCTGAATTGCTCTTTCCACAACATGGGCTGTGATGACTACAACAAGTTTGGCAAGATCGACCTAACTGTCAATCTTGCTTCCCTCATTCTTCGACCAACATGCCCTCTTGATTCATTCATCCACAATCATCCTCAACCATATCATCACTCGCTCAGATCACATTCGTTCATCATAAATATTGCACTCGCTACTTCTTTCGCTACAACTATATTCTTCTATTCATATTGTCTCACCTTATCTGGAACACTGCTGCGAAAATGGCGACCAGCAATTTACTTGAGGACAATTCGACAATTCTCAACATTTTGATCAGGAAATACTCCGAAAAGCATCGATCGGACGTGATGTCCCACTACGAAAGTATGCGAGGTGCAGATTTTGAATCCTCTACTGAGCCTGGCGCATTTGAGAGGCCGCTTTCTTTCTGGCCACGGCACTGACATATCTTAGAACTTGTACAGAAAGCATGCACGCCGGTCGCAACACGCAACGATAGATTTCGCCTCCTTCCAATAGAGCTTCAGCTTGAAGTTCTTGAGCAGCTCGATCTCCATGAAGCCCATAAATTAGTCATCGATGTACACCCGCACCTTCTAGAGGTAAGCTGATAGGGTACCACGGCTCTTGGACAATTGACATGGGCTACTTTGAAGACACAACGCTAATTTCTGTAGCGCTGGGTCTATGGCTTAAAGCTTCAACGAGAAGGACCTCGCTGGCACCATGATCTTACCGAGAGGAACAATTTCCAATACTTGGGACTTTGTGGACTACAGGATAGCTTTCGACCGTCGTATGCCTACATTTTTAGGCTTCGCTCCCTCAACTTCCACCCCGATCTTCAACTTCTCAACATGGGATGGCAAGAGTGCCTTATTGGCGAGCATTCAGCTCCTGATCTAGGTCACGCAAAGACTTACTTGGATGACAAATTGCTGCAGCTTTGTTGGTGGCATAATGAACACCATGACCTTTTGTGGAACACTAGCATGGCTTCTGAAATGGTTTGGCGTCCTGCGGACCGACTGGCTACATATTGGAAGTTTCAAGGACCTCTTCCAAACAATACTGCTCAAGCGATGCTCATTCCTTTGGAAAAGGAACGGCAGATTTTCAGAGAACCTCCTCCGCAAATCATTTATGACGGCCACTGGGCAACATTATCTGCAAAGCTTTTGTTATTTGAGGATGAAATCGACGTATTGGCAAAATCCTTGAGTGTTCTTGTACCTATCGATCTTTTTGATTGGGCACTCAGTCCAACTTTCCCTGAAGAGGAACTGATGAGGCTTCATGACTGCGTCATCAGAGGAGATGCTGTGGCACGAGTTTGTCAGAATATCTCTTGAAGTTCTGTATGTGCCGTAGATATGGCCTTAGCGACAACCATGTACCGCAGTATTAAATGCAATAGCGTTAAAGTGTAATGTCCGGATCATGTGGGCGAATCAGAGGGGTGTGGCATAACTCAAACCAGCTAATAAGACAAGAAAAAGATCCGAAAACTTTAAACCCGCCTTTGTCATCCCAGTAATTATCATTTGTGTAACATTGCCAGCCAATCATGTTCAATGCTACGTACCCCGCCTCATCTCAATATCACACAACTACAAACGCAATCCAGCTTTAAGCTCTCTGAAAATCAATGGCCTCCCCAATACACGAGAACCAAGAGCTATGCTCCTACCTCATCAAGAAAATCACGTCCACAGTCCCATTACAAATTCTCACCTCCAAAATATCAGGCAGCGGTCTCTTCACCACGCAAGACATTCCCGCAGGAGAAGAGATATTTGTCTCAACTCCACTAGTAAACACCGTCGAAGATGGGAAACACGGTTCCGTGTGCGACTATTGTTTTGCTACTAGTAATGGACGTGTTCATCCTGCGGGGCATTTTCGGAAGGAGGGGGATGAGATGCCGGACGTAAAGGTGTGTGTTGGATGCAAGGCTGTGGGGTATTGTTCTAAGGTATGTATGGCTGTGTTTATGGTGTGGTGGTGGAATGCTGATGATAGATTTGATGGGAAGGAATGCCAGAGGAAAGCTTGGAAGGCGTATCATAAGTTTGAATGCAAGATTTTCAAAGAGCGACCGACGCTGCGTTCTAGCGCGAAGGCCCTGTATAGGCTTTTGAATGAGTATGAGCAGGAGCTTCTGAGTGCAGAGCACTGGCAAGGGTTGAGCATGCTTAAGTCCCATGAGCTCGAGCATTTGACATCTGAAAATTTCGAGACGATTGTTGTGTTTTCTACGCATGCGAAAGAGGTGACGGGGACGAAGTTGAATATTGGGGAAGTTGTGGCTCTTTATTGCAGAGTATGTCGTATTAATTAATTCGAAGTGCTAGAGTATGAAACTAACGTGATGTGGAACAGGTGCTTACGAATAGCATGACCATCTGGAACGCTGAAGGGCGAATGATTGGGAACTGTCTTGATATTGTTGGATCGTTTATGAATCACTGTTGTGATCCCAGTGCTTTTGTCTTTCATGAAGGAAAGGAAATCAGGGTGCGCTCGTTGAAATTGATTCGAGCGGGTGAGGAGATTACCCAGAGTTATTTCGACGTCGATGTGGATGTTCTTGTTCGGCAGAAAGGACTTCAGGAGAAGTATTTCTTCTTTTGTGAATTTAGGTACCCCTTGAATCGCATTATTATTGGTTTGCTGCTAATACCCCTCTCTAGGCAACAGATGTGAAGAGGAACTGGCAGGTCACATGAGGTGGGCTTCTGGAGATACGTCTCAGGTGACGAGTCTCGGAGAAAGCCAATCCGCCATCCTAGATCTCATGAACGTAACCATCCAAGCCAGCAAGGATTCCGGAGAGATGGATGCAGAGAGAATTTATACAAAGATAAAAGACGTCGCGGATCAAGCTTTTCCGAATGGGGATTGGCCGCAAGCTCTTCAGCCCTTACCTCTCGTCCACTCGAGCATTGCAGATATGTACAAGGTGCAGAGGAACTACTTAGAAGCATTTGCATTTGGACTCCGAGGCTGTCTCCAGTGCCGACGATCAGGACAGGCGTGGGTTCATCATCTGTTCGACCTTGTGCAGCATTTTGTGCCGCTTGTTCTGCAGCCAAATGAAAGTGCACTTTTCAAAGACAAGAAGTTTCTTACGGAAAAGGAGCTATGGGATGTGTATCATGGGTATTTGAGAGAGCTGGCTATTACTTCCACCAAGGTATTCGGGCCAAACACTACGTATTCGAAAGCAGTGAAGAGGGGGTGGGATGAAGCATTGGACTCTGCAGGCAAGCCTCGTCCGGGAACTTCTGCGTTTGCAAAGAAATTCAAGACTGCACAGGCGAAGCTTCTTGCATGGGCTGAAGTTACAGACGGTAAGGGCATTGAACTTTCGCAATAGAGCACTAGCCTGGGGACCTTTGAACAGTGTGGACGTGAATTGCAGTGGCGAAGAAGGAACGGACCAAGGACCAAATTTCTCGTCATAACATCGCCACAAGAAGCTGGCGAACGGAATCCGAAATTCTACTAAGCTGAATTTAAGATGACTGACTCCATTTGTCTGAGAAACCCAGTACTGCTTGATCCTGGCGTACACGAGGAACAGAGCCGCGTGGCTACATCAGGCAACTAGATTTCCAGTTATCCAACAGGCTCGATGATATCTATATATTTTAGACACCATCGTATAGCTCATAATAATGATAGAATTGATCGGATCTCCTGGTCACAGAATTCTACTGCCTGATGTGTCGTCGCGGTCTGATCTCGCCTCAAATAATCCCCCTGTACGCATGCAGACTAGCTCAGCAAACCCCTGTCCATCAAACACCTGCAGATTCAAGGCTGGGCTGGTGCTGGGCCCCTACGTAGCGTAGCGTCTTTGCGCGAAGGGACACAACCTCAACTTAACCTCTTCAACAGCTCTTTACATTCTGCGCCGAAATCATCAGAACCTCGCCCCTCGCAGATACTCGTATCTGCTGAATCGCTGACTCTTTCCGACAAGTTTTGTACCTATCTAGCAAATCGCAATGGACTTCTCAGACATTTTGTACGTCTTTCCTCCCAGCCTCCAAAGGCGCATATGCAGCAGAATACCATCTGCCATTGCGCATGCTCCATAGCCTCGAATTTGTGCTAACATGGTGGCCATTACAGCCGGATTGCCAACTTGGTGGTGGCTGCTTTGATGGTAGTCGGTGGGATATTCCACATTATTCCATTCGGATTGTAAGTCTGGGACAGCTAGCTGGGAAGCTCTTGACTGATCGCATCGAAGTGGAACCTTCATAGTCGGCCTATATGTGATCCTTTTCGGACTTGGTAAGATGTCTTTTGCTAAAATATTCGAGTATACTGCTAACGACTACTGTCCAGCCACCGCCTTACTTGGTCAGTCCTCAAAAACGAACCTTGTCGATTATTCAACGCTTAATACTAATGCACCATCGCAGAGTTCCAAATTCCTCCTCAACTGTCAAGATACGCGTCCTTTTTGTTCTCTTTCATCGGGCGAGGAATCTGTACGTTCCACTGTGCTACCAGTCGGACTATTCAGGATCTAACAATCTCACAGTCTACTTTTTCTTCGGCTCGCTCCTCTTCGATGTTCACATTCTTAACAACGTTTTCGGAGGCATAATCTGCATTGTTGGAATCGCCTATATCGTTCTCGAATTCATTCCATCCATCGAGCCCCCTCAAAACATGAGGTATGCGCGAAAACACCGATACCCGCTCCCATCTTGAGCACAAAAGCACACAATTGCTAACGAATATCCAAACAACAGGGAAGCAGATGGTGGCTGGGGCGCTGAGCAAGTCTAATCGACTTCGACTTGCCACCCTTTAGAACGCCCAATTTCGACGAATCCTCTGCTTTATCGAATTGTGGGGACCCATAGGCGCCGAAGCCCTTCGACACGATACAATACTAGGATTTGAAAGACCCTTGGTAATTTCCTTTCGACCGTACTTATATGTCCTGGGATTTTGAAGTGGGAAATGGTATGGGAAGGGTGGGCTCCCAGAATTTATGACACGATAGACGGGTCAGGCTAGGCTTTCCTATTCCTGCACAAATTGTACTATACTGCGGTTCTTGGTTCTCTTTCAGATTTCTAGAATGCAAATGACGACACCAGAAATATCCCAGCATTTCTTTTGTACTTGTGAGCCCGGCCCAAAAAGAAACCTGTATGGTTCAGTAAAATGCTCTATTTCCACCCTCGTCCGACCCGGAAGATCTCAAATACAAGCTAGCAAGTGCTCACATTTACATATTTCGACCAATTACTTGGCGTAGTGCTTCAAATGAAGCTACAGCATTCCATTTTACGATTGTTTCGTTCTCTACGCGAAAGATCACGAAAATTCAAGAGACTTTCACCCTTTGTTTTCAGAAAGCTGCGTTATGAATGCTCTCCAAAGACAGAACGTGGTTGTTCCCCTCAAGCATTCTGCGAACTTGGATACGCACATCAGAATTCAGGCCCCTTCTCTCGGTACCGAAATAAATACAAGTTATAATGTTCACCTTGGCCTGTTCTGCCATTTTAAATGTCTCCGCGCATGTACCGTATTGTGAGTTGAGTCTGGGGGTGCTTGGAGTCATCCGCTTTATATTGCGCAAGTACCATGCAATTTCTTTCTATTAAAACCTTTTGCTTTACTATTGGCTTTTATCACCACCCCGCCTCCTCATCCATTGTACGTACAAGTGTTTTTTTGCGCTCCAAACCGGCAGGTATCAAATGAGATTCGAGATCCAAGCTCACCGGACGTTTTGGGATCTTTCCAACATCGCCGCAACGGTAGCTCTCCATCTGCAGGTACCTTCTCCAGGATCCCGGTGCAAATGCATTCAATTTAGCCCCACATGCAAGACATCGCAGCACTTCGCCTCACGGTAAAGAGCTTGTGTGCCCTGCTACCACGTGCTAACTGGCTCTAATTTTCCCGGACTTGGTATCAGTACGTCCTTTGCGACTCGGTAGACCTTTCAAACGACTAGATTCAAATTTGCTGCTGTATCATTGAGATTTAGTCCCAGCTACCAACTTGATATCAGCCTGCTCTTTACTTTCCGGCGAGCCCTGAAACAGTTCGGGGCGCATAAAGTGCCGCATATTTGCTTTATGAGGTTTCTCAAAACTATCTTTGTTCTAAATCTCTGGGCTTGTTATGCTGTGCTCTAATTTCACGCGACGTCCCGACAGGCGCCACTTGACGGCCATTTCATCTCGGCGAGCGGATACTTAACTCTCAATATTATGTGCTCTGACTCACCTTCAAACACCCAAGTCTATTTGTAGTTATTGTTGATCCTTGATTCATCATGGTCCTTTGCCCTCAGCATGGTTTATGTACTTAGCTCTCCACTACTTGGAGGATACGTGGTTGTAGTGTACTCTCGAGATTTCTAGATTGCTGGGATGATGTATCACACGTGTTGGTTTTTCACGTCACATGGTATCGATACTCAGAGGCAGTTGTTCCGATGATATTTTGTTCTATAAGCGCAGGAGGATATTGTCCCTCCCCACGCCCATATCCTCGGTTGCGAGAGCAGACAATGGGAGCGGAGAGGTAGCTACACGCTATAGTTCTAGATACAGGGCAACTGCGCGGGTCTATGTTCATCTTTGCATCGTTGAGGGCACGCCTGCTGAAACAGCTCCTACTAAAGCAAACAAGTCTGCGATCACATATGGGCGAGGGGCAGGTTTCCAGCCGAATTCCAGGGGCAACCTCTCGGTGCGCAACCAAGCGTCGACGCGGTCGGTGGGTGCTTTGACTCCGCTGTAATCTGGAGTTCCGCTGGCGGGAATTTCAGGAACTTCGCCATCCGCCCTGTTGATCAAAGTCTCAGAGTCAGCGTGCCTAATCTGACAAAATTCTGGGAGTTGAAATTTGGTTTCATGGGTAGATACCCCAGAAATTTCTTGGGTGTAGTTACTCCTGCAACAACTGGGATAGGAGATACTCTTTCGAGAATTTCACACTTACATGGCCATTAGAAGCAGACCAGCTTCACCTGCCGATTGCTGGGCGAAAGCGGGCGTGAGAGGTGGAGACAAGGTTTCAACTCGGTTGCGGGTCTTAATCAGAGAAGAGACGTCATGGAAGCCGTTGTTGGCATCGGCCAGAAAAGGGGGCAGTCTTGAGAGGTCAACGTGGATGGTATCCTCGGGAGCATCCTTGCGGGATATCGAGGCTCGATGCTCGATGATTTCGTGGGCGTTAAGATCCTCCAAGTCTATGACTGGTTTGTTGATTGCCCCAAGCTGTGCGTTTGCTTGAGTTTCGCCAAAGGAAGTGTCGAAAGCGAGCGCATCGTGGATAGCAACTCCGATGTCGTGAGCGGTAACATTTCGGCCGTTGTGTGGTCTTGTATGGCAGTCATTAGTTTGCATCTCGGTTACTATGGGAGCTGATGAGACTTACAGATAACCGTGGTTGGCGAGAGTGTTTAATAATGGGCAAGGCGAGCGTGAGTCTGTAGGGAGAGCGGGTGTCCAGGGCTTAACAACAGGCGGAATATGGTCTGAAGATGGTTGAGGCAAAGCTGCGGCGGCGGAAATGCCAAGAAAAAGAACCGCAGAAAATTGCATCTTGCAGTAGGATCTCTGTGAGTGTTGAAGGGGAAACTGGACTTGGGTTGTTCTTCTTGCAACAATTGAAGTTTCAGGAGGGCCTGCAGTTGTATATTTATACGAATAATCAAGTCTGATGGAAGGTCCTAGCTTTACTTACTTGAAAAGTTACGCTTATGAGTAATTCTCTATTTTTGCTAGTCTGAAGTACCCGGGGTCTTTTCTGTGGGTAATACTGGGGGCTATCACCAGTAGAAGACATCAGCTCAAGCCAAATTTAAAACCCTCGACTGCGCCTCGATATTGGACTGTGGAAATTTGGAGATCTTTCCAAACGAAAAACGACGAAAAGGCTCGAGCTTACAGCAGATCTATACTTTGCCGCTTCTACGGCGTAAGCAATCTCACGTCGATTATTGTTGGCCAAAAACACCCTGGAAACTTCAGACTAAAATAGGGGGAAGTACGGAGCTAGTCCAGCTGCTCTGCAAACAATACGAGCAAAGCAGCAATGCGTATTACAAACTCCTAGGCACTCTATGGATACTTTCCCGCGTCAGGAAAGTTACAGCAGAAAGTCCTGTTAATTTGGAATTAGGTCGTTGAAAGAATTGGCACGTAATACGCTTCAATACGCTCATGCTCCGCAATGCGCTTGAGACACCGTAATGCGCTACAGTTGTACACAAGCCTCAACTGCCGGCTCAAGTATCAATCTCGGATTCGATCTTATGCATCCCTGCCACATACTTGATCTACGAGTAATAATCATCGGAATGCGGGGTGCTGCCGTGCCGTACACTCAGTTATACGCCGGGTAGGATCCGTTCCCTTTTGAATAGAAGCCTACCCGCGACTTGACTTTTTCTGAATGCTAGGAATAGAGTAAAGAAGTAATTCTCCTATTCACTTTCCTCGTAATAACAAGTGGGTCTCTTGATGTTCATCATTTGGTAAGAACGCTGCTGATTTCGATTCTTGTATATTACATATTTTAAGTCAGTCGTTCGCAATTACGCCGTACAAAATGTTTAACGACAATCTATCCTAGATTTCCGGAGAGATTGGTTACTATACCACTTGATCCTTGGGCTACTCCCTTTTCCTTTGAAGTGTGGCTTTCCAGGGCTGTTTGGCCCATAGTTTGTTACTTGCGCCGTGGAAGACGACAGTGTATAGATGTTTTGGTGAGAGCCAGTTTGTGGGTTTGCACGCTAAACTTGCGGAAAACTACTGTAGTTCGGCGGCGCATTCACAACATTCAGAATAGGCTTTTTCCAACTCTTTCTACTGGCCAGAACCCCTGGTTCTTCCAATACAAGGGACGCCTGGAAGGTCAGATTTAAAGAAGGGAGCATTGTTCCGTGTCTTGTAGCTATGAAATGCTTGCGTAGACCCAATAGCTTTGTCTCAGGATTTGAGTATTCGGTCGTATTGGAGTATCATATACGGATCGTACATGTTCTTAACTGCCTGGCTGATCTAATTTCATGCACGCATAGTTGCTATTGTAGTATTGTTTCGCGAGCGGAATGATCATACCAGACATGGGAACAAATAGACGAGACGCAATAAGAGAAAGGAACCCTCCTCATTTCGAGAAATACTCCTGAGCTTAGCTACAGAACTGTTCTTCGTCTCTGAGTTTATTCTTGGTGAAAACTGAAACTATGAAGGTCATTATAATCGGCGCCGGTACTACCGGTCTGCTCCTTGCACAAGGCTTGAAGCAGGTGAAGACATTTGATCAATTACCCGGTTCGCGAAACTGACGTCCCGACAGGCAGGCATCGATGCCATTGTATATGAGCGAGAGACTCCCGAGATGTACAAAGACCGCCCACGTGAATGGGGAATGTCTCTGTGAGTATTGCAAGAGACCCCGAGCTGAAGCATTTGATCGACTGACACTCAAATAGCCATTGGGGCGTTAACTCTGTCAACAAACTCCTGAGCCCGGAACTCAGAAGCAGGATCAAGGAAATCTGGAGCGATCCTTCCATCCCAGATGACAGTTTCTATGAACTGCCCATGTACGCCGGACACAGTGGCGAGCTGCTTGGAAAGACTCCCGATCGATCTATGCGAGTGACTCGAAGGAAAATGAGGAAGCTTTTCAGTGAAGGTATAAATATTGAGGTAAGTTTGACAAGTGAGAGAAGGAATACAGGCGCGCTTTAAAGGAATAAGAAGTGTATTGACCATCAAGACAGTACGGAAAGCACTTGTCCACCATAGTCAAGACAGGGGACGAGGTGACTGCGACTTTTGCAGACGGAACATCAGCCACTGGCCATCTCCTGGTTGGCTGCGACAGCGCCAACTCGGCCACAAGGAAGGCTTTAGTAGGTGAGGATGCTGGGAAGGTCGAGTACTTAGACCTTACGATGCTCAACTTCACCTGCAAATTTGACGTCGAAACATCCAAACTCATCCGCGAGACCCACCCATTCGCCTTCAACTCCTACCACCCAGCCAATCGCATGTTCTGGGTTTCTGCTATGAATATCGAAGACCCCGATGACCCAAAGACTTGGTCTTTCCAACTCATAATATCCTGGCCGGGCAAGCCTAGGGGGGAAGATCTCCTCGACCAAAAGGCCAGGACGGCGTATTTGAAGTCCATGGCTGCAGAATACGCGGAACCATGGAAGACAATCATCAACAATGTCCCAGACGATATCAATTTTGGTACCGATAAAGTACCTACCTGGAAACCATTCGACTGGTCGTCCTTGCCTCTCGCAGGAAGTGTCACGCTTGCTGGCGATGCTGCACATCCGTTCCCTCCTTATCGCGGGCAAGGCCTCAATACTGGCCTTCAGGATGCTGCAGAGCTGACTGTCAGCCTCTCACAAATGTCATCCTTGTCTGAGCTTCCGGCGGCTGTAAGGCGCTACGAGCAGGATATGCTGGCGAGGGCTCATCGCGAATTCCCTATCTCCTTGAAGTCCGCTGCTTCGGCACATGATTTCCAAAGCATTGTGAGTTTTAATGATGCCGAGACGCCGTGAATGAGCTTACACCATGAACAGCACGAGCATCCCATGCTCAAAATGGGGCTTGACCGAGCTTCGGACCCGGCTGCTGTGTGAATCCAGATTTAGGAGTCGTCGACACCCCAGATATTGGGACTACCGTGATAACCGACCAAGTCCTCGGCTGCCCCTATCTTTCCCACCTTTCTACTTCTAGCAAGTCTCTCGCTTTGTCTTACGTCGCCTCATCTGCTTGATCCTGAAGACATGATGCAGGCTGCTGATTTATGGGAGAAAGCATACACCCAATCTTCCTGAGGTAAAAAATACAAGATTGTCTATTAAAATATAAAACAATTTTAGCAAACAATCATACCCTTGCGAACTTTGACGGTAGCAAGCAAACTGGACTAAGAAAATTTCCGACTGCGAGGACGCTCTAGTTGTGGGGTTAAAACCTGAAATATCGGACACTCATAGGTACCCCATTTCAATAAGCATTACGCGATCAACCAACTGCACTCGCAGATTTAAGATGATAACAGACTCAAGCAAGTTTAGGTTTGGGAAGAACTTCCGGATCTTCCATTAGGGCATCTACCAGCCAAACAACCAGCAATTTGAACGCATGAGCAACTTATCTATACAGTGCCCATATATATGCTCACAAAATTTCCGCTCACACCATGAGATTTTTCACCAAACCGCCAACGATACACAAGTATATCCCAGAGAAAAGGAGGAGAGAACTCATGTCTGCCACCAACGCCGGGGGTCTATGCCGCTCTAATACGCATATTCGAGATGCCGCCTATGAACGTCGTCGTATCCGCTGTTGCCATTACGCCAGAGCCGATCTTCATATAATTCATTTTCGTCAGGGCCTTTCCTCGTCACAGAATCCATCCTCATTCTCCTAATAAGCTCACTCCAGCTCCCCCGTCTCAGTAACTGTCATTCTCCCATTCCTAATTCCGCCAGCTCCCTCTCTTTCGCCTTTAGCGCTTCTCTCATTCGTTCCGCTTCCCGTTGCAGCATCTCCCTTCTTTCCGCCTTCGCTCTCTCGCCCTCGCTCTGCACATCTCTTGCACTTCCCTGACCGCTGCTCGCCGGACTGGTAGTGTACCCAGTGCTCATTCCTGGACTACTGACCCGCGGGTGCTGTGCCGTCCTCATATCCGCCGGGTTGCCTCCAGCGTCGGGATATTCTGCGCTGCCAGGATTTAGGATCGACTTTATAGAAGAGAGGCGTTTGGGCTGCCCTGGTGCGCCATTTGGCTCCGATTGGGGTTGTTGCTGGGGATCAATTTCCGTGGTAGAGAAAGATCGTTTCCGAGACGGAGAGAGAAAGGAATTAGGTGATAGTGAAGGTCGGCCTTGTGTAGGTGAGGGATAGGAAGTCATGGGAGGAAGACGGTTATCATTATTCAAAGACTCGAGATTTTCGTGCGTGTGTCCTTGATTTGAGGTCGACGAATACGCCGTGAGATCTGAGGACGGAAGCTGTTGGCCATTTTGGCCGCGGATGGCTGTGGGCTGTGGGAGTTGAGCTCGTCCGTGTTCGCGCATAAACCCTAGATTTACTGATCCGTCTGGATTCATACTTCCTCGAAGATCTGGACTATCGGGAGACCGTCTATCAGACTCGGGGGATCCCATGGAATTAGTTGCAGCGTCGATTCCAGACGCTTGTGTGCCTTGTGCGGCTGGTACAACACGTTTTCGACGCTTGATGACCGACTTCTTCATAGTCACAGGACGATGAACCCCGTGTAACTTGTAGTACAAACCTTAAACTTTTTTTTAGCGTTATTGAAAGCGGAATTTGGCATAGTCACGTACCACAAGCGTTACATATTGTATGCCCTCCCTCATCCCTTCGCCACAGCGGAGTAATTGTTGTGCCGCAATTTTGGCAGGCTACAACAACTGTTGTATTCTGCGCTTGTATACTAAGGGCAGTGACATCGATAGGTGAGGGTGCATCAGACGGTTGGTCATTTTGTGACTGTGTTAATGCAGTTGCCGGTTGTCTTTCATGTGAGACAGTGAAGTTCGCACTTTTCGATACTCTGTTATTGAAGGCAGGGCATCCACTACAGCCTTCAGCCCCACCAGTACCATTACACCGGCCGCCACCTGGACATGAACCAACCGGAGTTTGATCTGCTGCTACATAAGTCGATCCTGTTGAACTGTGATGGCTAGGACCTGTTCTTGCGGGTGAGGCCCTTGGTTCTGGAGATCGCTGTGCCGACGAAGGGGGCACTATCGATGGCGGTCGCTTCAGATTGGTCGGTCGGGAAGCATTTCGAGCTTTCAAGTAGAGGCCGCATGCGTTACAGATAGTTGCACCTTGCGGTGACCGCCTCCAGAGCGGCGTCCTACTAGTCCCACAATTGCTGACGCATGTCAGTTAAGCTTTAAGGTGAAAGACTAAAAATCCTACCTGCAAACTTGTCCACTGGGAATAGAGTCAGATTGTGAGGATACTGGTGGGTAAGACTGAGATATTTCTCGTTCGTTACGTTCCAAAGAATTCGATCGTGGTGTAATCTGGCGCAACCGATCCACTGAAGGGCTCGATGATTCTGGACTATTGGCCTCGTAGTTTGGTGATGGGCTATTTGTCGCATTCTGCTCATTTTCGTTGCGTTGAACAGTTCTTGCTCCTTGTGCATGGCCAATCAAGTGTTGAGCTAGCTCGATGTCCTCTTTTGACGGCTCTCTCGAAGGCAGTGCAGACCGGACTGGGAATGTTTCTTCTCTCCGCCGTTGCGGGGAGGGGGATCTTCTGTTATTACTCATACTGCCCAAATGGTGATCCGACATAAAGCCAGTCACTGGATGTTTTTGAAGCACACAGGACATAAGTAGCTTGCTGCTGTGTGAGGCGTGGAGTGAAGATTGATCCTCGGTTACCGAGTCTGCATTTGAGGAGTCGTTGATGGAAATAGTTGATCCGATATCGATGAGTGCAGAGAGAGTTCGTCTTTAAGCCGCAGCTCCAACAAGCCTATCGAGAAGAGCTGGTGTAGTCGACGTAAGCTATAGAGCTGCTGATACAGGGCATAAGTTTTGGGAGGTCGATGACAGTCCAAGAAGTTTCAAAGATTGACGTTCGATATTACTTGAAACGATGACTCGGATTAGTTGATAGACAGGGCTAAATTTAGGGTTAGATCCAAGCAGGGTGCCGACCAGTGAAAGACTGCGAGTATGTATATAATACTCAGTAGTAGGCAGTCGCGCGGAAAGTTGCGGAATTGTCGAGGATTCCAAGTCAAAAAATAACGTCCACGGGAGAGATAGTCAAGAGCGAAGCACAGCAGAGGTAATTCGATGTGCAAACGGTCGAGGATGCCGGGGAATTATATCAAGTGACGGCGAAAAATGGCTGGATTTGAAGCCTCGTAATTTTGAGACTTTAGCCGGTCCGAAGGACAGCTTACTGGTTGGTGATCTTGTAGATGTCTCTATTGAAGTGAAGTGACGTTGTTTTGAAGTGATGGTGATGATCAGACAAGACAAGACAAGCTCTCATAGCCTTACTGGATCTCAGTTCTGATACAGACCCTGGGCTGTGTGCAGATGCCAGATGAAGATAGCGTGAGGTAGGACCTTGTCGAACACAGCTTCGGGACACAAACCGGCTCTGAGGCTTGGGGCGTCTTTTGAGGTTTGGGTGAGGCGGGGATGCAGTGCGATATAGGCCAGAGGCTGACGAAATGAGGAGATCGAGGCAAAGGTCTCAGATGATTTTAGGTATGTCCCACCAAATACCGTCCAAAGAGATTCTTGGTTTTTGGGCTGCTTCTCGAGGTCCCCGAGAGATTTTGGAGGCTCCGAGACGGAGGAATCAAGTGATGTGATGCGAATCCAGTAATCTAGAAGATAGATGAAAAGGTGGTTTCTTTCCACGAGGCGGTCTGGGCCGCAGTCGATTCGCCGACTTTCTTTCCCCTGGTATTCTTCTCGTCGAAGTCGCGGACCCTGATCTGATGATGGCGGGGTTAAATCCTGGTGGTCCAGTGACAGCTAGAGACTTCGAAGTTGGGCGCTCCTTCCACCAGATGCTGGAGGCGGAGACTCTGATGATATCGCGGCCTCGTCGTTGCCTTGAAAGCTTATCCCACAACCCGGCAATGGTTCTCCTCCACAAAAGGCGTGACAAACCAAGTAACTCACACGTCAGCCAGGGGCATTATTTTCTTATTTTGCTTTTTCTTGCGAAGAAGTCCAGATAGGGAGTGTGGGCTGTTAGCGGAGTGGGGAGATCTGAGGACGTGGTGTCGCCATATTTTCGCAGTGAGAACCGTTTCCTCCCAGCACAGACTCAGAGCAGCGCATCCACATTGGTCGGTGGATGAGGCCCTTGACTGGCCCGCTCGAAGACTGGGGTCGTGGGACATGTAATACAAATTAGAACCACTGTGAGTGGTGGAATTGCATCGCCAAGGCGCTGATTTCCTACCTTATTCAACGCTAGCTCTCCCATTTCTGCTCCGTACCTTAGGGATGATTTCTCACTAGTCACGACTACTGCGACGGCGTCGATGCGAACGAGATTTAAGCATCTACGCCAATCCACGTTCGTCAGTGACATACTCCATACCAACGTCAACCAGGGCACCGCGGCACCGATAGAGCATGACATATGACTGCCAGCTGCCAGCTGCCAGCCACCGGGATTTTCCCCAGGAGCTGTGATGAACGAAAATCAACTTCCAAGAGGGGCAGGGCAGTTGTATATTAGAAGTGCATCAGAGAAAGAATGCCATGCCATGCCATGCTCCAACAAACACAATTTGCAATCTTACTGGAAAAACTGCGAGGAAAACGGTCGTTTTCAATGAAATGTCACTTCAGGCCTCTTTTAGTTAAACTAATAAATGGCCTGAAGCCTGAAGTAATCCTGGAGCGCGCGAACCAGTTTTCAGGTTCCCGAAACCGAGATTCAGCGCTCGCCGACCTGGTTCCCGGTGATAACTTCCCCAAGATTACGAGATGGAAACCCGCAGAGTGCATCTGGACGGGTCGGATCAGTTGCTCCTGGCGTTATCATATCATATCTTTGCCCTAAGAGATCTAAGGTAGCGATCTCGTGTGGCATTTCCAGATTACGAATCGCAGCCTCCCCTTTCGGCAATTCTCTGCTGTTTGTCCTGGCCGTTCCGAGACTCACGCCATCGGCAAGTTTTGCCTCCCCGCATATTGAGCACTTTCGGAAGGAGCTGCTAATTCGCGGAAGACCCAGACCTGCTTATGCAGTTTGAATTATCAAAGTTCGCTCCTTCCCAACACCAACTGAGATCGGCAAGGTTCGTCTGACGGGTTTTGAACACTCCTTTCCTGCAGCATATTCATGGCACGCGCAAAACTCCTACAGAGAACATCCAAGGGTGCTCGAAATTTTCGTTTCCATTGCTATCCCGTTTCTAGCACTTGCGTTGTTGGATTTGTCTTCGAGCTTCAACCTCTTCTTGATCTGTTTTACATCACTCGGGACGTGATGAGCTCCGAGAAAGAGTCATCAAAGTTGCAGCGTGCCGTCTAGACGTAGTCAATAAATTTGGTGCTCTGTCATTCACTTGGCTCGAGGATTCAAAGTCATATATGGCCAAGGAACTCTAGTAACTTTACTGTCATATGCCTTGTAGCCTTCTCCCCCTCGTAACTTGATCCTCGGATTCTATTGAACGAAATGTATACTGCGCAATGACTTTGACTGCAAAATTTATGAATAACAATAAAATGCAGACGCCAAATCTTGAAAGGGAACTTTCTACCTCCGAGCAAGTTAAGAGCGTAGCACCTCTCATTGACCAACTTATTCTTTATCGCGTGGTCTCGAAATACAATTCAAGGCTCGGCTAACACGAAGTGAAACGCCTGTTTCGCGATTTCGTGGTGGGAAGCTTTTGTGTTGATTCTGAAATGGGAAATATGGGTGACTGGTGAATGGAAATCCAGCATCCCTACGAAAACAACCCCCAGCTTCTAATCCACCCCTCATGTCTCATACCTAGGCACGCCAATATCTGGTATGTTGTATTTCTACAATATTTCGGAACATGGCAGCAAAAACGTCTCACTCAATCAGAGCCTATATACCCTCTACACTTACAGTGTCACCAGGCATCTGCCTGATCGACTTATTCTCTTTCGCTGTAGAATTAGAGTAAGAGTTAGCCCCCAGGCAGTTCAATGATGACGAGCAAAGTTTTGCGCCATTGCTATATTTTGTATTCAACTGATGGGCCAGACATGCGCCGCCGCTTCTTTGGGACGACCTGGATTATTGTAAATATGAATACTTTCATCTGTAAACTTGGTACAGAAAGCTGCCATACAGATAGAAATAAAACGACAAACTCCATAACCCTTGGGTTGGAGAATATAAATCGTTAGCTCTCTGGCGGCAATTGGACACATGAGTCATTTAATATATTTGAGTTCCGGCCATGTTGACTCGTGCAGACCTAGAAAAGCGAAATTCGGCCTTGTATCATTAAGTGTAATCCTGCCCCCTTACTTCATCGATCAAGACCCTGTGCTACCGTTCACCAACTCCCATATACCACTTCGCTTATTGCTTATCATGGCTTCAATTTTCCTCTCATAAAAAGGAAGCATAAAAGTGTTCGGTAGCGAAAATCGCTTCACCGATGTCTTCACTGGTACCGAACTTGACGAACTCGGCAGCGCAGTTCTTCGAACGTTTTTTCGGTGCATTTCGCACTTCTTCGCTTATAATAGCCTCGAAAGTTTGCGGAAGTAGTCATGTTAGACTTGACAAGTCAAAAGCCCTACTTACAAGATGCACAAACTCTCTCGGTTTTTGGGAGTCGAAGGTCACGTGCATGTGGCCTTTTTGAGACAATTCGAGATATGTCAATGTCGAATATATGGATAGGCTATAGAAGCTGTGGATTTTCTTCCTTGCGTAAGACTTTTGAAGATGGGTGAAAAAGTGTTGGTTGCTAATAAACTTCAGATGTGCAAGGAGTTACTGGGTTTGGAGCTAACTTTGGAAGGAACCCGAACGAAAGAGAAGCTCAGCTTTTCAGGAAAGAAATTTCCATTCCCTAGGCGATTGGGAGAAATTCATGACTTCCCTTAATGCAAAAGGATCTGTATTAGCGTTGCTCCCTCTTCGCAATTTTCAAGCATCTGGTACGACGAGGGACCTGGTGGACCCAACCCATTTCTACCACAATCCTCAGAAAATGATTTGGACATTTAACACGAGAGCCCCTCCTCCTTTTCAGCGTTCAGAAACATATAAACATATGGCTGTCAAGGATCGGAGGACGAGCTATATACGTTATTTCCACCCCTGCAGCTCTCAGTCTTCCACAGAACAAGGTACCTACGGAGAGCTGAGCAAATCAGAAGCAAATAGCATCAAACAAGATTTATCTATAGATTTTCTGACAGTAGAATTCATATTGGCTCCCAAAAGCTGAGCATGAAGCAAAAATTGGAAAGGGAAACACGGCGAAGGCTCCGAACCTTGAGATTGGTGAACTTCCTCGGGATGAGTCGACAGATGCTAGCTCGGCATATTGTTAAGGCCATGTAACTATCGTAAATGTTACTTTTTGCTGTCTATAGGAGGAATGCCATATGTAAATGAAGACCAGAGATACTAATGGAGCTTAGTCCGGCCATCCACTCTCGGTAAACCCGAGCGTTTTATTAGGTTAGAATTGGAGCTGTGTTGAAGATTTCAAGTGAAGAGTCTAAGGCCCAAACTGCAATGGGTCAACAGGAGTGGTAGGAATGATTAGCGTACTTGCATCGACTGAGAGGTGGCCAACACAGGAAGGAACTCTAATTGATCAGGAAAGTAGGGACCCGAGATGCTCTATCGTAGCTTCCCGTCGTGAAAATTAGTTCTACTCTGCGAGTAAGAACAAAAAATATAGCAGCATCTTCGAGGTTTATGCAAGACAGAACCATCGAGCACCAAATCCTCGAATACTCAACCCAGGCCCAAGAAGCATAATATCGTCACCAGTTCACTTACGGAAGCCGGCAGTATATCAAAAACAATTCATTAGTTATCATGAACATCGGCTGGTATTGGCCCTCAAAAGTTCGTGCAGCCGTGGTATCATAATCATAAAGCTCGGCATACCGAGTGAGTAAAACAAGAAGCAAAAGGCAAAAGGCAAAAGGCAAGCAAATCCTGGAGGCCAGCCTCTCGTTTGTCCATGTTGGACTCCTTCCCAACAGATCCAGTCCATTCATACAGTAATGACGCAAGGAAAAAAGTCAAAATCCTCAGATGAACATCGTGCCTGCGCACCAAAAATAAATCCCAACATCTTCGACTTCTTCTCAACAATATCTGCCGCCCAAAGTGTAAAGTATGTGGTACATTTCTGTGACCTTTGTGATATGCCGCAAGTGTGCGAATTATCGAACCGAAATCGTTCTGCTAGTTGTTCGTTTGTGACCGGCAACCTTGCCGCTCTTGCTGTTGGCCTTCTTCTGGCGGCTCACTGTCTCCCATCCATCAAAGCCATCTTCTGCCGGGAATCCGACGACGGGCTCGGGTTCCGGAGCGAGCACCTTAACCACCATAGCGTATGTCGGACCAACTTTGATTTCCACGGCCATCTCGTCCTCATTTTCTTCCCGGACGGTCTCAGGTTTCGGTGGAATCATGCTTTTGATATTCTTGGGCGCTTTCGGGGTCGGTGTTTTCGCCATTTCGATCGTGGGCGCTTTCGCAGACGCTTCGGTCCTGGCCACGGGCGATGGTGAACTAGTTATCTCAAGATCCTCAAAGCCCTCAGCCGTCGACAGCAAATCCTCTTCAGAGTAGTCTGTTCTTTGTTCGCCCTTCTTCTGTCCAGTCGCCCAATCGAACGTTTCTCTTGTTCTTTTGATATGATCATAGGCTGTCTTGCCAGCCCATCTCCAAAAACCTTCCTCCCTCATGGAAGACTCTGCGTCTTCACGGATGATGATTTCAAGATCTTCTTTAACTGCTGCGGCAAGCCTACCAACAAGTTCTTTGCGCGGTTTGGAGTTGACTTTAGGATGGACGACTTCGATGCCGAGTCGGAAGAAGATTTGAGAATTAAGACCATCATAAAGGTCGGACTCTCTGGCTCGGTTGGGAGTGTATTTGCGAGAGCCACCGCCAAAGCTCGAGTGACTGATGGGAGTGTTGAATGTCTTGATGATCTTACGTTGCCTTGGTGTCATTTCGTATGGCGCTTTCACGCTGAGAGAGTCGCTTTGTTCGGTGAAGGCATCCTCCTCCTCATCGTCAGGAACCCCGTCGCAGATATTGAGGCTTCTGTCTTCTTCGGTCGCCTGCTCTTTACTATGGTAGACATAGGTGCCTTCCCAGGCTCCTTTGCTTTCGTGGACGGTCAAATGGATGGCTTCGCTGATGAAGTCCAACTCTTCCCTTGGGAACGCCTCCACTGTACGCCGGTCCTTCGAATTCCCATTGCCCGATTTCTTGGCCTTTTTCCGTTCTTTTCTCGTTAAATGTTCGGTGGAGAGGGTGGTATCACTGCTCGCGTCTGTGAACGCGCATATGCTAGCCGCTGTGCTGGATTCACGCTGCGTATTCGCGATAGAACCGAGCTTGCTGGATGGCGAGGCTGAGGCCTTGTCAAGAGCGTTGATCTGGCGTACGATGCGTAGAATCTCCTTGTGCCGGATATGGTGCATTTCATCGGACGAATTACAACTGGAATACTGTCAGCGAGTTGGTGATGAGTGGGAAAGGTGGGACAACTGACCCGAAACATTCGTGAGATTTGCCTAGAAACGACATTCATCAGCCACAGGCTCTGCCGAAGAGAAAGAGCAGATATTTGGTCCAGTACTTACCAACGAAATGCAACTGCTGGTGGAACCGATAGCAAGGCTCAACATGCTTTCCGATGCAGGATGTCTTTGCTCGACTGTCTGAATACATGTCAGCCATCTAGAACGCAGGGATTGAGGGTCGCCTTTACTGTGGAGAGGAGTAGCACAAGTTCCGCAATGATGTTCTAGTGAATTTGTCAGAAAACTTATCATGCACACAGATTCGTTTGTGTTTCTTACCAAGTCCTGGAGAAACTTCCCAGCGGAAGAGGTTCTTGCCCTTGTACAGACGGGTTTCGGGTGCGATAGTTGACCAATTCATGGTGTTGACGGGGCGAGAAGCAATAAATGGACCTTCAAGTGTAAGTTTCAATCTGCTATCTCTTGGTACGAGATAGGACCGGTGCCGGAGACGTCGATCTTGTAAAGGCTCTCGAAGTGTTGTGGACAAGTTGTGGGTCGAGCTGGGCAGAATTGGGGGAACCTTGTTCGAAAATAAGAAAAGACGTTCAGTGCGCTGGAATTGAATGTGCCGAATGCAGAGACCTCGAGATAAAAGGGAATTGCGTGTAGAGGGGGACATACAAGGCGCAAAACCGTTTGCCGCCGGGCACAAGCAACCGGGAGTTGTGGCAAGGAGAGTGGGTATATGCTCGGACTTTTGGTGGGGGAAGAAATGCGAAGCTGGAGTGTTGTTGTATTTGGTGTCGAAGTTATTGACAAATTAAGCTCCCAAGTCGTGTTTTGATTCTGCGCTTTTTCGGCAATCCTTGCCCCGCCCCCTATTGACTGCTCAGCAGGGAAAGAGTCACACCACAACGGATTGAATGCTCAATATCACTCCACTATGGGGTTAAGATACTCTCCTGAAGCTATTCACTTTGTTGTTGTTCAACGACATCAAGTTAATAAAATTGTGGTGCACCTGGATACCGTTTGCTCTTCGAGAACCTCACCGCTCCCAACACGGCTACTTACATTCAAACGCAGCCCATTACGCCCATTACCAGCCACTTACATACTCTCGAAACAATCTTCACATAGAAGGAAAACTATCAATGAGGATACCGGCGTATTAATTCTCGATTCAGAGGCTATCAGCATGCAATTGTAAAGACAGAAAGCCACCATTTCCGAAAATTACAGTAGCATGACGCAACGCAATGCAGCCTGAAACAAATGCCGCCCACTTTTATTGGGAGAGTTGGAGAAGTTGATTCTCCATTACGGTTTTCCTGCAGGCCCAGTGTTGAAGTCTGGTTACTGATGCTGCAGGGGTTGCAGCTGGTAAGGCCTAAAGGTCTTGCACCAGGCGTGCGCCACACCAAGCATATGGATAGTTGCGTTGGTACCAGTTGATACTTATTTCGTCAGCTTGTATTGAACCACGGGCATTGCGGGCCTCTTACAATGTCTTACGTCCAGCGATGCGAGGGTGCGTTGCCCAGGATCCGCCCAGCACAACGTTATGTTTTCCGTCAAAGAAATCAGCTATCACTCATTAGCATTTATGCAACATCCTCAAGTGTGCATATCATACCAGTGTATGCCGGGTAGAGTTTCATGGGCTCGAAACCCTCATGCTTTGAAAGCGGAGAACTGGTCCATTCCCAAAGTCCACCCATGTCGGCTTGACCCGCAAGCTTGTTGCCGTTTGCTGTGACAGCAACAGGATGCCAATGCTTGAAACCTACATTGGCACCTCGGAGGTTGGCGAAGAGCTCTTGCGAGCTTCCACCCTTCTGCAGAGCCCGTGGTGGAGGGCTTTCTTCTACTCCGTCATTGACAAGGTGTCTAAGTTTGTCAGCAGGATGCAAGTGCAATAAATTATCTACAATTCCATACCCATTGACTGCAGGGACGGTCTTCCCCAAGTGCTGTTCGGCTTCTTTGAGCTTCAAGCCATCAACGTGGCTGTAAATGCTTCTCGCCTCCTCAAGTGTAGGAATTCGGCCCCCCATCCACTTAGCGCAGCCAGCAAGTTCATCATACGAAGCGAAGACAGGCCAGTGTAGAGCAAGTCTCAGAGGTACCAGACCATATACCGTGCGCACAGTCTTCCCTTCCAGGAATGCATTGGTGAGAGTTGGCGAAGTCTCCGAATGACCGTTGGGATGAGCTTTAACACGATCATTCGAGCTATTTTCCGCCCATGAAGCTGGGAAGTTTGCATTGTCTGTTTGTTCGAGATATCGAGCGTACTATAATTACATGAACATATGGCATGGATCTGAAAGATATCTGAGCTTACATCTTCATTTGTGATTGCGTGTGCCTGGGCCCGGAATGCTGGCACAGTCACTTGTCGTGGTGGCTTCTCATTGTCCCTTTTACAGTTAGCAATCTAGTCAGTTGCAAACTTTTGGAAATGTACCATCCGAAGTGGAGGTCACCACCTGTATTATCTTCTGGGTCATTAAGACCTAGCGTGATGGTTTGCTCCGGTATCTCAAACCATTCATTTGGTACCCGGGAAGCTTCCGCAGCCGTTGCATCGCTTGCCCAATCAGGAGTATAATGCGTGGGTGGCTGGGTCTTGTCGCTTTGAAGAAGCATGTACAGAAGAGTCTCAAGGTGCATTATCTCATGCTCGAATCCGATCCAGAGAGCTCGCCCAACATCACGGGGAATACTGGGCGGTGAATAAAGCCTCTCAACCTTGCTGCGCACTTTTACCTGAAACTCGAGAATCTCATCAAGTGGTGGCCACTCATCTGGAACTTCCGAGTGAGCATGGCAGTGCTCTGGATTATCCACATCTGGGTCAATACCCCTCTCAAAGATCTTTGGATAGTAGGTTGGCTCGCATGCAGGCTCCGCGCTGACCTTGTTGAGCTGGATCTCTAGGAACGTCGGAATGTGGCCGAGATAGAAAATGCAGGCATTGCGCAGTTTGATCGGCTTCTCAAGCAGTTCCTCATCAGTTATCATGCCTCGGGTTACCACATCCCATACATCCCAGAGACCTTTGAAATCCTCTAGCGTTGGAACTGTTGTGGCTGCGTAGACATTAGGATCCGAATTGAAGGCCATTTTCTCTTTAGTAAGCAGGTGTATGCCTGGAATGTTTTGTTAGTAGATGTTGCGAATAGGGATAAGCGGCGAAGATAATAGAATATGTAGTTAGGGGAGCGGTAACGACACGGGGTACTCGGCCATCATCAGCCTCGTTTCTTCCTCATCTAGTGGCTTTTCACCAGAAGCATCGTGGGTCCGTGCGTCACACCTGTCACTGGAGTTGGATGGAGGAACCCCCACACATCCGGGGGAGCAAGATGATCATGCGATCAAACCCCCCTGGCACTTTCGGGAATTGGACGGTAGCTGAGCCTCAATTCGTGCCACTTGCATGACGCGATCGGCAGCACCAAAAAGCAATATGATCCCGGGAGAGCGGTACTTACTGTAGGCGTCGGACGAGGCTGTCCACCGACGAATCTCTTGCAACCCGGCGTCGTTCCACAGCTGGGATGCAGCCTCGGGGGAGTATTTCAGACTTTGTTCGACTTGGACTCGCTCGTCCGCTTTGAAGATGATGTCATTGAAATGGACGTCACGCTTTGGAGAATAGAACGCCTGATGACGACCACCGTCAATGTCGTAAATATACTCCCCGATTACATTCCAGTCTTGGACGTCGAAAACCTTCTCTCCGAGAATTTCATTTGCTTGCAGCAGTCCGTTCAAGACGAATCTGTGAAAAGTGTAAGTAAACGTGAATCCCTACTGAAAGATGATCTAGAAGGTGATTTAGTAGTAGGCATACCTGTGGGTTATTCCTTCGCGATCTTCGTAGAAAATAATGTCAGCTGAGTCTTCGAGATAGGATCTTCTGTCTCACCGTTATACGCATGACTACAAAGTTAGCGAATTCTCGTTGATTGGCTTAGGGGAATACGGACTAGATCTTTTCAGCATCCATTGTACCATCTAATCCCACCAGCAACGAATCAGTCGGCTGTAAGACTTCAGAGAAGTTCTTTAAAAAGAGGGCAGCCTCTGGACGGTGGAAGTTGCCTGGAGCAGAGTTATTATGGCATGGACGGCCCGGGTCTGAAAACTAACCTATGCTAGACCCGAGTGACATGACACACTTGGGTCTCGAGCTATGCTCTGGCGTTTTCAGCCAGTCAAGGCCATCGTCGTATGTACCGTGAAGTCCATGGCACTTGACATGCTCGAAATCAGGGACTTGGTCAAGCGTCCGCTTCAGCTCCTTCAATGAAAGATCCAACGCATAATAGTCAATCTTTTTGCCTGCAGCTTCCAAAGCCTGCAATAAAATGCTAACCTTCCGTAGGTTACTGTTTCTTGTTAGTTCTCGAGGCCATGAGCAAGCTCGCTGACAGTCACCAACCCACTACCTAGCTCAATAACCATGGAGCCTGACGGTATGGCATTTGTAATGCTGTCAGCAGAGCGTTCAAGAACATTAATCTCTGCGTTGGTGAGATAGTATTCGTCCAAATATGTAATCTATTGGATGTTAATACAGGGATGAACCCTTCTCTTTTCGTGGTGGTCGCTGACCTCCTCAAATAATTGCAAACCACGCTCGTCGTAAAGAAGTAGAGTTGGCAGTGTCTTAGGACCATTCTGAGATTTCAAAGAACCCAAGATTTCTTCCTTTAAATTGATCTCCACGGCATCATGGCGAATGTCAATAATATCGACCTTTTTGGTAGCCTCGGAAATACCCGCTTGAGATTTCGGAGACTTGACTGCGGAGACGGTTCTGCCTTCCGGATCCCGGATTTCAGAACGTCTGGAGGCGCTAGGAATCGTCATTTTGGCTAGTATACAAGACAGCCAGATGTCAAAGTGCTGAGCAAAGCAAAGTTGAAGCCAGGAAAAAGATTCTTAAGGGGACTGTACAATGTTGGAAGAATGCACTAAATATATAGCGTCCAGGAGACTTCCAACAACGCCAGCACCCGAAGGAGGCTTCCATGGTGGATAACGCCCCATACTTGATTCGGATTATTAAGGGACTAGGTTGTGGAATCACCAGGAACGGTGGATGGAAGCAGTGTCGAATGTGGCATGAAAAGTACCTGAAATAGACAATGGATTGGAGAGACTTGCCCCGCAGTCAGCAATGGCGCACTCGGACGAGAATACTAAAACCCCCCACGTCCAAGCCGGTCAGGCGTGACCTCATCATTAATAACTCACTATAAATCTCCGCCGAATAAGGAGGCAATTTGGCGGGCGTGATTATAACACTTGATGTCTGTCGGATCCCCGGCTAAGATGACGGAACTATATTGGTTGGTGTCCAGCAGAGAGTTGTTGAAATTGAGTTTGCTGCAGGAAGATCTTCGAAGACTCAGATCAGATATGGAATCAGTGGCACCCCGGATATTGGCCCGTGCAGAGGGAAGGTTGTTTCCCACAATCCAGATATCGAGGAGCAGTGGTACGGACTAGATAGACTCTGTAAGGTACAGAGTAGATAGGAACGCGTGGTAAACTGGAAGCTGGTTGTTCGGTAACGAACGAAGAGGGGCCCAATCTCCTAACCTGGCTTCCATGGCGCACCTCTTTCTCCTTGAGAACGCCCAAACCGCCAAAGCCGCCCAAAGCAGCTTTTTGCATTTCCCGTGGCAAAGATGGTGTGGGGGGGCCAAGAGATGTCAACGTTGCGAGATGCGAAGTACCGTAGAGTTGCACACTGGTGAAATATGACGCTGGGATGCCTGTACGGTTTTCGTCAACCCTGCAGTTCGGCTGGGTATTGACTGCGGGGACATGCGTGGCGTCGTACTGGTGTGCTCATTTTCCTATTCCGATGACAAATTTTTCAAGGTCATCTTCAAGTTTGTCCTTGAAACGAAAACCGTAGCACAAAGGGCGTGCTCGGCAGTAGGTGATGGATGGAATAAAATTGGGGCTTAAGAGAGTCCCTAGGCACCGCAGAGAGCAGATTCTGAGTTTGCCAGTATCGAGGCAACGTGGGGATCCAGAGGCGAGACTCAGCCATAAGCAAAAGGTACATGTGAAGCTAAAAGTTGGAATGTGATTATCATATGGAATCTTAGAAAGCTGGAACACCGGTTACGCAACTGTTATCTATCAAAACCTTCACTTGAGTAGTAAGATGCTTCGAGATTGTGCGAGCTTGCCTGCGAAAATGTTACAGTATCGTCAACTCCTCTGCACTTAAAGACTTCAATTTAAAAATTTGACAATAATGCACGCCTTGAAGTTAGGCATTCTGAGTGAAGAATTCGCCCTTGACAAATTGGCGTCGGGCAGCGAGGCTGGGAGCCACATATCGTATTTGAATCTGTGATCATACTTTTATGAAACGTCGGTCTTTGAGAAATTCACTTTTCCAATACATGTATAAGTGTACGAATATAGAGAAGAATCGAGATCAAGATTGCAGGAATATCATCTTCTCTTTGATCTACATATTTGTACCTGTCACATGACTATCGAAAAAGTGACATTTTGAACATTGCGAAATTTGCAACATAATAGGTCACAATTAAGCAGAAGCCTGAAACACAAATGCAAAAACTCTAGATCCATCACTGAGATAAATCATGAAGTGAGGGAAATAAAACACGTGAGTAAGGCTGCATGAGATGCCTCAGGTTAATATTTACTTTCCTAGTCGTCTCTAGGGCGAGGTTTGTTTACTTCGATTTTGGCGCATCTTGCAACTTGCGACAACGAATTTCACAAAACTCCACCACTTTTCAAGAACGCATCGACAGGTGCACCGAAGTCTTCAAGATGTCTTACAATCATAGGATGAGTATGGTTCCAAACACACAGCAGCAAAACCGTGGAAAGAAGAAGGAAGACGACAGCGATGCCTTCATGCGTCTGGTAAGACCCAGCGAGTATTTATTTACGACCACGTACTGATTCTAGCAGCCCGAGAAAGAAATCGCAGGATGCATTAGTGATATCGGGGTTCCATTCACAGTCGCAGACCTTCAAAAGCCAAATCCAGTACAGATACAAATGATCTTCGAATTATTCGTCGAAGTACTCATGAACGCGACTCGAGAAACGGTCGACCCGGCTATGCGTGCAGCCGCAGAGGAGATTTGCGGAGAATACATGGATGTCATTCCAGGAGAAACGCGTAATCTTATGGGTTTCTACATGAGCTTGCGCAAGCTATTGATCGAGTGTGGAATTGAGGATTTCTCGTTCCAGGACCTATTCAAGCCAACGACAGATCGTCTCGTCAAAATCTTCTCGTACATTATCAACTTCGTACGATTCCGAGAGAGCCAGACAGGTGTAATTGATGAGCACCTGAACAAAGTCGAGAACACGAAGGTCAGAATAGAGAGTCTGTATATGGAAAATCAAGATATGGAGGCACGATTGGAGGAGCTGAAACGGAACCAGAAGGCAATGGAAGGAGTAGTCCAAGAAAAGAAGAGGCGAAACGAAGAGCTCAAACAGCGGCTCCTTCAATTGAAAGGCAGCCAAGAGAAGGTCACTCGTCGTTTCGAAAATGCCAAGATTAAAAAGGGAGAGGTGACGGCAGTCCTGGAGGATAAAACAGCGGCTACCATTGCCTTAAGGCAAGAGAGCGCAAAACTACGCCCCTATGTACGTCAATCCACCGCAGGTCTCCAATCATCCTTGATGGACCTCAACAATGCTCTGAATGTGGAGAAAACCCAAATCGACACACTGGACCGACGCACCCGTGGTCTTCAAACATCTACCGATACCTTTTCTGTTGTCACCTCGGACGTGGAGTCCTGTATAAAGCTGTTAGAAGACATTTCCACGGAACTGGAAATAGAGGAAAAGGAGAATATGAAGATCACCAAACAGCGGGATCATTTGGGAGATGAAGGAAACAAAGTTCGAGATATAGAAAGGAGAGAAGCTTATAACAAGCGCCAACTAACAAGGTGGAAGGAAAAAGCCGCGAAGGTCAAGGAGAACGACGAAGAGAATTCAAAGATTGCCAAGGAAAGAACGAAACAACTGAGGGAGCTTCATCAAAAACAGAACTTAGAGAGAAGCGAAAAGGGGAAGGAAATGGAAAGGAGGAGAGTGAAGACAGAGCAGATCGAGAAGAAGGTACGTTTTACACACCTATCCATGAGCCTGAGGCTACGGCTAATGATTTCTAGATGGCAGATTTGAAAGAGAACATCGAGAACGAGATCCACAGCGCCCACGACGAGTTCATGGCGATGGATTCTCATATCAGGTTATACATCACAGAGATGGAGCAATCGATCTGAACTTCTTACTACTGTATCTTGTATTTGACTGGTGGGTTGGGGAGGATGAGCACAGGGCGTTTTGGTATACCTGTCGGATATGACATTGATAATGACCTTCAACGATAAACATTTTTCTCCCAAGCCAGCACGGCTACTACGTGATTAAATTTGCGCATCGAATTTCCCTTCTTTGAACCTGAACCACCTCCCCAAGATCCTTCCAACATCCACAGTTCGTCCGCTCCAGCCAGCATCTTCACTCTCCATCCCAGCGCGCCTTACACTCCCATTCAACATTGGTACCCTCTGTTGCCAAACCTTAGACTTATCTCGCATCCTGGTTTCTTCCCTTTCTATACCCAGAGGCTCTAGCTCGAAGTCATCATCCTGGTCAACCCTTCCCTCCTCAATCACAATGACCTCTCGTTGACCCATCCACCCCGCCTCCACCAACCCCGCAATGCTATTTCCCAACCCTTGCGCGCTCCACTCACTCGTATCCCGATGCAGCTCTACCAAGCCATACACGACAAGCAGTGCACTCTTCTTTGCTTTTTCATCAAAGCCTTCTCTCGGGTCTGCATTCGCGTTATTTGAGCTCGGAAATACAGCTAAGTAGGCACGCAAATGTGAGACTGTTGGTATGAAGACTAGCTGTATAGTCCTAGATGTAGCAATCTGGCGGAGGGTTGGAATGAGAAGAGGGTGGAGCGGTTGTTGTCCGGGATCAACATCTGAGGTTTCATTGTCTGGTTGAAGTGATGGCTGAGTTGACGTGGACACTTGGAGAGAGGAGAGAAATTTCCCGCGGGTTTGGCAGATTATGAGCGTGATAGGCTGGACATGCTGGGAGAGTATATAGGTAAGGAGTTCCGAAGGAAGAGCTGGCAGGAATGCGAGGGGAAGAGATGGCATCGCTGCGGATTGTCTGAAGTCGTGGAGGGGTCGTGTGACGAGCTCGGAGTCTTGGAGAAGTGATAGTTGTGTATCCTGAGATTAGTGCTGGATGTTAATTATCCCATATCAAATCAAATATTCTCAGAGGATATAGTGGAGCTCATTTCTAGTCCTAGACTCGACATGTTGTGAGCTCAAAATTCTATTTAAATTGTTGTCGTGGTGAGAAAGTCAACAACGTCCCTTGCGAAAATACGCAATCGCTTAGCCCCACTACAAGCTGCAACTCCACGATGCGCCTCTGTACTTTCATGCTTCGCCATGGAGTCAATATCTAGGATATCCAGCTTGCTGGAGAGTGGTAGGCCCTTCCAAAACTCCAGATAACACATGTAGCCACGGCTGGATACTGACTTGCTCACCAGCGCGAGAGCTCACGCTCGATGCCGCCCAATCTGCCCGGAGCTCGCGCAGTTCCCTCAAGACGATGCCAACGGCGCAGATCAAGAAGCTGTTGGATAGTCGGAATGACAGAGAGGTGTTAGAGGGGTTGCGGAGGGTCATCTCTGTAGGTCTACGAGCTCTGCTGCACAAGCACCACCTGTTCAGTCCTTGAATCCAACTTAAAAGCCATGCTAACTACAAACTATGCAGATGATGTACCGCTCTCAACCTTGCCTCCCCTTCTTCTCCTCCGTTGTCAAGAATGTAGCATCCCCAAATATCGAAATCAAGAAGCTCGTCTACATCTACCTCCTCTCATACGCCGAACAAGAACCAGACCTGGCGCTGCTTTCCATAAACACGATCCAGAAGTCCCTCTCAGACAGCAATCCACAAATTCGAGCTTTGGCCCTGAAGACGATGTCCGGGATCCGCGTTCCAGTTATTTCCCAAATCGTGTCGCTGGCGATAAAGAAGGGCTTGGGTGATATGAGTCCTTACGTACGGAAAGCAGCGGCACTGGCGATTCCCAAGTGCTATAGGCTAGACCCTGGAACGTTGCCACAACTACTTGATTATTTGAGTGCATTGCTGGGGGACAAGCAGTACTATGTTGCGGGAGCGGCGGTCGTAGCATTTTTGGAGATCTGCCCGGAACGGCTGGATTTGATACATAAGCACTATAGAGGACTGGTGAAGAAACTGGTGGATATGGATGAGTGGAGCCAGCTGGCTACTTTGAGGCTCATGACCTCTTACTCGAGAAAGTGTTTTCCGAAACGGACTCAGAGGGTCAAGAAGAGCAATGGGACGCAGGGGTTTTATGGAGATGAAGAGGAGGGAGAAGAAGAGGAGACAGGAGAGGTTGTCGAAGTGCTCGATCCGGACCTAGAGCTTCTTCTCAAGAGCATCAAACCTCTGCTACAAAGCCGGAATTCAGCAGTAGTAGTAGCTGTTGCTCGATGCTACATCAATCTCGGCACGCAGGAGTACATTAACAGCTCAATCGGTCCCTTAATAGCATTATTACGAGGCCCACAGGACATCCAGCACATCGCACTTTACAACATAGTGTCGGTGTGTCTCACGCAGCCAGAAGCATTCGTAAAATACGCGTCTCATTTTCTAGTTCGTTCTACGGATCCTCCACAAGTATGGGAACTAAAACTGGAGTTACTTACTTTGATATTCCCCCACTGCGATGCTTACCTGAAAAGTATCGTCCTGAATGAGCTTGAGCACTTTTCCAGAGGCTCTGATAAAGAGCTTGTACGAGAAGCGGTGCGAGCAATTGGAAGATGTGCACAGAGCGACTCGAGAACATCTGCTAGATGTTTACGTCTGCTCTTGAAGCAAATCACCAGTCTGGATGGAAACTTGGTTGCAGAATCTCTGACCGTCATACGACACCTGATTCAGCAAGATCCAGGATCCCATACAAGTACAGTTGTACGACTGGCCAAGAATCTCGACACAGCTACAAATGCTCGAGCAAGAGCATCGATTATTTGGCTCGTTGGAGAATTCGCCGGCATAGATGGTGAAAACAACATCGCACCGGACGTACTCCGTATCTTGGCCAAAGGCTTCGCAGACGAAGCAGAACCAGCCAAGCTACAAATTGTACTCCTGGCAGCTAAAGTATATCTCCATCATCTCAACCGTTCAGACATTCAACCCGAAACGAAGAAATCGACATCACCAACACAAGCATATGATGACTTGCAATCAATGGGCAATGAAGGCTTTGCAGACCTCGACGGAGGCGCACAGTCCTCTTTCGAAGCACCAGAACCAGAGCCTGAACACCCCATCGTGATGCTCTGGAGCTACATCCTCCTCTTAGCACGGTACGACACATCCTACGACCTCCGTGACCGCACACGACTCTACAAAGCGCTGCTCGCGGTCCCCTCATCCACGCAATTAGCAAGCCTCATGCTCCTAGCGCCGAAGCCCATCCCCCATACACCTAGTCCGTCAGAAAGCCGCACAGGCTTGACACTCGGCTCAGCGAGTCTCGTCGTCGGGGAAGAAAGTGGAATACACGGTCTGCGAGGTTACGAAGCGTTGCCAGACCGGGTAAAAGCCGGCAAGGAGCCCGATCCCTCCTTGAGGGATGCAGAACCCGGCAAGGCAGACTACAACGAGAAGCGCGTCGTAACAGCAAGCGAGCGATTGGACAGCGCTGTTAGGGACACAACAACAGCATCACCATCGAAGACTAATGGCTTTGGAGCTGCCGGTCTGGGTAAGGAAAAGAAGCTTGAGGATTGGTTGGCGGAGAGCGAGGAAGAAGAAAACGAAGAGGAATCAACCGACGAGGAAGTTGAGGAGAGCGAAGAGGAAGAATCCAGCGAGGAGGCATCTGAGGCCGAAGAAGAGAGCGACGACGATAACGAGCAAGACAGACTCGTGAAGTGAAGCAAGGCTACCTTTAAATTAAAAATGTAAAGTCTGAACGAACTAAGGCATTCTGTTGCTTGCACGGGCATGAAATGTTTAGGTCACAAAACAATTATAAAGTCATTACAGAAGCCTTCGGCATTACTATCGCCCAAAGCTTGTAGCCTGGCTCATTACTATCTGATTTTTGCCTAGTACAAACGGAATAATTCGGCTGGGCAGAATAACGAATACGGACGGTCTGGAGTTGCTTGTGCAGGCCCATCTAAAAACAATCACTACCCAATCCATTCGCGAAGCAGTAATTCATAATAACTTGTACAAAAACCAAACCAACTGAAACGCCGAACTGAAGAGTAAAATCGGAGTTACGGCCCTTGAGCCCCTGTCTGTAGAGGTCCCGTGGCCACCAGCGTGTAAAGTTACATGTACAGAAAGACAAATAGACAAAAAGATCAATAACTTGAAGGATGCATAGAATCAGAAAGGCATCACTGCAACACTACGTGCAGTCGGCCTACGTGAGTCATCAAAGTCTAAAACCTGTGAAAATCCATCGGCAAGATGTAGAAACCACATGGAACCCGTTCACCAACGACGGCTGTCCGTAATATCAGCAAAGGAATGGAACAGCGGGCTGAGTAATTGAAACATACCTATAAGCAGCCTCAACCACTGGTGCGGGCCTCTTAAGCTTCGATTCGGCCTTTCGTCCACTGCTAAGCTTTCGATTCGGAAGTAATTTACCCAGAATTTCAAGCGAAGTCGGACTCAAAGATTCATTATCGCTATCTTCTTCCTCAGGTGAAGTCGTCGATGGAATTTCAATTTTTAATGGGGGAGTCGTAGGACCTTGCTGAGGCTGAGGCTGGTTGTTTTCGTTGGGGGGTATCTGCTCGTCTTGAGACGGCGGCTTATTTTCGTTGTTGAATGCATTTGGGCCTGGACCATTGCTGTACGATCCACGAGCACTAGCATATCCTGAATCTTGGCGGAAAACGCCATTTTGAGGTGCAGCATCATACGATTGTGACTGTTGAACAGGAGGGGCATTCCCATATTGAGGATGACCCTGGGGTCCGCCATATTGCTGTTGATGTTGGGCGTTAGGGAACTGCGCGTTGCCATGTGGTGTTGGACCATATTGCTGCTGGTTCGGTTGAGCGTTACCAAACTGAGAACTGCCCTGTGGACCACCGTATTGCTGTTGAGGGGGAGGCCCGTTGCTAAATTGAGAATTGTTTTGGGGTGCAACGCCATACTGCTGTTGAGCCGGGGGTCCATTACTATACGCGACATTCCCTTGGGGTGCTCCACCATATTGCTGCTGGTTTGGAGGTCCATTACCAAATTGAGGATTTGGTTGAGGAGCACCATACTGCTGAGGGGTGGGGGCACCTGCAAATTGGGGAGTTCCTTGTTGTGGAGGGCCGTATTGTTGTTGGGCTGGGGGGCCAGGCGCGAATTGAGGATTAGCATGTGGAGGCCCATACTGTTGCTGAGTAGGAGGCCCGTTAGAAAATTGGGTGTTGCCCGGTTGACCATAAGGGCCAGCTGGTGCTCCATTGTATTGCGGAGCTTGGTTGTATTGCTGGCCGTTGTAAGGAACGCTCTGTGGTGGCATGTTGTTATACTGATGTGAGCCTTGCGGGCCAGCACCATATTGAGTGTTAACAGGAGCTCCATTTCCAAACCCAGAACTCATAGGCGGTCGGTACTGTTGACTACCATTCTGCTGAGGGACAGCCGGGCCATATTGTGGCGGTCCGTTTTGTTGCGGAGCAGGTTGCCCATATTGTGGATTAGGGAATTGAGGGTTACCAAATCCGGTGTTGACAGGTGCTCCATTTTGATAATTATTAGGCGGAGGCGCGAATTGTTGCTGAGATTGTGGGCCATTGGTATAAGGTTGGTTTGTGGGAGCACCATATTGCTGCTGCTGGTGTGGTCCGTTTTGATTTCCGGCGAATGGAGGATTTGAAGGAGGGCCGGCAAATGTAGATTGAGGTTGAGAACCGCCGTAGTTCGCATTCGAAGTTTGACTGCCTTGAAAAGTCGGTGTGGGAGCTTGAACTGCGGGCTGATTGATGGCTTGATTTGGAGGAGGGCCAGTGTTGGTATCATGTTGAGTCTGTTGATTATCGTCGACCGGCGGAGGTGGAGATGCTTGCTTCGGAGGCTTCGGGCTGCCTGTAACTCCCAATGAAGCAAGCAGCATTTCCGTTGGAGACATCGGTTTGCCAGCGACTTCACCCGGATCTGGAGCCCATGCATCATCTTCAGTTGTAAGGCATGGGGTGCCAGCTCTCCCTACATTGAAGGGAGAAGTAACATGAACAGTAGTTGGAGCCGCCAGTTTCTCAGCCTCGGCAAGTTCGTTTTTGATTCGTTTACTTGGCGGTCCTTGGGCGTGGGTTTCTGGAACTTCCTCAGGCACTGCAACTTCGACGTTTGCATCATCTTGTTCCATCTTGTCCTCTTGGGGGCCCTGCTCTGAAGAGTTCGAACGCGAGCGCTTCCGAGAAGGCTGCGACGGATCATCCACAACAATGGTTGAGCCATGTCGTGCTGCGACCCAGGTAGGAACATCGCTCAGTGGAATCAGCTGGCAGTCGAGCCCCAACTCAGCAAAAGCGGGGTCATCTTTGATGTAAGACCATTGTGGAGCCATGGTGATCGGTCGAATAAACTCCTTAAGGTTGTCCTTCCTAGCATATCTAGAAATCGAGTTCTTAGAGTTGGGATCGAGAAGGGGAACAGGCGTCATTCCAAAGTTGGTAGAGAGTGGTTGCGCAAGTGCAACAGTTTCTAGCCTTGGAGGCTCCAAGAAAATGGCCATGTATTCCCAATTTAAAACCGCATCCTCGTCGTCATCCTCACTTTCTTCTTCTCGCTCACCTTCTTCGGGAACCTCCCCATCTTCTCTCTGCTGTTCTTCCCCCTCCTTCTTCACAGAAGTTTTCGCTTCCTCGATCTCCTCGAGAGGTCTAGGCTTGATTTCCTTGATTACATCATTGTCTAAAGCTCCAAGCCGCGCATACGGGGTACTGGAACTGCTGGAGACTTTCGATTGATTGGGGGCGATGGCAGGAGAACTCTGCAAAAGCCTTGGAGTTGGCTGTTGGGCGCTTCCTACATTAGAAGCGGGCGTTTGCGGTGTCTGTTGATAACTCTGAGATCCTGTTCTCTCTCTAGAAACCTGATATGACTGGTTTTGAAACCCAGGTGTTGCTGAATTAAAGCCCGGATCCGAAAAATTTCGCGGCTGGTGTTGGAAAGTAGGAGGCGCACGTGATGGGGGGACTGGCGGTGCATTGTTCCATGGCCTAGGATGTGTTTGGAAGGGTGGCGCTGAGGACAAATTCCCAGCGAAGCTATTGTTCTGAACAGGATAGACAGGCGTGACATGCTGGGGAGGACCAAACTGCTGCGGGGCATTCGGATAAGTTGGTGCTGGAAATTGGGGCGGAGCGTTAGGTTGTTGATATTGATTGTATGGGGGAGCTTGATAGCCCGGACCATATCGCGGAGGAACTTGAGGGCCCCCATAAGGTTGTTGAGGGGGCTGCTGATTGTAAGGGTGTTGCGGACCTGGGACGCTAAACTGCTGATTTGGTTGATAGGGTGCAGCTTGTTGGGGGAAAGCTTGAGGATGGGGAACTGGTCCACCGTATTGTTGATATGGCGCCGCGGGTGGTGGAAATGAACTAGTTTTGTTACCAATCTGAGGCGAAAGAGGCGGTACAAAATATTCATTGACAGTTGCTGGCTGTTGAGAGAAATGATTGCGATTTACAGCACCCTTGTGCTGGTTAAATTTTTGTGACTTTTGCGGACTTTTGCTATTGAATTTGACACTTCCCTTGGAAATGCGAGAAGCTGCTGAAAGATGATGGCTGAGTCGATTTATTAGCAGCCACGCCTTGCGGAGCTTATATCGACACGAAAGGCAATGTTCGACTCTAGTAGAAGGGGGAATGAGCTTACGGAGGTATTTGCTGGCCGGAGTTCGGACAGGCAATCACGAAGTGGCCCTCCTGGCCGCATTTGAAGCAGACTGGAGGGCGATTGCCACTATTATTTCTGGTGGGCGTCGGTTGCTGACCTGCCATGGGCCATCCAGATGCTGACATGACGAGACTGCAAGGGTTTTGTTTGCTACGAAGTCATCGAGCCGAAGCTTAAATTGCAGTGGCGTAATGACCGCAAAATCTGTAAAAAGATCCGAGGTTGTGTTGAAAGCAAGGCAGAAGACTGCTTCTCGAGGTCGGCGGCGGCCAAAATCAAAGACTTGTGAGGAGGCTGGTGTTGAGGGTCAAAAAGTCAAAAGATGCCGAAACGTATGTAGTTGGCCCGTCCCGTCAAAGAATACCTGGTAGCTCCAGCATCGGCGGCCGCGTAGAGCACCAGTGCGCACGAGAAAAAGCAAGCGAAGCCCCGTGATCAAGTGACGGAAGGCAAGAGAAGGACTTGAAGAATTCAATGAAGCACTGTGGAGGCATATATTGGAAGAAAACAAGGAGAGAATGGAGAAGAGAAGGCAAAGCTTGAGATTGAGATTGAGATTGAGATTGGGATTGGGATGACAGTAGATTTTGGTTCGAAGACCGGAATTCTAAGGGAAGGAGCTGGAGCTGGTGGAGCGACTGAATGGAAAGTATGTTCAGGGATTGTGCTGGACCATTCCTCATTAGGCCTCACTCGGGGGGTTAGCGGTCACTTTAGTGCGGTCGGCGATCTCAGGCTCAGGCCAAAGAAGTGGATGTCCAAAACGACGCCTCTGTTGCACGTTGGTAATCATATTTGAAATATTTCCATACCCATACTCATACTCATACGGATGTTGCGACAACTCGTGGATTCCTGCACAACACACAGCTCCTCTACCTTGATATGACTTAGACGCAACACTGATCGATTCCGCGACGACCATGTTGCTGTGCCAGCACTCGTCAACGAAAGAAACCGCATGTTCTAGCTGCCATTCTCCCACTCCAGAGCTCCGTGGCGCGCTCCGCAGTCGATAATCTGTGCCTACTGCCAATATGCCCGGCCTGCCTTGTACGCGCCAGCTTCCTCCAATGTCATTTTTCCTTTAGCTAACGGTTTTGGTCCAGCATCTGTCGATTTGGACGAATGTATAGAAAGTCTCTACAAGAAGAACTTGCTGGCAGAATCAGTCATTGAAGCAATATGCGCGAAAACGAAAGAGCTGCTGATGCAGGAGAGCAATGTTGTGCATGTGCAAGCACCAGTCACAGTTGTGGGAGATATACATGGGCAATTCTTTGATCTGATAGAGATCTTCAAGATCGGAGGATGGTGTCCGGATACAAACTACCTTTTCTTAGGTATGCATCATCGTCGGCCATGAAGGTTGAATCTTCTAACAATTTGGCAGGCGATTATGTTGATCGCGGCATGTTCAGCGTTGAGACGATTTCCCTTCTGGTTTGTTTGAAGCTTCGATACCCGCACCGAGTGCATTTGATACGAGGAAACCACGAATCGAGAGGAGTTACACAATCGTATGGATTTTACACGGAATGTTCAAGGAAATACGGAAATGCGAATGTCTGGCACTATTTTACGGACATGTTCGACTTTTTGACACTGAGTGTCGTCATAAATGACCAGATCTTCTGTGTCCATGGAGGTAAGAATATACGTTTCCACTTGGAAAATGATCTCCAACACAACATACGGAAATTCGCATCCAGTAGCTAATGCGTGACTCCCAGGTCTCTCGCCTTCGATCCATTCCATCGACCAAATAAAAATCATAGACCGATTCCGCGAAATCCCCCATGAAGGTCCTATGGCAGACCTTGTCTGGTCAGACCCAGACTCCGAACGCGACGAATTTTCCCTCTCCCCGCGAGGAGCAGGCTACACTTTCGGTGCACAAGTAGTCAAGAAATTCCTCGAAGTTAACAACATGTCACACATCCTACGAGCGCATCAGCTCTGCCAAGAAGGCTACCAAGTGCTCTACGATGATCGTCTAAGCACTGTTTGGAGCGCGCCGAATTACTGCTACAGGTGTGGCAATATGGCTAGTGTGTTAGAAGTTAGTGATACGGGGGAGAGATTCTTCAACGTGTTCGCGGCTGCTCCAGAGAATGATGTGCATAAAGGAGGAGATGGACAGCAACAGGGCGGTCAGGAGAAAATTTCCGATGGAAGCCAGCTTCCTGATTACTTCCTGTAGGGAGATTGAATCATCCCTGCAGAAGGAAAGAACCTACTTCTTGTAAATCTTTGACATAGACTGTGAAATAAAAACAAACCAAAAGTCAATTGGGAGTGTTTCGGACACAATGCATCATGTTCAATGCCAGGGAAAAATGTATCATTTCATAAATTCATGTGCTCATCTCGCTCTCGATGTACAACAACAGTTGGAAGGAAAGGCCAAATAGCCACCATTCCGCTGGGTCTGCCCTGCTCATATCAAAACTTTGCAAATTGGTCGTCAATCATAACTTTTCCTGCCACCCCATATTTCTCTGATCCCATCAACCCATCGACCCATCTACCATCTACCATCTACCAGTCCTTGGAGATATCAAAGGCCCACTCGAACTCCAGATGGCGCTTCTTGTCGTCGTCTATGAAGGTTGAGACTGCGGTGTAGTGACCTCGTGCTAGCATACCCGAAGGCGCGTCTTCTTCGGCGACTGTGGATTGAGATATTAGCAAGTAGAATGAAAAAAAGACAAGGGGGACATACAGCGCTTAGAATAAACAGGCGTCTTATCCGTATTTGGCGCATAAGAACCCTATCCCACCCTCATTAGCTTTATTTCCTTTCGCCGTCCTCAATTCTTCAACATATAACTCACAATCATCTCTTGATCCTTGCTAACTCTAATACCCTTCCTCTTAACAATTTGTACATAATGCAACCCACTCAGAATCTCATGCTGAACCTTAAACTTGGCCGTCATGCTAAACTTGACACCCTCCTTGATCTTGAATGGCTTGTCTTTCAGAGTGTGTTCGGAACCTTTCTCGGAGAGGTCGATGGTGACGGGTGCGCGGCCTTCGGAGTCCATGGTTAGGGAGAGGATGATGCAGTGGCGGGGGTCGTTGGGGTCGCTGAGGTCTTTGCCGCCGCCGCCGAGGCCGAGGGATTGCTTGTAGCGTTGCATGGCTTCATCGTCGGCATCTGGGGAGGAAAAGAACGCTTAGTATCTTTTGGAATTGTAGCAGCAGAAGAAAAGTGATTGTTAAAGAAAGAGGTGGAACTGGTGAGGGATAGTGAGGGGTAGTGAGGGGCAGCTTTGTGGCAGAGCAGGAAGTTCATATCTGCCATTAAAAGCTAACTTGATTCCCAACGACGCAGTGGAGCTTTGAATCAAGCTTCTCGGCTGAGTTCGACATAACAGAAGCCGTTGAGCCCGCTGACGACCAGGCACCACTCAACCTTGATAAGGAGCTTCTGGGCATGTAGAAGACGTTGGAAGCTGTTGGGAAGGGTTGTTTTGCTCGGAATTCCAAAATTAAGATAGGAATTGTGCTCAAAAGCCACTACGAAGCCACATAAAAAGTAAAAAGTAAAAAGTAAAACATACCCAACTTATTGTACTCATCCATGGTCTTCTTCTCCCCCACCTTGAACCCCTCCGTCTGCTCGGGGACAAGCTCATGTTCGTTGCTTGAGGATGCCATCTTCGCGGTTTATTTTTCTTGAATGTTTCTGTGGATGAAGAGATAGGAGGAGCTTATGATGATGAAGGTCCGGAGATGTGGCAATGATTACGAGTTTTCGACCTTTGGACGGACTTTGAGGTCTTTGTTGATCTGCAGTGGGGTCGAGTGAATCCCTGTCACCGCCTCTTCTGCAAGGGGCTCCCGCAACACGTGAATCTTGAGAAAGGGGATGTGAAATGATATTCAGAAACGAGGCTTTCTGCTGATACAATATCAGAAGGAGGAAGGTCTTTATTGAAATAATAAAAGAAGTCCAAGATTTAAGTGGAATGGGATATCTTGTGAATATTTTTATCACGTGACCTCAGGGGTATTTGATACAGTATCTGAAATACGGTTCAAAGGAAGGGCCCCTGAGTGCTCGCAAGAGATGTTGATCAGACTTCTCTATCCTGTCCTTTTAGAAGAGATCAAACCCCGCGTCCCATAAATATCTTCACTTCAAGCAGAGTATGTCTGAAGCTGTCTCCTTCCCTCCTGGTACAACGCACACTCTCCCGGGGTCTCGATTCGGAAAGGCCCGCCCTACGACCCCAGCCATTGCTTAACTTAGCAGTCGTGGTCAGGACAGGACAGCGACACGTCTAAAATCTCTCCTACTCCAGAGTCCAGGGATTCTTTCTTGTGCAATCCTTGAGACATATCCATTTTCCTGCGAGTCCATCTCCATCCTTATCGCCGCTCTCCACCAGTTCGGAACATACTCACTCTCCTTTCGGGCCTGTCGCGCTTGTCGCCTGTATCCCCAGTCGTTTCGATAACGTTTTGCGCTCCGTCAAAATCATCCGCTCAGCTATTGAAGCCGGATCTGCTACGTACCACAGCAGCGCATTCGTGATATCTGGTGAGTTGGAAAGTCGGCGCATTGTTGCCATGGAGCATGCGATGCGCCGTTGTCGAACTTGCACCGGTGAATCTAGTCTAACATTAGAAAATACAGGTGCGCGCGACACGGTACATAGTCTTCCGCGTCGATCAATCGTCAATATTGACCATTATCGACCCGAACATACTCTTCTGCGACATAATTCTTTGCAATAATACATACAATGGCGCCTTCCCGACACCTTCCCTCACAAGCCAACCCTCTTATGGTGGATGAGCCACCGCCATGTAAGCCGACGCGCCGATTATCGCAAGTAGTCGAAGACTGACCAATATAGTTGACACGCTCGTGGCTCGTCGTCGCCTAGGTCAAACGGATTTGGCTGTTAAAGCTGGTCAAATCGGGACATCGAATTCTACAAAGCCAAAGAATCTAGGCACTTTCGACTATGCGCACCTCCGCGCCCCGCTGCCGAAAGGGATCATGTCTGGCATTTTCAAGCCTTCCCCCGCGTCCTACTTCCTTATGCGACGTAGCGAGGACGGGTATATAAGCGCCACAGGAATGTTCAAGGCGACTTTCCCTTACGCCGAGGCTGCCGAGGAAGATGAGGAGCGCAAATATGTCAAGAGCCTCGAGACCACAAGTACAGATGAGACTGCTGGCAACGTTTGGATTCCTCCGCAAAGTGCGCTTGATTTGGCGAAAGAATATCAAATCTCACCATGGATTGAGGCACTCTTAGACAATACACCCATTGAGGTCAATCCTACCAAAGATGGTTCGCCGAAGCCGATTTCGTCACCCCCAGTGTTCATCAAGTCCCCCAAGATCAAGGCCTTAGATGAACTTGCTCCACCTGCGCCTACCCTCGGCCATGGCCGATCTCGTCGATCCGCGTCTCCAAGCAAAATTGCGTCGCCCAAGAAGAATGGTACTGCGTCTACAAGATCCCGGAAGTCAAAGAAGGCGGATTCCAGCGAACCATCTGCCAAGCTTGCCAGCAAAAATCTCCAGAAGGCCCTAAAGTCTGCCAGTGAGGAAGCCGAGAAGACAATTGAGGTTCAGTCAAATGCAGAAACAGAAATCAAAGACGAGCCAGTTGTTCGCGTCAATGTTGATACGGATGTAGTGGTTAAGGGTGACACCGAGACGACCCATACACACGTTGAGGTTGAAATGCCAGCGGGATCGGCTGATTTACCATTACCAGAAGACACCGAGGCCATGATTGCTAAGGCGAAGGAAATGGTGGAAGCAGCGGTGAAGAGTCAAGAAGAAAATGGACAGGCTGTTGTTGCAAAGAAACCCAAGCGAAAAGCCGAGGAGATTGAGGAGGACGATGAGGAGACTGGAGAGGGAGCTTCTACACCTGCTCCAGCAGCTAAGAAGGCAAAGGTGGAGTCTGAGCTCAGGAAGGAGAAGGTGAAAACAAGGGCTTTGATTGGTATCAGCGCTACCTTGGTGGTAGGGTAAGTTCTACCTGCAAGTGACTTGGAATATTCACACCGCTAACTCCGTCACAGTGCTGCAGTTCAGTACGCATTCAGCGTCTTGTAAGGGATACATTTCTAGTTCATAATCCTCTTTTGCTGTTGGGGGCGTTACTGTGCTAGGCTACATACTCTCGCTCTGGGAGTCCCACTGGATACCCCGTCCGGACTGAACCCGTTCAAGTACATAATGCAAGACTAATTGCGTACTTGATAAAATTCGCCTTTCGATGGCTCATGTTTGTAGGAACTTTTTTAATCTCAAGAATGCAAGACATATAAACTTAGCTGGTGCGTGCTCAAGGGGCACCACATCGCGCCTTCCTCGTTGCAATATTTCCACGTGACTAAACGAAGTTCGCACCTTCTCTTTGATGCTTGCAAGTCTCATTCAGTTATTGCTCAATATCATCTTCATCAATGGCTGGGTGAGAATTTCAATCGATCATCAGGTTCAGTGGCATCCAAGCTCGCGCATTGACGCTCAGGAGACGCCATGGCATCCATTCGCCGTCCCATGAGCGCCGGTACGAGAGCGAAATATGATCGTATCAAGCAAAGGCAACATCACAATGCCCAGACTCCTTCGAAGGCGCCCGGTCATCCAACGAAGTCTGAGATGGAAGAACAGCCCCAAGTGCAGCATTTGATGAAAGCGAAGGTGAGTAAGGAACTCGAGTATTTCAACACGAGCTCAGACTCCGAGACCCACCTTTTCAAGGCTCTAGAGGAGGACGCTTTGCAGAAACAGAGTTCAAGAGTTCAACATGAGGGTGTCCGAAAAAGCGATGCGTCAATTCCAGACAGACGTCGGCTTGGTGAAGCCGCTGGCCTCGATCAGACAACGCCTGAAAAAGCCCGTTCAGCAATGCCACCGGGGGACATTTCGGCTACTGGCATTGTCAAGCAGCCAATATTCGCCATTCGAAAGGTCAGTCGAGATCCAAAACTCGAACGAATCCACGAGCGTCGCGAGTTCACCTTCGGCGTCAACGAATACCACATCGTTGAGAGCCAGGTACAACCTCCACGTCGGAGATCTCCTCGAAAAAAATTTGGTGAGTCACCTACTGCCAGAGATGACAGCGGTCCCAAGCAAAGTCAAGCAGAAGCTCCTAATAGCAACAATCGTTCACCATCTTATCGGGAGAGCTTCTCGTTGGAGCAGCGTTTAGCAAACCTGCAGAGAGATGTCAAGACACCATTGAAAACTTATTCCCAGAACCGGACCATTGCCGCGAGTCAAGGGGGTCAAGTCACGCCAGGAGAAGAGCCAGCTGAAGGCGATGGGGACGACGAAGACGCTACGAGAGACTCTCAGTAAGTAGTTGGTCTCCTATAATTGCGTTAATTACATCGCAGTCACAGCGCTGGCACCATCTTCGTATCTACCTCTAAGCCACATGTAGAGTTGACAATGGTCTATTTACAGGGACGATGATGAAGACGTCGATGAGATCGACATCGAGATTCTCCATCTTGGAAAGGAGAAACTCGTCACAACCCCCGCTGGACGACATGATGCCAATGGCAGAGCATCTCCTCGCAGCCCGAAGCGCCCACGAGATGTTGCTAAGTCCAAACCAGCTGATCGCGATAAGTTCTCGCCAGTTCCGGGGCATTGGGATGATGGAGATTTCGAGCAACCAGCACAGAAGAGACAGCGACGATCAAATCGGCAAATACCCAATGTGGTAGTTCGGAAGACGGCTCTACAGAAGCTGATAGATCGAAGAGATTCAAATTCTCACGATAGATCTCGAAAGGTCCAAGGAGATACAACAAGCAAAAAAATGAAGGCCAAGGGCCCAAAGTCGTCACAGAAGAAGCCTCCTCGCAAGCTTCCAGTCAATGAATTGGTCACTGCATCACAGAGAAATGATTCGGATGTTGAAGAAGATATTGGTGAGATTCCACCATTAAACTTCAATTTATCCCGAGTCTCAACTGATTAGTCTCTACAGCCAAGCCTATGGAAGTGCCAGAAGACCCCATCCTTCTGTCATCAGATGAAGAGCCGGAGACACATAAAGGCCGTGGTCAGAAGACAAAGACCAAGGTTTCAATCAAGTGGCGTCCAGGTCATGGATTTGGACATATCGATGTCAATGACTTCCGGATACCACATTCTCAAGCCGCCTCGGCCAATTTTATACAGCCCACATACTCGGATGGATTTGTCGGTAAAGAAGCAGAGCCTATAGGCAGATTAATGCCTATGCCACAATCAAGCCGCCGTCAAAGTCCCACACAACGAATAACAGTCCACATGGGCGAGTTGACGCTTGTTGCAGAGAGGACGTTTTCTGAAGATGATGTTCAAGAACAAGATGATCGCCCAAGACGGCGACGCAGACCCCACAAGTCTGCTAGGCTTTCCCAAGAAGGTGCACACGGAGACGAAGGAGAAGATCTCATGCTGATTGATAACGTGGAACTTCGACCCGTACCAACTTGTGATAAAAAATTCAAACAGCCACTGATTCATGAGGTAGTTGTCCAAGGAAACCATAAGGTCAAAGTCCCTCAGCAGGTGCACGAAAGCAGAACGCCACTTCAGCAAATCGGCGAGGAACAGAAGCTAGTTCAAACTCACGAGATTCACGAACTGAATGAAGAAAGTGTAAATGAGCCAATGCTTATAGATAGCACAGAATTGGAGAGTGCTCGTGTCCATCGCGAAGGGCATTTCGATTCTCAACATGAACAAGAACCCGAGCTCCTACTTGGGAACGTGGATGAAGTTCTTCAACGATTCTCCAAGTCCGCGCAAAAGTCTCCTATTCCCACCAAAATTGCAAGCCCAAATCTGCAAACTTCCGTTCGCAAATCGTGTTTGAAGCAACAACCTTCAACGAAACGTCGCGTCAGTTTCGCCGGTATAGACCCCAGCCAGCAAGAAATTGCTAGACGCTCTACTCAGCATGGGTCTCAAGAATCCAGCGTACCCGCCTTTTCGCAAAATTTAAAGAACGTTTCCATCTCAACGAAGTCCTCGAGAGCTCGTGAGCAAGAGGAATTAGAAGTCTACCGCCAGTTGTCGATGGTCACTGCTCCAAGGCGCCCAAGCCCTGATACTGGGAGTGATGACGAGAGCGAGGAAATTGTTTGTGAGGAAGAGAGTGAGGAAGAGCAGAGCGGAGAAGAGGAACCATCAGATGATGAGAGGGAGCTCACACCAGCAGGCAGTTCTGAAGAGGAGGATCCCGACGAACCTGCTGAAGAAATCCCATATGCAGTGGCAATTAACGGGTTCTTACCAAACCAGGCCACTTGTGACGAAGATATGCCAGATCGACCTTTCATCAATAGTAAACAGACGGAGATGAAAGTTCCACAAGTGGTCATTTATACGCAAAAGTCAGTACAGCGTGTGGCGCCCGCAGCGTGCCAAGCCATTCAACCATATCTACGACAAATTGAAGGCGAAGCTCAGGATTTTTTCGAAAACAGAAATCCGGTTCAAAAGCATGGCGAGACTGAGAATGTCCGTCCCCAGTCCGAAAGTCCAGACGGTTCGTGGCGACCGACTCAAGTTACCCAGCCGACTTCAAGTGGCGTCCTTTCTGAATATGTCCTTCCCTCGGCTGCTTGCGAGCAGATTGAACAAATAGAGGATGCGATTCAAAACGCCCCTGTCGGCCTCGAACCAAAATCAAAGGAAAAAGTGGAAGAGGATAATTTGATGGATTCACAGAACCCAGACAGTACATGGAGGCCACGGCAGCCAATCTCGACTGGCAGACTCATTGAGGTCGCCGAAGACATCGAGACAAGCCCAACCCCAGTGCCAGCTCGCCAGCTCGCTTCGAGCCAACGCCGAAGTCTTTCGCAACGACACGCGCAAAGTCGCCGGCATAGTAAGCCACTAAGTCTTGCTCAATCTCGGCTGAGTCCAGACGTAGACAGGCAGATTGCTATTGCTGTCCCGCACACAAAACGCCCATTCGATTCTGGGAATGCTCAGCTTCAACAAAACACGGGTCTCGATTCTCAAGCTTCTATTGAGTTAGGTGGGGATCATACATTTGGCCATTATCGAAGCAAGGTCAAAGACGTTGATAGTCAAGGCTCGACCATACTCGGAGGAAGCCAGCCCTTTTTTGCGCGCAGTAATAGTCATCCTGCACCCAGTATTTCCAACAAGCGGGAAGATTCTCAAATATCCAACAATGAATCCAGTGTAGCCATTCCAGAAACCGAGCCTGAGCCTGAGCCTGAGCCTGGCTTCCGAGAATCTCAACAGTCATACGTCCCAGAGATAGTAAGCTACTTCGCTCGGGCCACTCAGAAATTAAAAGAACCTCTTACCTCTGGTAGACTTTCCCGAACAAAATCAACGCCCGCAAAATTGGCCTTCTTGGGTCCTGGAATTGAAGATCCAAATTTGATGGCCGGTGGAATTTCTATGGAAGAGGCCTTTGCATATAGTCCATCAAAGACGTCACCTATTAGACCGTCAACGTTCAGAACGCCGGTTAGACTCCCCACTCTTCTGGAGGAAAAGTCGACTGGTCAGAAGAGTCTGAGGACGTTGACGAGAGAGGCTAGTCTGGGTTTGGGGACGATGCCTGGTACCGCCAGGAAGAGAATGATGTCTTTGCCCTTCGTTCCACCCCTCAAGCGCACCCCGGATGGCGAGAACAAGTCTTCGACGGCATAGATAATTCGACGGAGAGAGGGCGTAAGAGGTTTTGTTATCAACTAGGGGCTTTAAGAGTTGGCTCCAATATCTTCTATTTTACTCTTGTGAACTTTTGGAAGGATGGAGCTATCTCTGGCATTTTAGCAAGAGTATGGAAAGGAGGCCGGAGTTATTGCTATTTTGCTCTATTAGCGAGCTCAGGAGGAGGGTAGAGCATATTACTATTTAGCCTCTTGCACGGCGTGGAGATACCCATAGCTTTCATAATAAAGACCAAAAAATCCACCCATGACACAACTTCTCAAAATATCTGTATGTTCCTGTATAGTATCTAAATCAAGTTTCTGCAGTCAACCGAAGGGTATCTTGTTATCCAAACGCCTTGCATATACTCCCTCTTTGTTATCTACTCCTCAAGTCGACCAACTCGTCATCATCACTCTTCCCATCATCCTCCAAGTCCCCAAGTTGAACAACATCCTCATCCTTCCCCCTACCCTCCTCCAACTCCACCTCCTCCCCCTCAATCGGCTCCCCCAAAAGCCCATCCTCTTCACCCCTACCCGCACTTCCCTCCCCTCCCTCCAAATCTGTACCACCAGCCTCTTTCTCCTCCCTCCTGCCAATAATCACATTCCCCGCAACCAGCAACGCGGCACCGAGGAACCAGAGCGGTGGCAGGGATTCGGAGAAGATGAGCCAGCCGAGGACGGCGGTCAGCATGAAGTTGGAGGAGGTGTTGATTATGGATACTTGGGTGGTGGAGGTGCCGCGGGCGAGGGCTTTAGTGAAGAGGGTCCACATTATTGCGTTGAAGAGGAGGTTGAGGGCGAAGAAGAGCTGTTTGAAATAAGAGGATTAGCTCACATGTGTGGTATTGATTGATATGATTCAAAATCGGATTGCATGGAATGTAGAAATAGAACGTACCCCGCGCACAATAACCTCAACAGCTTTCTCCCCATTCCCAAGCCCAAATAAATTCGCAATCGCGGTCGCGAAAGATGTGGTGAGTTCGGTGGTGGTTCTGTGGTGGCATGTTGGGTCAGCTAACTGTCCATTCGCAGCAAGCCGGTGTGTCACTGCTGCGGGTTTTCCGCTGTCACTTTTGGGCAAGCCAGGTTGAGGGATTTTCCGTTGTTCCGGAACAGGAGGCGGAACAGTTCTTTTGCCGCATACATATACAGTGCATTCCCATCCATTTAAATTCCATGGATAACCTGCCATGCAACTTTTGATATCGAACAGAAAAAGGATGACGTACAGCTTCGCAAAAACGCCGTTAAAGGCCGCGCAAGCACCGCTCATGACAGCCAGCGCTATCCACTGCGACTTCCGGCTCAGGTCCTTGAACTCCATATCTGGTTCGTCGTCTGCCTGGGGGGTAGAGGTAGGTGAGGCGGGGTGAGAGGAGGGTTGTCGACGAGATAGAGATCTGGATGCGCGGGTGCCAAGTAATGGAGCGCGTGGATCTTCATTCTGGTTTCCCGTTCCCATGTCGAGCGCGGTGCTCTTGGCTTTGGCCTTGGCAGTGAGAGGTGTGGTACTGGTACGGACCGTACGGGATCGGGGCATGGTGGGCCAGAAATAGAAGGGACCTGGTGGACTCGTGCTTTATCAGATGAAAAGATCAAGATCCGTTCTTGAAGAGGGAATTAGTGGGGCGAGGAGGAAGAGAGGAGCCGTATTGTACTGTATCTGGTGACGAAAGAGTACGTGGGTAGGGAACGAACGAACGAGGGACAGGGAAGAGGAGCATGCAAAAGAGGTTGGTGGTGGTTGCGCGTCGAGAGGAAAGCGGAAACGGTGGCGCTTCACTCGGCCTGAAACGATGCCAAGACTGGCCGGGAAGGTATCAGAGATTCAGATGAGATAACCTGCCGAGAGGTCCGTGTAGTTCTAGATCTTTGAGACAGATCATCTTGATATTTGATACTTGTATGGTGCCTTTGTGTTGTGAGCAAACGTTCATTATTGATTCATTATTGATTTAATTTAGTACCTTAGTCAAATCTAGCTAGATGTGCCTCGTCCCTGCGTTTTGGAGTTTGGCACACGTTTAGCCAGCGCCTCACCCGCCGGAGCCGTTCGTGCCAACCACTTGCAAAAGACCAGTTTACGTATGGATAGAGTCACTTCTCGAGTTCAGCATTATGTTTTGTGTAGCTTTCTTATTTCCAAGATCTGAAAATTACAGCACAAGAATCATGATACTAGTGATACATCATCATACATATTCATGAGTTTCCCCCCTTCAATTTTGAGACGCCATACTCCTTCCCCACAATCAATGTACGCCGGTAAAATATTCTAAGTAATACCCTTCAATATACAACAGAATCGAATGTGCAGAAAAGACTCATCCCACAATTGCTAGTTAGAATAAACAGAAGAAAGAGACATTGCTTTCGATTCTCTCGGCGTTACTGGATAACTTTCAACAGAATACCTGACCAGGCTGATCTGACTCCCGTCTAACTCCTGTGGTGGAAAACTCCTATCCGGGATGTCCAGCCAGTAGGGTCTCGTAGCTGCAGGTAAAGGTTTTTGTGGAAGTGGTTTCTCTGGCTGGGGAAGCGGTTTATCCGCGAAAGAGAGAAACGAAAAGCGAGCTTTAGTCTCGCGATCCATACCACGCTTGACTTCTGGCCAGTCCTCTAGAAAGTCATCCTCGCGGGACGGATCGGGTTTGTACTTTTGGCGTATCATGAAAACGAAAATAGCTGTGGCTACTATGAGAGCAACAGCTGCGACGACCGGTAGCACGATCTTGAGGAGATTCGAGGGTTGCGAGCTGCTTGGTTTGCTGGTCGCGGAAACGAAAGGTGGGGGACCTCCTGTGGTTGTAGGCGCTGGTGAACCTGGGCTCGATGTGTCGATTAAGATGGTCCCGGAGAATGGCTGCGCGGCTATTGGAGCGCTGGTAGTCGTCGGAGGTGCAGATGTTGTAGGAGGAGCAGAGCTAGACTCTGTAAGTGATATTGTAACTGGTATGCTGACTACATTCGTAGTAACGACTGCAGGTGCCGTGACAATGGATTGAGCTTTGGCAGGCGTGGGTTTGGCTACGATTTCAGTGACCGTTCCGGACGTTTGAGTTTCTATAGCTGGCGTATCTCGTTGTACTAGGAGCATATCCTCAAGTGCGGGAGTCGGAGTGGCGATCTTGAGATTAATTGTGGTAATCGGACTCAAGGCCGCCAGGTTGAGCTTCTTCCCTGAACAGCAGCCACTGTCTGTTCCACAGCAAAATTCGCCACTATCGCACATATATAATGCCTGACTATGGCCTGAAAACCCTGGATTCATTCAGTTCGACGGCCTGAAATAAGAGGCTATTGAACTCACCTTGTTGGCATACATCTAAACACTTTTGCGAGTTCCATGTGTGATCGGTACAACTTCCCAGACTCAAAGCTCTGTTTCCAGACCTGCTCACGGGACCACACATCCCATTGGAATAACAGGTAGACCCCGAACCACAGCACATACTGACGTCTGAGCCGGACGCACAGGGTATATCCGAACTGGGCGTTCCATCTCGCGCGAAACAGGTGGTGGCTGTTGCCCGTACATCAGAAGGAAGTAACAGAAGAGAAGTAAAAATTAAAATATTCAATACTTTTGCCATCGCGTGTCGGGTGGAAAAAACATGTCAATCGCTACAAAAGAAAACGGGATCGGCATTCTGATAAGAGAAGCTGTGGAGATTTGTGTTGCTCTGAAGGAATGCTCAGTGTATGGCAGTGCTGCGCACATGGAATCCTGAGGGAGGTCCAGTGATCTTGGTGCACCGTTAAACAGGGGAAGCGAGAAATTCTGAAACGACGATTGGCCCTTGTACTCGCGAAGGAATCATGCACTTAAGAAAGGTACACAAAGGATTGCCAGGCACCGAAATAACAGCTCCTGTGGAGAATTATGCCACAAATGCAACTCTAAGTACAAATTTGGAAACGGCGAAACTGCCGAGCAAATGAGAGGATAAGAAAGAGCAATTTCTCGCCCTAATGACCTGCATGAGGCGGATTTAAACGTCTGATACCACGACTCGTTATGGAATTTCAGAAACGACGACGACCCTTTTTGGAAGGAGCAGTGACAGTCCGCATGGCAGCCCACGAACACCCCACTTAGTCAAGCTACCTCGTTGTGCCAAGCCATGTGGTTCTTGTATCCTTTGAGGCTTAAAATTGTGCCATTCTCTGTTCTACGTCTGAAATAGAACCCCATGCCATGTGATGAACGCCGCGTCCCAGAGCCGATAAACGCCACATATGCTACCCAGCGAATATGAAGAGCACGCCCGCTCAGTCTCAGTCTCTAATGCACAAGGCGATCGAGGACTCACGCCATGCTGCGCATTCGCATGAAATCCCCCAAGAGAAAAGACACCCGTCGCATCGCGCATCGGAGTGCAAAAGAAGGATGCGCTCATTGTGGGTCTCCAGGCCGTTTACTGTTGCAGCTCACGATTCTGACCTTCTCCGCCTGTACCGTCTGACTTGAGTTCTCCATCTTGAAGGTGACGTCTTTGATCAGGAAAGTCCAGACCTCGTCGCAGAAACGGTAGGTGTCGAGATGTCCCTTTGGAGGCATCAGGTTAGCTGTTGCCCCTCTGTGCGCAATCCCAAGAGCCAAATTACCTTAAACGATAATCGAGCCTTCACCTTGTCTGCTAGCACCTCCGTGATACTGCGATCGAAGTTCGCCAGGATCTTCATCGCCAGCTGGGGCTCGATACGACGCTCGCTGATAAGGTCGTCGAGAGTGTCCGTGAGCGCCATACCGATGCTAGAGGGGCACATGTTAGTTTCAGTTTCCTGGTAGATAGCAGTGTAGATGGCATAGTAAATCAGAGGCACAGTACCTGCTACGGCGATAGAGCTCGTAAAAGGACTGTCCATTGGCGGCCATGATGATTTGCGCTGTGATGGGCCGACGATGTAGAGGGAGGGTGCGCTTTGTTGCCTGGATGATTGATATTGATATGTTCAAAGCGATGAGGTAAGCTGAGCCGCAAAGCACGCTAACCACAACGGCTCATATTACGGGAGCCTAAACAATCAGCTTTACCTTTACCTTACCTTTACCTTGAAGATGGCAACCTGAGAGCTTCGGATTCGACGACCACGATTCATCCCCGGCTCAACTCTCGACGCTCAATTTTGTCCACGAAATGAGTCTCAAATATGGATTTGGTGGTGCTACCACTGCCTTGACTGTTGTTGGAGCTTGTGAGTTGGAGAGAAAGTTGGCTTGAAGCGTTGAACTGACAGCTCCTAGATATGCTCTTCACTGGCGACGGAGAAGCTTTCAACGTAGGTTCTAGGGTCGCAATATTTAGACAGACCAAGCAATAATGTTCTTTCAATAGGTCGGACAATTCCTCGAAGATGTATCGCCGTACGTTTGGGCAGACTTGGGCATTGGCTTGTGCATAGGATTATCCGTGGTGGGAGCTGCATGGTAAAGCTTCCAGTACCCCTCGTACGTCTACAACGAGGCTAATACATCTGAAGGGGCATTTTCATTACCGGCTCCTCGATCGTTGGTGGGGGAGTAAGGGCTCCGCGTATCCGAACGAAGAATTTGATCTCGATCATTTTCTGCGAAGTCGTGGCCATCTACGGCGTCATCATGTCCATCGTATTCTCGTCAAAGCTTCAAGTCATAACGGACGAGACATTGTATTCTGGGGCAAGCTATTACACCGGCTACGCCTTGTTTTGGGCTGGCCTAACTGTAGGGTTGTGTAATTTGGTGTGCGGTGTGTCAGTTGGGATCAACGGGAGTGGTGCTGCATTGGCAGATGCTGCTGATCCAAGTTTGTGAGTGCGGTCACCCTGCCATCGTGATATTGTTACTAACGTGACCGATCTAGATTCGTCAAGATCCTCGTCATCGAAATCTTCAGCTCCGTTCTGGGCCTTTTCGGATTGATTATTGGATTGTTGGTGTCAGGGAAGGCCACTGAGTTTGGCTCATAAAGAGACGAGACGGAAGGATCAGAAAATACATTACGACTAAGAGAAGGACTGCAGAATGGTGCACATGTGTATACCAGCAAATCGGTGGGAGAGAAAGGCGTTCCGGTAGATACGGATGGTTGTTTTGGTACGAGGACTGCATGACCATGTGCAATGGTGCTAGTATGTAATCATATCTCCTTTGCAGAATGCAAGAATACTATTTACGCGCACGCCTTTAAAGTTCAAGTAAGTATAGGCCCTCACGACTATCTCGATCCCCATATTTCAAAATGGAAGGATCCAGGATCTCAAAGTTTAACTTCGCATCGAACTTAGCAAGATAGAGAATCACGGTTCTTCCCTTGCTCTTACCTCAAGTCTGGACTGGGATGTGCACAATTTCCCTTCCCAATCAAACCATGTTCCATTTCATCCGCAATTCACAACTGAATTTATCAACAGTTTCTATCGTCAGCTGCTGGCAAACACGCATGTTTAACGCAATAGAGTTTAGTACGGGCATTACAACCTTGCGCAGATTCGAATACATCTCGATTGCTGCCGCCAATAAGTTCTCTTTGGAGCCGCGTCTATCGAGCGTACAACTACACGACTCCACACCTCATTGCCCAACGATTAGCAGTCCTGCGAAAGCCAAAATGTTGTGACCTGCCTTATCTTCTCTCGAACAGGTCATCGTTCGTTGAGTTGCACCTACCGTGGTTGGACTCAATGGTACCTACTTCGTTAAATACTTCGTACCGGAATCTCAAGTCGCACCGAGAGGAAGTCGGCGAAACTTCTTGGCATGCCATTGATGAGAAAATGATCAGCGCCGAGCGTGAAGCTGTTTTGGTGGGGTTCATGAGCCCAGTTGAAAATAAGGGTACGCTGCCCTTCTCTCTTATTATCGTACGTGTTAACCAGTACTCCAAGAGCAACTTTGCAAAAGACTTGCACTGATCCTAAGGAGGGAAACCCTTTCGCGAAACGAGAGTGAACACTTGTGGGATTTATTCGAGTACTTTTCTATTGAGCACAGCGAAGAAAGATGTAAGCAAGTTCCTTAATTGCGCTATATCTGTACCTAAGCCCAAACTTTCGACCCGATTGTTCTCTTGAATATGAGTTTGAACATACTCGGGGGTAGGTGAGAATGAGCCATGCGACTCACTTTGGTCGACAGCAAACCAAGTCACTATCTCATCTGCATATCTTCATATTGGCTGATACCAGCCGCTAACTACTCAAGCAGACTGGACAGAATCGACTTTTGCATCGTTTCTCAAATACATCGTCCCTGTGGGAATGAAGGCATCTTGGCTACAGGATGCAACCCCAATTATGTACCGACTGTTTCGTCAACTTGGATCCTACCCTTATCAGACACAGCCGAGTGAAGATACTCTCACATTTGATCAGTTGAGTCTCGCAATCCTGATTTTGACTGGCTGCTTCTCATGCTCTTTTTCTGGTCCCAAGGGTCAACCCCTCGGAAAAGTGTCCCTAGATGAGAAAACATTACTCAGGTTAATATTTCAAAGTTTGACGGCGGCCGGTCCAAAATCGTCCCAATCTAATAAAGGTATTCGGTCCAGAGCCAGCGATATAGACCTTCAGAGTGTACATGCAATCCTGTCGGCGTTCACCGCGGGAGGCATTGGGTTTTCTCGTACCAAAAATGTGCTGGTTGATAGCCCTAAGCTTCCAGACCATTATCATTTTCCCTCCTCATTCTCGAACAAAGTTGATGCCCGACTACCCAAGAATGAACTTCACGTCTGGTCGCGGCTCCTTATCGCCTACGAGGCGCTGACACATGATACCAAGGACTGTGATAGCGAAGCTGCGGCAGAATTATTGGTGCGTCAATTGGAGAGACACAAGCAAAAGAGCATTTCAGATGCCACCATTGGATACGCTGTATTCATGACCAAGATACCTGAGGTTCGCTACAGTGTCTTCCTGGTGTGGTGAATAGGTGTTCTAACTTGTGTCAGACACAGATTCTGCCATCCTTAGAGTACCTGTTCAGCCCATGCCTCGGAAATTACTGGCTACATACCATAAAGTGGCTTGACAAGCTGAAACTAGTGCGGAACATACCCATTGAATACTCGGAGAAACAAAAGCAGTTGGGCCTGCCCGAATGCGGCGAGAGCAAGGGAAAAGAAGCTTTGTGGATGGAAGCAGCGGACGAAAAAGCAGGGCTGGGAAGTGAGTGTGGATAAGTGAAACCTGTATCTACAGGTGCTCCAGCAAGGCTGACATTTGACCTCATGTCTCATCTAAGCATGAGAAATACGAAAATTGCGCTCATTGAATCGAGAGTTTACGTGTCGATGCACCTTCTCGTAAGTAAGATTTGAGAGAAATTGATCATCCAATCAGCATTCACATCAATATACGAAATATACGGGGGATTTCGTTTCATTTTTGAACGCATTATTGCATCCTAATTTCTGACGGAATACGCCGGGCAAAAGGTCAGAAATGGGGGTTTTCAGAAACTCGCTGAATAATTGGACATCGGAGACCGAGCCAGGGGGCACCGTTGGTTCTTAGCACCTCGGTCAACCTGTGCCACTGTCGGCTGCCCCGCCTGGCGGTAGACAGAAAAAGCGGCACTCCTTATTGCGCATTTTGAATGTTCCACTCGGTGTGGCACATTCAAAATTAGTGCCGCTTTTTCGAGCCCGCGTGGCCTTTTGGGCGAATTGGCATCCCCAGAGTATGTCCGTGAAACCCTCGAACAGTATATAAATCTTGCAATCCCCCAGCGCCGAGAAACCTTTGTTCTTTCATTCAAAATACGATTCTTGAAAATATGACCTCATTCGAAGACCAGATTAAGGGAGCATGCGATGCCCGGGAAATTCCTGGTGTTGTTTTGCTGGCCGTTGATAAGACCGGTACTTCTTCTATATTTATGGATTTGATGTCAGGCTAACTGAGATAGGGCAATTGGTGTACCAGAAGGTGTTTGGGCCCAAGTCTCCCACAGAGTCGATTGATTTCGACACAACTTTCATCTTCGCTTCCTGCACGAAGCTAATGACCTCCATCGCGGCGTTGCAATGTGTCGAGCGAGGACAGATTGGACTAGATGATGATGTATCGCAGACACTTACTGAGCTGAAGGATATTCAAGTTCTCACCGGATTTGATGAGGGAACTGGCAATCCTATTTCCAAGAAGGCGGAGAACAAAATCACGCTGCGGTAGGAATCTCCCAATTCTTGGCAGCGCTCCCTAAATTGAAGCAGCCAACTCTTGACACACACGTCAGGTTTCACCTATGATATGATGGCACCAAACATAGCGCAATGGCGCAAGTCGAAAGGTCAAGAACCTGGAATCCGCGGCCTGCCCATGTTAGATCGACTCCAAATGCCACTTGTCTTTGAGCCTGGAACCAGCTGGACTTATGGCATGAGTACCGATTGGGCCGGCCTCCTTGTTGCCCGTCTCAACAACACTACTCTTGAAGATTACATGCAAAAGAACATATGGGATCCGCTTGGTATCAAAAACATCACGTTCCATTCAGAACTGAAGCCGGACGTTAAAAAGAACAAAGTTAAAATGACGTATCGAGAAGGAATCGATAATCCGATGTTCAATATGCCAGCTGATACGGGTAAACCAGTTGCCTGGACTGATGACTTGGTGTACGATGATCCGATCCCTATAGGTGACGACTTCGGAGGGCAGGGCAGTTTTGGTTCCGCGGTCGACTACTCCAAAATTCTCACCTCCATCCTCCTCAACGACTCCAAACTCTTGAAGCCATCTACAGTCGATCTCATGTTCACACCTCAACTCTCAGATGCGCCACGCGCTGCACTTGCTGAGTTCCTCTTTATGCCCTTTTGGAAAGATACTTTCGCCAGTCAGCCGCCGGGGACGAAATTGGACCACGGCTTAGCAGGTGTCTTGACTTTAAATGACAAACCGACGGGCAGACGATCGGGCACGTTGACTTGGAGTGGAGTGACAAATCTGCTTTGGACTATTGATCGGGATGCTGGACTTGCTACGTTCTATGCGAGTAACGTACTGCCATTTGGGGATCACATGAGCCATAAGTACCAGCAGATGTTTGAGAAGGAAGTGTATTCAAGGTTTGGGAAGACAGCAAAGCTGTAGTGATTCCATCAGCCTATGCTCAAAAAACCCGTTCATTGATATCAACCACTTGAATTTCCTTTGAAGAAATAACAAGATCTTGGGAAGTGACATAGCAGTGCTACCTCAAATTTCGTTTCCACAACTGTCCATTGAACTCTCTTTGCGCTTTGGCTCGAAAAGTATCAAGTGCACTTAAAATCTCAACGATTGGGACCATTCGAGCAGGAAGTTGGCCTCAAAATCATTTTCATTGGTGCAGCGCTATGCTTGATCTGATGTAAAGTATTCAATTGCCGATTTGATCAAAATCAAGGTTCAAAGCCGAGTACGTGCCAACAATTCACGACTTGAGCCCAGTAATTTCAGCATTCACTCGATTCCCGTACCTCCTCCTCCATTTAGCAGTGCACCTTGTTCATTCAGCCTGCACCACGTTTGAAAATGCCTGGCATTTCAAAGTCAAACCCTTGCACCTCTCCCTCCACTCTTCGACATGCCTCCGCAAATTACAGCAGCGCAGATGGCCATCATTGATGAGAAGTGGGACCACCGAGATTGTTATGTACGCAATGGTCGATTTCCTAAGCGTATAATCCGTTCAGTTGTGGTCCGATGCTGGGATGTAGGACCTCAAGAAGCTGTGTCCGCGCAATTAGTTGGAAGGTTTATGTAAATCAGCCTCAAAGCTTTTAATCTCAGCACCCTCGAGTATAGAGGTACATTTGCTGATATTCTTTATTTTAGAACGTATGCCAATCGATTAGCGACGGAGCAAAATCGACCTCGAGCTGCACGGAAGACCCCAGAGCAACTACAAAAGCTCCAAGAGCTGTGGGAAAAGGATCCGTACTCTACACCTGGAGAAATCATATTGGTTGCTTATGACTCCGGATTGGAGTCTAAAGAAGTGAAGAATTGGTTTGTGAATGAGAGGAAGAAGGCCGATGAGAATGGAACGCTGTGGGGCAACCGCGACGTTACCGAACCGTGAGTTGAAGTTCCGGTACCTTGATTGAATGGTTGACTGACCAAAACCACAGCGGCGTTGCAGCCCGTATGTGGGGAGCGTATAAGAGAGACCCAGAAGGTTATGTCGCTGCTCTCCGTGCACGCCAAGTCTCGCATGCCACAGGTCGGATGTTAGCATAAAATGAGGCATGAGCACCATCACAATGTTTCTCGCCGCTCTGGAGGTTTTGGTCTGACTGGCGTTTCTATGTTTCGAGCGATGAAGTTTCTGGATACTTGGTTCCGATGACAGACTTATACACGAGGTTGTGAGTGGCACATAAGCTTCTCCCGTGATAAGGACCGCACGAAGTTGTACATCTGATTGATTTTCGAATTCGGAATCAACAATTATTTCTTGTAGTTCTGCCCTATTGCTTTTTAACAACTTGTTCGTCCATTTGCCCAGAATCCATATACGTTCATCTTTTAGCAATTTTTTCACCCTTGAAGTCCGCGAAGCTTTGGTGGATGCCCACTAGTATGCTTCCTGAGGACTTTTTCATGGACTTGAACTTATTAGGATCCAAATTGGAAGGGACACATCAACTATCCTGCAAGCAATCACGTTTGCTTCCCAAAACAGGGTCATTCCTTCCCTAGCTCCTATTTCTCTTCCACGCACGTGCGGTATGCTGTCAAGGCTCCACTCCGAAACCTAACCGTAATTCGGTCGCGATCTTCCTTCAAAAAGCATTATTACAGCTGAGGGATCCTGCTATGAATCTAAACGCTTCTTTTATGACGTTTCTAGTCGATTTCCTGCGTTAAGATTGCGAACTTTAGAAGTGTTCACTCTTGGCAGCATGCAATGCGTATGAGGAGTGACTTACAAATCAAACGAATTTTTTTATCTGGAATACAGTGAAGTTCTTCACCCTGCCTTTCTTCAATTGGGGTTATGCTCAAATCATTGAGTTATCGAGGCTAACACCGCTCATGGCAAAGATGTTGATATTGCTCCTTCCCTCTACTCAACAACTCTCGGCAGGTCACCTTTCATCTTCATAGCAATCACCTTCCATCTCCAAGTCCCATCAATTTCGATTTCGACAGCATAAATTCAACAGTATCAATTCGAAACAATAATTACTTTGTGTGAACCGCACACTACCAGTCTTGTCATTCTTCTGCTGGCCCTGAGACATTGTCACAGATCAACATACTACACATGGCCATCAGCTTGCAGCGATACCCCTTCAGAACCGGGAATCTTCGATTCGCCGACGCACATCTTGTCATATTCGATGAGCTGCGGGCGAAGCCTTTGCGGCCACGAAATAACAAATCGGCAGATGATGCATTGAGGGAGTAGCAATTTGATATTGGCATTGTTAGCATTGATCACCACAGGAGGATCATAAGACTGCTAATCTTGCTACCCAGATGTCTTATTTCCCCCTCCCTCTCCCTCAACAAAATTCAAAGCTCATCGATGCTAACAAGGATGAGTAGAACCCGATGACAGATGCCTGCCAAAAAAGAAATGCGTCGTCCCAGGAAAAGCGAAGCTCAGCCGAGAATGCTCCAAGACATGTGGGAGATAGACGCATACCCTACAACTGGAGAGATCATACTCTTATGTCACGGCTCTCGGTTGAGTGAGCCCGCGGTGAAACAATGGTTCAATATCCGGAGACTGGATGCAAAGGCCAAGAATGAACCGCTGCCTACCCGGGGTCTGACTCGCAGTAGACTGTGAGTGGAGTATCAAATTTTGATCTAACATAATTGGGATTGGACTGATGGAATTTCGGGCAGCCTCAAGAATCATGTGGGAAGCCTATAAGAGAAGCCCATATGGTTTTATTAGGCAGTTGCGCGAAGGCGTTTTTAAAGAGACAACTGAAGTTGCAATATCATACAAGACTCGTGAGGGTGGAAACGCGCAATAGGTGGAAGTATGCCGGAACTCTGTGAGGTGCTACGAAGAGTACATGAGACCACTTTTTGATAGCAACTGTTTTCACGGTCATCGGGCCAGAATTCAACACAATTTTCCGCCACTGCCTTTCTCCGTAGCATTTATTTGGTTCATATGTCGAAGGTTTTTCCCCATCCAGCTGTACCTCATTCTTCTATCAGTGGTGGGGCAACCCTACAACCAGAAATGGTAATCAGAACATCCCAAGAAACAACCATCTCAAAGACCCGTTTCTCCGGGAGACTTGCCTCAATGATTCCATCACAATGAGCTGCTTTCTTTGTTTCTAGGTGGTTTTGCTCCACCATGGCTTCTGTTTCTTCCATTGAATCATGCTGACCCCAGCTTGAACGTACAACACAGTGATTCCATGTCCAGTTTCCGTACCAGCGCCTTTGAAAAGTATATCTCAATTTGCTGAGAAAGTCCGGCTCAGCCTGTATTGAATACGTTATAAGTGTCGTTGTGCCAAATCAAGTTGCGTGGCCGGCTAAATGTAGAAAAGTATGGGATCCTTCAAACTTGAAGGGGAGAGTGAAGGTTGAAAAGATATTTATATTTTGCTCTTAAATAGTAGTTTGTGTGTTGGCTGATGTGCTTGCAGATATTCTTGAGCCGGTATTGACTTCAAAGACAAATCCCACCACCTAAGTTCTTAATCCAAAACTCGTGTGTCATTGCATGACGGCTGATTGCGAAGGTTGGCCAACATTCGGCAAGGCCCAAGCATCAATATCATATGAGCCATCGTCATATAATGGATATTTGATGAGGAATCTTGAAGTTGCTTACTTCACCCAGACCAGTAATCCCCAACTTGCCAAGCAATATCTCATAAGCGAGCCCCTGAAAGCCAACTTCAACTGCAATCACTTTCAAATTGGGACTCACACGGTATTTTTACTGACCAATATTCTGGCTTTTGGAGGCTTTGTTGATTGCAGCGAGCGTTGCTGCTGGCCTATGGTGATTGATAAGAGGTTGCAGGCAGCGCGACAAGGGTTGATGCTGTTTCGCACAACGGCCGGCTAAACCCAAACAGTCAGTTATAACCCCAACTCCATCATTTATTCAAGAAACGTACAGCCATACAGATGCTTGCGTTCAACTCCCGGGCTTGGATCGCTGCCTCGTACCTGCCGTATGCTGAAATTGGAATGTCGTGCCGGTACCTCTCTCCAGGATGGGGGGTAGCAGGCGGAGTTTCTACTTTTCAGTGTGTGTTGTATGATTTCTCCCATAAACTCTTGAATTCTATACACCGGTTTAATAATGCAAAGGGTTTAATAAGCTTGACAATTAGTCATGTTGGATTTCAAGAATGCTCGCATTGACATTGTATTCGGTAAGTCTCAGTTCAAATACAGCGACTTGGTTCGTTTTTCTTGGGGAACAGTATCAAGCGCCAACGTTGTGTTTAAAACCCACTGCTATCTTGATATTATGTCTTCACACTTAAAGTCTCAGTTTCTTTGCCAACACTGTTTCTCTTCATATTCGCAAGCCAGAACTTTCCCAACCATCTGCACCAAACAACCGCTCAAGGTTTCGATTATATTCGACAAAAGCAAATCTACCCACCCCCAAAACCTTCTCGAACATGCTCGACATCATTCGGGAAGCGCCTCTAGGCCAGGCAATCCGCTTCATTTCCCGAAACAAACTACTTCGCTACCCAGAAGAACGGCCTGATTTCGAGCTACCTCCTCAATACGTTGCTGTCCTCAAAGATAGCGTCGAGCCAAAGCATCAAAATGCCGACTTTAGAACCTCTGATCGGCTCAGTCCCCAGAATGAAATTGAAACCCAGAACAATCTCTCAGCGAGGTCAACCCAGACCTCGAAACAGCCCGAACAATAACTACTATTCACACTACCCCATACACCAACGAGCGTCTCCAAATCGAGCACACCCTTTCCCTCGCACGCACAAAATCCTTTCCTATCCTTCCTCAAAAGACAACTGAAGGCATAATTCTCGTAGACTGGTACACAACTGACGACAGCTCGAACCCACAGAATTGGTCTTCGTTTAAGAAAGCTTTTGTCGTATTTATCCTGTGCTGCTACACTATGACGGTGTATTGCGCTGGTCCCATATACTCTACTGCAACGGAAGGAATCATGCAGCGTTTTGGTGTGAATGCTGTAGCGGCGAGTCTGGGGTTGGGACTCTATGTGCTTGCGTATGGGGTTGGGGATTTGCTGTTTTCGCCGCTGACGGAGATTCCTATTGTAGGACGGAACCCAGTCTACTATTTGACCTTTATCATTTTCTGGGTTCTATCGTTTCCAACTGCTGTGGTGGACAGTTTTGGAGGTTTACTCGCGTTGCGGTTCTTCCTGGGCTTCTTTGGTAGTCCGGCTTTGGCAAATGGGGGAGCGACGATCGGGGATATGTATTCGCTGATTTATATTCCATACGGGCTTTTGTGGTGGGTCTTCTCGGCTTGGAGAGGACCGGCATTTGCACCGTTGATTGGAGGTTATGCTGCTATGGCAAAGGGGTGGAGGTGGCCGATGTGGGAAGTTGTGTGGATGTCGTCGCCGGTTCTTCTCGCGCTGCTGTGTCTCATGCCTGAGACGTCAGCGTCAAATATATTGCTCAGGCGGGCACGAATGTTGAGGAAGCTGACGGGCGATTCGAGACTGCAGTCCCAGAGCGAGATCGATCAACGCCACTTGTCTGCTTCTACTATCCTAGTCTCGGCCTTGATCAAACCAATGGAGATCATGCTCAAGGATCCGGCTATCTTATTTGTCAATATATATACGGGCTACTTCTATGGAGTGTTTTATACCTTTTTCGAGGTATTTCCTCTGGTATTCCCGCCATTCTACGGCTTCAATCTCGGAGAGACTGGCATAGCATTCCTGGAGTGTTTCATTGGAGGACTCGTTGGACTTCTGGGTTATATGTCTTACCTCCGCTGGTATATGGTCCCTGATAATATCCGCAACGGCTTCCGAGAGCAGGAGCACCGCCTTGTACCTGCTATTGTTGGTTCATTCCTACTACCCGTTGGTCTGTTTATATTCGCGTGGACTTCGGATTCAAACATCCACTGGGCCGTCCCGCTGGTTGGCGTCAGTATTTTCGTCGTGGGGCACTTTTGGACGATGCAATCGCTCTTCATATACATCCCATTCTCGTATCCGAAGTATGCAGCCTCGCTCTTTGCTGGAAATAGCATATGGAGATCCGCTACTGCTGGTGGTAGTGTTGTTTTCGCGAGGCCGCTTTTCATCAACTTGGGTGTCCACAAGGGTGTCACTCTGCTTGCAGGCCTGAGCGTCGTTGGAATCTTCGGCACGATTGCCATTTATAAGTTTGGGAAGCGGCTTCGTGCTGGGTCCAAATTTGCGCAGAGCTAGAGTGTTGATGTTGATGTTGATGTTGGCTGTTTACAGTCGGACATAGGCTGAGACAAAACCGCATTCACCAAACCACTTGGTCGGCTGGCGGCAAACCTTCGGCAAAACATTTGAGGGGTATATATCTATGAAAATAAGCATTTCTAGGTTCAAGTTCTGAGGAGAGCCGTGGGGGTCGGTCGTATACGGCAATGCTTGAAGGCGTTGTGTGTTATGATCGGCTCCCGCCCAGTCCCTCCTCACAGCCCAAGGACTGACTTCTCGCGATATGTGGAAAGGAACCTTTTTTGGCTTTTGAGATTAGATTATTAATAATGAGATTCGATGCTTTCATAAATAACCAATTTTGAAAAGTTCGCAGCTGCATCTTTTTGGAGGAAACGTGGACAGGAGTTGGCATCTGCATAAGTCTTACTGACAGGGAATGAATGTAATCTTAACAAATGGTAGAATGAATTATATTGAAATGTGCTTCACTTCGAACGTACCAATTTCTTTGAAAAGGAAATCCAACACAAGACAAGACAAGACACATACTACCATGAGGTGAGCGATTATTCTCCGAACCAGCGCTACTTTGAGCAAACCAAGGCTGTCCTTCAAGTCAGCTCAACTTTGAGCCCTGATACTCGTATTTTTCTTGCGTTGAGCACTCGGTCAAGAGCGACTCACAAGGTAAGATTACATAAAACACATACATGCTTCCACCAATTCCTTCGCATCCACACTCCGCTATGGCAGGACTTTATAGGAAATGCGCAGACAGAGCCTCGAGAATGATTGAATTTACTCGAATTATTTACCCTACGCTTTCTACTTGGCTACATATTCAACCTACCCTGCTACCTGCAAGATCCGAGACCGAGACTTCGCTCGACGACTTCAATCGAAAATTGTGTAAGAACCCCCAGGAGTATATCGAAATACGAGACAGCTTAAATTTGCTTCAAATACTTCCAACGGTTATCCACGGTGATATCGCTGGATCTCAGTGAAAGCATTGCTGTCAATGGACTGATTGCCGTCATTCTGCTTTCAATACTCGCATTTTGTGACGAAAACATGTGATTTACTTCGCTACTTTGCAGCAATTGTTCTTGATCTTCCGTGATACAGCAAACTATCAGAATACATTTTCGAATAGAGCTCGTGCTATTTTGGTGTTTGTTATTCCTTGAGACTCTGTCTGGGGCTGAAATTGGAAGATCTCTTCAACTATACATCGAAAGCATAGTCGGAAAAGGTCTCAAATTCTGCATATGATAAGCCACTCAGCTGAAAAATGTAAACAGACAAGCATACAACGCCAGAAGCACATATAGCAGCATTCAAAGCACCCAAAACCACCGCCTTATTCAACCAATGCATTGTTCGTTTTCCTAGGTATCTCTATCAACAATCTGATCCGGACCATGAATAACCATCCACCGCTAATCCATGCATTCTCCCATCATCCATATCGTACCATCTGACCTCTTACTCAGCATTCGCCTTCTCAACAGCAGCCAGCAACGCCTTAGGATTGGCGCCAACAACCTCAGCGACCTTCTCCTCGTTCTTGAAGATGACGAATGTAGGCATGGCGCGGATACCGAGCTCTTGCGCGACGTCTGGGACTTCGTCTACGTCGATCTTAACGAAATGGATGTTGGGGAAGTCTTCGGAGAACCTGTTGCATGCACTGTTAGTTTCCGCTCGTGGAAAGAGACGGGGAGAGGGAGGACTGACTTGACGACTTGAGGGGCGATGACTTTGCAGGGTCCGCACCAGGTGGCGAAGCAGTCGAGGACGACGACCTTGTTGTCTTTGATGGCGGTCTGGAATTCAGGCTTGCTGTGGAGGTAATTGCGTTAGCATCTGTTTCTGTAAAAATTAAAACGCGTCGCTTTTGATGCCCCCACATCGCGATTGCGAGGGATTGAAAAGGCAACAAAGGCGACAACTAGGCAAAGCAGAGGCCAACATACCTTCCGAGGTTGTGGACAGTCATCTTGCTAGCTGTACTCTGGAATGCTCTGATAAAGTTGTTTGTAGTGTTGATGGTATTGTATCTCTTCGAAGCTCTGAAAGTAGCCGCAGTAAGCTTTGCTGATCGATTCAAGAATGACATCCAAGCAGTCTGCCGGTGCCTTTAAATACTGTGCGTACGGAGAAGGAAGAGCAATGAAAGTGAATGAACAGCAAAAGGAAGATCTGTAAGGTCGATTACTGATTTCTAAGGAAGCCGGGGATGGAATGGAAGGGTCTCGGTCTCGACGATGATGCCATGGCCGTTTTTGCGCTGCGGGTTTTCGCTTGCGCAGCGAGTGAGCACGCTGAATAATGTGCTGGGCTGAACTTACCGACACGACACAACATACGCTGAGAGCCCGTGGAAATGCAAGTCTCAGTATCGTGCGTCGACGGAAACGGGCGGCTGCGGCACATCGCGATCGAGAGATGGATGATTCCAAACGTTGGGGTTTTGCTGTGTTGATATTGTGGCCGATGTTCCGTAATCTTGCAGTACTGCATCCTTCCATCCCAGCTCCCTCGCAGCGATTCCAATTGTAAAGCCGGATCAAGATTATGAAAGTCAATTGCTTACCTTGAGACCTTGAGTGTCTGAGATAGCAGGTGCAGAATCGTGAAGGTTCTTTCGTGTTTTCGGGGGATTTTGGAGTATTTGTGTTATGCAAATGGAATCGAGAGGCCGAGAACTCAGTGCTTATCAACCCCGCGCCCCCGATGGAGGGGTCTACTGAATTCGCCTGCAGCTGCAGCACTGCCTAACCGGATATGCACGCGAGGAATGTAATGAGATGACGTGATAAAGGGTTTCTTGGATGTCTCAGGAGGCTCTTAGTAAACGGGCTGAGTGGCATTACTTTGCTTTTGGGACAATTTCAATGATCAGGTCATTGCCACTTTGAAAAATAAACTCCCCATCCCTCTCACTAGCAAGTCACGGGCAACGTCAAGATCTCGTCTAAGTGAAATATTCAATTATTTATCTCGAAAGATACAGATGGGCAGGATGCTACTCATAATACAGCTCCTCAAGAGCTTCTATGGCCAGAGCCTGTTCTGCCCATATCCTATTTCCTAGCTCGTTACAACCATGTGCGGGCCAATCCACCAGGCCCGTGTCCAAGGGAATCGAGAGGGAGTGACGCCGTCGTTTTCCCATCCACTTCATACCACCCAAGATATATCTTTTAAAATCCACGTCCCGGGTACGTACAGCCGCCAAAATATCAAAAAAAGCAAAATGTCTATGTGCTAGTTGGGGGGAATCGTTTGCGAAGATAAGAAAGAAATCGTTGTAATGCGCAATATACCCCATTTCCATCGAGGCGAAGGAGTGAAGCTCTCGGCCGGTGTGAAGGCGTTGGTTGACGATGTGAATAGATTGTCGGACGAACTCTTGACGAAGACGAAGCTGGTGTAAACGAAATATATCGAAGCGAGTGACTCTGAGGTTTTTGCAAAGAAAATGGTCAAGCGAATGACTCGAGGGTGTTGGTCCAAGGAAATATTCAAATGAGTGTGGGTTGTCGATGTCGACTGTCATATGCCAAAGTAAGGAAATAAAGCAAAGGAGTGTGGTGCTTGTCTTCGAAATGTTGTGCTCGTTCTCGATCCTCCAAACCCACCATCCACCAAATTCAACTTCACTGCCTATCCGAGGCTCATTCTCTTCGACTCTCCTGAAACTCTCGGCTTCAGTTCGAGTAATCTTGCGCTGCCAGCACTGACATGCCTGGCATGATGTTTCCCTAAATCAACACTCGTAGCCCTATGGACGCCAGACTCATCCTCATTGATGATTTCCTGATTTAGTCCATAACTCTTCCGCTTGAGATCCGGGGTGTCAGCTCGATGCTCACTAGCCGAATCATATTCGAAGTCATTAAGTAATCCTTCTCTCGATTTGGCTCGTGGCTCGCGGTGTACCACAGTTGGCTGTCTTGCCACAGCGCCCCATTTGGTTGGCTCAGACGAAGTAGGGCTAGCGAGGCTTCCACCATCTTCATCATCGCTAGAAGGTACAGGATTTCCAGTCGATTGCCTGTGAATCTTATACTGTTCCTCAGGGCCAGGCGTTAAGCGACTGAAATATTCATCCTCTGCAATGCCTAGTTCTTCTGCTGACTCAGAGTATTCCTTGTACCTTTTCTGAAGTGAACTTGCACTGTCACGGAGAGGATGCGGTGGTAGTTGTGCTGATCCACGTTTGGATCCGCTTTTCCGACCTGACAGCCACGAGCCTTCTGAGTCGATAGACGCAAGCGACTGTGACAAAACCGCTGTCGGTTCTGGGGAAGGGGCATCTATAGACCGATGTCCACTAGTGGGCGTCTCATCACGCATCCGCACCGCATCTATCGACCTATAACCACTCGTAGGTGTGTCGTACCGTACATGCTGTTCCTCTGACGATGTCCCCTGATCCGTCCGCTTATCTGGATAATCCGTACGGATGGGAGGTACAATATCAGCCTCTGGTGATTGTACCCTCGAATCCGGTGGTGAAATTGGTAACTCCGGAAGATCTTCTCGGAATCTTGACATTGTCCGTTTTGGGATGTTGGATCTGACTGGAGTGTAGCCAAGTTGAGGTTGAAATTGTACATTTGCATTTTGCATCGAATCTCGTGATGTATTAGAGAACGAGGATGGCGTAGAACCTCGCTTGTTCTTCGATCTCTTGAAGAACGATGTCCAAGAAGAGGGTCCTCGAACAGAGCTTTCGGAGCTCTTCCGGTCCGAGTCAGGCTTCGGGGGTGGTACAAGCTCGGTATTGCTTAGTTCCATCAGCTGTGAAATGCTCGAGGTGCTCCGAATGTGACCTCGTGCTGGTGATAAAGTGGGGGAAACGTTAGCCTTGGCGACTGTACCAACTTTCGCCGTCTCGATGATAGGATCCGAGTGTTCAGAGCCAGGGGTCAAGTTTTCAGTGGCCAAGCTTGCACTTCGTTGAAATAATGGGCTTTGGGCACTTCTGGTCGAATCTTGGGTATCCTTTCTGAATGCCTCTGCAGGTCGTTTCCCTCGTCCACTGTCTGCTCCAGTTGAACCCTTTCTCTTGCTTGAAGTGACAACTGCAGAAGTTCCAATTCCCAAGCCGACGACATCTCGGCCCAGCACTCCTCTATCCATATTAGTTGGAGGTGGGGTACCGTCGCGAATGGCGGTGGCCTCGTCTGCCTTTTGCTTTTCCTGACGCCTCGCAATCTTCTTTTCCATTTTGATTTTGTCGGCAAGTTTCTTTTTCTCTCTCCTTTTCTGGTCTCTTTCCATAAGTTCTCGTAGTTCTCCAGCATCTAGATCATCCGCAAGATCATCAATCCTCTTGTTGGCCTTCAAGGTCTCTTCTGGTATTGGAACTCGTTCTGATACCCTCCGCTTCCTCGAGTCTGATCGTTCTGAACCCGCGGGTGGAGCGTATCTCGGATTTTCTGAGTACTTGATCGTAGGTCTTGGGGCTAACATGTCGAATGCGGATAGTTTGTAGGATGTTTGATGCTCGGAGTTCGAGGATAGGGAGGAGTGGATAGAGCTCGCAAGTGGGAGGGATACGCTATCCGATGAGGGATTCTGAAGGCTACGATTCAATCCACCACGCATCCTTCTGCTCTCCCTCTTCATTGGTCTGCCGGAGGAATTGGGTTCTGCCGCAGGACGGTTTGGCATGAACGCAACCATTGCTTTGATCTCTGCCTCTCTGTCATGGTCCTCCTTCCGCTTCTTGCTCGATTTGCGGCGCGCTAATTCTTGGGCGCTCCGCTTGTGTAAGGTTGGCATCCTCTGCCAGTCTTGTGTAGTCTCTGGGGGTTGTGTGCTGGCTCGAATGGGTTTTTGACCTGGTGGGTAGGCATCCGACTTCTCCGTGTTCGACCTCGCTGTTTTGCCCTTGACCGTCGACGGCAATGGGGGTACTGGAGGCCTATTCACGTCTTGACGGACGCGAATGCTGTCGTTTCGTCCAGGGGAAAAGCTGTAGGTCCGCTGTTTCTCAGGGTTCCGTTGCAGTTTCTTCGAATCTCTTGAAGATCTCCTTTTCTTATCCTTCCGGCTCCTCCTCCGTTCTGGGCCGGAAGCCGTTATTTCGGCTCCATTATGCCTTCCAGGGCCCCGTGCTGTCCCTGCGTCATGCATAGCGTCGTCCTCCGATCGTGGGATCTCAGCCCCACCGTCAGTTGGTTTGCGATTGCTCTTTCTTCGAAATGGCCACATGCCCATGTTTCCATCCGCGTGGTTGTCGGCCATCAACGGTGCCGCAGCTGGGCGACACTGTGGTAGTCGACGTCGACCGCTTGAATTGAATCCCAACCGTCGTTATCCAGTCACCGACGTGAACGCGTCGAGAATCGCCATTAAATCGTGAATTTGCCCTGTGCCTATGCCTGTGCCTGTGCCTGAATTGCGAAAGTAAGCCGCGCGCGCTTACAAGCCCTTCCTTGTCGCAATTAGTACTGTAAGTGAAAGTGCCGTTGAAAAGAAGTGGGCTGCGTTTGTCCTCGCATGACTTCGCTGGCTGGCGCTGCGTGGTGGCAATTCGAATTGGAAGGGGCGGGCGCTGTCCACCGCGAATGTTGTACGTGTATGCGCGAGTGGAAGTGGGTTTTCCTCGAAGTCAGATTGGAATTTGGAGATTGCCCGTCGCTATTAATTCTGCTCTTGGGATGCACGGCAAGGGGGCGTATATTGAGACAAGTAATTCGCGTGGAACGTCAATGATGAGATGAGATGGTGCGGAGGTAGGGAGTAAGTGAGAAATCGTGTGGGTGGAGGGGAGGGATGCGATGCGATGCGATGGATGAGTTGCTCAGCTTTGGCACGGTACCGTACAGTGCAGGACCTGAGCTAGTTCTAATACATCAAGGCTACATCAAGCTACATATGGAGGTAGTACATAGCATATCTGCAAGCACTCTGTTACGGAGCAAGCCACCGCCCTAGAACGACTTCTAACCACTCTTTTCGGGACCTGGAAAGTGTGGAAAGGTTACTGGAAACCTTCCGCGCCTGCAAGGCTAACGCACAAGTACGAAGTACTCCGAAGTAACAGGAGTGCATTAGGGTCTTAGAGTCTTGTCTGGAAAGCATCTCCATTCTCCATTCTCCATTCTCCATTCCTCGTAACCGCAACCTTATCTTGGACCTCGCGTCCAGAAAATCCTCTCTGTCTCTTGATGGAAGGTCTCCATCATCAGCGCATCGCTCCCTACTCTCCGGAGAATTAGCCCATCTGGACTGGTCATGCTATGCTCCGGGTCTCGAGAGCTTCCGTGACGTGCCCTCCATGCCAGAGCCACAGTGATCGCCCCTATGCCCCAGCGTTTCTTCGGCTCGAGCTCCAGGGATAAGGGCACGTTGGGCGTCCAGGATGCACAGCACAGCTATTCGTAGAACAGCCCCAGAGTGGCATAGACCCCCAAAGAGCCGGGCGCCACTTACGGGAGGCCGGGGCGACAGGGAAGACAGGCGAGACAGGACAGGGCAGCCTGAAGTTCCTGAACAGTCCAGCCCAGCGACACAGTACTCTCGAAGTCGAGGATAAGACACTTCCCAAGTCTTGCAACTGGCCAGCTCATCTATCTGCATCCGCAGTTGAATACGGACAGGAAGTTGCGATGCATTGTACATACGGCTCCCAATTCCGAATTGCAGGCTGACACGTACTGGCACCCAGCATGGCATTATCGAATTGGGGTGCGGGTGATACGGGGTGCACCAGGGTACGGCATGTGCAAGGAACGAGTCTTGTCGTGCTCTCTGTGAACCTACTGAGTCATTACTGCGCTGCCCCAGACGCATATCCAGTACCCTCCAACTACCGCAGAGTAGGGTTCTTTCTACACGGTCACGGCGCTCCATCCGAAGTTCAAGTTCAATAGTCTGTCCATTCGCGGGGCCTCGACCTGAATCATGGGCAGCATCATGACGATCACATCCCTTCAGTCCTTAACGGCCAAGATGCACGGTTGAGCCACATCTCCTGTATGTGGCTTGCCGACAACGTCTGAGTGGTCTCAGATGACCCCTCGAGTTTTCAAGATTGGGGAAAGAAGCAAAGACTCTAAAAACGCTCAAAGGTCGGCTTACTGTTAGGCAAATTGACCTATCGCCATTTGCGTGGCTGCTCCTCTCGTCGAAGTGCAGCTAACATGCGAATCGCTGAAGAATCACTACGCCCCAGCAATTGATGACGGTGGTGATGCCCTCAACTCTGGACAAGAAACTTGAAAGCAGGAAAATTACCGTGAGGGCGCTGATCGCGCTATATTTGGAGCAGCGACCGAGGCTTTTTGTGCCTGTTCCTCCACAGGGCCGAGGGGTCGCACAGAGCCAAATCCTTAAGGGCTGAGATCCAGAACGGATCTTCCTCTTCGTGTCCGTTTTATGCATCCCGACTAGCTTTAGTGCCTGCCATCGTGGCCATGGGCGTGGTGTTTCAGGGTCCGGCCAAACCTTCTATTGGGCATCAGACAACTGGAAGTTGTTTCAAAGAAAACAATAAAAGCTCCAAACCTATTTACACATTTAAGCTGACACATTTGTCCCTTTCATCCTGTTCGATATCAAGGCTTCAAAGCGTCGAATCAAGGGGGCGAGAGGGCATCGCATGAAGAGGCTAGCAGACAAGCAGGGAAGTGATGACGGCTTGGAAAGGCACCCTGACCGCGATTTCTGTTCCTGATAGGCTTGGAGATCCGCTGCACGAAAGTGGGCCCTCGACCGAGATCTGGGCGCGGGAGACTTCAGACCAGCGGCTTCTTGCTGACTGCATCCCTTTTTATGAATTTAAAAGTTGGAGCGTTATTCCTTTTGTGAGCACAGTGCGCACGAATCGTTGTCACTGGACCACCCGCTAGAGTCTTGTCCACATTCTTTATCTCTTGTCTCCCTTAAGCTTTGAAGAACCGATTGCTAAAATGCCACAAGTGCTAACATTGAAGTTTTCATTAGCCAATTTTTTTTTTGTTAATTTGCGGGGAGAGTACACTTCTCTTGCCTTATTCGACCCTCGTTTGATTGGATTGAATGATGTGTCGCACGACAACTCAATTTTTCTCCCTACCTTTCCGACCTTAATCCCACTAGAAAAATGGCTGGGAGGCCTGGAACACATAGTTTTGCAGGCCAGGAGTTTTCAACCAAGACTTTATGCGCCTTGTGGAAAGTGAGTCTTGCTTGGTGTAATACCCCGTACTGTCATGTACTACGGGAGAGTTTGTTTGTGCGCCAAAGTTTGTGGTTTTCCGCTTCTCCCGGAGTTTAGCCCTTGCTGTAGTTGGCAATTGGAGCTCTTTCAATATTATCAACTCGGTTTGAGTATATCGATGACTTTTCATGATTGTAGTCCGCTTCCAGAGCCATCTAAACGTTGTTGGAAGTCAGTTTTCCTGCTCTCGAGCATCTTCTCCAATACTTCACCGACCAAGCGGCTGTGGTTTATGTTTTAGGCGAAACTTCATTTTGGCAATGAGAAACGGCCGTGTACTATTCTTATGTAACGGGGAAATTGTGGTTTCTCTGTTCTAGTTCTTATCATTTTCTCATTCGCAAGGCAGTGCTCATAAATTTGCCACAGCAAAGTGGCCAGCGACACACCATTGCCGTTCAGAGAGGGAATAGGATAGTGCCCTGACGTTCGAAAAGTATTCATGTTCCGAGTAGCTTATGAGAAAATCGAGGACTTGCGAGATCCAGCAAAGAAGGAACTGACCAACTCACGTGAGTCCCTGATATGGTGCCCTATTGCGCCACGCTGCCGATCAGTATTTACAACCGCGAACGCGTCCAGCTACCTATGCAAGCAGCGCGACGAGGTCTCTTTTCCCAAAAAATTTCACGGATTCATCTTCTCCCAAAATAGTCAATCTTCGAGACTGTTTTTTCTATCTTGTCAAGCGAGAAGATTTTGGGCGCTACGATGATGAGGCGAAAAAATCCTCGGTTTTAGCGTGCTACACAACATCTAGAGATGCCACAAAATTTGCAAGACAAGAGATCAAGCGAGTCTACAGACGCGCTGAACTAGATTCTTTCGAAGATCCAGATCCTCAGGACGAAGGCTATGATCCATATTATTGTGCTGAAATAATGCTCCGCAATGAACATCTCGCAATTGAGACAGCATATGTCAAGGTCGAGAAGGTTCGGTGTCGAACAGCGTTCTCTCCCGATGACTTGACAGATACATCAGATTTTGACGACGATAGTGACGAGGATGAGGAGGATGACGACGATTTTGATGACCAGACGTCCGATGGCTCGTCCTCTGAGGATTCTGGTGATGAATCCGCGTCTGGGACTACGCCCTCATCTCGCACAACAACTAGATCAACTCCTTCCGCAGCGAGCCATTGCTCATCGACTTCTGTCTCGGTACCCGAATCGAATCCCCAATCGACAACTCAAGACAGCAGCTCTGGCCGCTACTCCAGCGGTAACATAGCTTGCCCAACGACTATAGCCTCTTCAGAGCAATGGTCATTCAGTGCTGTATCAAATACTATGCCAATCACCTACTACATTCCGTGGCCGCTTGATGTCGCGGAAGCAACCAGAATCAGAGATAGAGGCTACATGGCTATGGAGATGTTTGGACCACACCAGACTCTGCCCTCGAAAAATGAACGGCAGCAAGACCAAAGGAGCGCCGCTGACTCTCGTAACGAAATAGCTGCAAATATTTCTATGAGACGCAGAAGGAATGATGAAGAAATTGAGAGCGAAGATAGAGATGAAAGCAGAGGCAATGAAAGCGGCCGACGAGTGCGGCCGAGGATAAATAGAGGTCGCGTTTTGAGTATCCACGACTTGATTTCTTGAGAAGCGCGATGATATTGCAGATCGTGAAAGCTATATCTATTTCATCTAAGCAACTTTCAATCCCATTGATAAGTCGTGGAAGCCGCCAAGCGTGGAGCGCCTTAGATTCATAACCTCTATCCAAAATGTACCTAGATCCCTATTCATATCACGAGTCCCGCTAACATTCTTGATTCAGGGCCGATATGAAGAAAGACGTCAAGCTAGACTCAATTTCATGTACAACTTCAAATATAGCTGCAGAATCAAAACCAAACACAATGCCACCCCAATTCGAGATCATTGAAATCACCCAGAACTTCTAAAGACAAATATAAAGCGTAGGCCTTCAACATCTCAGCCTATAGAAGCCAGGTACATTAGAACGTATTATAAATTTTTACTTCCCTACTTCCACGCGTCTCAGAATCTAGAAAACTCACCTAAGCAAGGTAGACCACGAATCTGTATGCAACTCTTGAAGATGCTTTCAAATAGCCTCAAGAGATAACGAATAACCGTAGGAGGTCATAGTATCAAGTTCTTCCTTGCTATAGGTTTAATTTCTTTTGAGTAATATCCATGATCATCAGTATGTACATGCTTCAACGCATCTTACTGTTAACAAAAGAAATATCCATCTTTATTTACATTTCCTTTCGTCATGTCCCCGTTACTACCCCTCAATGGTAGACATAGTACTTGCATTGGCTGTGTGTCTAGGTCTTACCAGGTGAGTCTACCGTGAAGGAGCTCACCTGTACTGAACCGCCCAGAGCCTTCGTTGCATAGTTAAAGATGGCATACCGATAGCCCATGAAGAACGGCCAGTTATTGTTCAAGGTAAGCGTTCCCAGCTGCTTGAAAGACGTGCCGTCTGTGCTGTAAGAAAATCTCCCTTGCTTGCCGCTCCCAACGGTAATGTCAGCGTAGATTCGCAACCATATCTTCCCACCAGAAACAGTAGCTCCCGAAGTCTCAGAGCCAGTGCTTTGTGTTGTCCATGAGGAAGTCATAGTCAGGCCAGACCACATGGAGATTCGGAATGTGTCTCCAGTTCTCTGGACACCAATCCAGGCACTGGTGTCGCGGAGAAGTGCAAAGCCTGCACGATCGCCGTCCTTCATGTTTCCGTAATTCAGAATGATAGTCCCAGACGAGTTCGGGCCAAGGATCCTGTGTGTAAGAGTATTGCGTGCAGCATACAGATCTGACGTAACTGTTGCGGCGGTCAAGGTTAATCCATTGTTAACCGCGAATTTGGTGGTGTCGGGGTTATGATTCCATTCCCACTCTGGCCCAAGAGCTGTGCCGGAGAAGCTGTCTGTACCAGTGTGCGGCTTGACGGTGTGTGTGGTGAGAGGATACTTGTATGAGGATCCCCATTTTCCCCCAACGGTCGTGAGGGTGGGGAATCCGTCTGATCCCCATGTTATTGGAGCTAGAGCAGGAACACGTCCACCAGGGTAACTGTCCACGAAAGCCATATAATACCAGTCTCCGTTCGGGGTATCAACCAGACCACCTTGATGGGGTACGCCACCTCCCGAGATAGGGGATCCTAGGTTCAACAGCAACTGCTTGAGGGTGTAAGGTCCAAACGGCCCATTGGTGGATTTCAATACATATTGGCCATTGGCGGGTCTTGTGGAAAAAATATAGTAGTTTCCCTTGTATTTATACATTCGGCTGCCTTCAAGGGTTCCAACATCTGACGGGGTGTTGAAGACCACTTGATTTTTGACCTGGCTCGTGCCATCTTTTGAGAGCTGGGCCACTGACAGCTGAGTGTTTCCGTAGGCCACATAGATGGTATCATCGTCATCTATCATCATTCCAGCATCGTAGTAGCAATTGTTGAGTTGGGCCTTTCGTGTCCATGGGCCCATGGCTGCAGGTGCCGTATAGACAACAGTTGACCCGCCGTGGATGCACCCAATCCAGTAATAAAGGCTGTTGCTCGCCCTATATCGCATGGTGGATGCCCAGATGCCTTTCACATAGGCATTACCACCTTGCAAATTGTACTGGTTTCCGAAGTCAAGGGTAGGAACAGAATGGCCTATGTATTCCCAATTGACGAGGTCGTATGATTGGAGGACTGGAGCACCAGGCGAGTAGTGCATCGTGGAAGCGGAGTAGTAATAAACATCGCCAACACGGAATATGTCGAGGTCAGCAAGATCCTCCCATAGTACCGGATTAGTGAAATTTTGTCCGAGTGCTCCTAAAGCAAGAAGCGAGTAAGAAAATATTTTGAGAATGCTCCTCATCTTGGTGACTTGAAGGTTAAATTTTTTAGGCAAAAATTTCTCTTCTTTCTCAACAGCTACAATACGGAAAGGGGGACCAAAGGCTTCTATACCCACAGACTTCCCCCGCATGGCCACTGTCTACGAAGTAGATGTTCAACATTTCTCCGTCACAGTCACCCGAACAACACTTAATTACTAGCCCGCCACTCTTGTCCGTTGCAAAGCTTCTCCGCTTTCGTCTTATATATTAGCCGCTCAAAAGTCGGTAGAGTTTCTCCGAAAATGATCCTGGTCCGGTACTTCAAACTATGCGATTGAGTGCTGGTAGGTGCGCTTAACCCAATAGCCAAGCATTTTTTCCTCCCTAGGTAGTTCTCAAATTAAGCCTTTTATAAATGGACGGTGCAAAGATTTTTGTATCATCTCCGAACCGCTTTTGTCGATCTACGGTCTTCCAGATCCGAAGGAATTGCGGGGTAAGAGGAGGATATAAGAACAAAATGAGTCAGGACTAGACTTCTAGAAATGCAAGGTTAATTAATAGATGCACTTGTAACATCATTGACCTTGAGCTGAGCTCTTCAAGAAAGGCCTTTTGCTCCGTCCCAGCTCTCATCACGACAGCCTCCTCAATACGTATCTACTCCCGCACACCGACATTATTACCCCGGGTTAAACGTCGGGCTGGACCCCAAGCACTCATATTTCCCCGAAAATGAAATCCATGATCACTACAAGAGCCCCTAAAACCAAACTTGGTGCAATGAATTTTGTGCTCTGACTGGCGGAAGCTACCGGGTATGTGAATTGGGAATTTAGGGATAACGGAGGAAATATTGAAGGAGGAAACTATGAACAGGAGATTTTGACGAGCCATTCATATACTTGCATTTCTCTATGTTCTGAGAGCGGGGAATCGAGTAAGGGAATCACTGCACCCCAAAAGCTGGGGTACACTGCGTCGCCAAGCCCGCGCTTCGAAATTCGGAGAGTATCAGTTCGAAAGATCCACCTTCACACGGTAGATTGGTGTAGTTAGGTTAATGTTGAAATTCGCTAGTTTGGAAGCCGAATGCATTGGCATCATACGTAAAGTGCAAGGGTGAACATGAATACTACTCCAGTTACCTTATCCGTTGGATGTAAAGTCTTGGAAGTTTCGAATTACGTATTATAATTTTAAATCTTCTGGGCTTACTGTCGCAAGTCTTATTTTTGAAGTCTTTCTAGATGTCTGAGAATAGGCTGAGGGGAAGTGAATCCAAATTTGAAATGTGTTTTGAACGACATTGGTGCCCAGTAAAAGGAATGGCGAAAGGAACATTTAATATAAGTACATTCAGGACAACAAAGTAATACTCGAGGAAAAGATGTAATAAAAAGCTAAATACCCACAAGCTAGAGCACGTGTAGTCCTAATGCGTTGGACAAGCGAGATGGGAAGAAGGCAAGACCGACCTAGGTGGTTGTGATTGGTGTGGCTTGGAATCTTCCTTTTGAAATCTCTAGACGGAAAGGAAACCTGACAGAAGGAGTCAAACGGCGGAAAGAAACGGCTATACACACATACCAAGTCTAGTTCTCATATTAGGGGATCATGTTACTTGAGAAAAGATGAAAGTTCAGAAGTCCATTCCAGATGCATAACAGTCTATTTCGCCGCGTATACAATTCCATATTTGTACATTTTAAATTGCCGGGGCCAAGAATCCTGAAAATGGCTGGAGGCGAGAGCAGGTATTCACATGTCATTAGGTAGCACTTGCACCTTGACAGCTGCCTAACTTAAAAGCAAAACGTTCAATGCATAATCGAGATCATCAGGGATTCGGATTTTCCACCAAGAAGAAACTCGAATAACAAGCGCATCGATGCTAAACAAGATACCAGAGCAATTCAAGACATTGCCAAATCAAAAACATAAAATGAGGTTGATGTAGCTAGCTAACTAGTTTTCGGCTTCTTGCTCGAAGAACTGTCCCGTACTTCATTGATCTCTCTGCCACGCTTGAGTCCGCCATCCGAAGTAGCAAGTACAGGGCTGATGGTGCCCTCACTGGACGGTCTCGAGTTCTGAAGAGGTGCTGGTACTTCCATCACATCGTCATCATCTCCCTCGCTCTCATAGCTCTCATGATGAACCTCCAAATCCCTCTTCACGACCGTAATTTTAACATGATTCGGCTGCGTCAACAACTAAATCGTGGATGCGTAGAAAGTCGCCTTCTTGTCTTCCAGTATCTCAGCAGGAAAGCCTACGTTATTATCTTTATCGAGGTGGTGAATCACTGATTTGGCGCACTTGACAGCGGCTTCCGTGGTGGTGAAGCAGCCGACGATGTTGCGGCGACCTTCGATCTCATCGTGGCGAGCAATGTCTTCGCGCTCAACGAGGTAGACGTGTTTAATAGTCATCTGTGGAACAGTATTCGTTTGGATCTGGACTCGTTGCAGGTACTGCTGGTGCTCTTCCACTTGCCGCTCATGTTGCTGCTGCTCCATTACCGCTTCATGGACGTCTTTGGCGGCTTGGGCCGCAGCCCGGTTGAGTTCTCCTATGCGACTGTTGTCCCATTGTTTGCCAATGACTTGCTCATTTAGTGGCTGGAAGGCGGAGGCCGGGATACGGTTGACAATTCTATTCTTCATAATAATCGGTGACGACTGGTGAGACCGTGGTCTTCCCACTTGCTGCTGGTGCTGTGTGTCGTCCTTTGGGTCACGGCCATATTGACAGACTGTCGAAGTCCCTCGAGGCGTCGCTGCTGTTCAACTTTTGTGTCTTCTGGAAGAGGATGCATTGTCAATATGGCTGAAGGGCATGAGTCCCCAAGAAATGAGGCCTGGAAGAGACTTCTTATTTTGCTTACCAAGGGTGACATACGAGATTGACTAAAGGGGATTGAATGCCAGGTTCACACAATGCCGGATCCACTTCCTGAATTGAATGGCCATGCCTTCTCATCGGTGATTCTTTTCTGCAACTTTCCCCGTTTCCCTCACTTCAAAGCAAAGCCGAACGCCATGGGTATCACTCATCATTCATAACAAATCATCATCCCCACTTCCAACCTCACTCAACTCGCCCGATCTCCCACTATCAAACCAACCTCCAAAATCAAGCTTCATCAGTAGCCTGTCAACTCGGCCCACCTTGGCTGATACATACGCTCCTTCCTCCCCAAGCACCAACTCAGCAAACCCATTATCCCAACCTTCTTTTTCCTGATCTATGTCCCTCAAACTTCTCACTAGCTGCTCAATACCCGTCTTCACTCTGCTAGCGATGACCACCATTTGTTCTCGGACGTCTTTCTCTTCCTTGTGGAAATCAGAGAAAGCATCGACAACGCCTTCGTCTGCTTCGAGGTCGAGTGATTGCCAGATAGAGTATATACGGTGCACAAGTGCTACTAGATGGTCTATTTGTTGGAGAAGATGGTATAGGGGATCCGTAAACGCAGAAGTCGTTAATAGTAAGCTGCTCGCTAGCGCAGCAATGTACCTCCTATGAGCATCCGCCAGGGTCTGAGGATCATGCGTATGACTGATTCCGGTTCTTGAAGTAGTCGACTCGCGAGCAGCTTGCAGCCAGATATCATCGTCGTCTTCGATTTGGGATTTAGAAGAGATAGGTCGTTCGGCTGATTCCCCTGTAAGCCAATTCTTGAAACCGTTCCAGGTCCCCTCCACGACCTCGCCTTGCAGATATGCCTCTGTCTCCCCGAGGAAGAACACGGCTGCACTGCTGGTTGCCCATACTCCTCGCATAGCTGCTGACCGTTCTTTCGTACGTTGCCGTAATGTGTGAACTTTGTTCCGCCCGATTGTTGAGCTTCCATATGGAGGCCCTGGAGGAGCCGGATGGTCTCGCCGTAGTGAAGTAATTTTCCATAGGTCTGTCAAACGCAGATGAGCTCTGCGGATTGACAGTAGATATGCGTTGATGCTCGAATAATTTTGGACGTCTGATGGTGCAAGGAACAAATCCAGCGGCGACGGAATCTGCAATGACAATGCGACTGGAACCGATAGTAGCAGGTTTCGGAAAGGAGTAGAAGCAATTGCAGAATTTGCCGGACCAGGGCTTTTACCAGGAGTAGTTGAAGAAGATTTTGTTATCGTCAACTGGACGAGATCTCTTGCCAATTCAAGAAGTTCATCCTCATCTTGATCCTCGGCACGGCCTTGTAATGAGCTCAGTTCAGCCCATGTTCGCGCTAACACCGCAGATACCTCACCTTCCTTGACAACTATATTTCCCCAGTCGTCACGTTTCTCGTAGCTCAAATTATCTGATCGCCGCCAGCGTGATCTGATTTTCTCGTCGGCCTCAGATATCAAGGATATAGCAAACTCTCCTCGTCCCAGTAGGAAAAATTCCCGAAGTAGAGCTAGTATCTCGATAACTTTGCTAAGCGGTAGGAGCTTCTGAAGCGTAGTCTGGGATAGTGAAAGACGAATCGAGGCTATTACCCTTGAGAAATTGGCAGTGTTGATTGGAAATTTCAGGGTTGAGAGCTCCTTCAGATGAGACGATAAGAGCTCCAGCTCCGGAGTTGTGGCACTTGACATGCCTTTGACTCGAATGTGATTGAGAGACCGGCCAATGAAAAGTAGTGAAGCTGCCGTTGGAGGCGCGACGAAAGCGGGCAATAACCCCTTCTTTGACTCGTATTCCTATAAAATATCAGTAGAACGCCCCATGGAAATGTAGCTTCAAAACATACCTCAATATCTCCACCGACCATCTGTACAAAAAAGTCCTCCCTTCCAAACCCCGGCAATCGTCCATAAAGAACCCACCCAGACACCTGTTTCAACCACGCAGTCTCCGCAACCCTCACCAAACTCAACGCCGCTTCCTCGACATCCACATACCCCGTCTGCAAAGCATTACAGAGCCAGTCAATAACCATAGCTCCACTGCACCTCTTCCCCTCCTTCCCCCTAATCATAAACTCAACCACCTTCAAAAACCACTCCATTGTCCTAGTCCACCCCGCAAACTCGCCCACCACAGCCGTCAGCGGCACAATATTATACGCCCCCACACTCCCAGCATCCTTCCTCAGGATTCCATCTTCGACTTCCAGCACTTTCCTCTGAAAGGCTGCAAGATGAGTAGATTTTATAGCCGTAGCTACAGCTTGGCAGATACTGCTGGGATGGGTGGCGGAGATGGAAGCGGTGTGTGCTAGGAGCTTGCAGTGGAGATCACTTAAGTGGGCGACGGAGGCGAGGAGGGCTTTCTCGGGAGGGGAGAGTATTGAAGTGGGGGATGTGTGGTTGGCGGTGAGGAGCGGGGAGGGGTGGCCGGAGAGGGAAAGGAGAATTTCGTGGAGCATGGTGGGGGGCCGCGTCTTCTGTATACAAGTATCAGCTACGAGGATCGGAAAGGTGGGAAGGGAGGGACTGGTACGGTGGGTATGGGTTTGGTTTGAACTTGTCGAGGAGGTCGTGCCAAAGCAATATTAAGGAACCGAGGATCTCAAAGCGGCACATTGATCTACAGCATGATCGCTCATCTGAAGACTTTGGAGAGTGTCCAAGTCATCAGGAAATCGAAAAGGTGGTGGTGAGTGGCTTATGGTTGAAAAGTAACTGGGGTCTTGAAGTCGGCAAAGCGCGTATAGACGCGTTCCAATACAGTATCAACACGTGATAGATTCTTAGGAGTGACATCTAAGTTCAGAAGATCGAAAGTTAAATCAGATAACACTTTTAGGTATTTTTAGTTTTACTATACGCTACGAGAATCTGAGTGGGTAACTTCTCCGTGTTCAAAGTATTGAATTGAGGTGAGGGAGAGTTGTTTGCGGTGTCTTGTCCCAATACGTCGCCCAATTCTGAGATATCAATTACAAGTAATGTTGTACTTGCTCCGAACGGGTTGCTTTGTAAGTCTAAAAACTTTACTATAGAGCATGGATTGCTTTATATTTCACAAAAATCTCAATCAAAATTAGACTTATGGAAACTTTGGCCATCAGTTATCTACTACTGCACACTCCACCGTCGTTGTTGCAAAATCCATCCCAAATGAAATGACACATTGAGAATTTGGAGAGCGAAATTTCCTAGAGCATTTCAGGCCTTGAAAGAAAAGAAATAACTGTCATTGGGTATAAAAAATTGGCATCTTCGATTACTATGCCTCCTTGATTTAAAGGGAGATGTTTGATTCTTCCAATACGTCCTTGCTGCGGTCATCAAGCCACATCTGATCCATAGCGAAACAGTAAATCGTACTAAAAATATTTTTCGCCCAAACAGAAAAACCGCCCGCTCGCACTCCAAATGCCGGAACCAATCGCACAGTGAACTCCATATCCTCAATTATCCAGTCCGTGTCGAGCGCAACGACAACAGCTTTCATCACTCTCGAGTGCTGCCCAGGGCGGCGATTCAAGCCATATACGTTGGGCTAGCATTCTGCAGGTGGACGACTTGGAGGAAATCCATATTGGCAGCAGGATTGGCATAATCCCGTCCTGGTAGGTTGAAATGCTGCTCTTCCTGGCTAAAGTTATCAAATCCTGTCGTCCAGCGTATCCCTTCCCAGTTCTGGAGAACCTTATCGCTGTCGAGATCACCATACGCAGCCATATCAGTATGTGATGATGGTGGAGGCATTACTGGTTGGCCTTGCTGTACCATTGCGGCATATTGCCCACCATGCGGAGGGTGGTTTGCTGGATTGTACTGGCTTTGAGTTACGACGTAAGGGGAGTTTAGACCAGAGGAGTCTCCGTTACTGGGACTGGCTAGACTAGGCATGTTCGATTGATTTGGTGATTGTTGATAGTGATGACCAGGTTGATATTGTCCCGATGCAGGAGCACCATAAGGGTGCGGACCTTGCGGGCTGAACCTTGGACGATCATCTGGAGGTGGACTTGTAGCATTACCGGTATTGATTGCGGCCCAAGCGCCAGCACCATTTGACCTCGACGTCGGAACAGCCTCAACACCTTGCATCGCCTCCCCATTAACACTAGGAGCTTGTCCAATTTCGTTGGTACTCGCTCTGGATCCTGATTGATCAGCATCGGAACCCTCTGAAGGGACGTGTCGTTCAGTGTCCGAGAGGTTCCCGAACTCCTTTAAAGGTTTTGTCCAGCTGAGGTACTTGTCCCCAGCACCACCAGTCCAGCGAAGAGGTTTGCCTTTTTGAATGTATTCGTTCCATTCCCACTTGACCCCGTCGAAGTACTTGTGCATCGCCGTGACAGTGCTTTTGTACGCCTTTACCATTCTAAGCCTCGGTACTAAGGCGTCGAGCATGTTGCGAGTCATTCCAATATAATCGCCCCCTTGCACGATTTGGCCCTCGTCCATGTGCGGGAAGTAATAGCCATAGATGCAAACGAAGGCAGCTTGCCAAATTGCAAATCCGATCTGGGGAGATTCGGGCATGGCACTATCCTCTTGACAGGTCTTGACAATGCGGATGATATCCCGAGCTGCCGTGAACATGATCTTCGCGCTGTCTTGCCAAAATCTAGGAGGTATGTCGTACTTGTCCTCTGGAAATTTGGGGTCATCGAGAGGTCCCGAAGGCTTCTTTGTACGGAGAGGGATGAAAGGTATGTACTCTCGGTGGAGCATAATCAAAGAAAGCATATACAACGTGTGCATAGAAGCGTATGCAGTAGCGTTGCGCTTCTCGATATGTGCAGAGAGATTCGCATCGGTAAAAGTGAGGTTTGAGGGTAGAGCTGCATTGAATGACTCAAACTCCTGGCGGTACTGGTAAAATTTCGTCGTAGTTTCCCATGGAGGCTCTGTTTCGGTCCTTCTACCACCCGCGTAACTCCACTCAGAGAATCTTCCAAAAATTTCCACGAGACGAAGATACCAGCTCAAGATGTTATCATCGTTGGAATTGTCAGCAGGTCTATCCTTTGACAACCAGTTAGACCTCAAGAAATCCATCTTGATGGTGCTAACGAAGAGGAACTGATCCTCAGAACATGGTAAGCGCACGCGGTATTTCTCAACGTCTATCATCGTTGGCCTGCATTTCCCAGCGGAGAGCATGCGATCCATGATGAAACAAGACCACCATGTTCTTCTTCGAACCTCTTTTTCAAGGAGCTCGTCGCGTGGAGACAAAGCTTGTTTAATTGCATGACCTCTGAGTGAATCGCTAGAAATTGCAGGTTTTAGCACGGGATTGCCCTCATCATCTACAAATGGAAATCCCATCGATTGCGCCAATCTTGTTGCAATGCCGACATACACCCAGGCACTGAGTCCTCTCGTTTGACCCCACTCATATAAACCCAGCATCAGAAGTGCTTGAATGCCTTCGAGGGACGGATGAGTAAGGTTTCTGCTGGTAGGTCCAAAGGCAGCGGCAAGGGCCTGGGCATAGTACTCGCTGGCGGCAGTAGGATCATTCCCTTGAGAATGGCGCTCCATGAGGTCTGGCTGAAATCGAGCGGTAAGAGTCAAGACGCCAAGGAGCAAAACGTTTCCATCTTGATGCTCTGCAGGTTGAGCTGTGGGATCCCTGGGGAACCAAGCCTGGCGCATTCGGCTTCTGAACGTCTGCGGATGAAGAAATGGCATTTCCGTTGAGAAGTGAAGCTTGAATATGTCATAGACTTCGTCCCATACCCTTTTTGTAAGAACACGATCGTCCAATACATCTTCCCCGGACCGTTGACTACCCCTCCTCCCGGTGTCCTCGATCTTCCTGATGCGCTTCTTGCTTTCGCCCTCCTCTTGTTTAATGCCAGCAGTCGCGTCGGATCGTTTTGGAGTAGGCATCGAACCTGCCACCGGATACGTACATTCTCTGTTGCTCGACGCGCAAGCTTTGCATGTCGAAGTGACTCCAGTGTTAACGCCTAGTGAGGTGATCAGTTGCACGTTACTCAAAAGGCTGTGGACCATCATTTAGGCCAGGACGAGAATGTATATCAGGGATTCCCCTGAGTCGAATCACTTGATCGTGTATACTTCCTCGGTTGTGGTGTTGTGAGATGCTCAAATGCGCCGCATAACTCACATTTGACCTTGCTCCGCCGACATCTTGTGCAGGCAATACTGGACCGTACCATTTTGGGAGCCTTTTTCTCCTCCAGTCCTCCTCTCATGCCGCCGGCATTCCCATCGTCCGCCCCTCGTGTGCCGGGGCTCGGCTCCCCTGTCGAAGCAATACTGGCTCTGTTTTGATTTGGCGAAGCTGGGTGGAGATACGGCTGATCGCCTGAGAAAGCTTCGGCGTGAGTGCGCTTGGGTGTTGAAGATCGCGAGGTAGTAACGGCGGTTGGATCTTCAGGTGGTGCAGAGGGAGAGAGTATTGCGGCGAGGGAATGGGAACGCGGGGGGGAGGGAATCGTGGCGGTTAGGGTCCTTTTGAGACCCGGGACTGCTGGGGAGATGGGGAGACGGGTTGACGTGTGGGCTTACAGCTTTGAGGTCGCTGGAGACACTCTTGCCCATCAGGTTATAGAGACACTGGGAATGGAACGCTGCAGATTGGGGAGAGCTGGAGGCGGTCTCTTGCCAGGTGAATAGCCCACGGTGAGGAAGGATGTTTGTACCACTGCCGAATATCGCAAATGCGCCTACCCGAAGTTCTTCGCCAATGGATATAGATGCTAACGCAGCCCAAGCCGGAAGCGCAATTGGAGGGACAGCAGGACGGGTGTGTGAGCTACAAGCGTTATGAGACGGCGAAAGCGTGTTTGAGCGGTTTGTGCTGCGTGGATGCGTGGATGCGTGAATGCGATGCGATGCTGGTGTAGAACAAAGGGTGAGATGAAGCAGAGGCAGAGGCGGAGGCAGAGGCGGAGGCGGAGGGTAACAGAAGGGAAGTTGGATGTTCGATGCTCACGGGACGGTAAAGCGATTGGAAATAATGGGGAGGAAGCAGACGGGAACGGGGGGGGATATCAACTTTGGGACTGGCAGCGACTGGCAGCGACTGGGACGGCTGATAATAATGGGATAATAATGGGGATGGGGGAGGAAGGCGAAGGGCCTGGTGGGCACAGGCCTTCGCTCTGCCCGCGTCGGAACTTGGGGGTTTCTTCAGCCAGACTACCAGACCACCAGACTACGACGGCAATTGCGGGCGATTGGTTTCTGAAAAACGGCCCAGCCATTCCGCGGCCCGAAAGATGCTGAAAGGAGGGGAGGACAGGCTTTCTTGCGTCGCTGACGCCTCAATCTGACCCCCCTAGGCCCCCCTAGCCCCCCTAGCCCAGGCACTGCGCTTCCGACTCTCGGATCTCATTTCCACCGCTGCTGCTGCGTCGGCTGTGTCTGGACGCTGGACCGGTGAGCCCTAGAATCCTAGAATCCTAGATATTCTTCAAGAGGAAGTACGAGTATCTACAATTATGTCTACAATTATGTCTTGTGCATCACATATCCTCCGTAGAGAGGATGATGATACGATACAATGGGCACCGTTGTTCCGTGGTTTTTCTCCTCTTGCTGGGCCCCGCGACGGTCGTTGATTAATGCCTGGCAGTTCGGTATGTGGAATTGTGGAATTGTGGAATGACTCGGGCGACGTGCAGCTGAAATCAGATGTGATGTGATGTGCTATCGATAAGTCCTGTTAGGGTTCCGGCCTACTCGGAAGGTAAGACCAGGTGCAGGACCAACATCCCCGTCTCATCATCTCGAATCCCATATCCCATGGAGTCAGGGAGTTAGGCACGGATTTCCAAGATCATTTCCAAGATCATTTCCAAGATCAACGGTGCAAAATAGAAGTACAACTGTCCCTGTTCACCTCCCAGCTGGTTACTCTACTATGACTACTCTGCTCCTCTATTGAAGGATCGAGGACACGGAGAAGTCCTTCCTTGTTACACCAGGTTGTGTTGTACAGTACTGTACACCTCGGTTGGCTGGCGGCCCAAGAGGAAGCATCCAGCTCCACGCTTTTGCCGTAGCCTCCTCCTCTGCGGTTTATTAGCTCCTCCCCGGCAGCACGGACATGAATCTATCGGGCTCGGACGAGAACGCGCTCACTTACTGCTGTCGATCTTACAAAGGAAGAGCCATCCATCTTCGTATCTTCTCCTTCTGTAAGACTCGAAACTCGAAACTCGATAAATCAGTTCATCCCCGCAGTGACCGTTCCCAGTTCCGGGTTCCTGTATCTTTCATGCCTCTAAAACTCTGGTTTACTACGTACTGATGGTGTCAGTCCCAAAAAACAAAACACAGCATGAAGCTCACTTCCGCTCCTGAGCACAGCAGACGGAAGCGAAAACAGAGCATTTCTCGACTATTTCTTTGGGTACAGGACCCTTGAAACTAAATGCCAACGGTCACAGGCACAGGCACAGGCCGTATCTGCTGCAAGCATGGTAATTGAGCAGGCTGCTTGCGGTTGCACCAGAAAGCTGACAGGCTCGATGAGTGGGATGAATGTGGATGAGGAGGATCGAAGTGATTTATCGAAATTCACAACGTTTTAGATGTCATGTCAGAAACCCATAGGACACGATTTCTTGCCACCGCAGAAGGAACTAGAGTGAGCGTCAAATATGACAGACGACCTCGAGTTCAGAGAGTCTGCTGGGTCAGAAAAGTGAGAAAAGCCGTTCACCGCTCAGGCTCGAATTGTCCCATGCCGCGAGGGTGATCAAGGCTATATATAAATACTCTCCTCTGCTACTATGCTATAATTATAATTATGGTTCTCACTCAGTACGTTAGTTCCGACATCGAGTCGAGGTGGCGGAAAAAAGCCGACAGTGAGGGGCAACTCTAACCTCTGCACCGCCACATCTCTACACGCCCGTGGCTTGTGTCTAGGCCGAAGCCGACGACGTCATTGGCCGAGTCTTGCCTCCAAGCATCCTGCTACGCGCTTCAAACAGAATTGCGTGTTGGAGAAATGTCCCATACCTTAACCGCCTGGCCCGCTCGTTCTTAACTTAGAATGTAAGCTTCTCAGTTGCCCCTTCTTCTTCTTTTTAAGCTTCATTTCACCTCAAGTACCATTACAAGTGCTGTTCTATTTCATTCTTATTCCGCTCATCTGACCTTGCATACGTGAACTTGAACTCTTGAAAACTTGGCACGAGTTCCCTCGCGCCATGGCTTCGGGACGTAATGTGAGCCCCCAAATAGTCCCAGAATGCCTCACTTCACTGACTTCAGAAGGATCCTAAGCTCCTCTATGCGATCAATGGCATAAATGCCTACCACATCGAGAATGGAAAGGAGGAATGCCTCACGTCTTCGGGCCCACAGACGCTTTCCCTTTTGATGGTCCCCACTTCCTCGCCATTCTCAGGGCTCTCCTCTGCAGATCCTCAATCGCAGGCTCCAGAAGAAGACTTCTACCTCCATCTCCATCTGCCTCCCGAGCTCGACCTTCCTCTTCCCGCAACGACCCAAATATATCACCAACCACCAAACAGCTATCTAATCCCGCGATGGGACCTAGGCCCAGACAGTGGCGCCTTCACAAGGATAGAATTCCCTGGTGTAGGTAACGGTAAAGGCTCTCAGGAGGACGTTGATACTTTTGAGACGATTCTCGCTCAATGTACAGCATTTCTGGAGCGCGCGCCGCCGCCAAAGAGTGCAAGACCCCGCAAAGCCCAAACGGAGAAGAGTGGTCCTCTTCCTGCATACAACCCCTCGGCCTTTCAGCCAGGAGAAGCATACGTTCCTGGCAGCTCTAGTTCTGTTGCGGGGGGTCAGATTGTATTGATCGACGAAGAGAATGGAAGTGTTGTAGGTGAACTCGGCGAAGGCTTCAAGGTGGTTGAGGATATGAAGATGAAGCCAGGTTCTAAAGGTTCGTATATATGAAGAGAAGTTTACCTCCCTCGCTAACAGCCGCCAGATCCCGTCGAAATCACCCTTCCTCAAGATGGCTCTCAAAACATCGGTGTTGCTCCAGCTTCTCAGGAGTACCTAGAAATGGCCATGCATCCTGCCTATAAAAACTCAACACTTGTGGGTAAAGCAGCTATGGCCTCGCGCCTTATTGTTACTACCTCAGGGTACGTTTCCAAAACGCTGCAAAATCAGGCCGACAATTTCACCCAAAAGACGAAGCCAAACTCCAAGCCCATGACCTTCACTCCCACAGCCCACCAACGCATCCGAAAGGTCCATACTTTCACCGAGGGCGCGGCTGGTCTAAGCGCCAAAACAGTTGGACAAGTAGGCAAATACGCCCAAAATATTGGCGCCACGCTTGCCAAGCGTGGAAACAGCAACAAGGCTCACAAGGGTATTGGACCTGACGGCAAACCAGTAGAGGATTACAAGCCTGGTCTATTGAACAAGAGCTTGATGGCTTTCTCCACTATCGCCGATGGTATTGACCAAGCAGGCCGCAACCTCCTAGCATCTACATCTACCGCAGCTACAACAGTTGTAGGCCACAAATACGGAGCCGAAGCCGGCGAGATCTCCAAAAGTATTGGCGGTGGCTTCAAGAATGTCGGCCTAGTCTACATTGATGCTGCAGGCGTGTCAAGGAGAGCCATCGTGAAATCAGTCGCCAAAGGAATGGTCGTCGGCAAGGTTCGAGGCGGTGGTGATTTGATCGTTGGTGGTGGTGATGGTGGCACTATTACCAATGCACCAAGTTCATCTGCGTCTTCGATCTCTGGCCAGAACTGGAAAGAAAAGGAAAGCAAGCAGGGCAGATTTGATGACGTTAGTATGAGTGGTGGACGGGAGTCTCCTGATGTTGTAGGCTTTGGACGAGCCGCTCCACCTGCTTATGGAAGTGGACCCGGAGAGCCTCTAGACGGCCAGAGGGTTGCTGATGTCAAACGCTGAGACGAGTTGAATGACTTATGCGTAGGAATTGTGCCAAGTTTCTCGTTTTGCAGCATGAAAATTATGATGATATGACACGTTAGGATGGGATAGTGATGGATAATGGATCTCGAGAATATTTATACCGTCGAATTTGAGGCCCTTCTGGCAATGGCATTGCATTTCATTTCTTCAGACGCAAGTGGCTCCTTTCTCAGCTAGTATATTCTTAATAGCGACTCAAAGATGAAGGAAGAATAGATCTCTCTAGTATCGATGGTGAGATTCCTTCTACTTCTGCCTGTATGCGGCTAGGTCCCAACGTCGACATTCGATCCCTCACCACCAACGCCTTTTCCCTCTGGGATCCTCATGATCTCATCGTATACACCTAGAAACGTACCAGCTCCGAGCCCTCCAAGCTCCCCAAATTTGGGCACCAAACTCTCCATGTTTGTAGCAACCTGTTCACCCGGCCTCTTCCATGCGATCTATGACATACCAATCAACACTTTCCTGTTATCACCCATTTAAGGAGAACTTACACCGCTAGCTTTCAAACCCAGACCACCCCGCTTGATGGTACGAAGTAAGCTCGACCGATGCAGATGAAGACCTCGTCTATGACAAAGAGGAGGCAGTGGTAGATCGATATCGCTGTTTTGATAAGGCGGTTTCGGAGCCTGGGGATGGAATTTTTGAGGGTGAGGGCCATGGTGGAGGTTGGAATTGGTCGAGGTTTGTGTGCTGGTTGGGATTTGTTGAAGCTGGGTTGGCATTGGTGGACAGCAAGGCTGGAGGGGGTGGGGAGAAGTGACTATTCTTCTGGAGGAGGAGTTGAGGTGAGTTTTCGATGGTGACTTAAGCAGAAGTGAAGTTTGAATGGAGATCGATCTTTTTTGGCCTAAATATAAGCCTTGTCGGACTCGATACGAGGCTTGAATGCTCTCTTACTTAAGTAGATATTGCATATACTTTTGAATTGGAAACAACACCCGACTCTCGAGTTGGTGAATATCTCTTCACTCCACCTCTAAAACTAACTGACCTCTAATCCAACTTCACCTTCAGCCAATTCCTTTCCATCAGCCTCATCTGCAAGGCCAAAGGCTACAAAGCAGACACTGCAGAACTTCCCAAGTAATGTCCACATAACAGCTAAGGGTCTCATACACGTAGCTCTCCAGCGGAAAAGCCCAGTGGGTAAGGAATAAGGTGGGGCAAGAAAATGGTAACGGCGGCGCAGAAAAGCTCGAAAATTCCCATTTTGGCACCACATTCGACTCGGGCGAAAGTAAAAGTGTAGAGTCAGTCACCTTTGGACCTCGAGGAAGCATGATTTGGATGTAAGCTCTGAATCGATATCAGATTGAGAGTCCGTCTACTTTGTGCGTTTAGAGATATGTGAGTAACCTCGACCCAACCCCCTCCAATCCCGTATTATTGATACATCTGACATCTAAATTTGAATAATTCTTGCTTATCGAGTCTGAAATGCTTGATTTGATCTCAACAAATGCGGATGGGGATAAAAGTTCCAACTTCGGTAGAGCCACACAATTAAGAATCCCAATCTAGTCACTTCGCAACGGGTCCCCCATCTCTCTTCCCTTAATAGTCCTCAGACTCTTCTTACCATACATTCGCCTCTAGGCAAATACCAGTCTGAGAGCCCTTAGACCAGATATCTAAATTATCCAAAATCCAAACATACGCAAAGCAGCCAAAATTCCAATGATCATATTTCCAGCGGAAAGAGCCCACCCACCCATCGCAAAGCTTTGGAAGAAAGCAAACCAGCTTCCCGAGATGATGTTCCCAGTGCAGCTTTGAATCCAGGCGGCAAGCGATCCTGTTATCCCTTTGTCAGTTTCGTTCTACCCAGGTAAGACCGACCGGATAACCTACAAGCTCTGACTCCAACGGCGGTCCACCCAAAGCGATTCAAGATGCAAGTAAAAGTCCACGTAGGGCATCCAGACCAAACAAGAACGAAGGTGATGAGCAGTACCAACACGGTGAAGGGAATCATCCCAGTTGTGGAATAAAGGTCTCGGCTCGGCTATGTTTTGCAGCCTTCTCAATAGACTCTGTCCAGCTCTGTAGCGAGAAAATCAATGTTAAGAGAAGAGAAGAGGGAAAGGTGAGAAGACAGATAGAAAGAGAAGACAATTTTGATCAAGGACCGAGAGTTTGTTTGATTGTTAGTAAGGAAATGTATGCAAGTAACATGAGGTCTCACTCCAACGGTTTTGAAATAGATCAAGGCACAGGTGAAGCCCAGTTGATCTCTATGTTGCATTTCTGAAACCGCTAAGGCTTGACTCGGAAAGAGACTCCTTGGTTCTCGAGCATCACGCTGATGATTTCCCTCATCCAAGCAGTTCCATACACATCGCACCCTTCTCATAGGCTCTTATTTCTTTCCCCAAAACCACGACTTAATCGCACCCCAAATCGTAGGAATCAGGCCTGCAACACTTCGAACCACGGCATTGACTATAGTAGTACCATAGCCACCCATAGCAGCACTTTGCAAAACTGCAAACAGACTCTTAGCACGCACATCACCAATGATAGATTGGACCACAGGAGCAAGGAAACCTACGTTGTTCCGAAGAATTAGCCAAGTCCGACCTACGATACAGCTTGAGGAGAGAAAATAGTGAACTTCTTACCGAGTATCGGACCTGAACTACCAAATCCCATCATCCAAATAATTGGGCCGCTGAGGATACCGGGAACGATCATGGTGATAGTACTGGCTACGAGCAGGGCCATCTGTCCTGGGTTCTCCTTGATCCAATTTTTGGCGCCACCTGACAGGGCAGGAGCAACTTCTGTACGTGTCGTTGCCGGTCCCAGCTGCTCCTGATCAAACCCATCTGCGACCGCCACAGTTTCTTGAAGTGATGTGTCGATGTTTGTAGAGGAATCCATTGTTGATGAGGTCGAATCCGGTCTATGGTTGTACTTGAGCAAGACTTTGCGAGAGTGTTGTGAGGCCAAAATCAAGTATGTCGAGTAGATCTGTTTGCTCGTTTGTTTTGGAATATGCAGGTAACCACGAATATTTAATCTGGGCGTGGTAGGCGGTGAAATATTAGCCAGTGAAAATTTTCCGTGAGGTGAAAGTGAAAGCCAACTTTGAAAGTGAGCAGACGCCTAGACCTGCCTGTAAATCTAAATGTAAAACATCTTTGCCACGCTACATTGAGAGGGATAACGAATTTCAAGAACAAACTACTACTTCAGTCAACATGCTCCTCTTGATCCTTCTCGTAAACTTCACTGCGGACCTGCTCAGTAGTCTCTTCAACTTTCCCAGAGCTATTAGTATTGAAAATTCCCACAGCACCTGCAGCAGCAGCGCCAGCCCTGACAACCCCATGTACAACTCCAACACCATAACCGCCCATTGCCGAGCTTTGCAAATACGCAAAAGCGCTTCTTGCAACTATGGGTCCACCTGATGACTGGATTGCAGTAGCTGCGGTTCCTATACCCTCTCACTTAGAATCTCAATAGATTTGTGGAAAATGAAAACCTACCAGCCCTCATACCAGTAGCCCCCCACCCAAAAGCCCACAGCACAGGACCAGCCAGAATACCCGGCGCCACTAATGTTACACCGCTAACCGCATACATGGCGGTTTGTCCAGGATGCTCCTTCACCCACTTTGGCGCCTCCTCCGAAAGTTTCTTCGCCTTGTCTAAGATACGTGCGAATGTTGACTTATCAGTGGCTTCTTCTTCAGGAGGACCAAGTAGTTGCTGTCCAAGGTCTTCAATGGCTTTGCCTCCTTTGCCAAGTACAGGCACAAGAACATTCTGTTTGAAGTCACCGGCAGCCTTGACGCCTTCACTGAGTGCGGGACCGAGATGAGATTGTCGGAATTGATCAGCTTTATAGATGACCTCACCTGCAGCTGGCGTGAGAGTGTTCTTTCCGAAATTACCCACGGCTTCGACGCCCTCACTAACTGCTGGAGCAAGTGTGTTTCTTCCGAAGTGGTCTGTAGCCTCAAGAGCGCCGGTTAAGAAAGCTTTGAGATTCATCTTCGACACGGATGCTGTTGTAAGTGATGATGTCTTCGGATGTTTCGATGCATGCGTGGCTGAAGGCAAGCAATGATTTACTTGTGGAAATTGCAGATGAGGGAAGTTGAATACTCCTATGGTGCTATCTGAGTTGCTGATTCGGCGATTGCAGCCAGCCTTGTCACCTGCCCGTGCGATAGAGAGCCGGCGATTGCCTATTCCGTGGGACACCTGAGAGAGTCCAGCGCATAATAAACTTTTCGATCTAAATTCAAAGCTCAGGGTTTTATATCTAAATTATCAAGTCAGAATCGAGAGGGTAATAACGAATTCATTTGGCTGCTCAACGATGCTATGCATAAACTGTACCCTCGTATACACTCATTATCTCAAATCAACCTATCCGCCGGGTCCTCAAGTCTCTCATCTCGAATATCAATCATAAACCCCTAGAAACACGCCATTTTAATTCTGCCCCTGCCAACCGACCCAACTCCTTGGCATAACTCGCCAAATCTTAACCTCCCCACTACGCAAATCATCCAACTTGAAGCTCTCCATCTTCACCTTCTTGCTCTCTCTACCCTGCTCCCAAGCTCTGACTTTCTTCTTCGTTCCATCCCATTCAGCTACAATACCAACGTGATCAGGTTTACCGACTTCCATGCTATACTTTGCGTGCATTGGTCCATGCTTGCCTTGGAACTTGGCATTACGGAGTGTGATAATATCGCCGGGGCGAATCTCATCATTCAGTGAGGTTGAAGCATTTGCAAGGTTCCCGTAGACGAGAGCACCATATGCACGAGTTCCAACTGGAAGGAGGGCATTCGAGAATGGTCTTAAGAGTTCTTGAACCAGACCTTGGGGTGTGCCATCTCCCACCACGGTATCTTTCTTGGAGGACACTGCTTCGGAAATACGGCGTCCAAATTGCTCGTGAGCTGATTCTAATTGATCCTGTCGCAAACGTGACGGCGGTGGCTCGTGTCGTTGCTCGAGTTTGAAGTCTGCTGGATCTTGAGCATCGAACTGAGCTGTGATAATTGTTTGCGAATAGTCCTGGTACAAGACGTAGAGATCTTTGGTCACTGTGGCCTTGCCATTTCGTTTTGAGGACGCAGACTCTTCAGACTCGAACAAAATATCCTTCCTGTTCTGGAGGACAGCGGGCATGCCTTTCGGTTGGGCCCACCAATACGTGCTCTGTCCGAGATCTATATCATTTGCAACATAGCCAGAGTCCATAGACATTCGGCTTAGCTCGACAGATCTTCTGGCAGAGGTTGAAGTGCGTTGAACGTCTAAAGATTGCCGAGGTGGGCCTCTATTTGATGGCCCAGGGCCCAAGTCACGAGGTGGTGGCGGGGGAGCCGCTCTCTCCTGAGGCGGAGGAACATATGCTGGTCTTGGTGGAGATGCTGAGTATAGATCTTCGTCATTTCGTTCAATCCTGGGGGTGGAAACAGAAGGGATACCTTGCTTCGGTGCAGTATACTTGTAAGGGTCGTACTCGTCATCGTCGTCTTGTTCCCATGGTGCTGGCATTTTGGTTGGTGGGGGTGGAGGGGGGGCAGCTCGAGGCATTTCCGACGATTGCCTCGGATTAGGAGGGGGTTGTGAGGGCAAAGGAGGAGGCACGGCGCGAGGAGCTGCCGAGGGCGGCAGGGGAGGTGGTGCGCCTGATGGAGAAGTCACCGGTGATCTAAGTGGAGTGTTATCCTCCAAGCTCGAATCTCTCGCGTGCGCTTTCAACGCATCTTTGTGGTGAACTGCAGATGCAATGTCGGTATCATAGTCTCCCTCGTATTCAGTTACTTCCTCCTCGCTTTCATCCTTGGGCGCGGATTTGGGAGACGGGAGAATACGATGATCACCAGTTGAAGATCGACTTAGGGGTGCAGGCGCAGTAGGAGGTGGTGGTGGGGGAGCTCGGCTCTGAGGAGAAGATACTGCTGCAGCACCTGGTATCGGAGGAACCTTACTAGCTCTCCTGTTACCTGAAGCTTGGCTAGTAGGTGAGGTTGCCATCGCGTCGTCTCCTGCAAAGTAAGATGTTGATGCTCTCCTAACTGAAGGCGATTGTGGTGATGCAGGGCCATCAGAAGGCCGAGGTGGTGCTCGAGGCGCTTCTCCTCTGGGAGTTGTCATAGACAGAGTCTGAGCACTGGCGGATAGTTCATCATCGGATTCAGAACCAGGACCTGGGGACAACGGTATCGATGGAGCTGGGATGGAGGGGCGGGCTACTAGAGATCAGATAAAAGTTGGAATCTGGATATACAGTTGAACTTACATTCCTTTGGCACAGGCGGAGGAGCAGGTCTTCCGCCTGGTAATGGGGGAGGACCAGAAGTCTCTGTAGATGGGACTGAGATAAGAGTTAGCATACTTGGCCGAGGCTTTGAAATGAACAATGCATACTTGGTGGTGGAGCACCCCTTGTCTGTGAAGGCACAACTTCTTCTACATCTGGTACCTCATCAAATGGCCGGGATGCAGTTATAGGGGTATGATCTTTCTCGTGCTCTTCAACTTCCTCTGGGCTCCGAACTCTGGACAAACCAGGCAACGGAATCATGGGGACAGGCGGTGCACGTGTAGAAGGTGAGTCAACATCATCGGCTCCATACTCTCCTGAGCGCTTCTCACTCGTGCCGGTGGACTTCTTCTTCTTGGGGGGGGCTGCCGGGCCCGGCATTGGCATGCCACCTCCAAACATCCCGTGCATGCCCATACCACCGCTCATCTTCGCCATACGTGCCCTCAGTTCTTCCTTGCGCCGTACTTCTGGATCAATATCTTCGTCGTCATCTTCTTCTTCGTCCTCCTCCTCATCTTGCGGCTCCTCAGTGGCACCCTCCTCTTCACCGACATCAGGTTCATGGGTAGGCGCGGTTGGTGCACGAGAAGGAGGGTGAGGCGCTCGAGACCGGGGTTTTTCGTCACTATCATCTCTTCCAGTGGACATCTCCTCGGGTTCTTCAGTAGTATCGCCAGCTCCAGACATATCAGCATCATTTCCGTCCCCAAACGATTTCCGGGCATGTAAGCCAGGAGTTGAAGCAGCTCCTTTTGAAGATTTGCGTCGTCTGGGTAGGCTGGATTCTTCTCTAACAGAATCCATTGAGGGCTTTCCGATGGTTTCTTCGGTATCCTTTCTTTCTAAAGCGGTCCCGTCCCCTTCTTCGAGTTCTTCAGCGGGGTGAGACTCGGTTCGCTTCTTGGCCGGGCGTTTAGGCTTCTCCTTCTTTTGAGCCGCATCTGCATGTCGAGACGCCTGCTCCATCTGCTGCTTCTGTAGCAGTGCAATTCTCTCTTTCAAACTCGTGGGCTTGGGCTGCTCCTCTGTCTCGCCTTCATTAGATGTTGGGGCCAATCCCGCTCGTTCCGCTTGTTCCATATTCTCAGACTCCTTCGCAGCAATTTCTGGATCCTCATCACGCTTATAGACTTTCTGAAGTGCGGGCTCACGGGGTGGTGGAACGTAGGCATTCTTGCTTGGGGGTGGAGCAACGAAGGGCTTCTTGATAAAATTGTTGGAACCCCCCGAACTCAAACCACCTGGTTTGAAAGGCGCAACGGGAGGCGCAGCTTTATTGAAGGCTGCAATACGATCTCGAAATGAACCACCGCTCGGCTTTTCGGGTGGAGGCGGCTTCGAAGACGACGGAGCGGGAGCTACCTTTGGCGCCGCAGGCGGTTGCACTGGCTCTGAAGCTCGTGGCGATATCTCTGCTTCAGCCTTTCGGATAGTTGGAGGGGGTTCTCGCGCAGCAGGATGCTCTTGCACGGGCTCGTGCACAGGCTCAGGCTCAGGTTCGGGTTCGGGTTCGGGTTCTTCTTCGTGTACAGGTTCAGGTGGTTGAGTTGGCTCAGGAGCAGGTTCTGCTTCTTTCTTCGGCCGGCTCTGGCGTGTTGGCCGTGGAGGAGCTGTAGGCTCATATTTCTCCACAAAGTTCCTGGGGAAGATCCCCTCCTGCTTCACTCCCGAAGCATCCACGTATTCCCCAGAGTACCAGTCATCGTCTTCCTCCTCAGTAACCGTAATTATCTGCCCATTGGGAAAATGCAGATCATCTTCATGCGGGGACGTGTACTCGTAAACCGCCTTCACTTTGAAAGGTGGGTTAGACATCTTGGGCGTGTAGGAGGGTAGGTTCCGGTCTTGCAACCTCGCTCGGCCTGCTGCCTATGCAAGAGTCGACGGGCTTTCCCCAGAGGCACAGCACCCCAAGAGCTGATTCCGATGGTATTTTGTATGACAGTTTAGCCCTCACACAGCAACAAGCCGTGAGGAGTATGTGCCGTAGTATAGCTAAGGGCAAGAAGTCGGTGTTGTAGTGAATGGGCGGGGCGTTGATTGTAGCTAAACGTGCTAGTCTACGTCAGCGCATGAAATACAACAGTGAAACAGGAGCTGTTAGAATGGGTAAATTCTAAAGCCCTCGAATCCTCGAATTGTCGCATCTTACCAGACGAGAAGCTTCAGATGGCGGTATAAAAGTCGCAAGCAAACATTCGGCAGGTCTGAAGAGTGCTTGGCGGAAGAGAGACTTCAGGTAGGTTGTTGAAGTTGTATCACCGCGACGACAAGGATCATTTCGCCGCCTCTTCCCGCAGTGTACCGTCACAACTTTTTGCCTCAGGGCATTGTATTTTACCACATGCGAGTTGGTCAGTATTTCTTCTGTGAACCTTCTACCATAAGCCATGACTACCTGTCTATTTTCTAAAGAACGGTAGCAAATATGGCGACTGCACAAAAGCCCAAGTCCATCCTAAAGAAGACCTCTTACCCCGCCACATCCACCTCCAAAGAAGAGCGGGATCGCGAATTGGCATTGTACCATGCGCACCTCTTACAGAAACGAAAGGACGTCGAGCTCGAGGTCCTCATGTCTACAGAAACTTTGATTGACTATCCTCTCGCCACGTCACCCTACGATGCCAGTAATCCTTCTGCGGCCGATGCGCAAACCTTCAAGGACCTTCTCCGGCCTTTCCAACCCAGCGACTACGATGCTTTGATAGTTGAGCGCAATATCAACGATTGTTGCGGGTATACACTATGTCCAAATCCACCACGTAAAGAGAACGGCGGTGGGAAATACAGGATGGTCGGCAAAAATGGCAAAGGGAAAGATTTTAGAGTGGTAGAGAAGAAAGAGCTTGAGAAATGGTGCTCGGAGGCTTGTGCTAGGAGAGCACTCTATGTTCGGGTCCAGTTGAGCGAGACCGCAGCTTGGGAGAGAGAGGGCGTTGAGTCTACTGTCAATATTGATTTGTTGGATGAGCCAAAGGCTGGGCCAGATACCGTTATGGAGGGGGTGGAAAAGATGCACATTACTGCAAACGAAAATTCTAAGAAGCAAGACTCGGCAGATTTGGCGCTGGAGAGGGGAGACACAGGGCACGCTGCAAGGAACGGTCTAGTGGACGTCAAGATATTGGAGAAGGCTGTTGAGCGGAAGCCCGAGGCCCCCTCTTTGGTCTCTGACGAAGATCTTAGTGGGAGGCTGGATACCATGCATTTGACAGTCGAGGGACACACGGAAAGGTTCGGAACACACAGGCACAGACATCGCGAGGACGATGAAGAAGAGGAGCAAGATACTGATTGGATGTTGTGAAGATTCTTCATTGGCGTTAAAAGGTCCTAATTTTCTGAGGATATGATACCCAGGTTGCTAAATTTGACAAATAGATAATTTGAAATGGTTTGCAATAACTTTTACCTTTTATGTCTCGATGTCTCATTTGTGTGCATGTTGCATGTGTGAAGACCTGCTAGTTAGATTGGATTAAAGTCATGGTGTTGGCTGCTCAAATTCGAGGATCAGAGGTTCACTAGCACTTGGAGCGAGAGGGAAATGGCAATCAAGCGTCATCTCCAGAGGAGAATCGGCGACACCTTGGTGGGATATGATCTCACATTGATCTAGTATGCTTAACCCTGCAAAACGCCCAGTAGCAATCAGATCGGTGCTGGACCACCCATAATCTTCACCTTCCCAGATATACCGCAAGTTTAGTTTCGTGCAGGGCGGTCGTTGAATCTTCGTGGGCGCTCGACGGTTTGTTGTTGGGAAACGGCAACGACATTGACTGGGATAGAGTCGAACTGCAAAACAAATCGTGAGAAATTGTCTCCAAATCTAGGGAGTTTTCAAAACTTACACCAAGGCTCTTGAGGAGGTCCTTTGTCTCGGTGTCGACCTCGAGCTGTCCGGTCTCGCTCTGGCTGAAGTCGAGAGCGGACACTTCGGGGACGTATTGATCCTTTCGTTCTCTTTCCTCTTCTTGGAGCTTGAAGGAGATACCACGGACTGGACCACGTTGAATACGCTTCATTAAATGGGTAGTGTAGCCGGCAATCTATTCCATATCATATTAGAAGGGTTTCCTATGTCCCATTGCTTCATGCCGGTCGTACCTTGTTGCGGAGGCGCTTGGATGCAATGATTGCGATCTCATCACAGATTCTCTTGTTGGTCTCGAAGTCGAGGGTCAACTTGGGGTAGTATCGCTCAATGATGACCTTGGCGGACTTCTTAACGGTCTTGGTACGAACGCGACCCATGATTGCGGTTTTCGAGGTTGTCGATGTGGGAAGGGCGAATGTCGTGCGTTGGTGTTGGAGTTTTTTTGATCTCGGAATAATTTTTGGTGATGGTGGGCTGGGCTCGCTTCTGGTTTAGCGTTCCACGTGATCGGTTTTGACACTCGACCGCTTCAAAAACGGTGGATTCCCCCACATCCCCTTCAGTCGCATGTTTATTGACAATTTGACAATTTGACAAATCTCTTCGTTTACGTCTTCTACTCCATCGCTGTTAGGCTAGTATATATTTTGATAGGTTTTACTGCCCTAGGTCCATCATTTACCTTTCATTAGTTTCTCATTTGCGTCGAAACTTTCCTCACTCTATAGTCTACCGTACAGTAATTCTTGGCTGCTTGCTGTTTAGACCAATCCACATATCTTGCCTTCATGAGGTCGTTACGAGTTTTGGTTTTCACTGCCGTTTGAATGCTTTTAGAAATTCCCTGACCGGGGGGTACTTCGTAATCATACCTAGAACCCCAACCGATCAGGGGTTCGTTATGAAGCAGGGCTGAAAGTGCCAATTTGAACCTGATAAACCCTACGACCTTGCAAAATATTTATGCGCGATGGGCGTGCGCTGGATTGTCATTGCGGACCCTGTGTTCGGTCTCTTCACCCTCATAGCAGTGATTCTGGTAAGAAAATACTGTATCTCAAAAGCTTCAGGCTCGATGCCACCGCAAGCCAATTTCAGAATTGTACAATGACCTAGTGCCATGGAAGCAAAGTCTTACCATGCTCTCCAGAGCCAGCGCTTTGATCAAAGTCAAGTAGATCAACGGCCACCAGGGGCATTGTACTTATTTGGCAGCCTACTGATGACTGCCATTGTCGGATTCAACTTTAAATATCAGAACAAGCTTCAAGGGGTCAGGGAGAATGCGGAGGTGCAGATGTTTTCCGGCAAAAAGATCAGCAAGTCTTGATTTGATTTCATATGACATCTGTTTTCCAACAATCCAAAATTACATCTCTTTTGTTTGGGTTGACCCCTCGAGAGCATGCTTTCGTTAGCTGTTGCGATGATGTCCTCGGTTTGGAGTTATGACAGAAACCTGCATAGAAAGGAGAAGGCGAAATCCGCCGTGACTAACAGATTTCCTGGAATAAGAACCTAGCATAGATATTAAATGCACTAATGTTTTATTTTGTCCAATACTAAAACTGCCGCCTCTGCCCATGAGACGTGGGCCAATAAGCAATGATAATCGACCGGAGAGAGGATTTTCCCTCCGAGTGTTATTAAGCAGGATGCAGGTGCCAACCTCCTCTCAATTAAATACAGTACCGTGCCTCCTCTTCCGGATATTTTCCGTGCACGTCAAAAAAATGGCCATGATGTTCACAACCAAAATATACCCCAGATCCCATGAAAATCACATGCATGGCAACGACAAGGCTGCCAAGCCTATCCGGAAGGCTTTCATGAAAGGGGCTTTACTCAACTTCCTCCTTCTGCAACTCCTTTTCCTCGGGCTATTCGCGTTTATATTTGGAGCCCTATTCCAGCAAAACCGGCATATTCATAATCTGAGCGTGCTTTACATAGACTACGATGGTGGACTAGTTGGTCAATCGATCAGAGAGGCTTATAAGTCTTTGGAAGGAGACACTTTTCCAACTTTACTGGAGGAACCGGCAAGTCGGCATCCCGTGGATGGATTGAAAGAGGAAATATGCAAGGCGAGATACTGGGCTGCTTTATACACCAGTCCAGGTGCTTCTGCCAGACTCGAAGCAGCCCTCAGTGATTCAGTGTCGACATACAACCGTTCCGATGTCCTGACATTTATCTGGAACGAAGCTCGTTACTCTGCAACTGTGGATTCAGCGATAGCAGGAAATCTCCAAACTCTGTCTTCCACGTCTCGAGTAATATACTCAACGTCAAACAAAACAATTCAATCCCTCTCCCCCTCGCGCCAAGCCTCCGTCTCCGTCTTTGCAAACCCCTGGAAGCTATCCGACATCAACATCCAGCCCACAACGCAAGGGTCACGGCTCATTTACAATACTTTGGTAATTATCCTAATCCTCATCCAAGAGTTCTTCTACTTGGGAACTATCAACGGCCTATATGCCCAATTCAAAATATATACCAAATTCTGCCCGCACCGAATCATTATCTTCCGCAACGTCTTATCGCTTGCATACACATTTGTCGGCTCCCTATGCGTGACGGGCGCCATTTGGGCCTTCCGCGCTGGCTGGAATGTCAATTCAAACCAATACGGCCTGACATGGGCAACGCTTTGGCTCTTTGCTCATGCCAATTTCCTAGCCTTGGACGTGTTTACAATCTGGTTGCCTCACTCATACGTTCCAATGGCTCTGATTACTTGGATCGTTTTCAACGTTACTTCTATCCTGCTACCATTTGAACTTTCAGCGGGGTTTTATAAGTGGACGTATGCAATGCCGGCGCATGAGGTCTACCAGATATTGACGGACATATGGTCCGGGGGATGTAATCCGCAGCTCTATTATGCATTGCCGACTCTGTTTACCTGGGAGGTTTTGGGAGTGGCCTTGAGTGCTTTGGGGGTGTATCGGCGGTGCCATTACGCTGTTCTCGGGGAAGAAGCAGCAGAGAGAGCGTTTAATGACAGGATTGATGCCGCGATGGACCACGAGAGGAAGAGAGATGCCGAGCTAAGAGCGCTGAAGGGACAGGACACTAGCGAGCCGAGCCTCAAGAAGGAAGGCGAAGGAGAGAGAGTGGAACAGGATATTGAGAATGGAGAGAGGGAGAGAGAAGAGTTTGCTAAGATTATCTCAAGAGAGAATGAGAAGGAAAGGGACTTGAAGCGGACTAAAACTTGCGGGTTTGGGCCGTCTTTTGACTTGACATATAGGCAAGATTCGGATAGCTCGTAGGAGTGAGTTTGGTCACGCTTCTTGAGGAGTTGCGGAATTCGGATGATGTGATGTGGCACAGCGGATTGAAATGGATACGGCGTTCGATACAAGAAAGTGGTGGGCGTTTCCAAAAGTATCAATGGGGAGATCCCTCATCCTTGAAGTTAATTGAGTTGAAATTCGGACAAATCTGTACCCTGCTGATGTTCAAAAATCTTGTCCTTTTTGACGCAAATCCAGCCCATTAGCTAATTCTTGTGAATATTTCAGGGCCGCATCCCTGATGGCAGGTGATACCATAAAATTTAAGACGACAATAATTTCGCCTTATTTCTCTTAAGAAATGAGAAAATTCAGTCCCTAAGAATAGAGGCTTCAGGAGTAAAAGTCTCACTGAATATGAAATATTATGGGTGTTCTATTCCAATCGCCGTATTTCAAGACCCTGAGGACATGAAAGTCGACGTTGGGGAAGCAGGGACTTTCGACACTAAAGCCCACTTAAGAGCACATCTTACTTAAGATCGAAGAACCACAATCAGAAGGTGTTTACAAATGATAGGAAATGAACACTTGAATTCACTTGAGCTACGATGTCAAGTTTCTTGGAAATTGCAAGATTGTAAAAGCAAAAGACAGGAGGCAGGCGCGATGGCTTTCTCCCGCGATAAAATAGCCTGCTTCTTTCTGAAAATCCCCCGCACTTTGAAGAATCGACAGCAACAGCAGCAATGAAAACAACTTGTGGAATGCGATACCATCATTGATTAATCTTCTGGTGTTCTATTCTGCTCCCCCTCGAACAACATTGTGGCAGGACAATTCGCTCCCCGAACCTGTCACATAGACCGACAGTTATCTCCCTTTGGTTCCAGTTTTGACATGAATCCTGTATATCTTGGCTATGAATCTGCTTCTCAAGCTCTCTATAGCAGTGAGACCATGGAGAAAATTAAAGTCTCAAGTTTGGCCCCCTCAATTTGAATATTAAACTTCGAATCTAGCAAGAGCTTGCGTGGACAACTTTATGAACTATTTGGACTTTGCTTGTCGCAAATTTGTAATTCCACTGGAAGCCTAGCGTCTCTATTTGATGGCAAATTCAGACTTCTATCGCAGACTAGGAGATCCCTGGGAGGCGGTCCATTTCGCCGTCAAGGATGCCATTGACAAACTGGCTAGCTCATGTTAATTTGCTCTAATAGAAAGGAATTTTCAGGCGTGGAAAGAATATAAGAAGATCCATACTGGCTGTCCATCGTCTGGAAAAGCTGCACTGCCTTTTGCTTTGAACCACATGCCCGCGTGGTCCAATATCTCTATCTTCTGCATCTCAAATCCGACGCTGACATGGGAATCTTCACACAATGGGCAGCTTCCACATCTACCTGCACCCTTTCTCCTTCAATAACTCGTAAACTTTGCTGTCAATCCCAGCCACGAACACAGAAGTGAATTAGGGAGCCCACCAAAGAGCACCCTTCAACCTCAACCACCACCGCTCCGCTCCCCTTCCTTAACAAAAGCAGCTGGGCAAAACACCTTTACATCACCACACATTTTATCGATAGTAGTCTCCTTGTTCGATACCACAGCCAAAAGACTGAGAAGATCAAATGAATAACCCCAAAGTCTATCGAAGAGACTCAAACACGGCTCAACACATCCTCATTTGTCATGCATCCTCATTCCTCCCTACCACTTAAACAGAACTTATAAGGTAACCCTACAAACACCCCAGTACCTTCTCCCACAACCGAGAAAGAGGCATCGGTGTTAGATAAAATAGAGTGGAGCACATCTTCGCCTCCTCAACTTTTCCCCTCCCTCCAAACTTCCAAACGTACTCGCAGGCCGCCCACCACTCTAGCAACCTCCCTTTATACAATAGATTGAACGAACAAACATATTTATTTGCCGTCAAGCAAGTTCCTGCCGTCGAAGTTCCAGCACCCCAAGTATTTCTTCAAACATATGCGAGGCAGACCAGAAAGAGCAAGATAATAAAGCGCGCTACCCCCTAAGTCAAGAAGATGGCAGTCCTTATGGCTCACCGTCGCTTTGTTCTAGATATGCCTTAATGACTGGCTGTCGTTGCTTGAATGAAGAAGAGAGATCTGAAACAAAGAACGTAGACACAGCAACGCGTGAGTCCAGAATATGCCACTGGGCATTGCCGCCAAAGATGAGGGAAGATTTCAATTTTCAAGCTGAAAGTGCAAACATTCACAAGTTACAGAATCAAGACAGGAAGAAGAGGTTGGAGAGAGTTTCGGATCAAATTAAACTAAGTCTACTTCATCTCCTATACACATATTTATCATTCCATCATGATTCGCCATTATACCCGATGATCTCCAGTCATTCGCTAAAAGCGCAGCACGGTATTATGCAGTTTGTAGGTCTCTCAAGTCCTGCCGACTCTCTAAGCCATACTCCCATTTCCAATCCCGACAAAACGCCAATTTTATAAACAAAGACTAACACTGTTCTCGGCATCTAAATTTTAGACGGCGGAGGTTTCATCGGCCTTGTTGGTGTGTGCGGGCGCGGTCTCGTGCTGGGCATCATGGTGGACAACCTTCTCAATGACCTCAGGGGCCAAAGTTCCCTTCTCCGTGAGACCAGTGTCAGCGGCCCAAGTGCTGTGTGGCACCCACTTGGCGGATGTTCGAGGAGTGGTCTCTTCCAACATGCGGTCGACTTGCTCGAGGGAAAGACCCTTGGTCTCAGGGATGAGGACGTAAGCGTAGACGAAGCAGGCAGTGCAGAGGGAGCCCCAGACGAAGAAGACACGGGACTTGAGGTTGGCCTCTCCAGGGTCGCTGCCGACCATGTATGGGGTGATGACAGCAATGATGCAGTTCCAGAGCCAGTTGGAGGCAGTGGACAGGCCAACACCACGCGAACGGATTGGCAGAGGGAAGATCTCACCAATAAGAACCCAGGCGCCAGGACCCCATGTGGTGGCAAAGAAGAAGATGTAGATGCAGATGAATGCAATCTGGGCCGAAACGGCAGAATTGTTATGAAGCTCCTCGCGACCGGCGGTGACACCAACAATGGCAACAATAAATTCGCAGATCAACATGCCCAAGGCACCCCAGATGAGGATTGTACGACGGCCGAATCTCTCAACGATCCAGAAGGAGATGGGAGTGGAGCAGACGTTGACCAAAGTAGTGACGAGATTGATCAAGAAGGGGTTGGAGATCGTGCCCAAATTTTGGAAGAAGGTAGTACCAAAGTAGAAGATGAAGTTGATACCGGTCCACTGTTGCATCATCTGGAGAGAGGTTCCCAGGATGGTTCGGCGCAAGTTCGAAGATGGGTTTTTGAGACCGCCGCTGAAGCAAGCCATCCATGATCCAAAGTAACCAGTTTGTGGGATGACGGACATCTCGTACTCGTGGTTTGCGACAATCTCGGCCAATTCTTGTTGGATGTATTCAGAGCCTTGGGGTTCACCACCTGATTTGGAGGTTAGCAGACGTTAATAGTTGCGCGGCGCTGGAATGCTTACGGAGACGAGTCAAAACATGGGTAGCTTTCTCGAGGTTGCCCTTCTTAACGTAGTAACGAGGAGACTCGGGGAGGAGGAAGAGACCACCAGCAAGAATAAGAGCCCAGAGCATCTGGACGGCAATTGGGATTCTGTAAGAGCCAGTGTCCATTCGGTTCTGGGTGGCATAGTCGACGCAAGAAGCAAGCAAGATACCGATGGTGATGCAGAATTGGTAACCCGATACAATGGCACCACGAACCTTCTTGGGCGCGATCTCGGACATGTATAGAACAATGATGGCGGAGACGAAACCGACACCAAAACCGGCGATTAATCGACCCGCGACGAGGAGGCCAAGACCAGTAGAGGCAGTTTGCAGAATAACACCGACAATGAAGACCATGCATCCCATAATAATGGTAGTTCGGCGACCAAACCCTGAAGAAAGCAATGTTAGTGTTTGAATTTCATCTCAGGTGCACATGACCCGAAAATCATGATGCTGGAGTGAATTGGGGAGGGGTCGACTTACAATCAGCGAGATCACCAGCAATCAAAGCACCAAAGAAAGTACCAGCGGAGAGGATGGAAGTGATCAGGGACTTCTTCCAGGCGGGGAGAACAAAGGCATCCTTCTCCGCCTTGGAGGCACCGGCAGCAGGAATGGGGATACCGGTGTACAGGTGGATAAAGTAGGGCATTCCCATCACACCAGAGATGTAACCAGAGTCAAAACCGAAGAAAATACCACCGAATGACGCGAAGGCGCACATCATGTAGGCCTGGGCGCAATCATGTCAGTCTAGGGGTCTAGGGGGTTTGAGGGGAGAGATCGAGCCGCGCACCTTCATCGTCACGGGCGCCTCAATGCGCGACACATCGGCCGTAGCCACAAGACCGCCGCCAGCCATTGCGAAGGAGTTTGCCGGTGTGGGCGAGAATTAGGTAAGTATTAGGTGTGTAGGAGGATCTCTCAGTCGGGGCTAAGAAGAGGTTGCGGAAGACGAGTTGTTGTTGTGGTTTGAACTCTCAGGTGTGGTGTGGTGTGGTGTGGTGGAAGTTGGCATATAGTTGAGGGAAGGGAAGGCGCGTGTCCGATTACTGGGGACAGCAACAGCAATTGAATTGAGTTGAGTTGAGTGGGGACGTCAATTCAATCTCACATTCACCACTTCACAATTTCACTTCACATTCCTCTCCAGATGGTGTGGGCGACGAGGGGTTCTTGTAGAAAATCAACAGCTCGGGAAGCAAGACTAGCCCGGAAGATGGAGATGAGATTTGATTGGGAACGTAATTTAGCTTCCAACCCTGCCATACCATGCCATGCCATGTAACCAGGGACCACACTCGACCACCCACCAGCAGGAGGCAGCAGGAGGCAGCTTCGGCGGCCAGTCTCGTGGCTTCCTCGGCCCAGATGGCCCGTAGACAAGCGTGTTGTAGGTAGCTGCGAGGTCATGTCTGACAGTCTGGGCCAGCTCGATTGGAGCCAGAGCCAATGGGCCCACGCGTGAGAGAGCCTGAGCCGTGCCATGGGGAATATGAGAAATGGTGCATTATTGGCCGGAGACGAAAAACACGCGTGTTTCTGTGAAGAAAGGTGTGGAGATTTACTGGAGAACAGGGGGAACGCCGGAGTCTCCAGAGTGGCAGAGTCCAGCAAGTAAAAAAAAGTGCAAGCAACTCCAAGCTCCCCCCAGGATATGGCCCGTGCCATCCCCAGCTGCCCAGAACGCCCTGGACAACGGACAAGCCACCCCAACCGCCGCTTTGCATCTCCCCGCTCTGCGCTTAATGATCCTGGCAAAAGGACCGATTAGACAAGGGGGCCGAAGGGGGCCCCGCCGAGGACCTGCAGGGAAGTACTGAGAAGTGATGATTCGACTTCGTAGTGATAACAAATTTACAGGTGAAATATCGCTGCACACAATTTCACTGTAAATTGAGTATTGAGTTACCATTACTTAGTAATACCATGAATATGAACACTGCTGCAAGACATGCAAGACATGCAAGACACCTGGGAAGGGCACAGGCACAGGCACAGTCCTGAGGCCATGTGGAAACGGCCTCGCTACGGCGGGGCGGGTAAATCGTGTTTGTGCCCGTCATGCTCACTGTTACGGTTACCTCGTACAAGTACAAGTACCCAAGTACAAGTACCTACGTTCCAATATGTACCGCGCCGCTCTTGCCATAAAATGAGAAGCTCTCGCTGTGAATTATTACACATAGCAATACCTAGGTAGTCTCCTTTTGGCCTGAAAGCTGTTTAGTTCAAACTACCTCCATACCTGGCAATATCTCCAGATACCAGAACGCCAGAAACTCGGTGTCACCTGTTTCGGCCCTACCTTCGGTGCGGGCGGGCTCTGGCTATCAAAAGTCACGATGCTCTGACTCTCGAAAACAGCCCCTTTGCTTTTCACATGACTGATGATGACGGCCTTCTCTGACCGCCCCAGTATTTGACCGAGTTCCAGACGCCAGAGCAAAGCCTTGGAGAACTCCACAACTCCTCTTTCAAGTAGTTTGCTCCAAGGTTTGCACTACTCACACGTCTCCAAGTCTCCGGAAACATGCCATTCGGGGTCACTAGTACTCCACAGACTACTTCGTACAGTCCACCATGTGAGCTGTCCGAGGAGCCTCCGAGATAATGCACCTCTCGAGGCACTCACAATAGGTCCGTTTTATCATCTGCACGCACTTTACGATGCGTATTTTGCGTGAACCGCGTTCGTCTACGTGCGAGTAGGAAACCGCCACTTCACTACTTCTACAGTCCTCTCTAGGCAGATCTTGACATCGCGTTGGAAGTTGTTGGATATCACGAGGACCCTTTTTCAGCCTTCATTTTCCGCGACTAGGTTCTTAGGGGTTCTTAGTCGCGGGTCTCGCGCTCAATGGCTGAATTCGGGATGGGGTGCAGGCCATAGAAATTCCAGAAAAAAACCAATGATCAACCGTTTCAGCGCCGTCGCACAGCTGATTGCTTCAATTTAACGCCAACAGATCGTCATCGCCCTTGATTTCGGGCTGTCAGTGGCTGTTATTGGTACTGACAGGGCCTGGCCTCGTCTAGACGACTACGCCGCCTCATAGCGGCCAATTGTTTTCCGTTGCTGAGTGAGAAACTGGACAACTGGTGGAGAAAGTTGCCCATGGGCAACAAAAATGCTCTAAATGTTAGAGCCGGAGCAAAACGTGGACTGTGGGGACGCCCTCCAGGACCCCAAGATGCATTTTCCTTAGCGACCGAGAAGAGCCCGGTCACGAAGTCACCATGTTTTCCAAATGAGGACAGTGGCTGCTCTTTTCGCCGAGAAACAAGTTGACAACATGAAGGGTGCCCGCATCGCCAAGGGGATCCAATGATCCGGTTGCGAAGAAGAGGGCGTGTGCGTGCTGTGAGCCGTGCGAAATCTGCGGATTCATACAGTATTACAGGCAAGGACTCGAGGGAGATGATGAGTCGACATGCAACAGGTGTTGTGCTCAGGGACTGGGAAACCAACAATGGTTACACCCAACCGACTGTACGAGGATACCCTCAAATCCTAGACCCCCGTCTGATGTTTCCTCGATGCGCGTACAGTCTGATAGTCCATGCAGTGGTCTCGTTTCGTCTCGACTTGTCTGGTCTTCCTTTCCTCTCCGCCGCATCAATCATCTATTTCCACGACGTGGATACCAGTGGATATTTATTAGCATAGCACCTCCACTTTGTGCTTCTAAATCTTAAACCCTAAGTTTTAGACTTCATCCCCACCCATATGCAAACTCCAGATCTCATTTTCTACTCCACTTCACTGGCCCTCTGACAGAATCATGTCACGCCGACGCTGGGCCTGCCACTCCACCTCTCATTCCAGCCAAACCAGCAACGGCCGTCAATTTCCGCCCATCCCCAGCTTCAAACCGAACCGATTCTTCACCTCCTGAAAATCGTCAAGCCCTTTTCCAATCACCTGCCCAAAGAACTCACAGAACCGCTCACCGCATCACACCACCTCCAAGGACGTTACAGTTAGGTTGCAGCCAGCAAAAAACAACAACCAGCCGTGCCGCAGCGTTACAGCATGTACCGCTACAAGTCCCGCCCGCCGGGGAAAGCGCGGAGAACTTGTAGGGGTACATGGAAATTACCTACATCGAATCGATTGCTCGCACGCTCGTGCTCTGCTCGCGGCCGTGCCGCCTGCAGGTGATCGATTCGAGCAGGCATTTCCCTAACCTTAGGCCTTCCTCGCGCTTTCTTTCCCATTTGATTCTATTTCTCGGAGCATGTTTCCATTCTCAAATAGCCCTAATAACCATGGCATCTTCTTTTCGAAGTCTTTCAATTTCCTACAATTTTTCATCCCAATTTTTTCCACGTCTTTTCTTTTATTTACGCGCCCGAAAAGAGCTTTCGGACCGTTGATCAAATGGTCAAGCCTTTGGCGCCCCCGCAACATACGCGTGGCGAGGCGAGGGGAAAGCCGAAAGCCACGATTGTTTCTCAGCGCCCAGGCGTCATGGTGGCGTTTTGCGTCACGAGGGTGTGGGTTTGTGCGCGCCCTTTTTATGGGCCGAGGGCGGGAAGGGAGGTGATGATGTGTTGAAGTGAGAGAGTGAGACGTATGATGTTATGATTTTTTCCGTCATTTTGGATTCGAGAATAGGGAAGGTTGATGATTGAAGAAGGTACGATGGGATGGTATGGTTGTGAAGAGGTTGGGGAGGTGAGTTGGGGGCTGAAATTGACGACTGGCAGGATCGTGGGGAAGTCGCGACTCAAGTGGGCGTGTGAGTGAGGGAGGCCCAAAATTCGATGAAGATTCTACGGTCAAATATCTCGAATCTAACGAGGACACGCAAATCTACGGATAGTGCTGGATGTTTCTCAAAATCTTCGTCTCTCTTCAATTGAGAAAGTGCCCACAATTTCCATCCATTTTCAAGACAGCTTGCCAGATTCACTCAAACTTGCGAAAGCCGGAACACGTTTTCTACAAAATTACGCATCTCGATTGCATTCTCATCCTGACCTTTCTAGTTCTAGATGAGAAAATGTTGCACTTCAATCTTTTGGTTGGTCATGAACCAGCAATGGCGCTGAAATTCCATTTCTTCAGAACCCCAGTATCAAATTCTGGATGCTACTCTTTTCGTGCTGTCATTTGAAAGAATCTGCTGAGATCTGACAACAGCTTGGTTCTTGACAGCAGTGCATCAGCAATTTCCTACAAATCTGTGCCCATATTCCCATATTCCAATATTGGGAATCGAGAATCCAAACACCAGATTCGTCTTGGGTCTTATGACACTAAGAGTGGCTTTAGGACTAAATACTGAAGCCTTTCCAGCATCCGAATAGTTCGGAAATGAAGGCTCCCGTGTGCTACTAGACACATTTTATATGTGAGTCGGCGCGGGTTGGTACACAAATTCACTTTTGTATTTTACAAAAGAGAATTTCAAGGTAATTATCACAATTTATTTCTGGGAGTCGAAGTTTGGAACTCGTCTGGCTTCTATTTGGCTAGCATCAGCCTGGCGTCAGTCTGTACCTATGCGAGCCTCGGTTGATGGTGTCTGCCCCTTTACCCCGGACCTACATGTCACGAATCTCTGTAAATATCAGTATGCGTTTCACTCGATTACCGTCGCAGATTCAGTTACACAAATTGCCATCGTCGTTCTCGCACCGGGACAGCTGGAGATGGTTAACAGCTGCTCTCAAATTCGACAGCAGACTATTCTATTGACAGCAGTCGATGTGGGTGTGCGACGAAGCATCTGGCGCTTCCGTACGAGTTGGACCGATGTAATTTCCCTTGAAGTCTGTAGGCGCGGTACATGATTTTGATGTTTAGTTTTCAAGCGGTCAGCAACAAGGTCTCTCTATGATTCCACAGGAAATCTTCTGCTTGCTCACGGAGATTATCGAAGTTGTGGAAGATGGTTTTATATTACTATCTCGCAATAGGATGGCGGATCTTGCATCTTGGTGAATATTCAGCAGCTGTGACGAATTGCTCAGTTTTGAGATACACCGAGCTGTAATTCTCCAAGGTATTAAAATTTCTTTAAGCCGTAACGCGAAGAAGGTAAAGTTGGGCAGGGGATCAAAGTCGAATGAATACATGTTGTGGAGGTGACCGGGAAAGTTCCACGAGTGTTCATTTTGAGCTAAAGCTGGAACAATTTCCAGAGGTATCGAGTGGACTACGATTACAAGCTTTGGAACCTGGGAGAAAGAATGTAAGGGTTGCTGTCGGAGTTACGATTACTGTCATTCCTTCTTTCACTG